>Ga0326728_10023839_pt1 | contig 11156 bp, 5 predicted proteins | sample MB3enrmetagenome_FD_207602 | JGI IMG/M metagenome (GOLD analysis project Ga0326728, IMG submission 207602) | Lab enriched peat soil microbial communities from McLean, Ithaca, NY, United States - MB31MN | ecosystem: Environmental > Terrestrial > Soil > Wetlands > Peat | place: USA: New York... | reverse complement strand
CCCAGCGTGTACACCAGGTAGGTGGGATCCGCGGTTCCGCGCTTCGCCTCCATTTCGGCGACGGCGGGGACCTGATACCCTTCGCGGATGAAGAACTCCCTGGCTTGCTCCATGGTCATGTTTCCGGTGTGCATTTCAATTCCCACGATAAAGCGGGCATTGCGCAAAAGTGCATCCTGCAATTGCCCCATGCGCAATTTGGCATCACCGCCGCCATAGCCCTCATCCAGCATCATCTGCTCCGTGTAGTGCGCCCAGCCTTCCACGTTGCTGCCGCAGAAGAGCAACTTCCGCACTTTGGAGTTCAGGCGTTTTGCCCACAGGAATTGAACGTAGTGCCCAGGATACGCCTCGTGAATCGTGGTGCTCAGGATCGTGCCGCGGTTGAAGCCTTGCATCCATTCCTCCACCTGCTGCGGTGACCAGCCGGACTCCGGAATGGTCACGTTGAACATGGCCTCGGTTGCCCGCGATTCGTAAGCGCCGGGTGTATCCATGGAAGCCGTGGTGGTGGCGCGCATAAAGGGCGGTGTCTCTTCCAGGATTGGCATGATGGGGGAAGGGATGGTGACGATCTTCTTCGCTTCGATGAACTCGCGCAGGCTGCCCAGCAGGTTGCGGAAGGACGACAAAAGCTGGTCGGGCGTGGGGTGATCCCTTTCCAGTGCGGCAAGCACTGCCCGGGGGTCGGCATTCGGGTTCACCAGCGCCGCTGTTTCCTTCAAGCGCTGCTGATTGCGGTGCAGGTCCTCGTAGCCAATCTTGAGGAGTTGATCGAGTGGAATTTTCACCATCTCCTCATCGAGGAGTTTTTGCCGGAAATTTGCTTCCCCGATGCGAAAATCCCCATGGGAGGCGGGAAGCAAGTCGTCTTGGAGAAAGCTTTGGAAATTCTCCAGAGCTTTCACCACGGCGGAGTTGGTGCGTTGGAACTCTGTGCGGAGGGCCGCATCCGTTACACTCTGAAAGGCCTCGGGGACGTCCTTTTGAAAGAAATCAATGATCCCGGGCATTTGTTCGAGGGCGATCTGCGTATAGATTTTCGGCGGGTTCGAGAGGTTTTGGCGGGCCGTCACAAGAACGCCGGGAATCTGACCCTCGCGCGCGATGACCGACCGCAATCGTTCTTCCGGCGGCGCAAAGCTGCGTTTGATGATCACGAAAATGCTTTCGGTGACGCCGCCCACATACACGTTGGGATCTTTCCGCCACATTTGCAGAACCTGGAGTTCCAGCAAGCGGGCCTGGATCTGGCTTTCCAGGAAGGCCAGGTCGCCGGCGCTTTCCGCGGGGAGTCTCTTGGGGTCGATGCGCTCCAACTCCGCGCCGAAAGTGCGCAGGTTGGAAATCTCCCCCTCGCGTGAGGCGCGGGTGTAGTCCTCCAGCTTGGCGTCGTATTGATGAAACCCCGCCGCCGTTGCGTCCTTGGGATGAAATTGAAAGTAGACGTCGAAGTAGTTATCGACCAACTTGTCGAAATCGACCGAGTTCTTGGGGCTTGCCGCGCGCATATTGTGGACCAGCGTAAACGCCAAACACCACAACACCACAAAAGATGACACAAATGCAACCGTCCGTCTCATCATGAGGATTCCTCGCAGACATTTAAAGTAGCATACAAGAGTATGGAAAGACGGAGGAACTGACCGAGGGCAAGTGGCCCTAACTCGCACGCTGCATGGTATATTCAGAAAGAGAGAAGAATTAGGGCTTGCGCAAATTCTCTGACTTAAGAGACGGCGTAATGGTTGCCTCGGTCCGCGCTGCATCATGATGACAGAATCCAATTCGCAGACATCCCCCAGCCCCTGGGGAGTTTTGCTGCTGGCGCATGGGGCGCCCGACAAGCTTGAGGATATCCCCGAGTTCTTGCTGAACGTGCGCGGGGGGCGGCCCCTGCCCGAGCCGGTGGTAAGAGAAATCACGCACCGCTACAGCCTGATTGGAGGGGGTTCGCCATTATTGCGGCTCACTACCTTGCAGGCGGAAGCGCTGGCGAAGCTGATTGCCCACCCCGTTTACGTGGGGATGAGGAACTGGAAGCCATTTATTCCCGAGGCGGTGCGCCGCTTGGCCGGCGATGGCGTGAAACGCGTGGTGGCGGTGTGCCTGGCGCCCCAAAATTCGCGCACCAGCACTGGCCTTTACCGGAAATATTTGATGGATGCAGTTGTGCAAGTGAGCCCGGGATTGGCGGTGGAATTCGTAGAGAGCTATCACGGCCACCCAGGGTTGATTGAGGCGTTTTGCGAGCGCGCGGCAGTGGCGCTCCTTGCCGCGAAAGACGAAACCGGTGGTCCCGTTCCCGTCATCTTTACGGCCCACAGTGTGCCCGAGCGAACGATTGCCGAGGGAGACCCTTACGAGCGGCAGGTGCGAGAGACTTCGGCTCTTGTTGCCAAGGCAATGGGCCTCACCGAATATCGCCTGGCGTTCCAAAGCCAGGGGATGACGGCCGAGAAATGGATCGGGCCAACTGTGGAATCGCAAATCGACGAGTTGGCGCAGGCGGGATGTAAAAACGTATTGCTCGTCCCGGTAGGTTTTGTCTCCGACCACGTCGAGATTCTTTACGACATCGACGTCCTATTCCGCGACTATGGAAAGGCGCGGGGCGTCTCGGTGCGACGCTCGGAGTCGCTGAACGACAGTCCGAAATTTGCTGCCGCGCTGGCCAGTCTGGTAACCGCGCGGATCAAACAGGTGTCAGGTGCCGGGTGCCCGGCGCCGGGCTCTGGTTCTACCGACACCTGACACCTACAGGAGGGGAAGCTTGGCAGACCGCCCCAAAGCGCGCCGGATTGCCGTAATCGGCGGAGGAGTCTCCGGCCTCGCCGCCGCCTACACGCTGGCGCGGGCACGCCAAGCAGGCGCGCCAATCGAGGAAGTGCTCTTTGAAGCAAATCCATGGTTAGGTGGTGTGGTGCGGACGGAAGCGGTGGAGGGCTTTGTGATTGAAGCCGGCCCCGACAGTTTCCTCGCCGAGAAGCCGCAAGCCGCGGCAATGGCGCGGGAGTTGGGGCTGGGTGACGACCTTATGGGCTCCAACGACCATGCGCGGCGCACCTACATTCTTCACCGCGGTCGCCTGCTTCCGTTACCCGATGGCCTGATGTTTTTGGTGCCGACGCGCCTCTGGCCGATGGTCACCACCCAACTGCTGCCTTTGAGCACAAAACTTGCGGCAGCGCGGGAGCTGTTTTTCTCCCCCCCCGACGGCGACCCGGGTGATGAATCGGTAGCCAGTTTTGTGAAAAGGCATTTTGGCGAGGCGATGGTGGAGAATATCGCGGACCCCTTGCTGGCGGGCGTCTATGGTGGCGACTCAGCGGCGCTCAGCGTGCGCTCCGTATTGCCGCGCTTTTGGGAGATGGAACGCCAGCACGGCAGCCTGACGCGTGCTACGCTAAAGGCCATGCGGCAACGTCGCAAGGCGAATCCGAACAACCACAGCCCGGACTCAGCCGGAACGGGGAATGCCCCGCCGCGCAAGCTGCCCCTTTTCATGACGCTCAAAGGTGGACTCCAGCAAATGACGGAGAGGCTTGCGGCACAAATTGAGAAATACCGGGTGTTTGTGCGCCGCCGCGTGCTTGCCCTGGAGTTTGCTCCAGGCGGGCCGGGAGGCGCTGCGGACTCCTGCTCCCGGCGGTTCCAGATCGCCTCCGAGGGTGACAAGGCCTATGACGCGGACGCGGTGGTTCTCGCCTTGCCGGCATACCTTGCCAGCGAGTTGGTTTCATCCCTTGACCACCGGCTGAGTGAGTTGCTCGAGGGCATCCCCTACAGCTCTTCGATGACGGTCTCGCTGGGGTTTGACGAACGCGCCAAGGCTGCGCTTCCACCCGGTTTTGGATTTCTGGTGCCGCGCAAAGAGGCGCGGCGATTGCTGGCCTGCACGTTCGTGCACGCAAAATTCAACCACCGTGTGCCGGAAGGGAAAGCGATGCTGCGATGCTTCCTGGGCGGAGCGCGCGATCCCCGTGTACTCGGGTTAAGTGATCAGGAGGTTGTGGACCTGGTGCGGCAAGAACTCAAGGAGATCCTGAACTTTTCCGCCGAGCCCCTGTTTTTCCGGGTGCACAGGTGGATTGCTTCCATGGCGCAATATCCCGTGGGCCACGGAGGGCGCGTGAGTGCCATCGAGGAGCGGCTGCAGAACTTGCCCGGATTGTACCTTGCGGGGAATGCTTACTCGGGGATCGGCATCTCGGACTGCATCCGGATGGGGAAGGCTGCGGCGGACAAGGCATTGAAGTATTTGGGAGTAGGCAGTGAACAGTAGGCAGAAGGCCGAGAGCCGGCAATTCTGGAATTGAGGTTTTGATTTATGAGAGTATTTTGACGAGGGAGGGACCCATACCTTTTCTGGATACAGACAGCCTCCCGGTCATCGAGCGCTTGCCGCGTTGGCATGGACGCTTTTTTCACTCGCAAAATATGACGTTCGCGCACTACGACTTTACGCGCGGTTCGTCGATTCACGAGCACTTCCATCCCGAAACACGCCTTGAGCGGTCGGATTGCGGATAATCAGCCAATGCCGACTATTTCCCGCAAATGCCCACTGCGTGACACATTAACTTCTTTACTTTGTTTAGCTTATAGAGATACACCTTTCTTCTCATTTGTTTTCAATAACTTATCAACATACATCTTCGCTCTTCATACCTTTTGCCGGAATGCTCCCCGACAGCCCGCAGCCACCAGTCGTCGACTGTCAGTCATTTTGTCCCTAACTCCGAGCCACAGGCCCCTCTGGTTCCCGTCCCTCCCAGTCGGATGCCCCACCCCGTGTTCCTTCACGCGCAACTGACGAAATCTTAAAGACCAAGCTTGAAAATCCAAGCCGGGGCGCGCACTATTCTGCCAACGGGAGCGAGGATGTTTTTCAAAGATTCTCTCCGCCACCTCTATCTGGAAAGATGAGTGGCGCTCGGCCGCCCATTGATTAAACACCCGTAGGGCCGAACAGCGTTCGGCCTTAGGGCGAGCGATCGCTCGCCCCCACGCCGCGACCTTGTGCAGCGTGGCCTGCGCGCGGCGGGGCGCGGCGGGGGGAAGCGGCGTTATGCGATCGACGAAAACGATTTTGCCAGCCCCGACGGAGCCCCGTCGCCGCCGGGCGCCGACGGTCGTTTGTAGCGCGGCCCCCCGGTTTTGGGTTCCGTGGCTCTTCCGTAGCAAAAATGACAAATTGCCATTGTCCGCAGATCCGCCGCTCTGGCTTCTTCGCCACGGTCCATTCGCCTAAACTCCGCGGTTAGAGTCGCGGACACAGGATCGGAGGTCCGCGCCACACTCGCTGAAATGCCTTCATCTTCTCACCGGAAAGTGTCGATAGCCGATGTGGGGGAGTGTGTCACGCGGGGGTTGAATCGCAAGTGTGCCCTCCTCGCCCTCGTCGAAAAATCGGTTCATCTTCTCGCCGGAGAGCGTCGATAACCGATGTGGGGGAGTGTGTGTCACGCGGGGGTTGAATCGCAAGCGCGCCCTCCTCGCCGTCGTCGAAAAATCGGTTCATCTTCTCACCGGAAATTGTCGATAGCCGATGCGGGGGAGTGTGTCACGCGGGGGTTGAATCGCAAGCGCGCCCTCCTCGCCGTCGTCGAAAAATCGGTTCATCTTCTCGCCGGAGAGCGTCGATAACCGATGTGGGGGAGTGCGTGTCGCGCGGGGGAGGGTCGCATGTACCGCCGCCCTTTCTCTGGTCGAGGGAGCCTCGGGTGCAGCGTGATGCAGGGGTCGCCACCGCGACCGTTCGGCCGGGCGTAGGACCGAACAGCGTTCGGCCTTAGGCGGATCGCTCGCCCCTACGCCGCGACCTTGTGCAACATGGCCTGAACGCTGCGGGACGCGGAAGGCTTGTCCTCACTCCTCAGTTATCAGTTTTCAGTAAGAGCCTAAGCGCGTGCCGGCTTTGCTGAAGGCTGAAAGCTGATGGCTGATAGCTTTATTTAGTTGTTGTCAGTCCTCAGCTGTCAGCTCTCAGTAAGCGTCCTTGCTGAGTGCTGATAGCTTCTCTTGTCGGACGGTAAATGAAAACGATTCTGCCGGGCGCGGGGACGGCGTCGCGTTCGAATTGGAGGCCGCGAGCATTCACCAGGTGGTCGACCACGACTTGCGCGGCGGTGGTGGTGAAGGCTTCGCGATAGGCCAACCCGTCGCCCAGATCGGCCACTAGATGGCGCTGGAAAAACGGCCCGCGACAATCGTTCGCCGTCCCTATAGACCGCTCGCCAAACCGCCCCCCGGATTTCCGAATGTGGCTTTCGATTTCTTCAATAAGTTCTTCGCGACTGATGAACATGTGTGCCACCGTTCTCTAGAATCTTGAATTTTGAATGTGTCCATTTCCCCTAGCCACTAGCCACTAACCACCAGCCACTGCCCTTCGGCCGTCTCCACGCACCCTCGAAAACAAAATGGTTCCTGGAACATGTGAAAAAATTGAATTTGGACCTGTTTTCAACTGTGTAAAGCATTGAAAATGCGTGGTGCTGAAATCGGTAAAACCAATTTTTTCACATGTTCCTGGCACCATTCCTCCTCGGAACCGAAAGCTCGTTTCCGGCTCGGCGGCCACCAGCAAGCTGGCATCGGACCGTCGGACTCCCGAAACCGGAGAGTGCCGGGGCCGCCTCACTTACTTACCGTCGGAATCCTTCGCTTCAGCTCATCGAAGAAGTTCAGCAGCAGGGTGACGTGCACGGAGCCTTTCTCGCCCGCCGGGGCTTCCGGCATGGCCAACACTACGAAACGCTTGCCGTCCGGCGCCAGATCCAGATTCATCGTTCCGGGGTAGAAAAGCTGCTTGTCTGACCACAGTCGCGGCCTGCCGGGGACAAACGAACCGCCCTCCACCCGGTAGTCCACCACCATGATGTGAATGTCCGCGGTCTCGTAAAAGAGCTCGCGCCCATTGTTCGCCCAAAAAGCATATAACCCGCCACCCGCCGAAATCTGCCACTTCCCTCCGCTCCCGGCCGGGAAGGGCCGCACGTAAATTTCGTCGCTCCCCGATTCATTCGAGCGGTAAGCGATCCAGCGGCCGTCGGGAGAGAATCTCGGTAGCAGCTCATCCGCCGGGGTGCGCAGGAAGGGCTCCGGCTTGCCCGGCTGGGGATGATCGGGATCGGTAAGGTCCAACGGCAAGGTCCAGAGATCGTACCCGGTAGCAGAGTTTATCTCGTGGTACGCCAGCCGGCGGCCATCGGGAGACATGGACACAGGAAATATGGGGCTTGTGCTCTCCAGCAACGGCTGGGGTTCTCCCGCCCCATCGCTGCGGACCCAGTAAAAAAAAGATTTGTCCCCCGTCTGTGTTCGGAACACCAGATGCTTGCCGTCGGGCGCCCACGCCGCGTTGTACGCATGACCGCCGAAAGTCAGCCGGCTGGTGGTGTCCCGTTCCAGGTCGTAACGGTAAATATCCGGGCCGGTGCCGGTGTATAACAGCTTCCGCCCGTCCGGCGAGAGGCGCGGAACCCTATTGGTGCCCGGCGGGCCAAACAACGACGTCTTGCCGGAACCGTCCAGCCACGCCATTTGCCAGGTTTGACCGGCGCTCTTGCCCGCCAAATACACGAAAGTCCCCGTCGCGGAAAAATCAAATTGGCCACCGCCGGTGGCGTCATTGCCGGCCACATCCTCCAGGATGGGCGTGGGCGCGCCGCGCACTTCCAGGCGCGCCGCATCGAACCCCACGCCAAACAGCACCCCCTGGTGAACATACACAAGGTGCCCGCTGGGCAGGTAGCGGCCGTAATATCCTCCCCGCAGCACAGTCTTCACTTGGCCGGTTTCCAGGGAGAGAGCTTCAATATTGGCGTCGTTTTGCCCGAAGGCCGCGGCCGAGCCCGTAAACAGGACAGCGGCTCCGCCCGGCAGGACCTGCGGCCAGCGGTGGGCGATCTCGCGGGGACCCATCTTGGTGAGCGTTTCGACGGGGCCCCCGGCGGCAGGAATCCGCGACAGGGGAACCAAATGTCCCATCGCCGCCACAATGTTTCCGTCGTACCCCCAACTGGCTCCCTGCGGCCCGGCGGTCGTGGTGCCCAACTTCACCGGCGCTCCGCCTTGAGCGGATATTTTCTTGAGTTGATTGTCGGCAAAGAATCCGATCCATTGGCCATCGGGAGAGAAAAACGGTTCGGTGCCGTTTTCCGTTCCTGGCAACACCGTGGCTTGGGCCTGATCGAGAAGGCGGGTGGCGAGTTGCGGCTTTCCGCCGGGCCCGCGCACGGGAAACACCAGCCGGCGGCCATCCGGCGAGATCGCTGCCGTGAGATTAAACCCCGTCATCGCCTCCGGCCCCAAATCTACGTTCAGCCGCGTGAGCGGTTGCTCGATGGGCCGGTGGGCGCGCCACCAGCCGGTCAGCGCCGCAATCATAAGCACTGTCGAGATTCCCACCAAGGCCCACGCCGCCTTCTGTAGCGGCGACTTTACGTCGCCATGGCGAGGTAAACTCGCCGCTACGATCGGTGCCGGGGTCACGCCCGGCGCTACGACTCGGCCCGCATCCGCATCCCGCTTCAGGCGCTTCAGGTCGGTGCGAATCTCCGCAGCGCTCTGGTAGCGCAGGTCGCGGTCCTTCTCCAACGCCTTCGCAATGATCTCTTCCAGCTTGGGAGGCAGATCGGATTTCAGCTCTCGCGGTGGCGTGAAATCCTCATGCAGGATGGCTGCAAAGACGGCCGCCGACGTGCTCCCGTTGAACGCTTGCCGACCCGTCGCCATCTCGTACAGCACCGCGCCGAACGAGAACAAATCCGTGCGCGTGTCCACCGGCTGACCCAGGGCTTGCTCCGGGCTCATGTATTGCACGGTCCCGGCTACCGCTCCGGCCGCCGTCTGCAACTCGCTCGTGGAGTCGCCCGATACGGCCGCGGGCCGCGCCATCTTCGCCAAGCCAAAATCCAGAATCTTCGCTTGTCCATCGTCAGTGAGGAAAATGTTGGCGGGTTTGATGTCGCGGTGGATGATGCCTTTGCGGTGGGCCGCGTCCAGCGCATCGCTGATTTGAATTGCCAGATCGAGCAGTTCGCCGATCTGTAGCGGCGATGTCCCCATCGCCGTTTGTAGCGTCGATCTCCGATCGACGCTGCGGCGGTCGGAGACCGCCGCTACAGCCAAGCGCTGCTTCAGCGTCTGGCCTTCCAGGCATTCCATCACGATATACGGCTCGCCGGCTTCTTCGCCAATGTCGTAAACCGAGCAGATGTGCGGATGGTTGAGGGCGGAGGCGGCGCGGGCTTCCCGCTGGAATCGCTTCAAGGCCTCGCGATCGCGCCAAACTTCTTCGGAAAGGAATTTGAGCGCCACGCAGCGGCCCAGGCGGGTGTCCTCAGCCTTATAGACCACCCCCATGCCGCCGCCCCCGAGTTTCTGGACGATGCGATAGTGGGAAATTGTTTTTCCGAGGCGCTGCTCTTCGCGCTGGGCGGCCCGGCGCACCTCCGACGGATCCTGGGCCAGGGCCTGGGCGGCCACTTCGAGGGCGGGGGACTCAATAAAGCTCGCCCCGTGCTCACCCTGCGCCAGCAACGATCCCACCTCGTCACGCAAGGCGGGATCGCCGGCACAGGCTTCCTCCAGGAAGGCCGCGCGCTGATTCTCCGGGCGCTCCAGTGCCGTGTGAAAGACTTGCTCGATTTCGCGCCAACGATCGGGATTCATGGCTTACCGTGCCGAAGGCACCTTGGAGTGCGGGAGCAGCAGCTACCGCCTTCCGACTTGGGTTCATAGTGCGAGGGCGCAAGAGCCAGAACAAGCAAGGCGGTAGCTGCTGCTACCGCACTCCAAAGCGCTTCGCGCATTCTCGTTCAAATCCGTTCCCCCGCGGAGCCTAAAGCCGCACCCGGCGCCTTTGCTTACGGCGGGAAATTCATGCGGCGCAGGAGGTCCTGGAAGCGTGGGTCGGAACGCACAGGGTCATATGGTCGAGCCACTTTGATCCAAACAAGAATTTCACACCGATCCTCGTAAAACTTCTCCAATTGCGCGAATGCTTTATCGGCATCGCCCAGGGCGATATAAGTCGCAGGTGCCCCGCGACATGGGAGGACCTTTCCCTTCTGGAGCTCTTCCAAGCGAGACATGATGTTCAGGGCCTCGGTTCTCTTCCCTTCAGCCGCATAAACGCGCGCGAGATATGCTGACAGTTTTGGGTCGGCATGTCGAAGAGCGAGCATCGTTTGGTACTCTGAGATGGCTTGCTCGTATAGCTTCTCTTGTTCATATGCCCCGCCGATGCTCTGGTGTGCTTGAGAAAACCCTGCATTTAGCTCCAGCGCGCCTCGGAACTTGGCAATGGCCTCGTCGTACCTGCGGGCGTCAAGGAGAGCCAAACCCCAGGTCTCATAGATAACGGGCGAGAGGGGGTCCAGCTCGTGAGCTCGTTTTGCTTCGGCAAAAGCTTCATTAAATCGGCCCACGACCGTCAGATAGTAGGCGTACCATTGATGAGCCGTCGCGTAGCCCGGATTGAGCTCAATCGCGCGCTTGAATTCCTTCTCCGCACCTGCCCAATCCCAGTCATAGTCCGTTCTGATCTCGCCCAGTGAGGCGTGGGCCTCGCCCAGTGCTTCATCCAGCTCTAAGGCTTTTAGCGCTGCTTCCTTGGCGCGCGGATATGCTTCCTTGGGCACCATGACAGCCCACCCACCCAACTGGACATAAGAGTCGGCCAACCCGGTATAGGCCAGAGCATAGGTCGGGTCCTTATCAATCGCCTGCTGGAAATACTCCATCCCCTTTTTCATGCCTACGGTCGTGCGCAAGTTCCAGTAGTAGCGGCCCTTGAGATAGGCCTCATGGGCGTCGGGGTTGACGGGGCGGGCGCTGGCCAGGCGCGCCTGTTCCTGGGGCGTCAGCTTGATCTGGATCTCGTTCGCAATCGCCCCCGCCACCTCGCTCTGTAAAGCCAGGACGTCATTCAGGTCGCGGTCGTAGCTCCGGGCCCAGAGGTGCTTGTCCGTCGCCGCCTGAATCAACTGCGCCGTGATTCGGACGCGATTGCCCGCGCGCAGGACGGAGCCCTCAATGACGGCGTCGACGTTTAATTCGCGGGCAATTTGCGGCAGGGGCTTCTTCACCCCCTTGTACTGCATCACCGACGTGCGCGAAATCACGCGCAAGGCCTCAATCTGGCC
>Ga0326728_10023838_pt1 | contig 11156 bp, 8 predicted proteins | sample MB3enrmetagenome_FD_207602 | JGI IMG/M metagenome (GOLD analysis project Ga0326728, IMG submission 207602) | Lab enriched peat soil microbial communities from McLean, Ithaca, NY, United States - MB31MN | ecosystem: Environmental > Terrestrial > Soil > Wetlands > Peat | place: USA: New York... | reverse complement strand
TCCGCCGCCGCGCCAAGGCGTTTTTGACAAACCGCGCGCCGCGGGGCCATGTCGGGGCCGCGAAGGCTGAAGGAGCCGCATCCATGACCGTCAAAGAGCGCATCGCGGCCAAGCTGACCGAGGCCCTTCACCCCACGGCGCTCGAGATCGTCGACGAATCAGGCCGCCACAAAGGACACGCCGGCGCGCGCGCGGGCGGCGAGACTCACTTCCGGCTGTATATCGTCAGCGAGCGCTTCGCCGGCAAGGGGCGGCTTGAGCGCCATCGCATCGTCAACGCGCTGCTCGCCGAGGAGCTCGCCGCCGGCGTCCACGCCCTGGCGACGACGACGCTCGCGCCGGACGAAGCCTAAGCGACGCGTCGCCGACGCCCGCCGGGGCCGGAGGGCGTCGACTTGCGCGACATCCGCCCTTGCGCGACGATGGGCGCTCGGTCTTCGCGCCCGTCGGCCGCCGGCGGGCCGACTGACGTCGTGAACCCGAAGTCTACGAGGCCACGTGCCGCCGATCCGTCTCATCTGTCTCGACGCCGACGACACGCTGTGGGGCCACGAAGGCTATTTTCGCCTGTCCTACAGGCGCTTCGCCGAGCTTCTGGCGCCCTTCGCCGAGGGCGCGGCGGCCGAGGAGCGGCTCGTCGCGGTCGAGCGGCGCAACCTCGGCGTCTACGGCTACGACGTCAACGCGTTCACGCTGTCGATGCTGGAGACGGCGCTGGAGATCGCCGGCGACCGGCTGCCGGCGACGACCACGGGCGCCATCCTCGCCATCGGTCGCGATCTCCTGACCCACCCGATCCGCCTCATCGACGGCGTCGCCGAGGCGCTGGCGCCGCTCGCCGAGCGCGGCGACCTGGTGCTGGTCACCAAGGGCGACATCTTCCACCAGGAGGCCAAACTCGCCGCCTCGGGCCTCAGCGACCGCTTCAAGGGCGTCGAGATCGTCGGCGACAAGACCGCCGAAACCTACCGCCGCATCTTCGCTCGCTACGGCGCGCGGCCCGAGGAGGCGGTGATGGTCGGCAATTCGCTGCGCTCGGACGTCTGGCCGGCGCTCGAAGCGGGCGCCTACGCCGCGCACGTGCCGCACGAGCACGTCTGGGAGCTCGAGCGCGCGGAGGACCCGGCCGGCCACCCCCGCTTCGCGCGGCTTGGCTCGCTCGCCGAGCTGCCGGCGTGGATTGACGCGGCGAACCAGGGCGAAAGGCCTGGCGAAGCGCGGGCGCCGTGAATGAAAAGAGGCCGGCGCTCCGGCGCCGCGAAACGCCGGCCATCGCGCTTGTCCGCGCGATCGCCGCCTCAGGACGCCGGCGCGGCGACGACGCCGGTCTTGCGCACGCCGATGAACGCCCACAGCGCCGCCGCCGCGGCGATGTCGAACAGGAACAGCAGCGCGAACAGCGGCTCGTAGCCGATGCTGTTGGCGAGCTGTCCGACCACCAGCGTGAACAGCGCGCCGCCGAGATAGCCGAACATGCCGGCGACGCCGGTCGCGGTGCCGACGTCCTTCTCCTCGAACACGTCGCCCATCAGCGCGTACATCATGCTCGACAGCATCTGGTGGGCGAAGCCGCCGAGCGAGAAGCAGAGAATGGCGACGATCGGATCGGCGACGAAGCTGATAAGCGCCGGGCCGACCATGCACAGCGCGCCGATCGAGATCGTCGTCAGGCGCGCGTTGACCAGATTGAGACGCAGCCGCTTGTGCAGGCTCGGGGCGAGATAGCCGCCGAACAGGCAGCCGATGTCGGAGGCGAGGAACGGCAGCCACGCGAACAGCGCGAACTGCTTGATGTCCATGCCGCGCACGCTGACCATGTAGAGCGGGATCCAGAAGCCGAAGGTCTGCCACGCCGGCTCGGTGAGGAAGCGCGCGATGAGGATGCCGATGAACTTCGGCTTGGTGAACACCGCGCGCACGTCCGGACGCGCCTTCTCGACCTCGCGCCCGCGGTAGATGTAGTCGCGCTCTTCGGCGGAAAGGCCCGGGTGCGCCTCGGGGTCGCGATAGAGCCAGTACCAGACGAAGGCGAGCAGGACGCCGAGCCCGCCGGTGAGCAGGAAGGCCCGACGCCAGCCCCAGGTCGCGGCGATCCAGATCACCAGCGGCGGCGTGATCATCGAGCCGATCGAGGAGCCCGAGTTGAACCAGCCGGTGGCGATCGAGCGCTCGCGCGAGGGGAACCAGACGGTCGACATCTTCGTGCCGGTCGGGATCGCCACCGCCTCGGAGAAGCCGAGCAGCGCGCGGAAGCCCGCCATCGAGATCCAGCCGGTCGCCAAGCCGTGCAAAGCGGCGGCCGCGCCCCAGACCAGGGCGGCGACGGCGTAGCCGACGCGCGGGCCGATCAGGTCGGTCAAGAAGCCCGCGAACGGTTGCGCGAACGAATAGACCAGCTGGAACGCCGAGACGACGTAGGAATATTGCTCGGTGATGAATTTGAGCTCTGTCTTAAGGATCGGCGCCAGCACGCCGAGCACGTTGCGGTCGACGTAGATGACGACGGTGCCGGCGAACATCAGCGCCAGCATCTTCCAACGCAGCCCCTGCCATGAACGCATGACGTTCCCTCCCGTCGTCGCGCAAACCTCCCGCCGCGGCCGGCGCCGTTCCGCCGCGCCGCCTGCTCGCAGACCCCGGCGCCGCCCGCCTCGTCCGCCCTTTCGTCGGAGAGATCGACGCCTCAGCAAAGCGGCCTTACCACTTGACCATTAGACCGATTTGCAGGAATGTCTAGTCACATTTCGCCGCGCGATCGGCGTAAACGGAACGCCCCAAGGACTTTTCCCCCATGACCGCCAAGCCCGCGCCCTTCGCGCTTCATCCCGATCGCCTGTTCCCGCCGGAGCCGCAGACGCGCGCGCTGGCGCGCGAGTTCTACGCGTCGGTCGCCCGCCTGCCGATCCTCAGCCCCCACGGCCACACCGACCCGCGATGGTTCGCCGACAACGCGCCGTTCCCCGATCCGGCGCATCTGTTCATCACGCCCGACCATTACGTTTGCCGCATGCTCTACAGCCAGGGCGTCCCGCTCGGGGACCTCGGCGTCCCGCGCGTCGACGGCGGCCCGGTCGAGACCGACCCGCGCGCCATTTGGCGGCGCTTCGCCGCCAATTTCCGCCTGTTCCGCGGCGCGCCGTCGTGGCTGTGGCTCAACCACGCCTTCACAGAAGTGTTCGGCGTCGACGAGCGGCTCAGCGCCGACAGCGCCGACCGCATCTACGACCACATCGCCGCCTGCCTGGAAAAGCCGGAGTTCCGGCCGCGGGCGCTGTTCGAGCGCTTCAACATCGAGGCGCTGACGACCACCGAAAGCCCGCTCGACGACCTTCGCTGGCACCGCAAGATCAAGGCGAGCGGCTGGGGCGGGCGCGTGCTCACCGCGTTTCGCCCCGATCCGGTGGTCGACCCCGCCTTTCCCGGCTTCGCCGACAACCTCGCCGCGCTCGGCCGGATCTCCGGCCGCGACGTCTCGACCTGGCGGGGCTATCTCGCGGCGCTCGCCGACCGGCGGGCCTATTTCAAGTCGGTCGGCTGCGCCTCGACCGACCACGGCCATCCTTCGGCGCGCACCGCCGACCTGCCGGAAGCGGACGCCGCCGCGCTTTATCTGCGCGTCAGGGCAGGCGCGGCCTCGCCCGCCGACGCCGAGACTTTCCGCGCGCAGATGCTGACCGAGATGGCCAGGATGAGCCTCGCCGACGGCCTGGCGATGCAGATCCATCCCGGCGCGGCGCGCGACCACAATCCGGCGGTGTTCAAGGCGTTCGGACGCGACAAGGGCTGCGACATCCCGGCGCCGACGGATTACGTCTACGCCCTGAAGCCGCTGCTCGATCGCTTCGGCAACGAGCGCGATCTCACGATCATCGTCTTCACGCTCGACGAGACGGCCTATTCGCGCGAGCTCGCGCCGCTCGCCGGCCATTATCCGGCGCTGCGGCTCGGCCCCGCCTGGTGGTTCTACGACAGCCCGGAAGGCATGCGCCGCTATCGCGAGACGGTCACCGAGACCGCCGGCTTCTACAACACCGTCGGCTTCAACGACGACACCCGCGCCTTCCTGTCGATCCCGGCGCGTCACGACATGAGCCGGCGGGTCGATTGCGCCTTTCTCGCCCGGCTGGTCGCCGAGCATCGGCTGGAGAAGGACGAGGCGTTCGAGGTCGCCTACGACCTCGCCTATGCGCTGGCCAAGGCGGCCTATAAGCTCTGACCCGCGCGGCGGCGGCCTCCCTTTCAGCCCGCTCGCCCCAGGGTTCATCTGAGGTCACGACGGGGGTTAAGGAAGCGATCGATGCCCATCCAGCCTATCGACAGCCTTCGGCTCTACGAGCAGGTGGCGAAGCAGATCAGCGAGCTGATCCGGGCCGGCGAGTTTCCTCCGGGGCGGCGGCTGCCGGCCGAGCGCGACCTCGCCAAGACGCTCGGCGTAAGCCGCCCGGTGGTGCGCGAGGCGATGATCGCCTTGGAGATCGCCGGCCTCGTCGAGGTGCGCACGGGGTCGGGGGCCTACGTGCGCGAGCGGCGCGTCGACGCGGCGCCGCCGCTCAACGTCGGCGACAGCCCGAGCGACATCCTCAACGCGCGCATGCTGATCGAAGGCGAGATCGCCGCGCTCGCCGCCTCAAGCGCCACGCCGACCGACGTCGTCGCGATGGCCAACCTCATCGACCAGATGACGCGCGACCACGACGCCGGCCGCCCGTGGGATTGGGCTGACCTCGGTTTCCACGGCGCGATCGCCGCCGCCACCGGCAACGCCGCCCTCGCCACCGTGGTCGAGCGCCTGTGGCAGGAGCAGCACGCGCCCGTGTTCGCCATCCTCTCCGAACGCGTGCGCTTGCGCGAGAACTGGCCGGCGACGCTCAGCGGCCACATCGCGGTTTTCGAGGCGATCCGCGACCGCCAGCCGGCGGCGGCGAAGGCGGCGATGCGCGCGCATCTGAGCCAGGTGCTGGGGGTGATGACCGGCGAGGCGAACGGCGAGGCGGCGGACGGCGAGGAGCGCGCCGAGCCGCCGGCCGAATCTGCGCCTCCGCCAACGCCGCCGCGGCGCGCTAGGCGATGAAGCGGCCGGCGCGGCGCCCTTAACTCACTCGGCGGGCGCCTCCATGCCGATCTCGAGCCGCGCGACGTCGACCGCGCCGGTGCGCGCGAGCTTGTTCCACCGCTGCCGCGCGCCGTGCAGCGCCGCGAGCACCACTGCGAAGGTGACGACATAGAGGAACGGCCGGTAGACGAAGCGCTGCACCACCACCACCCAAATGTCGCGCAGCGGCCGCCGGTCGAGGCGGAAAGCGACCAGCGAGGCGATCAGGTCCAACGCCAGGAAGGTCAGGTAGCCGACGGCGACCGGCTTGAAGTCGAGCCGCAACACCGCCAGCAGGAAAATGAAGTCGCCGAGCGGCGCGAGCAGCGGGAACAAGAGCTGGAACATGGCGATGTTCGGCAGCGCGACCCAGCCGAGCGAGCCGCGCGCGAAGCGGCGGCGATGCTTCCACAGGCTCTGCAGCGTGCCGTAGCTCCAACGGAAACGCTGGCGGAACAGCGCGGCGACGGTCTGCGGCGCTTCGGTGATCGACTGCGCGAGCGGCGCGTAGGTGATGCGCGCGCCCGCCGAGAGCATGGTCAGCGTGAGGTCGGCGTCCTCGGTCAGCGTGTCGGCGGAATAGCCGTCGACGGAAAGCAGCGTCCTGCGACGCCACGCCCCGGTCGCCCCCGGCACCACGGAGATGCAGTTGAGGCTGTCGAAGGCGCGCCGGTCGTAGTTCTGCGAGGTGACGTATTCGACCGACTGGAACGCGGTCAGCAGATTGCAGACGTTGCCGACCTGCACGTTGCCGCACACCGCGTCGACCGCGGGGTCGACGAACGGCTTGACCAGGCTGGAGACGGTGTGGCGCAGCACCAGCGTGTCGGCGTCGATGGTGACGAGGATCTCCTCCTCCGCCGCGCGCGCGCCGCGGTTGAGCGCCGCGGCCTTGCCGGCGTTACGCTGCCGGATGAGCGCGACGCGCGGGTCGCGCGCCGCCCAGCTCTCGACCACGCTCGCCGTGTCGTCCGTGCTGCCGTCGTCGATCACCAGGATTCTCAGGCGCTTGTAGTCGCTGGCGAGCGCCGCCTCGAGGGTGCGGCTGATGACCTGCCCCTCGTTGTAAGCGGGAACCAACACGCACACCGGCGGCTCGAAGACGGACGGCGCGTCGGCGGCCCGCCGACGCCGGTCCCGCGCCACCAACGCGCCGAGGAAGAGAATGCGCAGAATGGCGATCCCGGTGGTGAAGGCGAACAGATAGACGAGGATCTCGGCGCCGGAGGTGCGCGCCCAGCTCGGGATGCGCGCGCCAAACGACAATATCTGCTCGCGCTGCGACAGGTCGGGATTGAGCGCCGCGGGCGAGACGCCAATCAGCTCATTGAGCGGCACGATCTCGTAGCCCGCCTCGCGCAGCGTCGGGATGAGCCGGTCCAGCGCCGCGACGGTCTGGCTGCGGTCGCCGCCGCCGTCGTGGAACACGATGATGTGGCCGCCGGTGGCGACGAGGTCGCGCATCACGATGTTGAAGATCGCATCGACGCCGGGACGGTCGTAATCCTGAGAATCGATGTCCGCGGCGGCTACGAGGTAGCCCATCCGGTCGATGTCCTCGAGCGGCGCGAGCTGGGCGGCGCTCGTCGGCGCCGAATCGGTGTCGTAAGGCGGGCGGAACAGGAGAGTCGACCGTCCCGCCGCCGCCTCGATCTGCCGCTGGCCGAAGCCCGCCTCCACCCACAGGCGCGGTTTCGAGATCGCCGTCAAGTCGGGGTGCGAGTACGTGTGATCGCCGATCAGATAACCGGCCGCGAGCTCGTCGCGGACGAGCTGCGGGGCGCGCTCGACGTTCTCGCCGATGAGGAAGAACGTCGCCGGCGCGCCATATTTCGCCAGCACGCGCAGGACCTGAGGGGTCCAGATCGGGTGCGGGCCGTCGTCGAAGGTCAGCGCGATTTTCTTTGGCGCGTTGTCGCCGCCAAAGCGCTGCACCTTGAAGGACCGCGGCAGCGTTTCGTAGCGAGCCCAGTCGATGTAGCCATTCGTCACGCCGAAGTCGCGCACGCCGTCGCGGCGCCCCTCGTCGACGCGCAGCAGTTCGCCTTTGCCCTCGATGCGAACCGTGTCGATGACCGGCGTGCGCGACAGCGCATGCGGGTCGAAATCAGCCGCGTTCGGCGCGCCGAAAAACGACCATAGCTGCGGGTCCTCGGGACCGGTGCGCCACAGCGCCGCGCCGCGCACGCCGGCGTGGCGCGCGTAAGCGTACTCGTTCCAGGCTGAGAACGCGTCGAGCATCCACACGTCGTGACCGCGGCGCGCGTCGTCGACATAGTGGAAGTGACTGTTGACGTCCTCGCCGCCGGCCTCGATGCGCGCGTTGTGGCTGTCGGCTAGCGCGAGCGCCTCGTCGAACTCCAGCGCTTCGGCGGGGGCGGCGCCCTCCTTCCAGTCATAGGCGTAGGCGCCGATGCCGGCGATCAGCTTGTCCGGATTAATTCGCTTGGCCGCCTGATCGAGGCCGTCCTCGTACCACGGGCGCGAAGCGATTGGGCCCGCCTCGCTGGTCGACCAGTGTTCGTCGTAGGCCATCAGCACCACCGCGTCGGCGATGCGGCCGATCGCCTCGTAGTCGTACGCCTCGTCGTTCATCGGCACGTCGACGGTGACCAGATAGCCGCGGGCGCGGAGCGCGTCGCTCAGCCGCACGAGCCAGTCGACATAGGCGCGCTCGTCCTGCGGACGGAGACTCTCGATGTCGATGTTGACGCCGTCCGCGTTGTTCTCGGCGAGCGTCGCCAGCAGGCGATCGCGGAACGCGTCCGCGGCGCCGGCGTCGCGCAGGAACTCGCCGATCCGGTCCTCGAACCAGTCGCCGTTCGCGTTCGTGTTGGACACGCGCGGCAGGACCTTCACGCCCGCGGCGCGTAACTGGTCGGCGAGCTTCCGATCCACCTTGACCGTGAGGTCGCCGCTCGCGTCGGCGAAGCTCATCCAGTCTGGGAAGACGATCTGCAGATTCTTGAGATGCGCGCGCAGCGAAGCGACGCTCATCTGCTCGTCCTGCAAGAGGAAGGCGGCGTTGAGGAACCCTGGCCCGCCAAGCGACGCCGCCGGGGCGGGCGCCGTCGACGTTATCGCCGGGGCGCCGGCCGCCGTCGCGGCGCTTAGCGTCGTCGACGGGCCGGATGAAGGCGCCGCGACGCTCGTCGTGTCGTCGAGCCTCACGACGACGGCGTCTCCGGCGACGCGCGCGGTCTGGAGGGCGGACGGCAGCGCCGGAAGCTGCGGCGGCGTCAGGACGCTTAGCGCGACGAGGCCGAGGGCGACGAAGGCGATCACCGCCAGAGCCAAGGCCGCCGCGCGGACAAGACGCCCGCGCCGCGCGGTAAGGTCCTCGAAGATCATCGTTCTGCGCCCCTAGTCGCCCCAGCGCCGCACGCCGTTGACGCGTGTTCTTGACCAACGCCCGTTACAGTTTCGCAAATCCTGCGTGAACCGCGGCTGAACGGATTGCGGCGGCTGAAGACATTTGGCGCGGTGACGCGGCGGCGCTCTCCCCGCTTGCGGCGGGCCGGCGGCGGCGAGATTTGACTTCCGCGCCCGGCGCGCTTAAGCGTGCCCGTCTTTTCGTCAGGTCTTGGCCTCGTCGATCGCGCCGTCTGTCCCTCAAGAGGCCAGCGGTCCCCGTCCGGCAGCGCGACGCGCCCCCGGGCGCGATCGGCGTTTGCGGCGGGCCGGCCAGCGAGTTGGAGCGCGAGCGATGTTCGAGAGCCTTTCGGAAAAGCTCTCCGGCATATTGGACCGGCTGACCGGGCGCGGCGCCCTCTCCGAGGACGACGTCAACGCCGCGATGCGCGAGGTGCGCCGGGCGCTGCTCGAGGCGGACGTCGCGCTCGAAGTCGCGCGCTCGTTCATCGACCGCACGCGCACGAAGGCCATCGGCGCGGCGGTGATCAAGTCGGTCGCCCCGGGCCAGATGGTGGTGAAGATCGTCCACGATTCGCTAGTGGAGACCCTCGGCCGCGAGTCGCAGTCGATCGACCTCGACGCGCCGGCGCCGGTGGCGATCATGCTGGTCGGCTTGCAGGGGACGGGCAAGACCACCACCGCCGCCAAGATCGCCAAGCGCCTCGCCGAGCGCGACAAGAAAAAGGCGCTGATGGCCTCGCTCGACGTGAAGCGCCCCGCCGCCCAGGAACAGCTCGCCGTGCTCGGCCGGCAGGTCGGCGTCGACACGCTGCCGATCGTTGCCGGCGAAGGCCCGGTGGCGATCGCCAGGCGGGCCGAGAGCGTCGCGCGGCTGCAGGGCTACGACGTGGTGCTGCTCGACACCGCCGGCCGCACCCATATCGACGAACCGCTGATGGCGGAGATGGCGGAGATCCGCGACGCCGCCAAGCCGCACGAGATCCTGCTCGTCGCCGACGCGCTGACCGGCCAGGACGCCGTCCGCCTCGCCAAGAACTTCAACGACCGCGTCGGACTGACGGGCATCGTGCTCACCCGCATGGACGGCGACGGGCGCGGCGGCGCGGCGCTGTCGATGCGCGCCGTCACCGGCCGGCCGATCAAGCTCCTCGGCGTCGGCGAGAAGATGGACGCGCTGGAGGACTTCCATCCCCAGCGCCTCGCCGACCGCATCCTCGGCATGGGCGACGTCGTCACCCTGGTCGAGAAGGCGGCGCAGGCGATCGACGCCGAAAAAGCGGCGAAGATGGCCGAGCGGCTGCGCAAAGGGGTGTTCGGCCTCGACGACCTCGCCGATCAGCTGGCGCAGATCGAGAAGCTCGGCGGCATGGGAGGCCTGATGGGGATGCTGCCCGGCGTCGCCAAACTCAAGGACCAGATCGCTTCGGCCCATCTCGACGAAAGGATCATCAAACGCCAGCGCGCCGTCATCTCCTCGATGACGCCGAAGGAGCGCCGCAACCCCGACATCCTGAAAGCCTCGCGCAAGAAGCGCATCGCGGCGGGCGCCGGCGTCAGCGTCGAGCTGGTCAACCGGCTGCTCAAGCAGCACCGCCAGATGGCCGACATGATGAAGGCGATGGGCGCCTCGGCGGGCAAGCGCGGCGCGATGGGCAAGCTCGGCGCGATGCTCGGCGTCGGCGGCGGCATGCCGGCGCCGAGCCCCGAAGAGCTCGCCGCGATGCAGAAGCAGCTCGGCGCCGGCGCGCCGCCGGCGAGCGGCATCCCCGCCGCGCCGCCGCCCGGCGCCTTCAACCTACCGCCGCAGTTTTCGGGCCTGCCGGGCCTCGGCGCGCCCAAGCCCCCCGGCCTCGCCGGCGGCGGCTTCCCCTTCGGCAAGAAGAAATGATCCCGACGCTCGAGACCGAGCGGCTGTTGATGCGCGGCTGGCGCGATGACGATTTCGACGCTTTCGCCGCCGTCTACGCCGACGAGGCGCGCGCCCGCCACATCGGCGGCGTCTGCTCGCGCGAGGACGCCTGGCGCCGGATGGCGGCGATCCTCGGGCACTGGGAGATGCGCGGCTACGGCTTCTGGGCGCTCGAGAGCAAGGCGAGCGGCCGCTTCGTCGGCTGGACGGGCCTGTGGAACCCGGAGGGGCATCCCCAGCCGGAGCTCGGCTGGGCGCTCGTCGCCGGCGCCGAGGGCCAAGGCTTCGCCTGCGAAGCGGCGACGCGGGCGCGCGCCTACGCTTACGTCGGCCTCGGCTGGACGACCCTCGTCAGCCTCATCGCCCTCGCCAACCATGCTTCGATCCGCGTCGCCGAAAGGCTCGGCGCGCGTCTCGAATCCACCATCCCCTATCGCGGCGACGCGTGCGGGATCTTTCGCCATCCGCCGGCGAGCGCGTTCCGCCTCGTCGACCCAACCCCCGCTGAGATCGCAGCGGCCGAGAAAGGATCGTCATGTCTCTGAAAATCCGCCTGTCCCGCGGCGGCGCGAAGAAACGCCCGTTCTACCGCATCGTCGTCGCCGACGCGCGCATGCCGCGCGACGGCCGGTTCGTCGAGCGCATCGGCGCCTTCGATCCGCTGAAGGCCAAGGACGACGCGACGCGGCTGACGCTCGACGTCGAGAAGGCGAAGGCTTGGCTCGCCAAGGGCGCGCAGCCGACCGACCGCGTGCTGCGCCTGCTCGACAGCCTGGGCGT
>Ga0326728_10023835_pt1 | contig 11157 bp, 5 predicted proteins | sample MB3enrmetagenome_FD_207602 | JGI IMG/M metagenome (GOLD analysis project Ga0326728, IMG submission 207602) | Lab enriched peat soil microbial communities from McLean, Ithaca, NY, United States - MB31MN | ecosystem: Environmental > Terrestrial > Soil > Wetlands > Peat | place: USA: New York... | reverse complement strand
ACGCGGCCAGCGCATTCAGCTTTCTGGAAGCTGGGTCGCAGCCGGAGTCGTTGATGGAACGCGCGGCCGAGCTGGAGATGCCGGCCATGGCCATTGCCGATCGCAACGGCGTGTATGGCGCGGCGCGGTTCCATACCAGCGGCCAGCGCAGCGGCGTGCGCGCGCACATCGGCGCAGAGGTTGCGGTCAAGAGCTTTGGCGAGCGGCTCAAGCCGCCGGCATGGCTGCCGCACCAGTGCGCGCCAGAACCGCCGCGGCTCACCCTGTTGTGCGAAACGCGCCAGGGCTACCAGAATCTCTGCCAGTTGATCACGCAATTCAAGATGCGCGAGACAACCAAGCAGGAGGGCGCGGCAAACTTCGGCGATTTAGAGCAATACGCATCCGGACTCGTGTGCCTGACCGGTGGCGACGAGGGTCCCCTGGCTGCGGCGCTCATACGCGGCGGCGAAGAGGCTGGGCGCAAGGTTGTGGAGCAGCTGACGCACATCTTTGGCGACAGAAATGTTTACGTCGAAGTGCAGCGGCACCGGGAGCGCGAGGAAGAATGGCGGAATCAGGCAGTGATGCGCATTGCGCGCGCGTTGCATTTGCCCGTGCTGGCCACGAACGGCGTGCGCTACGCCAAAGCCTACGACCGGGAGATCCTCGACCTGTTTACCGCGATCCGCAACCACACGGAACTGGACCGCGCGGGCCGGCTGCTGGCCACAAACAGCGAGCGCCATCAGCGCCCAGCGCACGAGATGACGGCGCTGTTTCGCGATGTGCCCGGAGCCATCGACAACACCATCGAACTTTCGTCGCGGCTCGTGTTCGGGTTGAGCGATCTGGGCTACGAGTTTCCGCGCTATCCCGTGCCCGACGGCGAAACCATGATGAGCTTTTTGCGCAAGCGCGTCGCCGAAGGCGTTGCCCGGCGCTACGGACCGAAGAATGATCGCGGCCTGATGGAACGCGCGAAAAGCCAAGTGGAACATGAGCTCAAGCTGATTGGAAAGCTGGGTTTTGAAGGATATTTTCTGATCGTCTGGGACATTGTGCAGTTCGCAAAACGCAACGGCATCCTGGTGCAGGGACGCGGCAGCGCGGCAAACTCGGCTGTGTGCTACGCGCTGGAGATCACGGCCATCGATCCGGTGGGGATGGAGCTACTCTTCGAGCGCTTCCTGAGTGAAAGCCGTGGCGAGTGGCCGGACATCGATCTCGATCTGCCCTCGGAGGCACAGCGGGAGCAGGCCATCCAATATGTGTATCAGCGCTATGGCGAACTGGGCGCGGCCATGACGGCCAATGTCATCACGTATCGCGGCAAGTCTGCGGCGCGCGAGACGGGCAAGGCGCTGGGGTTCGACGAGGAGTCGCTGGGCCGCCTGGCGAACCTGGTGAGCCACTGGGAATGGCGCGGCGAAAACGATACCATGGCGCACTCCTTCAGCAACGCGGGCTTCGACATCCGGCATCCGCGCATCGCCAAATATCTTGAACTGTGCATGCGCATTCAGGATCTGCCCCGTCACCTGGGCCAGCACTCAGGCGGCATGGTCATCTGCCAGGGCCAATTGAATCACGTAGTCCCGTTGGAGCGCGCGTCGATGCCCGGTCGCACCGTGGTGCAGTGGGACAAGGAGGACTGCGCGGACCTCGGCATTATCAAGGTGGATCTGCTGGGTCTGGGCATGATGGCCGTCCTCAAAGATTGCCTGGAGCTGATTCCCGAGCACTACGGCGAGCGCGTGGACCTGGCGCAGTTGCCGGAGGACGAGGAGATCTACCGCGTGCTGCAAAAGGCCGATACGGTGGGCATGTTCCAGATCGAGAGCCGCGCGCAGATGGCCTCGCTGCCGCGCAATTACCCGGAGCGCTTCTACGATCTCGTGGTGCAGGTAGCTATCATCCGGCCGGGGCCGATCGTAGGCCAGATGATGCATCCATATATGAGGCGCAGGCAGAAGAAAGAGCCGGTCACGTATCCGCATCCCTCGCTCGAGCCGGTTTTGCGGCGCACACTGGGCGTGCCGCTGTTTCAGGAGCAACTGCTGCGCATTGCCATGACAGTAGCGAACTTTACCGGCGCCGAAGCTGAAGAACTGCGGCGCGCGGTCGGTATGCGGCGCTCGTGGGAGCGGATGAAGAACCTGGAATCGAAACTGCGCACGGGCATGACAGCCAACGGCATCGACGTGAAGACGCAAGACAAAATCGTGCAGCAGGTCAGCTCGTTTGCGCTCTACGGATTTCCGGAGTCGCACGCGGCAAGCTTTGCCCTGATTGCCTATGCATCGGCCTACTTCAAGGTGAAATTTCTGGCCGCGTTTACCTGCGCCATTCTGAACAATCAGCCCATGGGCTTCTACTCGCCGGCAGTGCTGGTGAAGGATGCGCAGCGGCATGGGCTGCGCGTAAAGCCTATCGATATTCAGGTGTCGGCGTGGGAATGCACGGTGGAACATGAACCCGATGGAGCGCGATCGATGCGCCTGGGGCTCGGTTATGCCAAGGGACTGCGGAAGCAAGCGGCGGAAGCGTTGCTCACTGCGCGCCTGCAGGATGGCCCGTTCCGTTCCGCGGATGATCTGGCGTTACGCGTGCCTGAACTCAACCGCAAAGAGCTTTCACTGCTGGCGCGGATCGGCGCACTGAATCAGATTGAAGAGATCGCGCACCGGCGCGATGCCCTCTGGCAAGTCGAGTGGGCAGGCCGTCCGGAAGGCCCATTGCTGATCCAAAACAATCTGCGCGAGGACGATCGCAGACTGCCGCTCCATCAAATGACTGTAGAAGAACGGCTCGTGGCCGACTACGCCGGCACTGGTCTGACAGTGGGCAAACATCCGATGCACTACCGGCGTGCGGAACTCCGCGCACAGGGCATTTTATCTTCAGAAGATTTGCGGCATTGCCGCAACGGCGTGTGGGTGCGCGCAGCGGGCTGCGTCATCGCGCGCCAGCGGCCAGGAACGGCGAAGGGCTTCATTTTTATCTCCATGGAAGACGAGACGGGAATCGCCAACGTCATCGTGACGCCGGATGTTTATGAACAGAACCGCCTGGTGGTGACGCGGAGCAAGTTTCTTCTTGTCGAAGGCGCGCTGCAGAATCAGGATGGCGTGATTCACGTGAAGGCCACGCGGCTGGCGCCGCTAACACACGACGGCCTGGAAGTGCGTTCGCACGATTTTCACTAGCCCATTCCTCGCACGCGCCGAGAATACGTAGCGCCGGTCTCCTGACCGGCTGTAGCGGGGGTCTCCAGACCCCCGCTAGGCAGGCGAAGTTTCACCGGCTCGCGACTCGCCCCTTACGCCCCGCAACACTGCTTAAACTTCCGTCCGCTGCCGCAGGAGCAAGGATCGTTACGGCCAATTTTGCCCTGCCGCGCGCGTGCATCCTCCTCCGCCACCCAGCGCATCACGTTGGCCGGGGCGCGTTGCGCCGCCAGCTCCGACGCCATCATGCGCATGTAGGGATCGACGTGGTGGAAAAACATCTTGTAGCCGGCGCAAAGATAGTTGAGTCCAGGCTCTCCGTCGGGAGTGGTGAGGAAGCGATGCTTGGGGCATTCGCCATTGCAGGCAAAACGCACGTCGCACTCGCGGCAGTAGCGAGGCAGAGTGGACTCTTTCGCCTCACCGAAGTGCTGCTGTTGCTCGGACGCGACCAGCGCAGCGAGCGGCGACTCCATAATGTTGCCGAGCCGGTTTTCGGGGTAGACAAAATGATCGCAGGAGTAAAGATCGCCGCTGTGCTCAATGGCGAGAGCCGCGCCGCATTGTTTGCGGAAGATGCACAGGCTGGCTTCCATGCCGGTCCACGACTCCAGGCTGACATCGAAGAGTTGCACGAAGGTACGGCCGACATCGTGGCGCACCCATTCATCGAAAATGGCGCAGAGAAAGCGGCCGAACTGGCGCGGTTCCACAGACCACAGCGCAACCTTGGCGGGACCGGCAAAATCGGGCGAGATGAGACGCAGGCCGTCTTCGGTCACTTGCTGTGCAATGCGCTCCACAATGGGGATGAACTGCATGTAACCGCTGCCGTTGTCCCGTAAAAAACGATAGACCTCGAGCGGTGAATCGGCGTTTGCGCGATGCACAGTAGTGAGCGTGTTGAAGTCGACCTTGTGACGCTGGAGGGTTTCAATTCCGCGCACCACGCGGTCAAACGTGGGCTGGCCGCCCTTGTCCACGCGATACGCGTCATGCAGCTCGCGCGGGCCGTCGATGGAAATGCCGATGAGAAATTGATATTCGAGAAAGAATTCTGCCCATGCGTCGTTGAGCAGCACGCCATTAGTCTGGAAGGCGTTGGCAATCTGTTTGCCGTTGGCATGTCTTTTCTGGATTTGGACAAGCTTCCGGAAATAATCGACACCCAGAAGCGTCGGTTCCCCGCCCTGCCAAGCAAAATTCACAACCGGCGTGTCGTGCGCCTCGATATATTGCCGGATGTAGCTCTCCAGCACATCGTCGCGCATGGCCCACTTGTCGATATGCGGATCGGGCTGCGGATAGAGCAATTCCTTTTCGAGATAGAAGCAGTACTTGCAGTCGAGATTGCAGATAGGCCCGATCGGCTTGGCCAGCACGTGGAAGTTGGAGGCGCTCATCGATGGACCTCAGCGAACGGGCGGCCGGGGAAGACGGCCGCAGCTTCCATTATGACGCGTGGGCCAGGGATTCTTGTTTTTTCTAAAAGCGCTTCCACATTTCCGCGGCAGCGGTGCGGGATTTGGCCATCACTTCCTGCTCGTCGATCGCGACAAACTGCCGACCGTCCATGACGATCTGGCCGCCGATAAGAACCGTCTCAACAGCGCCGCCAGTGAACCCGAAATGAATGTGACCGTTGAAATTCTCGGCGTTCATCGGCGTAGGTGGTTCGTAATTGACCAAAATAATGTCGGCATGAGCGCCGGGAACGAGCTTGCCGACGGGACGGCCGAAACATTCCGTTGCGATCCGGGCATTTTCCTGGAATAGCATCTGTGGGGGCTCGGCCCAGGCGACGCGCGGATCTCCGGCGTTATGTTTTAGCAGCAGATTGGCGACCTTCATCGACTCGAACATGTCGGCGGTGTAGCCGTCAGTTCCCAGGCCGACGGCTACGCCGCGGCGCATCATCTCCAGAACCGGCGCGCAGCCCACAGCGTTGCCCATGTTGGACTGCGGATTATGAATCACGTTGGCCCGCGTCGCGCGCAACTCTTCGATATCGTGATCTTCGACGTGAACGCAATGCGCCAGCAGAGATTTCGTTTTCAGAATGCCGAAGCGGTTCCACCGTTGCACGATGGACATGCCATGCTCTCGCCGGCAACTCTCCGTGTCCGATGCTGCTTCCGCCGTATGCACGTGAAGGCCCGCGTCCAACTCGGCCGCGACCTGGCCGCATTGCGCTAGCGTGTCATCGCTGAGCGTGAACGACGCGTGCATTCCGAAAAGTCCGCGCAACCTGCCGTCTTTCGAGTCTTTGCAGTGCTGAAGAAACGCTCGATTCTCCTCGATGCCCTGGCCGGCAATCTCGGCGCCATCGCGGTCGGAGACTTCGTAACAAAGACAACTGCGCAGGCCAGTTTGGCGGGCGGCCCTCGCAATGCGAAACAGGCTGGTGGGCACCGCGTGGGGGCTGGCATGGTGATCGAAGATCGTGGTCACGCCATTGCGGATGCTCGCGATCATGCCCACCATCGCGCTCCAGTAGACGTCGTCGAGCGTGAGAGCTTTGTCGAGCCGCCACCAGAGCCTCTCCAGAATCTGAGAGAAGTTGCCGGGCGCGTCGTCTTTCAGCGACATGCCGCGGGCGAAGGCGCTGTAGAGATGCGTGTGCGTGTTAATGAGACCCGGCATAATCACGCGGCCGCACGCATCGATGAATTTCGCGCCGGGGTGAGCGGTCTGCAACTGAGCCGTCGGGCCGACAGCAACGATCAGGCCGTCACGAATGGCGACGCAGCCGTTCTCGCGGAAGGGCTGGCCGTCGTCGTGCGTGATCAGGCGGCCGTTGCCGACCAGCAAATGCGCAGACTGCTCCATAGTGCAATGAATTCTAGTGATGCGTGTCGCCCAAGTGTTGTGATTCAAATCACATATGGGACGCGGGATGCTGGCGGACAATCAATGCACGCAAGGCCGCGTGCGCTTTCCCACAATCGGCTGCCGCTGCGGCTACATGCGGGATTCAACTTTGATGGCGGGGTGCCGGGCTCCATCGACTGGCATTCGGAACCTCGGTTGAGCGGAAAGCACGATGGCCAATCTTCAAGTCAACGTTTGCGGGCTGGAGTTCAGGAACCCCATTCTGCCGGCGGCGGGACCTCCATCGAAAGACGGCGCCACGCTCGAAGCCGCGGCCAACGGCGGCGCGGGCGGACTTGTGACCAAAACCATTTCTGTGCAGCCGGCCGAAGTGCCGCGGCCCTGCATGGCCGAGATTCGCGGCGGATTTCTGAACACCGAACTGTGGTCGGAATTGTCGAAAGAGCAGTGGATCGAAAAAGAGTACAAACTGGCGCGCGCCACAGGACTTCCCGTCATCGTGGGGCTGGGGTACACGGCCGCGCAGATTCGCGAACTGGCACCGCTCGTCAAGCCGTTCGCCGACGCCCTGGAACTCTCCACGCATTACGTGGGCAACAACGTCACACCTATTATTGATGCGCTGTGCGCGGCCAAGGAAGCCGTAGACGTGCCGGTGTTCATGAAGCTGAGCCCGCACCCCAATATTCAGGAGATCGCCCTTGCGCTCGAAGATGCCGGCGCGGATGCGCTGGTGATGATCAATTCCTTCGGGCCTTGCCTGGGCATCGATCTTGAAACCGGGCTGCCGCTGATGGGCAGCAAGGATGGGTTCGGATGGCTTTCAGGCGCGGCCATCAAACCTTTGGCATTGCGTTGCGTCTACGATGCGGCGCGGGCGGTAAGGATTCCCGTGATCGGTGTGGGCGGCATTAGCAACGGCCGCGATGCAGCGGAAATGCTGATGGCCGGCGCTTCAGCGGTGCAGGTTTGCACGGAGGCGATTCTGCGCGGACCCATGGTCTACGCAAAGATTGCAGGCGAGCTGAACAAGTTTCTCGATGAGCACGATTATGCCTCGGTGGACGAAATTCGCGGCCTGACAGTGCGGCTCATGCGCCAGCGCGGAGCGCCGCACTCTGACGGCCCGCCCGAGGTAAATATGGAACGCTGCTCTCTGTGCGGGGTTTGCGAGAAGAGCTGCCCGTACGGCGCCATTCATACCGACAAGGAAGCGAAGATCCTCGAGATCGACGAGGAGAAGTGTTTTCATTGCGGACTGTGCGTGACTCGCTGCAAACTGCGGGCGATGACCATGGAGCTGTAATGTTGTGCGTCGCATGAACTGCGCCGTGAAAGGGCACGACTTCAGTCGTGCCGTAGGCCGCGGAAAACGAGCGGGGCTTTAGCCCCTGAGGGTTTTGTTCCGGGAGAGAGGATGCACGCGCGCCAAATTCAATACGTGACCGGCCTCAAATGTATTCATTGCGGGCGCAGGTATTCCACCGAGGAGGTTGAAACCTACTGCCCTGCCTGCGGTTATCACGACGGCATTCTGGATGTACAGTACGACTACGAAGCGGCGCGGGCAGAACTGAACGCGGCGGCGCTGGCAGGTAATCGCGAGCTCTCCATGTGGCGTTATTTGCCGCTGCTGCCCGTCTCGTCGCCGGACCTGATCCCACACCTGCAGGTGGGATGGACGCCGCTCTACGAAACGCCGCTCCTAGCCGGCGAACTGGGCGTTGCGCGCTGCTGGGTGAAGGATGAGGGCCGCAATCCGACGGCGTCATTCAAGGATCGCGCCAGCGCTGTGGGCGTGGTGAAGGCCCTGGAAAAGCGTGCCGCGCAGATCACTTGCGCTTCCACGGGCAATGCGGCGTCGTCCCTGGCGGGATTTGCCGCGGCGGCGGGGATTCCGGCGACAATTTTTGTTCCCGCGCGCGCCCCCCAGGCGAAGGTCGCACAACTGCTGGTGTACGGCGCACGCGTTTTCTCCGTCGAGGGGACCTACGATGAAGCGTGGGAACTCTGCATGAAGGCCAGCGCTGAGTTTGGCTGGTACAACCGCAACTGCGCCATCAATCCCTATCTCATCGAGGGCAAGAAGACAGTCTCTTTGGAACTCGCAGAGCAGTTCTTGCGGCTCACGCCGGGTAGCGCGCCGGACTGGGTGGTGGTTTCCGTCGGCGATGGATGCACCAGCGGCGGCGTGTGGCAGGGGTTGAAGGAGATGCACCATATGGGCATTCTTCCCCACCTGCCACGTATTCTCGGCGTGCAGGCTGAAGGTTGCCACCCTTTCGTCACCGCGTGGCGAGAGCGCAGCGGCCTCGTACCGTGCGCAGCCAACACGCTTGCGGATTCCATTGCCGTGGGTCATCCGCGCAACTTCGCCAAAGGCATGCGCGCGGTCACCGAGTCGGGCGGCGCGTTTGTTGCCGTAGCGGACGAGGAGATTCTGGAATCGATCACTCTTCTGGCGCGCAAGGCTGGCGTCTTTGGCGAGCCAGCGGGCGTGGCCGGAACGGCTGGCATACGCAGGGCAGTCGCGACAGGCATGATTGGCCACAGCGAAAGCGTAGCCCTGGTGATGACCGGAAATGGACTAAAAGACATTCAAAGCGCCATTCGTGCGGCGGGGCACGCCATTAGCGTGAAACCTGAAATCGACGAAGTGCGCGAGGCCGTGCTGGCAACGGCTGCAAGTTGATGGTTTGAGCAAGAAAAGGAAGGAAAGTTCGATGGCAAAGATTCCCTTTGGTCCCAGTTATAGCGAAATGCTCGATCCGAGCCTGCTCGATAAGGATGTGCGTGCGAAAGCTCTCGCGGCATTGCACGAGAATGAGCTGGACCCGATCAATTTATTCAATATCACCTGGAAGGATGCGGCCAACAAGGTGCGCAAGGTGGTGCTGCCGCCTGCGCTCACGGGCATTGACGCCAATGTGGTGGTGATGCTGGGCAACGGGTTCCCTTCCGGCTCGCACAAGGTGGGACCTGCGTACAGCACGTTGATCGAAGGCTTGGTGGACGGCGAGATAGACCCCGGCGAGCACACGATCCTTGGGCCTTCGACAGGCAATTTCGGCATCGGCACCGCGTATATCTCCAAGCTGCTCGGCTTCCGCGCCATCGTGATCATGCCCGACAACATGAGCAAGGAGCGTTATGCGCGCATTCAGAAGTATGGCGGCGAGCTGGAACTGACGCCGGGGTCGGAGTCGGATGTAATCTTGACGCTCGAAAAAACGCGCGAGCTGATGAAGAATCCGAAGAACAAGGCGCTGGCGCAGTTCGAGCTCTTTCCGAATTACCGTTTTCATCGCCATGTGACGGGCGGCAGCGCGATTGACGCAGTAAAGGGCGTGGGCAACGGACGCATCGCCGGATTCACGTCGGCGCCGGGATCGGCGGGAACCATCGCCGCCGGAGATCAGATCAAAGCTGCGTTTCCTGAGGCGAAAATTGCCGCGCTGGAGCCATACGAATGCTCGACCCTCGCGAACGGCGGCTGCGGGCAGCATCGCATTGAGGGCATCGGCGACAAGATGTGCACGCTGATTCACAACGTGCTCAATACTGACTTCGTGATCCTGATCAAGGACGAGGAAACCGTGCAGGGCGTGAAAATCTTCCACGACGGCGCGGCAACGCTGGAGAGATTGGGCGTCGCGAGCGAATTTGCGCAAAGTCTGCGCGATCTGTTCGGACCGTCCGGGATCTGCAACGTGCTGGGCGCGATCAAGCTGGCGAAATATCTGCGCCTGGGTCCGGGCGACAACGTGGTCACCGTGGCGACCGATGGCGTCGATCGCTATTTTTCCGTACTCGACGAGATGAACCATCGCTATCTCGATCTGGCGTCGCCGGTTCTCGACCGCTGGGCGCACGACATCTTTCTCGGCGCGTCGACCGAGCACGTCTTCGATTTCCGCAAGCCGGAAATGAAGGATCGGCTCTTCCAACAAAAAGAGCACGACTGGCTGAAGTTCGGCTACACCAAGGAATTCCTCGACTCGATGCGCAGCCAGAGTTTCTGGGACGCGCAGTACGCGAAGGTGCAGAACTACGACCACAAGATTTGCGCGCTCCGCCCACACGTGGCAGAGGAACAGGTGGCATGTTCCAGTTCACACTGAACGGAAGAAACGTCGCGGTTGAAGCGGACAAGAATCTGCTGGAATACTTGCGCGCCGACGCGCGCATGACCTCAGTGAAGGACGGCTGCGCCGAAGGCGTCTGCGGCACCTGCTCCGTGATCGTGAATGGGAAAGCGGTGCGCGCGTGCACGCTCACCACGGCCAAGGTCCACGGCAAATCGGTGACCACAAGCGAAGGCCTCTCGCCACGCGAGCGCGACGTGTATGCATGGGCCTTCGGCGAAGTGGGCGCGGTGCAATGCGGATTCTGCATGCCCGGCATGTTGATCAGCGCGAAGGCTCTGTTGGACGCGAACCCCGCTCCCACCGCGGCCGAAGTGAAATCCGCCATTCGCTACAATCTGTGCCGCTGTACCGGATATACGAAGATAGAGCGCGCCATTCAGTTGGCCGCCGGGGCGCTCGGCAACGGAGGAGCGCACGAGGCGGGCTCTAAGACAGGCCGCGTGGGCGAACGCTTGGTGCGGCCGGACGCGCACGAGAAGCTGCTGGGAACCGGCGAGTTTGTCGACGACATGCTTGTTCCGGGCATGCTGCACGGCGCGGTGCTGCGCGCAAAGTTTCCGCGCGCGCTGGTGAAAAAGATCGACGTTGCGGCCGCGCAGGCGTTCCCCGGCGTCGAAGTTGTGCTCACGGCCAAGGACGTTCCCGGCGAGCGCCTGATTGGCCATGTGGTCTACGACTGGCCGGTGATGATTGCCGAAGGCGAAGAGACGCGCTACGTGGGCGATGCGTTGGCCGTGCTGGCCGCAACCACCACAGAAGCGGCGCGCCGGGCCATTGAGCTGATCGACGTGGAGTATGAAGAGCGTGTACCGCTGCTCTCGCCCGCGGCGGCGCTGGCCGCGGACGCGCCAAGCCTGCATCCTAAAGGAAATGTGCTTTCCACGACGGTGCTGAAGCGCGGCGACGCGGAGCGCGCGATTGTCGAGGCGAAACACCTGGTAACACATCACTACTCGTTGCCGCGCCAG
>Ga0326728_10023834_pt1 | contig 11157 bp, 10 predicted proteins | sample MB3enrmetagenome_FD_207602 | JGI IMG/M metagenome (GOLD analysis project Ga0326728, IMG submission 207602) | Lab enriched peat soil microbial communities from McLean, Ithaca, NY, United States - MB31MN | ecosystem: Environmental > Terrestrial > Soil > Wetlands > Peat | place: USA: New York... | reverse complement strand
GCACGCCCTACGGCATCATCCTGGTGACCGGGCCCACCGGCAGCGGCAAGACCACCACGCTCTATTCGGCCCTGAGCACGGTCAACGACCCCAAGAAGAACGTCATGACCGCCGAGGACCCGGTGGAGTTCCAGCTGCCGGGCATCAACCAGGTGCCGGTGAACCCCGAGATCGGCATGACCTTCGCGGCGGCCCTCAAGAGCTTCTTGCGCTGCGACCCCAACATCGTGATGGTGGGCGAGATCCGCGACCTGGAGACCGGCGACATCGCCATCAAGGCGGCCATGACCGGCCAGCTGGTGCTCTCCACCCTGCACACCAACGACGCGCCCAGCACCATCAACCGCATGGTGGACATGGGCATCCAGCCCTTCTACCTGGGCACCACCCTGGTGATGATCGTCGCCCAGCGCCTGGTCAAGCGCATCTGCCTCGACTGCAAGGAAGAGGTGAGCTACGACGTCAAGACCCTGGAGCTGGCCGGCATCCAGCCCGAGGAGCTCAAGGGCCGCAAGCTCTACCGCGGCAAGGGCTGCCCCAGCTGCAACAACTCCGGCTACCGCGGCCGCCTGGCCATCTATGAGGTGATGCCCATCAGCGACACCATGCGCCGCTCCATCTTCCGCAATGAGGAGACCTTCAAGATCCGCGAGATCGCCATCAACGAGGGCATGAGCACCCTGCGCATGAGCGCGGTGAAGAAGTGGTTCGACGGCACCACCACCCTGGAAGAGGTGATGCGAGTCACCCTCACCGAATAGGCATGCGCCCCAGCGCCATCCCCCGAGCCCTGGCCGCGCTCGCGCTCACAGCCCTGCTGGCGGGCTGCGCCGAGGAGCCGGTGGCATCCCCGCCGGCGGCCATGGCGGCTTCGGCTGCCGGCGGCCAGAGCCTGCGCGTGCTCATCGCCAGCGGCGGGCGCGCCCTCAAGATGGCCGCCCCCGGCGGCCTGCGGCTGGAGGACGCCCAGGGCCGCGCCTTGTACGAGATCCCGGCCGGCGGGCACGCCTCGCTCAAGGTGGCGGAAGGGCGCCTGTGGGCCCAGGGCACGGACCTGGGCGCGCGCAAGGCCTGGGTCAAGCCCCGGCGCGAGGGCGAGGCCATCATGGTCAGCGGCCACCGCTACCGCGGGGAGCTCACCCTGCTGGTGGACCGCGAGTCCAGGCCGCGCCTGGTCAACCGGGTGGGCTTGGAGGCCTACCTGATGGGCGTGCTGGCCGCGGAGGTGCCGCCTGACTGGCCGCTGGAAGCCCTCAAGGCCCAGGCCATCGCCGCCCGCACCTATGCCCTCTACCGCGCCGCGCATCCGGACAAGGGCGCTGAGGCCTGGGACTTGGACGACACCACCTCCAGCCAGGTCTATGCCGGCCAGGCCCGGGAGGACCCCCGCACCGACCGGGCGGTGGCGGACACCCGGGGCCAGGTGCTGCTCTGGAAGGGCGAGCTGGCCCAGACCTTCTTCCACAGCAATTGCGGGGGCCGCACGGCCGATGTGAGCAAGGTATGGGGCGGTGATGTGCCCTACCTGCGCGGGGTGGCCTGCCCCTACTGCCGCAACGACAAGCATTATGCCTGGCAGGCCGAGCTGGGCCTGGCCAAGGCCGGCCAGGCCCTCAAGGATGCCGGGCTCTGCCCTTCGGCGGAGCTCAGGGGCCTGGAGGGCGTGGACCCGGACTTGAGCGGCCGCTTCTATCAGGTGCGCATCATCCATGGCATGGGCGAGAGCCTGGCCAAGGCCTCGGCCCTGCGCGCCGCGCTGGGCGCGGATGTGGTGCGCTCGACCCGCTTCGAGGCCGACATCTCCCACGGCATGCTGCGCCTGCGCGGCAAGGGCTGGGGGCATGGCATCGGCTTGTGCCAGGAGGGCGCCCGCGGCATGGCCGAGGACGGGTACCCGAGCCGCCGCATCCTGGACTTCTACTTCCCGGGCACCCAGCTGGCGCGCCTGCGATGAGCCTGCGCACCTCCGATTTCGACTACGCCCTGCCCGAGGCCAGCATCGCCCAGCAGCCCTGCTCGCCGAGGGACGCCTGCCGGCTGGCGGTGCGCGACCGGGCGCGCGACACCCTTTGCCACAGCATCTTCAGCCGCCTGCCTGAGCACTTGAGCGCCGGCGACCTGCTGGTGCTCAATGACAGCCGGGTGCTGCCGGCCCGCATCCCATGCCGCAAGCGCGAGGGCGGCGGCGCGGTGGAGGTGCTGCTGCTGCGCCAGGAGCCGGAGGGCGCCTGGGAGGCCCTGCTGAAGCCGGCCCGGCGGGTGCGGCCCGGCACGGTGCTGGATGCGGCGCTGGGCCTGGCCGGCTGCGGCTTTGAGGCGCTGGAGAAGCTGCCCGAGGGCACGGCCCGCCTGCGCTGGCAGGGCCCGCGGCCCCTGGACCCGGGCCTGATGGAGCAGGTGGGCCTGCCGCCCCTGCCCCCCTACATCCGCCGGGCGGCGGGCCAGGACCCGGCGGCGGACCGCGAGGCCTATCAGACGGTGTTCGCGGCCCGCAACGGCTCCGCGGCGGCGCCCACCGCCGGGCTGCATTTCACGGCCGGCCTGATGCAGGCCCTGAGGGACAAGGGCTGCCTCTTTGCCACCGTCACCTTGCACGTGGGCCTGGGCACCTTCCTGCCAGTGAAGGAGGAGGACGCCCTGGCCCATCACATGCATGAGGAATGGTTCAGCATCCCGCCCGAGGCGGCGGCGGCGGTCAACCAAGCCAAGGCGCGGGGCTCGCGGGTGGTGTGCGTGGGCACCACCGCCTTGCGCACCCTGGAGAGCGGGGACTGGTCCAGCGGGCATCTGGCGCCGGGGCAGGGGAGCACCCGGCTCTTCATCACCCCCGGCTACCGCTTCAAGGCCGCGGACGCGCTGGTCACCAACTTTCACGTGCCCAAGAGCACCCTGCTCATGCTGGTCTCAGCCTTTGACCGGCGCGAGGCGGTGCTCAAGGCCTATCAGCAATGCCTGGGCCTGGGCTACCGATTCTTGAGCTATGGCGACGCCATGCTCATCCTGTGAGCCGCCGGACAGCAGCAGGCCCTGTCACGGCAGAGCCCCGGCCTGGTCAGCCCTGACCTGGCCATCCAAGACACCCCAAGGGAGGTTTCATGAGCAAGAGCGTGGTCACCCTCATCCCCGGCGATGGCGTCGGCCCGGAATGCATCGACAGCGCGGTGCGCATCCTCGAGGCGGCGGGCGCCCAGATAGAGTGGGAGCGCCGCGAGGCCGGGGCCGAGGTCTTCAAGCAGGGCATCGCCTCCGGCGTCAAGCCCGAGACCATCGAGAGCATCAAGCGCACCCGCTGCGCGCTCAAGGGCCCCCTGATGACGCCGGTGGGCTTCGGCGAGAAGAGCGCCAACGTGACCCTGCGCAAGCTCTTTGAGACCTATGCCAACATCCGGCCGGTGCGGGAGATGGCCGGCGTGCCCACCCCCTACAGCGGCCGCGGCGTCGACTTGGTCATCGTGCGCGAGAACGTGGAGGACCTCTACGCCGGCATCGAGCACATGCAGACGCCGGGCGTGGCCCAGTGCCTCAAGCTCATCAGCCGCAAGGGCTGCGAGAAGATCGTCCGCCTGGGCTTTGAGGTGGCCCGCAGCGAGGGCTGCAAGACCGTGCATTGCGCCACCAAGGGCAACATCATGAAGCTCACCGAGGGCCTGCTCAAGCGCACCTTCGAGGAGGTGGCCAGGGAATACCCCGACATCCAGGCCCAGCACATCATCGTCGACAACTGCGCCCATCAGCTGGTGAAGAAGCCCGAGCAGTTCGAGGTGATCATCACCACCAACATGAATGGCGACATCTTGAGCGATTTGAGCTCGGCGCTGGTGGGCGGCCTGGGCTTCGCGCCCTCGGCCAACCTGGGGAGCGAGGTGGCCATCTTCGAGGCGGTGCATGGCTCGGCGCCCAAGTACGCGGGCAAGGACAGCATTAACCCCACGGCGGTCATCCTCTCGGCGGTGGCCATGCTGAGGCACCTGGGCCAGTTCGAGGCTGCCAGCAAGGTCGAGGACGCGGTGCTGCTGACCTGGGAGCAGGCCAAGGCCCGCACCCGCGATGTGGTGGGCGATGCCGGCGCCGCCGGCACCCGCGCCTACACCGACGCGGTCATCGCCAACCTGGGCCACAAGCCCACCCGCTTCAAGAGCCGCGCGGTGAAGCCGCTGGTGATGCCCAAGGTGGCGGGGGAGCAGGCCTTCGTCAAGCCGGGCAGCCGCGCCGAGGCAGGGGTGGACATCTTCATCGAATGCGCCGAGGATGCCGCCGCCGCCGCCGCCAAGCTGGAGAAGGCCGCCCAGGGCAGCCCCTTCAGGCTCAAGATGATAGACAGCCGCGGCACCATGGTCTACCCGGCCACCGGCTCGGGCATCGACCTGGGGGACCTGCTCAGGGCGCGCTTCATGCTGCGCGAGGGCGCCGCCCCCACCGACCAGGCCCTCTTCGCCCTGCTGGCGGCCGTGAGCGCCAGCTACCGCGTGCCGCAGATGGAGCGCCTGATGCTGCTGGACGGCAAGCCCGCCTTCACCAAGGCCCAGGGCGAGGACTGAGGCCGCCTTGGCCGCCGCGCCGCAGGGCCCGCCCGAGGGCCATGGCCGGGTCCATGACGCCATGCATCAGGCCGCCCATCAGGCGGTGGGCAAGGCCGAGCACGCCCTGCACCTGCGCTTGAGCCCGGCCGCCGAGCGCAGCATCGCCGCCCTGCTGGCGGGCGTGGTGCTGGTGGGCCTGGGCGAGCACGCGGGCCGCAGCTTTTTGCCGCTCTTCCTGCTGAGCTTGGGCGGCGGCGACCTGGCCATCGGCCTGCTGGGCGGCTGCGATGTGCTGCTGGGCGCCCTGTACAGCTTTCCCGGCGGCTACTTGAGCGCCCGCATGGGCCAAAAGCGCGCCATGCGCCTCTTCAACCTGGTGGCCATGGCCGGCTATGCGCTGGTCATCGCCTCGCCCACCTGGTGGTCGGTGGTGCTGGGCGCCTCGCTCTTTTTGGCCTGGTCCGCGGTCAGCCTGCCTGCCAGCATGAGCCTGATCGCCCATGTCATGCCCCACCACCGGAGGGTGATGGGCGTGGCCCTGCACAGCATGGTGCGGCGCCTGCCCATGATCCTGGGGCCGCTCTTGGGCGGCCTGCTCATCGCCCACTTCCAGGCCAGCCAGGGCGTGGACGGCGGCCGCGAGACCGGGGTGCGCTGGGGCTTCGCCATCGCGCTCACCATGGCCCTGGTGGGGCAGCTCATCCAGGACCGCACCATGGTGGACGCCGCGCCGGAGGCCAAGCCCAGCTTCTCGCCCCTCGCCACCTGGGGCCTGTTCAGCCGCGATCTCAAGGTCCTGCTGGCCTCCGACATCCTCATCCGCTTCAGCGAGCAGATCCCCTACTACTTCGCGGCGGTCTGGTGCGTGCAGAGCTGCGGCATCAGCGACCTGCAGTTCGGGGCCCTCAAGGCCATCGAGATGACGGTGGCCCTGCTCATCTACCTGCCGGTGGCCTGGGTGGTGGACAAGGGCGGCAAGAAGCCCTATGTGGTGGTCACCTTCGCCTTCTTCGCCAGCTTCCCGCTGCTGCTCTGGGTCTCGCACAGCTTCTGGGCCATGGTGCCCGCCTTTGTGGTGCGCGGCCTCAAGGAGTTCGGCGAGCCGGCCCGCAAGGCCCTCATCATGGAGATGGCCCCCGCCCAGCATGAGTCGGAGGTCTTCGGGCTCTATTACCTGGCGCGCGACTGCATCGTCTCCGCCTCCGCCTTCAGCGCCGCCTGGCTGTGGGCTCTGGGGCCCAAGGTCAATTTCCTCACCGCCGCAGCCTGCGGCTTCGCTGGCCTGGCGTTCTTCGCCGTTTTCGGCAAGGATGCCGGGCCCGCGGCCCATCATCGGGCTTGAGCCCGGCAAGGGAGCCATGAACGAATTTGATGCCGCCCATCCCCCCACGGAGCGCCGCAGCGAGGAGCGCTTTTTGGTGCGCCTCAAGGGGGAGATCAAGGAGATCGGCCCGGCCGAGATCCAGGAGATGTTCCCTGACTCGGGTCGCTTTGAGAGCGCATTCTTGCCGCTCAGCCAGGTGCAGGTGCTCAACCTGAGCCATGCCGGGGTGATGGTGGGCTCCGATGAGGAGCTGGGCCAGAACCGCCTGCTGGCCCTGGCCCTGCACCTGCCCGGCCAGCACCCGGTCTACGCCCTGGTGCAGTCGGCGTGGAGCGCCCGCCAGGCGGCCGGCCAGCACACCTGCTTCACCGGATTGCGCTTCATGGCCATCAGCCGGGAGGATGCGGCGCGCATCCAGGCCTGGCTGCACCATCACCGCAACAGCGCGGAGGGCTGACATGCCCCTTTGGCTCTTCATCCTCTCGGCCGCGGCCCTGGCCGGCCTCCTGGCCTGGTCCAAGCTCACCCAGCGCCGCCTGCGGCGCGAGCAAGAAGCCCAAAGGAGGCCGGATGAGCAGGCGCTTTGAGCTGCTGCCGCCCATCAGCCAGGTGCACGCCACGGCGCTGAAGGCCGGGCCTGAGCATTGCGACCTCTACGGCCATGTCAACAACGCGGCCTACATGGTGCTGCTCGAGGAGGCGCGCTGGGACATGATCGGCTCCGGCGGCTGGACCGCCGAGCGGGTGGCCGCCGAGCGCAAGGGGCCGGTCATCTTGGATGCGCGCCTGCGCTTCAAGCGCGAGGTGGAGCAGGGCGAGGCCCTGCAAGCGGAGACCTGGGCGGTGGAGGCCGGGGAGCGCCTGTTCACCCTGCAGCAGCGCCTGCGCAAGGCGGGCGGCGAAGAGGCCTGCCTGGCCGAGTTCGTCTTCTGCTTCTTTGACCTTGAGCGCCGCCGCATGATCCCGCCGCCGCAGAGCTTCTGCCAGGCCATGCGCCTGCTGCCCGCCCCAGGCCAGGCATGAAGCCCGCCGCGCTGGTCTTCGATTTTGACCAGACCCTGGCGCCGGAGACCATGCACAACCCCTTGCTCCGATCCTGGGGGCTTGACCCGGCGGCCTTCTGGGCAGGGTGCACGGCGCTGCAGGCCGGCGATGATGGCTTTGACCAGGAGCTCTCTTACCTCTTCCGGCTGGTGGAGGAGGGGCGCCAGGACCCTTTGCGGCGCTTGAGCACAGTCCAGCTGGAGCGCTGGGGCAGGGAGGTGGCCCTCTATCCCGGCCTGGCCTCCACCCCCAGCGAGGAAGGGCTGTTTGATGAGCTGGAGCGCCGGGCCGGGCCGGGCTCTTGGGAGGCTTTCATCGTCTCGGGCGGCATGGAGCCCATGATCCGCGGCTGCCTGCGGGCCAGGGGCTTGGAAAGGCATTTCCGCGCGCTCTTCGCCTGCCGCATGGCTGAGGAGGACCCCCAGGACGGCCTGGGCCCGCGGCTGTCCTTTCCCAAAGAAGTTGTGAGCTTCACTGCCAAGACCCAGAAGCTCTTTGCCATCAGCAAGGGCGCCTTTGGCTCCGGGCCCAAGCCGCATGTCAATGACCGCCTTGACCCGGCCGACTACCGCATCCCCTTCAAGCAGATGCTCTACCTGGGGGATGGCATGAGCGATGTGGCGGCCTTTGCCCTGCTCAAGAAGTTCGGCGGAGCGACCCTGGCTGTCTATCATCCCGGGGATGCCAAGGCTGAAGCCAGGGCCCTCAAATTGCGCGATGAAGGCCGGGCTCAGGGGCATTTTGCGGCTGATTACAGGATGGGGACCCCGCTCCGCAAGGCCATTGTTGACTGGGTGCTGGAGATAGGGCGGCAGGGCAAGCTGTTTTGAAACAGCCCTCAGGCTGTACCACCCCTTGAAAAATGCCCAGCATCGCGTTAAACTCATCCCTGGAGAAAAGCCCCTTTTTCAGTGAGATGAGCCATGCCCCAAGTCGCCTACTGCCTCGACATCGGTTCGGTGTCGAACAACAATTTCATATGGGCCCGCCGCGCCCTGCAGCCCGCGGAAGAAGAGGTCTTTTGCGGCGCCAGCTTGAGCCGCGTGGTGGACCGCATCAAAGAGGACCTTTCGCGCCAGGCCAGCGTTGCGCTGGGCCTGGAATGCCCGCTCTACCTGCTCAAGCCCAGGGAGATAGAGGAGCTGGGCGGCAAGCGCAAGGCGGACCTCAAGGAGCGCTCAGTGGTGAGCGGCCCGGCCGCCACCAGCGCGCTCACCGGCCTGCAGCAGCTGTTGTACGTGCTGGAGCAGGTGAAGCCTGCCACGGTGAGCGCGGGCTTGAGCCTGGCCCCTTTTGTGGCCCAGAAGCCGGGGCTCTTCCTCTGGGAGGCCTTCATCGGCAAGGACGCCGCCACCAAGGCCGAGGGCCAGCACCACATGGACGCGGTCACAGCCATCGCGGCTTTCAGCAGCCTGGCGCACAAGAGCCAGCTGGGCCTGCCTGAGGATCAGAAGGAAGAGGCGGTCTTGAGCCTGGCCGGAGCGGCCCTGCTGCAGAGCGGGCTGGCGCAGGACTTGGCGCTCTTGAGCGAGCAGCCCCTGGTCATCAGGCCTGAGAGCGCCGCGGAGGCCATTGGCGGCAACCCCTCGCGCCTGGCCTTTGAAGGCCGCAATGCCGGCTACCTCATCTTGAGCAGCGAGCTGCTGCAGCCCCCAGCCAAGAAGCGCTGAATCCTTCAGCAACCCTGTTGTGCGGCAGGGTCTATCCGCATTTTCAGCCGTCTGAACCGCCTTCTGGAGCGCCATGCTGCTCATGACCCTAGCCCTTGCAGCCACAACCTCACTGCACGCCGCTCAAGAAAGCCAAGACTTGGTCCGCTTATCTTCCGTGGGCTATGCCACGGGCCTGGCCAAGCAGGCCACGGTGATGCAGAAGGCTGACAGCTTTGAGCTGGTGGACCATGCCAGCGGCGCTGTGGCCTTCACCGGCCAGGTCACGGGCCCCTATGAATGCCCGGACAGCGCCGAGACCGTCTACAGGGCTGATTTCACGGCCTTTGACACCCCGGGCCGCTACGACCTGCGCCTGCCCGGCCTGGGCCAGTCGCCGATCAGCTTCATCATCAGCGAAGACGCCTACAACCCCCAGCTGGCGCTGGCCATGACCGGCTTCTATGGCTGGCGCTGCGGCACCGAGGTCAGCCTGGACTACCAGGGCCGGCATTATCATCACCAGGCCTGTCATCTTCAGGATGGCTTGCTGGACTATTTTGGCAAGCCCGGTGTGCTGCGCAAGGCCACCGGCGGCTGGCATGATGCCGGCGACTACAACAAGTACGTGGTCAACGCCGGGGTCACCATGGGCTGCCTGCTGCAGGCCTGGGAGCATTTCCCCGGGGTGCTGAAGCGCCTGCCGCTGCCCATCCCTGAGCACGGCGGGCCGCTGCCGGACTACTTGGCTGAGCTGAAGTGGGAGCTGGATTGGCTCTTCACCATGCAGATGCCGGATGGCGGGGTGAGCGGCAAGCTCTCCTCGCGCCAGTTCGACGCCTTTGAGATGCCGGAGCAGGACGGCAGCCAGCGCTTCTTGGCGCCGGTGGGCAGCGCGGCCACGGCGGACTTTGTGGCCGTGATGGCCCAGGCCAGCCGCGCCTTTGCGGCCTATGACCCGCGCTATGCCCAGCGCCTGATCAAGGCTTCCGAAAAAGGCTGGGACTGGCTCAAGGCCCATCCCGAGGACCTGCAGCCGGATTACAGCGACTTCAAGACCGGGGCCTACAAGACCGAAGACCCGGATGACCGGCTGTGGGCCGCGGTGGAGATGTGGGAGGCCACCGGCTCAGCCGCGGCTTTGGCCGAGGCTGAGCGCCGCATCCATGAGCAGAGCCCCATCACCGAGGAGGACTGGGACTGGAACCATGTGAAGGACCTGGGCCTGGTCACCTATGCCCTGAGCCAGCGCGGCGGCCGCGATGCCGACCTGCTGGAGCAGGTGAGGAGCGGGCTGGTCTCGGCCGCGGACACCATGGTGGCGCGCGCCAAGAGCCATGGCTTTGGCCGGGCCCTGGTGAGCCATTACTGGGGCAGCAACGGCACGGTGGCGCGCTTGGCCGTCATCCTGATGAGCGCCGACCGCATCAGCCACCAGCCAGCCTACCGCGACACCGTGGCCGAGCAGCTGGCTTACCTGTACGGCCGCAACCATTATGGCCGCAGCCAGGTGACGGGCGCGGGCTACAAGCCGCCCATGCACCCGCACCACCGCCCCAGCGGCTCGGATGGCATCGAGGAGCCCTGGCCCGGCTACCTGGTGGGCGGCGGCACCACCGCCACCAATTGGAAGGACGACCAGCCCAGCTATGCCACCAATGAGGTGGCCATCAACTGGAACGCGGCCCTGGTCTATGCCCTGGCCGCGGTCTCGGCGCCGCCCAAGAGCGGCACGCCCACGGCTTTGCCCACGGCCAGCGCCACCTGCACGCCCACCTGCACGCCCACGCCGCCGCCGGCGGCTGACCCCTGCCTGACTGAGCGCCGGATCCATTGCGGCGGCGAGCGCCTGGTGGACCGCCAGGGCAAGGCTTGGGAGGCGGACCAGGCCTGGCTTCCCGGCGCCTACGGCTATCTCCCGGGCGGCGAGGGCCAGGTGAGCGTCACCGGCCCTCCCAAGAGCGGAACCCCGGACCCTGAGCTGTATTACAGCGAGCGCTGGGGGCCGCGCCTGGCCTACCGCATGTACCTGGCGCCCGGCTTTTGGCAGGTGAGGTTCAAGATGGCGGAGACCTACTTCCATGAGGCAGGGCGGCGCAGCATGACGCTCAAGCTGCAGGGCAGGGAAGTGGCCAGCGGCATCGACCTCTATGCACTGGCGGGCGACAAGGACAAGGCCGTGGACATCACTGCCACGGTGCAGCTGCAGGGCCAAGAGCTGGACATCGAGGCCATAGGCGACATGGACAATGCCACGCTGATGGGCTTGGAGGCCGTGCGCCTGGACAAGCCTTCCTGCAAGTGAGGCCACTTTTCATTTGAACCAGAACCCCGCATTCGCTATACTCCATCCGTCTTCCGCGGGAGTAATTCAGTGGTAGAATGTCAGCTTCCCAAGCTGAACGTCGTGGGTTCGATTCCCATCTCCCGCTCCAAATGAAAAAGAAGCCCGGAACTCCGGGCTTCTTTTTCATTTGGGACAGCGGCTCCATATGTGCGCCGCTGTCCAGAACCGCGCAGCGGTTCGCTTCAAAGGCGCCGGGCTGGCAAATCCCGGCGGCTTTGGAGCCAAAGGGTCTTAGGCGTTGTTTATCCAAAGGCGCCGGGCGCTTTCATTCAA
>Ga0326728_10023833_pt1 | contig 11157 bp, 8 predicted proteins | sample MB3enrmetagenome_FD_207602 | JGI IMG/M metagenome (GOLD analysis project Ga0326728, IMG submission 207602) | Lab enriched peat soil microbial communities from McLean, Ithaca, NY, United States - MB31MN | ecosystem: Environmental > Terrestrial > Soil > Wetlands > Peat | place: USA: New York... | reverse complement strand
TGCGGCGCATCCACGTAAATGGAAAACCCGTAGCACGCCACCAGCTCCGCGTAGTGCAGCGCCAGGATTCCCTCCACAATCACCACCCGCGTCGGCGCAACCGTCTCAAATCTTCCCGCAACGCGCGTGTGCGTCTTGAAGTTGTAGACCGGCCGCTCGATCGCCTCGCCCCGCGCCAGCCCGCGCACGTGCTTCACCAGCAGCTCGCTCTCCAGCGAGTCGGGATGGTCGAAGTTGCGCTTCTCTCGCGAGTCCAGCGGAAACTGCGACAGATCGCGGTAGTAGAGGTCCAGCGGAAACAGCGTGGCATCCAGTTGCCGCGCCAGTTCGCGCGCCAGCGTCGTCTTGCCCGAGCCGGAGCAGCCCCCAATCCCAATCACCAACGGGCATGTGCGAGCAGTCATGGTTTAACTTGCCACGGCAATCTGCGGCGCCAGCGCCGTCAGCAGCCCCGTGAACTGCCGCTCCACGCGCCGCCCCATCTCCATCACCTCTTCGTGGTGGATCGGTTCATTCAGAACGCCCGCCGCCGCATTCGTCACCAGCGAAATACCCAGCACCTCGATCCCCATGTGCCGCGCCACAATCACCTCATGCACCGTGGACATCCCCACCAGGTCCGCGCCCAGCGTGCGGAACGCGCGAATCTCCGCCGGCGTCTCGTAGCTCGGCCCCAGCACCGCGACGTACACGCCCTCGCTCAGCGCAATCCCCTGCCGCGCGGCCTCCTCGTGCGCCAACGCGCGCAGCCTGGGCGAGTAGGCCGCCGTCATGTCGAAGAAGCGCTCTCCCGCACCCTCCGCGCACGCGAATCGTGGCTCGTTTGGCCCCAGCGCCGCGTTCGTTCCGGTCAGGTTGATGTGGTCGCTGATCGCCACCAGCGATCCCTGTGCAAGGTCCGCGCGAATCCCTCCCGCCGCATTCGTGACAATCAGCGTGCGCACGCCCAGCAGCCCCAGCACGCGCACGGGAAACGTCACCTGCTCCATCGCGTAGCCCTCGTAGGCATGGACACGTCCCTGCATCACGGCCACCGCAACTCCGCCAATTGTCCCCATTACCAGTTTGCCGCTGTGCCCCGCCACGGTCGATTGCGGAAAGTGCGGAATCTCCGCGTACGCAATCGCAACCGCACCTTCCACCTGCGACGCAAAACCGCCCAGCCCCGAGCCGAGAATAATCCCCACCCGCGGCGCAAGCTCCGCCTGCAATCCAAGCCGCAAGGACTCGCTCCGCACCCGCTCGCGAATCGCCTCCACCGCCGCCTGCGCCCTGTTGAATAAATCGCTCACTGCTGCTCCCGCATTCCGCTCAAGTCTGCTCCTGCATTCTGCTCAAGCTGGTGTCGGAGGCCTGCGCTCTACTCCTCTTCCTCGTCCTCCACCGGCTGTTTGGCCGCGGCCAGAATCTTCTCCGCAATCGCCTGCGGCACCAGGTCGTAGTGGTCCATCTCGATGCGGAAGCTGCCCCGTCCCTGCGTAATCGCGGTCAGCGTCGTGCCGTAGGTCAGTATCTCCGCCATCGGCACCTCGGCGCGAATGATTGTTCCCGCGCCACTGCTCTCCATCCCCTGCACCCGTCCGCGCCGGCTGGTCAGGTCGCCCATCAGCGCCCCGGCAAACTCGTCCGGCGCCTCGATCTCGATCTTCATGATCGGCTCCAGCAGCGACGGTTTGGCCTGCTCCATGCACTTGCGGAAGCCGATCCGCGCCGCCATCTTGAACGCCATCTCGCTCGAATCCACATCGTGGTAGCTGCCGTCGAAGACCGTCACCTTGATGTCCACCACCGGATATCCCGCCAGGTACCCGCGCGCCGCCGACTCGCGCACCCCCTTCTCCACCGCCGGAACGTACTGCCGCGGGATCGCCCCGCCGAAGATCTCGTTGGCGAAGACCACGCCCGTGCCTCGCGGCTGCGGCTCGATCCTCAGCTTGCAGTCGCCGAACTGCCCGTGGCCGCCGGACTGCTTCTTATGTCTTCCCTGCGCCTCGGCCTTGGCGCGCACCGTCTCGCGGTACGGAACCTTCGGCTCGTGCAGGATCACGTTGGTGTGGTAGCGCCGCTTCAGCTTCGACACCAGCGCCTCGATGTGCGGCTGGCCCGCGCCCGCCACCAGGAACTCGTTGGTCTGCAGGTCGCGGAAGAAGCGCAGCATCTGGTCCTCTTCCATCAGTTTGTGCAGCGCCGGGGCCAGCTTGTCCTCGTCGCCGCGCGTCTTCGGCTCGATGGCGTACGTCATCGCCGGCTCGGGCATCGACACCGGCTCGATGAACAGCTCATGCGCCTTGTCGCCCAGAGTGTCGCCGGTCAGCGTCTCGCGCAGCTTCACCGCCGCGCCCAGATCGCCCGCGTGCAGCTCCTGCACCTCCACCGGCTTGCGTCCCTGCATCACATACAGATGGGCCAGGCTCTCCGCCTCCGAACGAGTGTAGTTCTGCACCGTGGCGCCGGCAGTCATCTTGCCGCTGATCACCTTGAAGAACGTCACCCTCCCCGTGAACGGGTCGGTCATCGTCTTGTAGACGTAGAGCGCGAGCGGCTCCTTGTCGTCCACCGCCCGCATCACAATCTCGTCCTCGCCCTCCGCGGCAACGCCGTTGACGCCGCCCCCATTGCCCGCCGTCGTCTGGATCTTGCCGCGCGCCGCCACCGGATCGCGCTCCGTTGCCGCCGGCGCATACGCCTTCAAAAACTCCAGCAGGCGATCGGTCCCCACGTTCCGCAGCCCACTCACATAAAGCACCGGAAAGAGATTGTCCTCGCGAATCGCCTCGTGCAGCGCCGCGATCAGGTGCTCCTCCACCAGCGTTCCCGAGCTGAAGAACTCCTCCATCAACTCATCCTTGCCCTCGGCCGCCAGCTCCACCAGCGCCTCGTGCGCGGCCTTCGCGTCGGCCTGCGCCGCCTCCGGCACCTTGATCTCCTCGCCGCGCCCGTTGCCGTCCGGCTCATACTGGAATGCCTTCATCGTCACCAGGTCCACTACGCCGTGAAATCCCTTCTCATCCACAATCGGCAACTGCACCTGCACCACCTGCCGGCCCCACCGCTCCTGCATCTGCTCGATCATCTGGTGCCGCCCCTGCCGGCTGTCGGCCTTGGGATGGTCCACCTGGCTCACCGCCAGGATGCGCGGCAGGTTCGCCTCGCCGGCAAACTTCCACACCCGGTCGGTCACCGCCTCCGCGCCCTCCTGCGCGTTCACCACCACCAGCGCAGCCTCCACCGGCAGCATCGCCGCCCGCGTCTCGTGTAGAAACATGTGGAATCCCGGCGTATCGACCAGGTTGATCTTCACCCCGTTCCACTCCGCAAACGCGGCTGCATTGGCCATCGTTGTCCGCCGAGCCACCTCTTCCTCGTCGTACGCCGTCACCGCCGAGCCGTCGTCCACGCGTCCCTGGGTCGCCGTCATCTTCGCCGCCTGCAGCAGGGCCGCAATCAAGGTTGTCTTGCCGCTGTGCGCGTGTCCAACCACCGCTAAGTTCCGGACGTCCCGTCCGAGATAGTTCTTCATTCCCTGCTCCTCTTTCCCCTCTGGCCTGGATCAATTCTTGCGTATTTCAAAAGCTGTCCTGCGCGTTCGCGGCGTTCAACCACCCACACGCCACGGAAGGGGCATCCTATCACAAACGCATCAGTCCTTTCCCCCTCCCGCTCACGACGGTCGAAAAGAAGGTGGTCGGAAGGGCACGGCTTCAGCCGTGCCGAAATGAGCGCTTATTTTGAAGACCGCTCTCCCTCGATTGCAAAACAATCGAGGGAGAGTGGCTGATCTGTAACAAGCCTGCGCCAATGCAATCAAGCCGCCCCCCAAGGAACGGCCTGTCTGCGTTTCAACTTATATTTTTCTAATGCACGTTTCCGGCTCGCTCGCGCTCTCTCCGAACATTGCCGGAGGCTACTCGCCTTCGCGTTCCGAACGCTTCCAGTTGATCAGGTCGCCCAGCGTGGTGCTGCTGGAGGAGGACGAGCTCTTGTGGTCCTTCGCGTCCTTGTGCCCCTTGTGCTCCTTCTCGCTGCCGCGCTCCTTGTAGCTCTCCACCTCGGCCCGGCTTGCCTCTTCGCCAACCGCGCGAATGCTCAGCCCGACCTTCTTCTCCTCCTGGTTCATCTTCACGATCTTGAACTCGTGCTCGGTGTCCACGTCCAGCTTCACCGCCACGTTGTTCTTGTCGACCGCTTCGGAGACGTGGCACAGTCCCTCCACGCCCTCGGCAATCTCCACGAACGCTCCGAACTGCGCCGTGCGCAGCACCTTGCCCTTGATCACGTCGCCGATGCGGTGCTGCGCGAAGAAGGTCTCCCAAACGTCCGGCTGCAACTGCTTCACGCCCAGCGACAGCCGCCGGTTCTCCGGCTCCACGCCCAGCACGATCGCACGCACCTTCTCGCCCTTCTTCAGCACCTCCGACGGGTGCTTGATGCGCTTGGTCCAGCTCAGGTTCGACACATGCACCAGCCCGTCGATCCCGTCCTCGATCTCGATGAACGCGCCGAAGTCCGTCAAATTCCGCACCCGGCCCTCGATGATCGCGCCCACCGGGTACTTGTTCTCCAACTGCTCCCAGGGATTGTCCTGCAGTTGTTTCATGCCCAGCGAGATGCGCCGGTCGTTTGGGTTCACGCTCAGAATGATCGTGTCCACCTCGTCGCCCGGCTTCACCATCTTCGACGGGTGCTTCATCCGCTTCGACCATGTCATCTCGGAGACGTGCACCAGCCCCTCGATCCCCTGCTCCAGCTCCACAAACGCGCCGTAGTCGGTCACCGACAGCACCCGTCCGCGCACCTGCGCGCCAATCGGGTACCGCTCCGTCGCGTCCAGCCACGGGTCGGGCGTCAACTGCTTGAAGCCCAGCGACACCCGCTGCTTCTCCTTGTCGAACTTCAGCACCTTCACCTGTATCTCGTCGCCCACATTCACCAGGTCGCGCGGGTGGGTCAGCCGTCCCCAGCTCATGTCCGTGATGTGCAGCAGCCCGTCCAGCCCGCCCAGGTCCACGAACGCCCCGTAATCGGTCAGGTTCTTCACCGTCCCGGTCAGCACGCTGCCCTCTTCCAGCACGGCCAGCGTCACCGCCTTCTTGGCGTTCTGCTCCTCTTCCAGAATCTCCTTGCGGCTGATCACCACGTTGCCGCGCTTCTTGTTCAGCTTGATGACACGGACCTCGATCTCGCTGCCAATGTACCCGTCCAGGTTGCGCACCGGGCGCACCTCGATCTGCGATCCCGGCAGGAACGCCTTGATCCCGATGTCCACCGTCAGCCCGCCCTTCACGCGGCTCACCACCAGGCCCTTCACCGGAGTCTTGTCGTTCGCGGCCCGCTCCAGCTTGTCCCAGATCTTGTGCCGCAGCGCCTTCTCGTAGCTCACCAGGTAGCCGCCCTCGGCCTCCTCGCGCTCCACCACCACATCCACCGCGTCGCCCGTGTTGAACTTCGGCTTGCCCTCGATGTCCAGCACCTGATCGATCGGGATCAACCCCTCGGACTTCAGTCCGATGTCGATCACCACATGCTTGTCCGTGATCTTCACCACGGTTCCCGTCACCACCGCCTCTTCGGCGGTCAGGTTCTGCGCGGCTGCCGTCTCCGCCGCCTGTTCGCGGTCGAAGTTGGCCAGCGCCGCGGCAAAGTCCGCAGCATCGTAGTCCGGCTCGGCATTCGCGGCTGCATCGTCTGTCGTTGTGTCCGGCGCCGTCGTTATGCTGCTCGTCGCCGACTCGCTGGCCGGCGTCGCTGCGGTCTCTTCCGCCGGCGTCGCTGGGGTTGGGGTGGATTCAGTTGACAGCTCGGCTTGCTCCGCTGTCGCTTCGGGCGCTAGGGTTTCCAGTTCTGTAGTCAGGGGTTTGCTCTCGGTTTGGTCAGGATTGTCGACGTCAACGGTCATGGATATGTTGCTCCGGGACCCTTGATCCATCCCCTTCGTGCCGCACTGTCGGCGTCTCAGGCAACGGTCCTGAAAAAGACGCGCGGCCCGCTACCCGAAACAGATTCGGCAGGGTGGGAATGAACCATCTTGCAGAGGAGCTGCTGCTCTCGGATCCCACAGGCAGCATCTCAGCTAAAGAATATAGGTTCGCCAAGGCCTGAGTCAATGGATTCCACCCGCTCCAGGGAACCAATTGATCCCAAATTCTCTGTCATTTGAACCTGCCGTCATGGCTCCCAATCCTTGGCAGATCAATGCGCGGCTTTCCTCTCCGCAAAATCCCCTCGCAACAACCTGCCTCGCCGGCGCCGCCGCGCGCCTTCCCCACCCTGTATACTTTCGTCCCATGGATCGTCTCTATACTCCCTGGCGCTACGACTACGTCAGACGCGCCGAAGGTTCCTCCCGCCCCGGCGTTCCCGCCGCGCTCAGCGCCTGGTCCGGCTCCGGCGCCGAAGACCACAACTGCGTCTTCTGCAACATGATCGCCGCCGTCGACTACGCCATCGCCCACGCCATGCCCGTCGAAGACGCCGAGAAGGCCGTCCACCTCATCGCCCGCGGCCCCTCCTGCTTTCTCTGCCTTAACGCCTTCCCTTACACCACCGGCCACATCCTCATCGTTCCCTACCGTCATCTCGACTCGCTCGCCGCCCTCCCGCCCGCCGAGGCTCAGGAGATGATCTCCCTCGCCCAGCGCGTCGAATCCGTCCTGCGCGAGGTCTACCGCCCCTCCGGCCTCAACTTCGGCCTCAACATCGGCGAAGCCGGCGGCGCGGGCATCGCCACCCACCTTCACATGCACGCCCTGCCCCGCTGGGTCGGCGACACCAACTTTATGACCGTCACCGCCAACACCCGAGTCCTGCCCGAAGACCTCGACACCACCTGGGCCCGCATTCGCCAAGCCTGGCTCGCCTGAAAAGCCTGTCAGATTTCATCTTGGGGAACGACTCCGCCCCGCCTCACTCTGGCTTCGCAGCCGGAGCAGCCGGTTCAGTAGGTGCAGCCGTGCCGGGACTCGTCCCCGGCGGAGGAGGAGGAGGAGGCCCCACCCGCGTCGCCTCGAAGTTCGTGATCTGCCATCCTCCCGTCGCCAGCCGCATATACACCCGCGTATACCTATACGTCCCATGCACCGGCGCGCCTTCGTTCGTGCCATCCACCTCGGCCCGCGAGGTGACGGTCGCCGCCCTCGTCCCAATCAGTTTCACATGCACGTCGTCCAGGTCCAGCCGCGTCAGCACCGTTCTCCGCCGCCGCATCCGGTCCAGCAACTGCATCTTGGTCACCACCTGCCCGCTCATGTTGATGCCCACGTAGTCGTCGCTGAGCAGCTTGCTCATGGCGTCCACGTCGCCGTTCAGCTCGGCGGTGCGCCACTTCTCTTCCAACTGTTCCACCTGGTGCTTGAACTGTTCGTTCCGCCGCGGATGCTCCAACTGGGCCGTCGCCGTCAGCGCAAAGAGCATCCCAGCCACTGCCGCCAATCCAATGCAGGGCCGAAACACGCGATGCTGTGTGGGTCGTTGCGCCATGGGTCAAACCGGTCCGCACTCCGTCGTGACGGATACTAGTCCGCTTTAACCTGTGGAGTCAAAATAATCTCGCATGAACGCGCTTCCCCGCGCCCCCAGCGGTCCTCACGCAATGGCGTCCAGGTACTTGATCTGCTGCGCGCGCATCAGCCGGTAGAATCCCTCCTCCGCATACTGCCGGAAGTGGGGCGAATTCCGGTGCGCTTCCAGCGCCGCCTCGTCCGCATACTGCTCGAAGATCACCACCGTCGCCGGCTCCGTCACTAGAAAGCCCGGAATATACGTGACGCACCCCGGCTCCTGCCGCGAGGCCTGGGTTAGCTTGCGCAGCATCTCGGCCACCGTCTCCCGGTCCGCCTCTTCAAACTTCATCCGTACCGTAAAACTGATCATCGCTCCTCCGTCTACGCCTTCAGCTCCGCCTCAAACTCCGGCAGCGTGATCGTCTGGTCGCGCTCCGGCCCGGTCGAGACCATCCCAATCTTCGCCCCCGACTCCCGTTCCACAAACTTCAGATACTCCTGCGCCGGCTTGGGCAGCTTCGCGAACTCCGTAATCCCCTCCGTCGACGTGTTCCATCCCTTCAGCTTGGTATACACCGGCTCGATCGCCTCGAACCCGCGCATGTCAGCCGGAATCGTCTCCGCCGCCTTGCCGTCGATCTTGTACCCCGTGCACACCGGAATCTCCGCGCACTGGTCCAGCACGTCCATCTTGCTCACCACCAGCCACTGGGTCCCATTAATCATGTTGGAGTAGCGCAGCAGCGGCAGGTCCAGCCAACCGCATCGCCGCGGCCGTCCCGTCACCGCGCCGTACTCCTGCCCCCGCGCCCGCAGCATCCCCGCCGATCCGTCCTCAATCTCCGTCGGGAACGGCCCCTCGCCCACCCGCGTCACATACGCCTTGGTCACCGCAATCACCGTCCCAATCGACATCGGCCCCACTCCCGTCCCCGTCACCGCGCCGCCCGCCGTCGAGCTCGAGCTGGTCACAAACGGGTACGTCCCGTGGTCGATGTCCAGCAGCGCTCCCTGCGCCCCCTCGAACATCACCTTCTCGCCCGCGCGCATCGCCTGGTTCAGCAGCACCGCCGTATCGGTCACATACGGAGCCACCTGCTCCGCCGCCCGCGCATACTCCTCGTACATCACCTTGGGGTCCAGCGGCGCCGTGCCAAACAGCGCCGCCGCCACCGTGTTCTTCTCGTGGCACGCGTTCTCGATGTGCGTCCGCAGCAGCGCCGGGTTCAGCAGGTCCACCACCCGCAGCCCGCTGCGATGCATCTTGTCCTCGTACGCCGGCCCAATCCCCCGGCTGGTCGTCCCAATCTTGGTCCGCCCCGGCGCATTCTCCGCCGCCAGCTCGATCATCCGGTGGTACGGCAGGATCACCTGCGCCCGGTTCGACACGAAAAGCTGCCCATCCGCCCCGCCCGCCACCTTCAGCCCCGCGTCCCGCAGCCGCTTCACCTCGCTCAGGAAGGCCATCGGGTCCAGTACCACCCCGTTGCCGATCACGCCCCGGCACTTCGGCCTTAGTACGCCGCAGGGGATCAGTTGCAGCACAAACTTTTTCCCGCCAATAATGACCGTGTGCCCGGCGTTGTGCCCGCCCGCGTAGCGAGCCACTACGCTGAACCGCTCGCTCAGCACATCCACGATCTTGCCCTTGCCCTCATCGCCCCACTGCGCGCCGAGGACCACTGCTGATTTACGCTGGCTCACGAAAAATTTGCTCCGGAAAGGATGGGTCCGTGCAGTCCGCTTCGCCGCACGCCCATAACCGATTCTATACCGCCGCCTTCCCCCGCCACCGTTCACCCAACCTCCACCGTCATCCCTACCGCAGCACGCAGCGCGGAGTGGAGGCCCCCCCGCATTTGCCCTTGCTCGTCATTCTGAGCTGAAGGCTCAGAATCTCTGTCGTTGCCCCTTTGGTTTGTCATTCCCGCAGGTAATCTGCTTTTGTCTTTACTGTTCCCTGACCCCTGTTCCCTGTTTTTCGGGTGCACCATCCTAGCGGCAGCTTTATCGCCGCTAGGCCGGGGTCCCCGGCGAACTTGTTCGCTGGGGTGGAGCGTGGGTTATCGTTTGCGGTAGCAAACGACGCCGTTGCACGTTCTTGCTGTCATCCTGAGCGATGGCGTCGCCGGGTGCCCCATCCATCGCGCGTCCTTTGCGCGATGGGTGGGTTGCCTTTCTGTTTGCCATTCCCGCAGGGAATCTGCTTTTGTCTTTACTGTTCCCTGACCCCTGTTCCCTGTTTTTCGGGTGCCCCATCCTAGCGGCAGCTTTATCGCCGCTAGGCCGGGGTCCCCGGCGAACTTGTTCGCTGGGGTGGAGCGTGGGTTATCGTTTGCGGTAGCAAACGACGCCGTTGCCCGTTCTTGCTGTCATCCTGAGCGATGGCGTCGCAGACGCCGAGTCGAAGGACCTGCGGTTGCCTGTTTTTGGCCGACCTCAAGACATACTCGGCATATAATGCCGCATATGAACCCCGGGCCCCGCATTTTCCTTCTGCTTCCTCTCGCAGCCCTCCTCGCCTGCGGCAGTAGTAGTAGTCCGGGCACAGACACATCTGCCGCGCCCAATCTCAGCGGCAACTGGGAGGCAGTCGGTGACCCAATCTCACTGACCACCGGCACCATCATGTACTTCACCGGGGCCCTTCAATTCAACGGCGGCGCCGTCACCGGGACCCTCCGCGCATTTCCTAATTCCAAGATTAATTCCCCTCCCTGCGTAGCATCCACCCAGGACCTTCAGGCCACCGGTACGCTGGACGCCAACAACGACCTCACTCTCACCGTTCCCATCGCCGGTGGGACGGCCACCATCACGGCAACCCTTGGCCCAGACCTCCAGAACGCCGCCGCAGGCACTTGGCAGATCGTCGGCGGAAGCTGCGCCACCGCATCTGCTCCAATCACAATCGCGCAGTACCTTCCGCTGACCGGCACCTACGTCGGATACACGAGCTACCCCCCTGCCACAGAATCAACCACTGCCGTTCTCACGCAGTCCACCACCCCCAACGCCGACGGGTTCTTCCCACTCACTGGTACCATCATTGTGCAGGGGACATGTTCAGGGACCGTACCGATGGTTCCTGAGCTAGTCTCCGGCAGCAACATCACATACCCTGCCGGTACCAGCACGCCAACGCCCGCTGCCGAGTTCACTGGCACGTTCGACCTAACCGCTACCACCATCCAGGCCACCCTCGAGTTGTTCGCCGCAAGCTGTTCCATCGAAAATATCGATCTCCAAGGCACACTCATCCGCCAGTAGCCCGTGATCGGAAGGGCACGCGTTTACGCGTGCCGAAACTCGCCCTCCGTTTTTGTGTTTTTGCGGCCAGTATCCCGCCGGGATATTGGCCGCAAAAAGGTTCCTTCAGAAACCCGCCAAATCCCCCGTGTCAAGCCCCTCGACCCCGCAAAATCCCCCTAACCCACACCCCACCAACCACTTCCCTCTCCAAAATAGTTGGCATACTAGTTATGCTCCATCCTGTAAAATAGAAGTAGTAGAGAAGACAAGGGAAACCCCGGCAGCGCGCCGGGGTTTTTCATGCCCGAAACCGAAGCACGGAGGAAACCATTTATTTTCTATTTGATAGGCACTAACCGGCATTGAATCAAATCTTTACGGGTAAAAACCCGTATTCGTTTGATTC
>Ga0326728_10023831_pt1 | contig 11159 bp, 9 predicted proteins | sample MB3enrmetagenome_FD_207602 | JGI IMG/M metagenome (GOLD analysis project Ga0326728, IMG submission 207602) | Lab enriched peat soil microbial communities from McLean, Ithaca, NY, United States - MB31MN | ecosystem: Environmental > Terrestrial > Soil > Wetlands > Peat | place: USA: New York... | reverse complement strand
GGGGAAGCCTGTACTTCCCCCCGAGATTTTGTCCCTTGACTCCTACATGCACGCAAAGACGGCCGGAAGACCGCTTAAGTTAGCGCTTATGGGGTGCAGGGGTGCGTCTTGCCGCCCCTGCTTCCCGGCCCCAGCTCAAAGGATATACCTGCTCAGATCCTCGTCTTTTATAATTTCGCTTAAAACATTACGCACGTAATCGCGGTTTATGTGGATGGTTTGGCCCTTGAGCTTGGGCGCATCGAAGGAAACGTCCGAGAGGAGCTTTTCCATAACCGTATGCAGCCTCCTGGCGCCGATGTTCTCGGTGCGGGAATTTACCTGGTAAGCAATCTCCGCCAGCTCGTCGACGGCTTCTTCATCGAAAATGAGCTCAATATCTTCGGTCTCGAGCAGGGCTTTGTACTGGACTATCAGAGCGTTTTCGGGCTCCTTGAGGATTCGTACGAAATCTTCCTTCGAAAGAGAGGTAAGCTCCACGCGTATCGGAAAGCGTCCCTGAAGTTCAGGAATCAGGTCGGAAGGCTTGGAGATGTGAAAGGCGCCCGAGGCGATGAAAAGGATGTGGTCGGTCTTCACCATCCCGTACTTGGTTGTAACGGTTGAGCCTTCGACTATCGGCAGAAGGTCTCTTTGAACGCCTTCGCGCGATACGTCCGGGCCTCTGCCGCCACTTTCTCTTCCGGCAATCTTGTCGATTTCATCCAAAAAGATGATCCCTGAGTGTTCCACCCGCTCGATTGCCGACTTTATCACACGATCCATGTCGATGAGACGCTGGGATTCCTCCGCTATCAGGATTTCACGCGCTTCGGGGATTTTTACCTTCCGGCGCTTGGTGCGCCTTGGAAGCATGGAGCCAAGCATTTCTCTCAGATTGAAGTCCATTTCTTCCATGCCTGCACCCGCAAAAATCTCGATCATCGGCAAATTGCGGTCCGGCACCTCCAGCTCGACGTAGCGATCGTCGAGCGCCCCCTTCCGAAGCAGTTTCCTTAGCTTCTCCCTGGTCGAATCGGCCTGTTCAGCCTCCTGTTTGGCTATGATCAGCGCGTTCTGCTCTTCCGGGAAAGGATGCTCTCGCACCTCCGAGGTCGTCTGCTTGGGAGGCAGCAGGATATCGAGCAGCTTTTCCTCCGCAATTTCCTCAGCCTTTATTTTTACCTCTTCCATCTCTTCATTGCGGACCATGCTGACCGCCAGCTCCGTGAGGTCGCGGATCATCGATTCCACGTCGCGGCCCACGTAGCCGACTTCGGTAAACTTACTGGCTTCGATCTTGAGGAAGGGTGACTGAGCCAAACGAGCAAGGCGGCGGGCTATCTCGGTTTTACCAACGCCTGTAGGTCCGATCATTATAATATTTTTCGGCGCAATTTCATCGCGCAGGTGTTCGGCTACCTGCTGCCTTCTCCACCTGTTGCGCAAGGCTATGGCGACCATGCGCTTGGCGTCTTTCTGGCCGATTATATACTTATCCAGCTCCCCTACGATTTCAGCCGGTGTGAGGGTTTGTTGCATCAATCACAGCTCCTCGATTACGAATTCTCTGTTCGTATACACACAAATCGACGCGGCGATATCCATGGCCTCTTCGGCGATCCGGCGCGCCGGCAGGTCCGTGTGCCGGTCAAGGGCACGGGCGGCCGCAAGCGCGTAAGGCGCACCGGAACCAACTGCCGCAATCCCGTCGTCGGGTTCGATAACATCCCCGGTGCCGCTCAGGATGAAAGAATCCTTCGTGTCGGCGGCAATAAGAAGCGCCTCCAGCCTGCGCAAGGCACGATCCGTTCGCCAGTCTTTCGCCAGTTCCACCGCAGCACGTTTGAGATTGCCGTTAAACTGCTCCAGCTTGGATTCCAGCCTCTCGAACAGCGTAAACGCATCGGCGGTCGAGCCGGCAAATCCCGTAATGATCTTGTCATGGTAGAGTCTGCGGATCTTTTTGGCCTGATGCTTTACGATGGTATCACCCATCGTGACCTGTCCGTCTCCAGCCATCACAACCTGGCCGGCCTTCCGCACCACGAGCACGGTAGTGCTGCGGACTGTAGAATTAGGCATGGGCTTTATCCAGTCTTCAACAATGGTCGATCCGCTTACCGGCTTAGCCGGGCCGGCCGGAAATAATTCCGACAACCGCGAGAACGGCCACTACAGTATAAACTATTAGATTATCACGATGATCGAATTATTCAATACGATCGGAGTGCTCTTCCTGTTTTTTCCTGCTCCTCGGGTGGGAAGAGTCATATACCCTCATCAAGTGTTCCATGTCCACATGCGTGTATCTCTGCGTGGTGGACAGATTTTCATGCCCGAGCATCTCCTGAATGGCCCTGAGGTCAGCGCCCGCATTTAAAAGATGGGTGGCAAAAGTGTGTCTGAGCCCGTGCGGACTGAGCCTTTGCCAAAGCCCGCATGCGATCAGCTCGGCCTTGAGTATCCTGTCGACGGAACGCGCCGTAAGTCTACCTCCCCTCGAATTTAGAAAAAGGGCCTGCGAGGCTGCTCTCGCCTTTGGAAACTGGAACTCGAGGGCCGAAAGATAATACTTCAAGGCGTCCATTGCTTTGGTCCCAATGGGGACTATCCGTTCTTTCCGGCCTTTACCGCTCACTCGGACGATGCTTTCATCAAACGCCACCCCGTCAAGGTTCAACTTGACCAGTTCGCTCACGCGGACGCCTGTCGAGTAGAGCGATTCGAACAGCGCCCAGTTGCGGGCCTTTCTCCATGAGCTTCCCTGCCGCAGTGACGCGCGGGACAGGGCGTCCAGAAAGTGAAAAACGGCATCCACGGGGAGGAAAGAAGGCATTTTTTGTTTTATCCTGGGATGTGAAACCAATTCAGCGGGGTTCTCAGCGAAGATGCCGGCACTGTTGAGATAGCGGTAAAAAGAACGCAAGGCGGAGAGTTTACGGGCGCGGCTCGTTTTTTCAAGCGACCTGTGAACCGACGCCAAGTATCCGCGAATGGTGTCAGGGCCGATCGTTGTCAACTCTACTGCAGAAGGCCCGCCAAGAGTAGACACATACACGGCGAACTGGCCCAAATCGCCGGCGTACGCCCTGAGCGTCTCTTCGCTGAGATTTCGCTCGTGACGCAGGTACCGGAGAAAAAGAGACTGCGCACTGTTCCAGGTCAGGCCCGCCATCTCGGGGGTCCTCCATGAAAGCGAAAGTTAAAAGCAAAAAGGCAAAACCCGTAATTTGTCTTCTCATTTTGTAGTCTTCTGCCTTTTGCCTTCCCGGAGGGTTAGCACAGGCAGTGAAAAAATGATAGAGGATTTAAGGGCGGGCGTGCTGATTGTTTTCTTAGCGTATTGACTTTGCTGTATAATTGAAATAATGAGAAAGATTCTAAACTCTTTTCATACGGCTCTCCCGTTTCCATCCCGGAGGGGACCCCGTTATTTTATTTAAGAGTTGCCCGTGGCGATTGCAATCGCACTTAATCCCAGGGAAAACCTTCCCCTTTCCCCGGGTTCAATTTGAGGAGAAAGGATAGAAGATGAAAGAGGACGTCGCAAAAGTTCGTACTTTCGCAATAATCTCTCACGGGGGCGCGGGCAAGACCTCGCTGGCCGAGGCCATGATTTTCGATGCGGGCGCAACGACACGGCTGGGCAAGGTGGATGAGAGCAGTTCGGTTCTGGACTTTGAGCCTGAAGAGGTCAAGCGCAAGACTACCATCAGCAGTTCGATTTACTCTTTTGCCTGGAAAAAACAACCATTTACTCTGATCGATACGCCCGGCGACTTCAATTTTATTTCCGAGACGAAAACGTCCATGCAAGGCGGCGACTCGGTAGTGGTCCTTGCCGACGCGGTTGACGGCGTCCGTGTCCAGACGGAGAAAGTGTGGGAATTTGCCAGTGAATTCAGCCAGCCCAGAATTATCTTCATCAGCAAAATGGATCGTGAGAGGGCCGATTTCGCCAAAACGGTTCGGGACATTCAAAACAACTTCGGCAAAGCCTGTGTGCCTCTTCAGGTCCCGATCGGCGCGGCTGAGAGCTTCAAAGGGGTTGTCGATATCCTGAGCGGCAAAGCATATGTGTACGGTCAGGGCGACAGCGGGAAATTCGACGTAAAAGAAATGCCCGCAGACCTTGCCGATTCGGCTGCCGAATACAAGGAAGCCATTGTCGAACATGTGGCCGAATCAAGTGATGAACTTCTGGAAAAATACCTCGACACGGGCGAACTTTCTCCCGAAGAGATAAAAGGGGCCCTCAGGGCTTCAGTTATAAGCGGCAAGCTCATTCCGATCGCGTGCGGTACGGGTACCGGAAATGTCGGTATTCAGCCGTTGCTTGACCTGATAGCCGAGTGCATGCCTTCTCCGCTCGACCGGGGCGCCGTGAGTGGCAGATCGGTAAAGGGAGATGCCGAGCTTAAAAGAGATCCGGATGAAGGGGCTCCGTTCAGTTCCCTCGTAATCAAGACGGTCAGCGATCCGTATGCCGGCAGGCTCTCCATTTTGCGCGTGTTTTCCGGGACCCTTTCTCCTGATTCAACGGTTCACAACGCCAATAAAGAAACGAAGGAGCGCTTCGGGCAGCTCCTCAAAATCAAGGGCAAAAACCAGGAACCGGTTCAGACAGCCGGGCCCGGAGACATCATTGCCGTAGCCAAACTCAAAGAAACGGTCACGCAGGACACGCTCTGCTCGGAGCGCGACCCTATTGTCTTTTCTTCCATAGAGCTTCCACCCGCCATTTATTCCCTGGCAGTCGAACCAAAGAGCAAGGGCGATGAGGAAAAAATCTTCTCCTCGCTTTCACGTCTGATGGAAGAAGACCTGACGCTCAAGCTCGAAAGAAACGAAGAAACCCGCGAGATGATTCTCTCAGGGATGGGCGAGATCCATATAGAGGCAGTAGTTGACAAGCTCAAACGAAAATTCGGCGTCGAGGTGAACCTCAAACTGCCCAAAGTCTCTTACAAGGAGACGATCAAGGGCAAAGCGCGCGTCCAGGGTAAGTACAAGAAGCAGTCCGGCGGACGCGGACAGTACGGCGATTGTTGGATCGAAATGGAAGCCCTGCCGAGAGGCGAAGGGTTCCATTTCTATGATAAAATCGTCGGCGGAGTCATCCCCAGACAGTACATTCCAGCGGTGGAAAAGGGAATCGCCGAAGCCCTTCAGGAAGGGACGCTGGCAGGATACCCGGTCGTGGACTTCAAGGTCGACCTGGTGGACGGCTCATACCACACCGTGGATTCATCGGAAATGGCATTCAAGATCGCCGGCTCGATGGCATTCAAAAAAGCCATGGCCGATGCCAAACCCACTCTGCTCGAACCCATCGCGGAAATGGAGATAACGGTTCCCGACGATGCAATGGGCGATATTATCGGAGACCTCAACTCGAGGCGTGGCAGAGTGCTCGGGATGGAGACCAAGGGAAACAAGCAGATAGTAAAGGCCCAGGTGCCTCTTTCCGAAGTGCTCAAATACGCGCCGGACCTTCGTTCGATGACTGCCGGCCGAGGCATGTTCACGATGAAATTCTCTCACTATGAAGAAGTGCCCGGACCGCTCCAGGAAAAAATCATCGAGCTTGCAAAGAAGGAAAAGGAAGAGAAATAAACTTGCCGGAGCCAGGCTCAAAGTCGGCCCCGGCAAAACACGAAGCCGGGAGCCAGGCTGGAATGGGCTGCGGTTTACATAAGAAAGCTTGAGTAAGCATATGTTTTCCAGAAAAACAGCAATTGTGACGGTGAGCGATCGGGGTTCGCGGGGGGAGCGAGAGGACAGATCCGGACAGGTCCTCGCGGAAAGGCTCGGCGCCGAGGAATTCGATGTATGTTTCAGGACCGTCATTGCCGATGAATACGAAGAAATCCGGAAGGTGCTGACGGACCTCTCGGACGGAGAACGAGCGGCTCTCATCCTTACAACCGGGGGCACCGGGGTTGCGCCGCGCGACGTAACTCCGGAAGCTACTCTTTCAGTTATCGAAAAGGCAGTTCCGGGCCTGGCCGAGGCCATGCGGGCCGCATCCCTGGAAAAGACCCCTCATGCAATGATTTCCCGCGCGGTCGCAGGCATCCGCCGCAAGACTCTCATTATAAATCTTCCGGGAAGCCCCAAAGGGGCAATAGAAAACCTGGAAGCCATCCTGCCCGCTCTCCCTCACGCACTGGACAAAATACAGGGCGACCCATCAGACTGCGCGCAGAGCAATCGGCGGTGAGCAGCAGACTGAGAGTGATCTGGAGTTTGGACCGATCCCGCCGGCCCTCACTTCCGATTATTCGCATAGCGCCCCCAATGCCCTGGAATAAGACTATTTCGCTGCCACTTTCAGCATTTTTCGCCCCGGTGGAAGTGAATCACTCTCTTCCATGCGGTTTTTGTCTCCATTCTTTGCCCGCACTCCACCCTTCCGACGCGTTACGGATCATATCGAATTTCGGAAGATACGGTTTTATGTCCAGAAGAGGAGTGTTGTTCAAAACGTCGATACCCTCCACTGTGAGAACATTTTTCTCGCGGCCCAATAATTTCACTATAGAAATACCGATCCCGTTTGGCCTGCATGGATGCCTCGTTGCGAAGATCCCATGCGGCTCATCATCCAAAAACGGGACCCGTATCAATTCTATCGCGCCGGCCCGGTCAAAGAAGTAAAGAAGATAAATATGCGAGAATCCTTCAATGTCTTTCAATCCGGGACTAAATTCTTCGAATACCTCGACCAGGCCGACCGATTCATGCGAATAACGAGGCTGAATCGGGCAACTCTCCTTGGTTAAATGTGGAGAGAATATAACGCCGATTGGTTTTATCTCCATAAACGGTAGCCTTCCGTTAAAATCTTGTTCAAATATTCCCGAGTCCTCTTGAAATTCGGACAAAATAAGACACTGCCTGCTGTGAGTCGGCAAAGCAAAAAAATCAAAATGTCATTACGTCACACATCTTCTGTACGAAGGTGTTCTAAAAAAGCCGAACAAAGCGGCGAGAGTTCTCGATTTTTTCTTTGGGCAAGAAAAAAAGGCCTCTGAATACAGATTTCCCTTAAAGGAACCACAAATATGCTGTTTCTTTCGATCTCTTCCTTCACGGCATATGAAGAGATTATGGATATTCCGATCCGGGCCTTTATCGCCTCTTTTACTGCCTCGGTGCTGCCCATTTCCGCAACGACGTTCAACAACGATGGGGAGAATCCGGCCGCTTCCAGCGCCTGGGTCATCACCAAACGCGTCCCCGAGGATCTTTCACGAAGGACGAAGGGCGTCCCAGCCAGTTCATCGAGTTTGACATTTTCGCGCGATTCCCACGGGTGTCCCTTATAGACGGCAAGCACCAGTTCATCGGAGTAGATCTCTTCGAGCGTGATCCTCTTCTCCTCCCACCTTGCGCCGATTACTCCAAACTCGACTTTACCTTCGAGGACCATCCTGACGATTTCACCGCTGCCTCCGATTTTGAGCATGAGCTGGATTGAAGGATAGCTGGCCTTGAATGTCCCAACGAGTTTTGGAAGTATATAGGTACCCGGAATTGTGCTTGCCCCCACATGCAGGTCGCCCGAAAGGTTTCCCTTGAATTTGCCGATCGCCTGGACGGCCTTATCCCGAAGCTGTATTATTTCACGAGCGTACCGGTAGAGGACCTTGCCCGCGGGAGTAGGCAGGATTTCGCGTCCGAGACGGTCTACGAGTTTTTCTCCGAGCGATTCTTCGAGCACCCGAATATGCTCGCTTACCGTCGGCTGCGTCAGGCCGAGGGCTTCAGCAGCCTTGGTGAAACTCTGAAAATCTACGACCCTGCAGAAAATCATCAGCCGATGAATGTCCATATCGAATCCTTTGGTATACGGAAGCCAACAGCAAGGAGCGGGGAGAAGAATACGGCGCGGAAACGGGGAGAACGCGGAGAGTGGGAAACGGGTTTGTCCCCGTGTCCTACCGTCCGCGCGTCCCCGCGTCGTTTTTTTCCAGCTCTCTGCTTTTGAATTCTTCCTCTATTTTCTCAAGCTCAAGGACCTCTGTTTCCCATTGGCCGGTTAACTCGCGAATCCTGTCCTGCACCTCCCGGTATTGGAATTGGATTTCCACTGCCAGCCTCCCCTGCTTATACGTCTCAGAGTCGGCGAGCCGCTCTTTGAGATGCTCCAGTTCAGCGTGGCAGGAATCGAGATCCTGCTCGATTCTTCCTATACGATCCTGAACGGGTTTCCTGGCACGAAAAAGTTCATTCCTCCACTCGGCCTCGACTCTTTTTTGAGTCGTGCGCGCTTTTGCGCCCGCGTCGTTTCCCTCCGGCTTTTCATTTGTACTCTGAGGCTGGGATTCGAGGCGGGCTCCCCAAATCTGCTGGTAATCGTCATAATTACCGGGGAAAACGTGAATTTCTCCCGATTTAACCACCAGTATCTTGTTTGCGACAGCGTTTATGAACCGCCGGTCGTGGCTGATAAAGCAGATCGTTCCCGGAAAGTCCCCAAGCGCTTTTTCCAGGACAACCCTGGATGAAATGTCGAGATGGTTTGTCGGCTCGTCGAGCAGCAAAAAACTCGGGCGCTGAAGCAGGAGCTTGCAAAGGACAAGCCGGGCCTTCTCACCTCCACTCAGCACCGCCGTTTTCTTGAAGACATCTTCGCCGTTAAACAAAAAGGCCCCCAAAAGCCCCCGCAACTGTGTCAGGAGCATATCGCCGCTTACGCATAGCGCTTCGTCGAAGACTGTCGCATCGGGATTGAGTTGCTCCCATTGATGCTGCGCATAATAGCCAACCGTTGTATGGAATCCTTCCGAGCGCTCTCCGGAATCCGGTTGAACGACCCCGGCAAGGATCTTTAAAAGAGTGCTCTTTCCGGCGCCATTCTGACCCAGAAAAGCAATCTTATCTCCGCGATCTATGATGAGGTCAATCCCGGAATAAACGTTTGTTTCACCGTAAGATTTACTTACTCCCCGCAACTCGATGACCCTTTTCCCGGATCGAGCCGGGGAGGGAAAGGAAAAATGGATTTGGGACTCCTCGACAGGAGTTTCGACTTTCTCCATTTTTTCCAAAACCTTTATACGGCTTTGAGCCTGGCCGGCTGTCTTTTTGTCGTACCTGTTCCTGTCTATGAATCTTTCGAGCTGTCTGATTCGATCCTGCTGGTTTTTGTAAGTTGCAAGGCGCACTTCCATGCGCCGAGCTTTTTCTTCCAGATAAAAATCATAGCTGCCGGCATACTCGTGGAGCACTCCCTGCTGGATCTCGATTATACGCTGAACCGTTCTGTTGAGAAAGACACGGTCGTGGGTGACCAGGACAAAAGCCGAAGCGGAGTTTAACAGGTAATCTTCCAGCCACAGGACAGATTCCAGATCGAGGTGGTTAGTCGGCTCATCGAGAAGCAGAAGCTCAGGTTCCGATATAAGGAGCCTGGCCAGCTCAAGACGCATCACCCATCCGCCGCTGAGTTCGGCCACTGGAACCCCGAACCGGCTCTTCAGAAACCCAAGGCCTTCGAGGATTTTTTCCGCTCTTGATTCAAAATCATATCCGACCAGGTGCTCGATCTTTTCCAGCGCCATTGCATGACTCGCTGCAAGAGTGGTCAGAAGCCCGGGGTCCTTTTCTCGACCCAGCTCGAGTTCGATAGACTCCAACTCGGTCCGAAGCGCTTGTGCCTCTTCATTAACATCGGTTGCGCGGGCAAGAACAGATTTGCCGCGCGCGGGGACCATCTCCTGCGGAAGGTATCCTATTCGAAGGCCCCTGGTTTTCGCGATACTGCCGGAATCAGGTTCAATTGAGCCAAGCAGTATCTGGAACAGGGTTGATTTCCCCGAACCGTTGGGGCCTATAAGGCCGATCCTTTCTCCCGGGTGTACGTGCAGGGATGCACCACGAAGGAGCTCCCTTTTCCCCAGGTATTTCGATACGTCATTCACCGCAAGCAACTAAACAGCTCCCAGGCCAGTTTCCGTCCGGAAAGTGCCCTTTTCCGCCCTGATTTCCTCCACCTTTCGGTGGGGCGCTGAGCAATCCGGAAATGGCGGGGCGCCAAACTGTACGCGCCAGGACGAAAAATGCCTCCTCTCCCGACTGGAAACTGCCAGCGCTTCATCCTGGGTTTCCGGATGAGCACCAGGCTAACCGGTTAACGGCAATAGAATATCCGGATAATGCCACTGATATTTTAACTTCAAAACGCTCAAATTTCATTCAGGCACTCTGCCGCCCAAGCTTCCTGCACTGCATACTTATCAGGAAGACGCACCGGTTTGAAACGAAAAGAATTTTCAGAAGAACTAAAAAATGCTAAACAGACCCCTTGATCACAGAATCTACAGGAGCATCAGTGAATTGACCAGTATTAACGCCGGCTCCAATACGGAGCTTCAGGCAGTAATATTCGACTGCGACGGGGTCCTCGTCGATAGTGAGCCGCTGCATTACAGGGCTTTCCAGGAGGTGCTTCTCCCATTGGGCATGGGATACGATTACGAAACTTACCTCGAGCGTTTCGTAGGTTTTGACGACCGGGACGCTTTCATCCATGCTTTCGGAGAAGCGGGCAGAGAACTTTCTCCGACCGCTCTGAACGGGCTGATGGAGGCGAAGGCCAGCGCACTGAAGCGCTTGATTCGGCAGGGGGTGCCGACTTTTTCCGGTGTGATAGAACTGGTAAATGAACTCATGGACAGAGGTGTCTCGATGGCTGTAGCCTCGGGTGCGCGCCGGCATGAAGTCATCGCTTTCATAGAATCCCTGGGCTTGAGCGGGGCGTTTCAAGTAATTGTGGCCGCAGACGAAGTGAAGAAGAGCAAGCCCGACCCGGCGACCTATCTTCTGGCGATAGAGGGGCTGAGGCAGACGCGGGAACCGAAGCCTCTTGTTCCGTTAAATTGCGTGGCGATAGAAGATACCGGCGCCGGCATCCGTTCAGCCAGGTCGGCAGGGCTTGCAGTGATCGCCGTTACAAATTCTTTTTCTCCAATCGAACTTTCCGAGGCGGACAAAGTGATCGGATCTCTTTCGGAACTGAGCTTCCATGACATAGTCAAACTGTTGGAGCAGCGGCGCCAGGTGTAACTATGAAACGTCTGAGTTTTCTTTTCTTACTTGTAAGCTTATTTGTTGCTCTCTCAGCGCGAGGGGAGGCCGAACCGGTGGACCTGCCCCAGCCTCTGGGCAAA
>Ga0326728_10023830_pt1 | contig 11159 bp, 6 predicted proteins | sample MB3enrmetagenome_FD_207602 | JGI IMG/M metagenome (GOLD analysis project Ga0326728, IMG submission 207602) | Lab enriched peat soil microbial communities from McLean, Ithaca, NY, United States - MB31MN | ecosystem: Environmental > Terrestrial > Soil > Wetlands > Peat | place: USA: New York... | reverse complement strand
TAGCCGGGGGTCGAAGCCAGGCGAGACCCCCGGAACGACGGCGTGGATGGCCTGCACCCCGGAGGGGTGCCAGAGGGGCAGCCCCGTTTTCTGGCACCCCTCCGGGGTGCCGCGGGATACCCCCCCCCAACTGACCGGGGGTCGCAGTTCCGCTGCGACCCCCGGCTACCATCTGGCAGCCCTCCGGGCTGCGAAAAGCGGCCCAGACCCGCTTGGTATCGGTCAGGCCATAGGTTGGGGTCGAATCACCTTGGGCCCCCGAAGATCCGTGTAAGGAGCAGGCTCAGGTGGGTCCCGCCGGCCTTCCGGCCGGTTGGCGACGGGACCGGCGCAATACTGATGCGGCGTGCAAGACGGATCGCACTCGCGCGCATCGCGGCCGTTTCTATGTCCAGCGCCCGGGCCCCTTCCTCGATGGTTTGACAGGCCAAACAATTCTTGCGCAGAAACCCGAAGTGGAATCCCTTCCGCGGCTTCATCCCTTTTGGGATGCTCCTGCTGTTAACGCGGCGAGGTGTCGAATGCCTGGAATAAAACAAGCCGCCAACAGGCCTTTATCGCCGGCGACCAAGGTCCTGGCGGTGTCCGCAAGCCCTTGCGTATTCATTTGGGATTGCCCCACTTCCAGTTCCTGATTTCCGGCAGGTCCTCGCCGTGCTTATCGATGTATTGTTTGTGTTCGATCAACTTGTCCTTGAGCTGTTGCTTGAGGTAGATGCCCTTCTCGCCGGTCTGCGGCAGGCGGTCGATGGCGTCCATCACGAGGTGGAACCGGTCCAACTCGTTCAGCACCGTCATGTCGAAAGGGGTGGTGATGGTTCCTTCCTCCTTGTAGCCGCGGACGTGAATATTGACGTGGTTGGCGCGGCGATAGGTCAGCCGGTGAATCAACCACGGGTAGGCGTGGAAGGCGAAGATGACCGGCTTGTCCTTGGTGAAAAGCTCATCGAAATCCGTGTCGCTCAACCCATGCGGGTGCTCGGTTTGCGGCTCCAGCTTGAACAGGTCCACGACGTTGACCACCCGGATTTTCAAGTCGGGGAGATGCTCGCGCATGATGGATACGGCGGCGAGCGTCTCCAGCGTGGGCACGTCGCCACAGCAGGCCATGACCACGTCGGGCACAGCCTCCTGGTCGTTGCCGGCCCATTGCCAGATGCCGATGCCCTGGGTGCAGTGCTTGACGGCGGCATCCATCGTCAGCCACTGCGGCGCCGGGTGTTTGCCGGCGACGACGACGTTGACGTAGTGCCGGCTGCGCAGGCAGTGGTCCATCACCGAGAGCAGGCAGTTTGCATCCGGCGGAAGGTAAACCCGGACGACCTCGGCCTTCTTGTTTGAGACGTGATCGATGAAGCCGGGGTCCTGATGCGTGAAGCCGTTGTGGTCCTGGCGCCAGACGTGCGAGGCCAGCAGGTAGTTGAGCGAGGCGAGCTTGCCTCGCCAGGGCAGGTGCGCCGTGACCTTCAACCACTTCGCGTGCTGATTAAACATCGAATCCACGATATGGATGAATGCCTCGTAGCAGTTGAAGACCCCATGCCGCCCAGTGAGCAGGTAGCCTTCAAGCCAGCCCTCGCATTGGTGCTCGCTGAGCATCTCCATCACCCGCCCACTGGGCGCGAGGAATTCGTCGTTGGGCACGGTCGCACCCTCCCATTGGCGTTGGGTCGCTTCAAAGAGGGCTTCCAGGCCGTTGGAGAGGGTCTCGTCCGGGCCAAAGACCCGGAAATTCCGTTGCTCGTTGTTCAACTTGGCCACGTCGCGCAGGAAGCGCCCCAGCACATGCGTGTCGCCGATGCCTCGCACCCCCGGCGAGGGAACGTCCACCGCGTAATCGCGGAAATCGGGCATCCGCAGGTCGCGGAGCAGAATGCCGCCGTTGGCGTGGGGATTGGCGCCCATGCGTCGCCCGCCCTTGGGGGCCAGTTCGGCCAGTTCCGGTTTTAGGCGGCCGTTCTCATCGAAGAGTTCCTCCGGCCGGTAGCTTCTCAGCCAGTCCTCCAAGAGCTTGAGGTGTTCAGGGTGGGTGGCCGGGTCGGAGAGCGGCACCTGGTGCGCGCGGAAGGTGCCTTCGATCTGCAAACCGTCCACTATCTTCGGCCCCGTCCAGCCCTTGGGTGAATTGAGGACGATCATCGGCCAGCGCGGGCGCTCGCAGTTGCCGTGAATACGGGCGTCATGCTGGATTTGTATGATCTGCTCGACCGCCGTGTCGAGCGTCGCGGCCATGGCTTCGTGCATCAGCTCTGGCTCGTGGCCCTCGACGAAGTAAGGAGTCCATCCGCAGCCCCGGAGCAACTGTTCCAATTCCTGGCGGGTGATGCGGGCCAGGATAGTCGGGTTGGAAATCTTGTAGCCGTTGAGATGAAGGATCGGCAGCACCGCGCCGTCGGTTATGGGATCGAGAAATTTGTTCGAATGCCAGGCGGTGGCCAGTGGTCCTGTCTCGGCCTCGCCATCGCCGACGACGCAGGCAACGACGAGGTTGGGATTGTCGAACACGGCCCCGAACGAATGGCTGAGCGAATAGCCCAGCTCGCCGCCCTCGTGGATCGAGCCCGGGCACTCGGGCGATGCGTGGCTGGGAATGCCTCCGGGAAACGAAAACTGAACAAAGAGCTTTCGCAACCCGGCCTCATCCTGGCTGATATTGGGATAGACCTCGCTGTAGGCGCCCTCGAGATAAGTGTTGGCGACGACGGCTGGGCCGCCGTGCCCGGGGCCGGAGACATAGATCATATCCAGGTCGTACTTCTTGATGACCCGGTTCAGGTGCGTGTAGATGAAGTTCTGCCCGGGGGTCGTGCCCCAGTGTCCGAGCAGCATGTGTTTCACGTCCGCCAGCGCCAGCGGCCGCTTCAGCAGCGGGTTGTCGTAGAGATAAATCTGTCCGGCTGAAAGATAGTTTGCCGCGCGCCAATAGGCGTCCATCTTGCGCAGCAGTTCCGGAGCGAGGGTTCTTGGATTTGATTTCATGGGTGATCATCGCTGCCAGAGGATTCGACCGGCTTCCAGGGGGACCAACACATTTGGGCCATGGGGAATCATACGCGCTGTATAATCGGCAGCCGGGCGCGATGCCGGAACCGATGCGCGATAAGCGAAGCCGTTGACGGCCCCCGCCAGCGGCCCGACCCGTGCCATCACTTGCCGCACCGCCGCGCTCCCATTGGCTGCGTCCGCGTAAAGCTCAACCTGCACCGAGTCCGGTTCGAGGCCGCCGAGATAGACCTGAATTTCAAACAGGTGTTGGGCCGCTGCGGTTTCAATCTTCGCGTTGCCAAAACGCGCGGCCGCCCATTTCTTTTCCAGATCGCGGCGCCAATCGAGGACCTGCCGGCCCAACGCCCCTTTGTCGGCGGCACGAGATTGGTAAGCCGCAGCGGCCGGGAGGTAGTGGCGCTCGGTATAATCCTGCATGGTGCGGTTGGCGCAGAAGTGCGGCGTCAACTGTGCCATGCTCTCGCGCATTCGCGCTACCCAGGCGGTGGGGATGCCCTGCTCATCGCGCGAATAGAACTCGGGGATCACCTTGTTTTCGAGCAGGTCGTAGAGGGCCTCCGCCTCGGCGGCATCCCATGCCGGGTCCTGGCCGTGTTCCTGGGCGTCGCCCAAAGCCCATCCCACCTCAGGCGTGTACGCTTCGGCCCACCATCCGTCCAGTTCCGACAGGTTGATGCCCCCGTTGACGAGCACTTTCATGCCGCTGGTTCCACACGCCTCCCAGGGGCGCCGCGGAGTGTTGATCCACACGTCGGCCCCCTGCGCCAGCCGTTCGGTCAGGAGCATGTCATAATCACTGAGAAAGACCGCATGGCGTCGGACCTCCGGCTGGCGGATGAAACGAATCCACTGCTGAATCAACGCCTGGCCCGGGCCGTCTGCCGGATGGGCCTTGCCGGCGATGATCAGTTGCACGGGAAAATGAGGGTTGGTCAGCAACCGCACCAATCGCGCGGGGTTATGCAGCAACAGATTGGGGCGCTTGTAGGTGGCAAAACGGCGCGCAAATCCGAGCGTCAAGGTGTCGGGATCAAAAAGGCGCCCCGCCGCATCCACTTCCTGAGCAGAACCGCCCGAGGCGGCCAGTTGCCCGGATAAACGCCTGCGGGCGTACTCGACCAGGGACGCGCGGGCCGCGTTGCGCAGTTGCCAGAGCCTGGCGCCGGGGACGCGGCGGATGTCCTTTGCCAGGGCCTCGTTCGTTCCCAGCCACCGATCCTCGCCACAGGCCTCGGTCCAGAGGTCGTCGGCCTGGGGTGAGTCCCAAGTCGGCATGTGGACTCCATTGGTCACGTGGCCCACCGGCACTTCGTCTTCCGGCCAACGTGGAAACAGAGGGGCAAAAATGTGGCGGCTCACTTTTCCGTGCAACCGACTCACCCCGTTGACTGCGCCACTGCCGCGGATGGCCAGATAAGCCATGTTGAAATCCTCCGTGGAGTCATTGGGGTCCCGCCGGCCCAAGGCCAGCAAATCGTGAACCGTAATGCCGAGCGCCCTGGCGTAGCCACGGGAGTATTCCTCAATGAGACAGGGCGCGAAACAGTCGAATCCGGCCGCCACCGCCGTGTGGGTGGTGAAGATGTTGCCCGCCCGGGTGACGGCCAGCGCAACCTCGAATGGTTGGCCTGTCGCTTTCATGAAACTGCGGGCGCGTTCCAGGACCGCGAACGCGGCGTGTCCCTCATTGAGGTGACAAACCTGGGGTCGGATATTGAGCGCTTCCAGCAGCCGCCAGCCTCCGACGCCGAGGACCAACTCTTGTTTCAGGCGCAATTCCGGACCGCCCCCATAGAGCTCGCTCGTGATTCCTCTGTGCGCCGGGTAATTGGCTGCGTCGTTCGTATCCAATAAGTAAAGCTTCACCCTGCCGACCCGGACCTCCCATGCCCGCAACCAAACCGAGAAGCCGGGCAATGCGATTTCCAGCCGCAGCCATTCCCCGTTGGGCTGGCGCAAAGGGCTGATGGGCAACTGCCCGGGTTCATTGAACGGGAAGAGCGCCTGTTGTGCCCCATCCTCGTCTATCACCTGGCGGAAATACCCTTGTTGATAAAGCAAGCCCACGCCGACCACTGGCAGCCCCAGATCGTTGGCAGCCTTTAGCTGGTCTCCGGCCACATTGCCCAGCCCGCCCGAGTAGATCGGCAGGGCTTCGCTCAGCATGAACTCCATGCTGAAGTAGGCCACCCCGCTCAGTGAAGGTTGCGGATATTTCCGCTGAAACCATGCGGGCGCCTCGGCGGCTTGCCGCCTGCTTTCCATGAGTTGATCGAGCTTCCGGCGGAACTCGGAATCCGCCAATAGTTGTTGGAGTCTGTCTTGCGAAACCGTTTGTAAAACTACCCAGGCGTTTTGAGTCAGCTCCCACAACGCGGGGTCGAGTTGCCGCCATATTTCGTCGGCGCGGTGGTTCCAGGACCAGCGCAGGTCCAACGCCAGCTCGACTAGCGAATCGAAGCCTTCCACGCTTCCAGGCGCCAACCGGCTTAATCGGTCCCGCACATTTCCTGCATTGGTCATGGCTGGTTATCGTTCACGTTCCCTCCATTCGCACTCCGACGGTTTTTTGTCAATGCGCAAACCGCCCCCGGCTGGCGCAGCTTCCCGTCTTTCGTCCATTCAGCGCAGGCGCAAACCATCCGAGACGTTGCGCGAGGCTCTTGGAGATATTATTGAGTGTTCGTCATGGCACCGTAAATGCTATAGACGTTGTGGGCACGCCCACCGTCCTCGCAATCAAACGATGTCTTGTTCCCGGGCCTGCGATGGGTTAGAATGAAGGGGTTCACGACCGTCGCAAGACCATGAGCAACGTCACTGAAGAGATGCACGCGATTCACCGCGGAGAAGCAGGAGGCGCCGGCGGCCTCCTTCCCCTGGTGTATGAACAGTTATCGGATTTTTGTGAAGGTCTTCACCAGCCCGCTGCAACGGGCAGTTGGCGCCTGCGAACTGGCCGGCTTCGGGCCGGCAGCCGAAGCGGACCCTGATAGGCCTAACCGAATTTGGACTTGGCGCTGATCTCTCAGGAGCAGATGCAGGTGAAACCGGCGACTCCATGCGTTTTGACCGTTAACGGCGGCTCCTCGAGCATCAAGTTTGCCCTGTTCGAGGCCGGCATAAAGTTGGAGCGGAGGCTGGCCGGGGAAATCGAAGGCATCGGCCTGGCCCGGGGCCGCTTCACAGTCAAGGGTTCAGACTCCGCTGACAGGGTCTCCCAGGCCATCGCTGCGCCGGACCATACGGCAGCCGTTGAAACGCTAATGGATTGGGTGCAGCGACGAATCGAGAGTGGTGGTCTGGCGGCAGCCGGGCATCGCGTAGTGCATGGCGGACCGAAATACTGGGAACCGCAACGAATCACCCCGGAGATGATAGCCGAGTTGCACCAGTTGAGCCCCTTCGACCCCGAGCATTTGCCGGAAGAGATTCTCCTGACCAAGGCCTTTCACAAGCGTTTTCCGGACTTGCCGCAGGTGGCGTGCTTTGACACCGCCTTTCACCACGACCTGCCGCGCCTGGCGCGATTGCTGCCGCTCCCGAGGCGCTACGAGGCGAAGGGCGTTCGGCGTTACGGTTTTCACGGGCTGTCGTGCGCCTACCTGATCGAGGAACTTGCTCGAGTAGCCGGCGCTCAAGCCGCTAATGGCCGAGTGATTCTGGCGCACCTTGGCAATGGCGCGAGCCTGACAGCGGTGCTCGAGGGCCGGAGCTTCGATACCAGCATGAGCTTTACGCCTGCAGCGGGCGTGCCGATGAGCACGCGCGCCGGCGATCTCGACCCTGGGCTGGTCTGGTTCCTGGCCAAAACCGAGCGGCTCGGCGCCAAACAGTGGAACGAGATGGTCAATCTTCAGTCCGGGCTGCTCGGCGTATCGGAAACCACTTCCGACCTGCGCGAGTTGATCGAACGGGAAGCGAAAGACGCGCGGGCGGCCGAGGCGATCGGACTGTTCTGCTATCAAATCAAGAAGTGGATTGGCGCTTTTGCAGCCGCCCTGGGCGGCCTGGACACGCTGGTCTTCAGCGGCGGCATCGGAGAGAACGCGGCCCCGGTCCGCGCCAGGGTTTGTGAGGGCCTGGGATTCCTTGGGATCGAAGTTGACGAAAAGCGAAACCTGGGGAAACAGGCTGTGATTTCTAGAGACGGCGGCAAAGTCGTTGTTCGCGTCATACCCACGGACGAGGAGCTGATGATCGCCAGGACTGTCTGCCGAGTCCTGGGTTTTACTGCTGGAAAGGAAGATAGAACATGAAAACAACCATCAAACCCATCACCCAGAGCGCGGCCTGGAAATCGCTGGCGGAGCACAGCAAGCAAATCAAGAAGCTGCATCTCAGGAAGCTGTTCGCAGAAGACGCCAAACGGGGCGAACGGTTTGCCGCAGAGGCTGCCGGACTGTTTCTGGACTACTCCAAGAATCGCATCACGCAAGAAACCTTGAGGCTGCTCTTGCAACTGGCCAGGGAATCCAATTTGCGCGCCAGGATGGACGCCATGTTCAGTGGCGAGAGAATCAACATTACGGAGAACCGCGCCGTCCTGCACGTGGCCCTGCGTGCGCCGAGGGATGCCGCCATTATGGTGGACGGCAGGAACGTGGTGCCCGAAGTCCATGCAGTGCTCGATAAGATGGAGGCCTTCTCGAAGCGCATCCGCGCCGGTGAATGGAGGGGATACACCGGCGAGCGCATCCGGAACGTGGTGAGTATCGGCATCGGCGGTTCGGACCTTGGTCCAGTGATGGCCTATGAGGCGCTCAAGCATTACAGCGAGCGCAGCCTGGCCTTCCGTTTCGTCTCGAACGTGGACGGCATTGATTTTGTGGAGGCGACCCGCGACCTCGACCCGGCGGAGACTTTGTTTATCGTTTCCTCCAAGACCTTCACAACGCTGGAGACCATGACCAACGCCGAAAGCGCGCGCGACTGGCTGCTCAACGGACTGGGGGGCGACCGGGCGGCGGTGGCCAGGCATTTCGTGGCCGTGTCCACCAATGCCGAGAAAGTGTCCGCGTTCGGCATCGACACGGCGAACATGTTCGGGTTCTGGGACTGGGTGGGTGGGCGCTACTCGATGGATTCAGCAATCGGGCTTTCAACCATGCTGGCCATTGGGCCGGACCGCTTCCGCGCGATGCTCAAGGGTTTCCACGAAATGGACGAGCACTTCCGAACCGCGCCCTTCGAGAGCAACCTGCCAGTGCTCATGGGCCTGCTGGTTGTGTGGTACGCCGACTTCTTCGACGCCCAGACCATCGCCGTCCTTCCCTACGAGCAATACTTGAAGCGCTTTCCCGCCTACCTGCAGCAATTGACGATGGAGAGCAACGGCAAGCACGTGACGCTGGACGGCCGGCAGGTCAACTGCGACACCGGCCCGATCTTCTGGGGCGAACCCGGGACTAACGGCCAGCATTCCTTCTACCAGTTAATCCACCAGGGCACGCGCCTGATCCCGTGTGATTTCATCGCCTTTGGCCAGGCGTTGACCCCACTGGGGCGGCACCACGACATGCTCCTGGCGAATGTCTTTGCGCAGGCCGAAGCCCTGGCCTTCGGGAAGACACCGGAAGAGGTGAAGGCTGAAGGCACACCGGACTGGCTGGCGCCCCATCGCGTATTTGAAGGCAACCGGCCCTCGAACATCCTCCTGGCCGAACGACTCACGCCGGAGGCGCTCGGGAGGCTCGTGGCCCTATACGAGCACAGTGTCTTCACGCAGGGTGTCATCTGGAACATCAACTCGTTTGACCAGTGGGGCGTGGAACTCGGCAAAGCCCTGGCCCAGAAGATCATTCCTGAGCTTGAAAGCGCAGCCGAGCCTGTGTTGGGCCATGACACCTCGACGAACAACCTGATCCGCCGCTACCGGCAATTGAAGAGCAACTCAAGATGATTGAGGCTATGACAAGCGAAACGAGAATAAGCCCTTTTGCAGGAAAACCCGCGGACGACTCGATGCTGGTCAACGTGCCCGGGCTCGTGACGGCCTATTATGCCCAAGCGCCTGACCCTGGAGTTCCGGCCCAGCGAGTTTCCTTCGGCACGTCCGGTCATCGTGGGTCGTCGCTCCAAGTCACTTTCAACGAACGGCACATATTGGCCATCAGCCAGGCGATTTGTTTGTTCCGCGCGCGGCAACAGATTGAGGGTCCTTTGTTTCTGGGCATGGACACGCACGCCCTCTCCGTGCCCGCTATCACCAGCGCGCTGGAGGTGCTGGCCGCCAATGGCGTGACGGTCATGCTCGCGGAAAACGACGAATACACGCCGACGCCGGCCATCTCCCATGCCATTCTCACTTACAACCGCGGCCGCAAAACGGGCCTTGCCGACGGCATCATTATCACCCCCTCGCACAATCCGCCTCAGGACGGCGGCATCAAGTACAACCCGCCGAACGGCGGACCGGCCGAGACCGATGTCACAGGCTGGATCGAGGCGCAAGCCAACGAGTTCCTCGAATCGGGACTTAAGGGGGTGAAGCGGGCGCCGTTGGAGAAAGCGCTGCGCGCCGCCACGACACAGCGGCACGATTACGTCACGGCCTATGTAAACGATCTCTGCGAGGTGATTGACGTGGAGGCGATTCGCGGCTCCAAGATCAGCCTTGGGGTTGATCCGCTCGGCGGGGCCGGAGTTCATTACTGGGGCCGGATCGCGGAGCTCTACGGGCTGAACTTGAGAGTCGTGAACAACGTTGTGGACCCAACTTTCCGTTTTATGACCGTGGATTGGGACGGACAGATACGCATGGACCCGTCCTCCCCGTACGCGATGCAACGGCTGATTGGCCTCAAGGACTGCTTTGAGATCGCTTTCGCCTGCGATACGGATCACGACCGCCACGGGATTGTCACCCGGAGCACGGGATTGCTGCCGCCCAATCATTATCTTTCGGCGGCCGTCTTTTACCTTTTCCAGCACCGGCCGCATTGGCGCTCCGACGCGGCGGTGGGCAAGACGCTGGTCAGCAGCCAGATGATTGACCGCGTCGCGGCCAAAGTCGGGCGGAAGCTCTGCGAAGTCCCCGTCGGTTTCAAGTGGTTTGTGGACGGCCTGTTGAGCGGTTCGTTTGGCTTCGTCGGGGAAGAGAGCGCGGGCGCGGCCTTTGTCCGCCGGGATGGCGGTGTCTGGACCACGGACAAAGACGGGATTATCCTGGCCCTGCTTGCGGCCGAAATGACAGCCAGAGAGGGCCGCGATCCCGGCGAGGTTTACTCGGCGTTGGCTCGCGAGCTGGGCGATCCCGTTTATGACCGGGTTGATGCGCCGGCCACAGAGGAGCAAAAGGAGATTCTCAGGGCCCTTTCCCCGCAGCAAGTCCGGCAAACCGATTTGGCCGGTGAAAAGATCAAGTCCATCCTCACCCGCGCGCCTGGCAATGGCGCCCCCATCGGCGGGATAAAAGTGACCGCCGAGAATGGCTGGTTCGCAGCCCGCCCATCGGGAACGGAGGCTATCTACAAAATCTATGCGGAGAGTTTTCGGGGAATCGATCATCTGCACCGCATCGTGGAGGAAGCCCAGGAGATTGTGAATGATGCGTTGGTTGCCGCGACGCCCCGGCCGTAGGCCTGTGTATTGTTGGTTTCACAGGCGGCTCAGTATCTCGCCGAAAGCTCATAAATGCTCACGCTGAAAGGCGGGAGGGTGATCGAATCGGGGACGGAATCAGCGGGGGAGTTGCTGATGCCGGGATTCTGGCCGTTGCTCTCCGCAGAGGCAAGCCGCCACAGGGCGCCTTTGCCGGGCAGTTGCAATGGGTTGGGTTGCGCCGGAGCGGTTGCCGCCTCGCGTTTCGCAACGGCCTCCGAGGCGGAGAAGTTGCCGGCCTGGCGGGTGAACTTGATCTCGTTGGCTGAAACCTTGCCGGTGTAGGTAATGCGAAGCTCGTTGCCCTGGATGTTCAGCGGCTCGAAAAATGATACTGTGTCGCCTTCAGCCTTGCCTTCCTTCAGTTCGGCTTCCCGTGTCTCGCCTTGCTCCTTACACGGATCTTCGGGGGCCCAAGGTGATTCGACCCCAACCTGTGGCCTGACCGATACCAAGCGGGTCTGGGCCGCTTTTCGCAACCCGGAGGGCTGCCAGATGGTAGCCGGGGGTCGCAGCGGAGCTGCGACCCCCGGGCAGTGGGGGGGGGGATC
>Ga0326728_10023829_pt1 | contig 11160 bp, 5 predicted proteins | sample MB3enrmetagenome_FD_207602 | JGI IMG/M metagenome (GOLD analysis project Ga0326728, IMG submission 207602) | Lab enriched peat soil microbial communities from McLean, Ithaca, NY, United States - MB31MN | ecosystem: Environmental > Terrestrial > Soil > Wetlands > Peat | place: USA: New York... | reverse complement strand
CGGTGCAAAGTGACGTTCGAACCCCGCATAAAGTAAACCTTGCCGTTCAAGAAGGCGCGCTTCGTGGCGGTATCAAACCGAAACTCGCGCACCCCAAAGCGGGTTGAGAACGAGTCGCCGCCCGTACTTGTGGTCAACTGATAAAGGAAAGGGTTCTCCGGACTCCAGAGCTTGGCTTCAGGCAGTGGAATGGTTTCCGTAACCGTCTTTTCCTCGCCCGCGCCAAGACTGAGCGATTGCGGTTTCGACTCCGCTACCCGGCGCTGGCCCTTCCATTCCTGCACCGTATGCTGAAGGGCGAAAGAACGTGAGCCGCCATAATTCTTGATCCTCGTTTGCACCACAATCTCGCGGGGGTTAATCCGCGGCGCCACCTGGAGGGTCTCGATCACGGGATTGTCGGAGAGGAACAATGACACGCGATCGTAGATTCCCGGGGTCCATCGGTTCTTCTCGAAATCTATTCCCGTGGGAACACCGGTCGGGACAACATCCGGGTGCGCGCCGATCCGGACCAGCAGTCGATTCTCTCCTTCCCAGTTCAGGACCTTCGTCAGGTCGAAATACCCGGCCGTGAAGCAGCTATAATGTTCGCCGATCTTCTTTCCGTTTAGCCAAATTGCCGTGCCGAATTGGGCCTTATTGATCTTCAGAATGGCAACTTCCTTTTTGGCTGGAACTTTGAAGGTCTTCTGATACCAGAAGTAGTTTCGCTTCTGCTTCGGGCCAGGGGTGAGTTTGGCAATTCCGGATTCCGGCTGCATTTTGAAATCGCGGCGGTCCAATATGTTTTCCGCGCTGAGGTAGGCGTCCACGTCGGGGAAAGGAGGCGTGGCAAGGTTTGCCATGCCCGGCACAGGCCCGGAGTGCTCAAAGGCCTTGGGAATATCGTCCGCCGCTATGCTATCCGCGACCTGCCAACTGCCATCGAGCGAGACTGTCAATCTGCCCTGGCCAGGAACTGACGACATGCTCTGCGGGGCGGCATTCGATTCCACAACCGCAGCCCACGAGACGCCGGTTTCAGCGAGCAGTGAGCTTGTGCCAAGGATCGCGGCCGATTCCTGGAAAAACTGCCGGCGTACTAGAGCCTTGCGCTTATTCATAACCCCTCCTGAAAAGTGAATCTTACTTTGGCAGCCTCCGGCTTTCCTCCGCGAAGCGGAGAATATCGTGCCCTGACTCCGCTTCACTCAGAGATTCGGCGATGGCAAACTCTCGGCGGGCTGTGGCTTGGTCTCCGTTCTTTTGAGCAATCTGCGCGAGCAGGAAATGGGCAGGGCGATTCTTCGGGTTCGCCTCGACGGCGGCTCGTGCGCTCCTTGCCGCTTCATTCACTAACCCCTTTTTCCAGCAGGCGCGGGCTAATTCAGAAAGCGTATCAGCGTGCCCCGGTTTCGACCTCTTGGCCCGCTCCAGGAGTTGAATCGCCTCGTCGTACTTACCTTGCTTGCTGAGCAGCGCTCCGAGAGTGAAGTTCGCTGCAAAGCTCTCTGGGTGCTCGTGAAGTTCGAAGCGCAGATCCTTTTCCGCTTCTTCAAAGTGTCCCAGTTTAGCGTTTGCCGCGCCCAGCAAAAGATGAATCTGCGGCCAGTGAGGGTCAAGAGCATAAACGCTTTCGAATTCTTTCGCGCCTTGGGGAAACTGGTTGAGCCCGAAATAGACTTCACCCATTACGAAGTGGGCGCGGGGAGAGTTGGGATCAGAGGTCAAAAGAGTCTTAAAGGTCTCTTGAGCTTGATCCAACTTTCCCAGTTTCTCGTAACACGCACCCAAGGCAAATAACACGCTGGGCTCGCCCCCCCTCGCCAGGGGCGCCAGCATTTGAACCGCCGCGTCGTAGCGGTCCAGTTGAGAATAGGTGATGCCCAAGAGTTGGCGCACTTGCTCGTTTTGAGGATCGAGCGAGCGCGCCTTTTCCAGCGGTTTCAAGGCGTCTCGAAAACGTCCTGCCTTGAAACATGCAAGGCCAAGGTTTGTGTACACAGGTTGGAGAGAGGGATCGATCAGCAGGGCTTGCTTATACTCCGCAATAGCTTTGTCGAATCTCCCCTCATGAGCGTAGACCACGCCCAGGTTGGTGTGCGCCACCGCTGATTTCGGCGCCGACCGGAGATACTCGAGGTAGAGCTGTTCCGCCTTGGGCAGATCACCTTGCTGCTCGTATTCTCGCGCCTTTTGAAAAAGGCCGGAAGCCTCTTGGCGAGTCTGAACCGGACTCGCTTCCGAGGCTTCCAGCGGAGGAGAGGTCAAAACAACAAAGGCTATCAGCAGTCTTGCAAGGGACACCTAGAACTCCAGCTTGAGTGACAACTGGACCACACGGGGCTGATAATCGCTAGTAAGTTGCCCGAAGCCGCCAGCGCCGTATGTCGTCTGCACCCCAATGAAATTCGTATGGTTCCAGGCGTTGAAGAAGTCAGCGCGAAACGCCAGCTTGACACTTTCGGTGAAACGGAAAGTCTTGAACCCGGACATATCCCAATTGTTCGTGCCAGGTCCACGGATCGTATCCACCCCGGCATTGCCGTAATACCCGAAGGGGGGAGCAGTGAAGGCCTGGGTATTGAACCATTCGTTTACGGTTTTTGGCCCGTTGGTCGAGACACCCGCGACAGCATTCGGGTACGTTGCCAACCCCTGGGTTGGGGAAGTGTAATATGCCTGGAGGGCAGAGCCGGACTGGAAGGTGAGGACGCCGCTGGTCTGCCATCCACCCAGGAGCGCGCGGGTGAACCCTTTTGAGTTGCGGAAGGCAGGTATCTGGTAAATGTAATTGAGGACCAGGACCTGCGGACGATCAAACGATGCCAGCCCTCGGTCAGCCTTAAGATCGTACGGGTTCTGTGGCTGCGAACCGAGTCCACCACCGCTCGACAACGCTATCGCCTTCGACCAAGTATAGGCCGCGCCAAAGCTGAGACCGTGGGAAACCCGCTTCTCCACCGTCACTTGCAGCGAGTGATAGATGGAATATCCAACGGGAACAGCACTGGTGATACTGGACCAACCCAGATAAGGACTCACATAAGCGCTGGAAATCCTCGATGTGCATGGGTAAGGTGTCGTCTGTGTGCAGCCAATTCGCGGATCGAAGTCGTAGCCCATGGCGGGAGGCGGTTGGTTGATATTCAGATCGTAATCGAGGTGATCTCCGCTGCTCCCAACGTAGGCCACGTTGACCATGAAGTCTTGGGTAACTTGCCGCTGAACGCCCAGGCTCCAAGTCTGCGACTTGGGAACATCATAGACCTGATCAACGGTATTTAAGGCAAGCGGCGTCAGTGGCGCTGCCACCCCGGCGGCAGGATTGTTAAAGGGCGGGTTGAGGAATGTGGCCTCCTTTGATAACGGAGGGTTGCCTACCAGCGTGTAGACGTCATTTCCTGCGATCCTGTAATAGCCAGCGCCGTATCCGCCGCGGATGGCAGTTTTCCCATCACCCTTGGGATCAAACGCAAACCCAAAGCGGGGTGCGATCGTATCCTTATGGTTCTCGACGAACCCTCGCGGAACACCGTTCTTGCCGGGAAACACGATCCCATCAAGCAGATTGCCGGTATTCGCCACGATGGTCCCGCCCGGGGTCACGGTCGGAGCGTTTGAAAGGTTATAGGCGCTGGGCAGGAAGGCCGTGATTGTGTCGGAATAAACATGCGGAATGTAGAAATAGCGTACACCGAGGTTCAAGGTAAGGCGCTTGCTGACCTTGAAGTCGTCCTGGAAATACCCTTCGAACTGGTGGTAGTCGTACATTGGCTGGCGATATCCTTCCAACTCGCCGTAAGAAGCGGGCAAGCCAAGAACGGCGTCAGCAATGGGATTTCCAGTGTTGTGTCCGTCAAAGGAGTAGCTTCCCTGAAGGGAGGGCGAACTTTGGGATTGAACAGGAGTTTGTGACCACTCGTAAAGGCCGCCCATCGACAGGCTGTGCCGGCCGGCCTGTATGCTGAGGTCATCCACCCATTCGCTGATGTTATGATGAGCCCACCAGGCACCCCAGAGACTGGAAATGCCACCCCAACCTCCCGAGAAGCTCATGTCCGGGATGATGGTGTTGGATGTATTGTAAACCTGCTGAACGTTGTACCCCGCGGGCTTCGTGTCCGCGCCCAGGATATCCACGGAAGGCGGATGCGGTGATCCGTATGAAGACTCGTATTGATACGAGAATTCATTCAACACCTTGGGCGTAATAACCGCCGTGAGCTTGGCGATCAGGCTGCGGGACGGGTAGATGTAGACAGAGTGGATGGTGGGGAAGGAATCGCCGGACCACAGTACCGTGGGGTCCGCTTCCGACCAACCATCGTGAATGTACCGCACGAAGGTTCGGAGCTTTTCATTGATATTTTGATCGACTCGAATCAGTTCTTCCGACCATATCTGATTCGCCTTGGCGGGCTCCAAAAAGTTATAGAACCCAGGGTTATTGGGCTTGGGAAAATCCTGTTGGAACAGGAGGCTCACGTTGTTGTTGATGCAATTGGGGTTAATCTGGGTCATTGCGGTTCCGCCCACGCACGGAGTCCCATTGGAATCGGTCAAGGGTTGTCCTGCCGCTGTGGTGGGATTAGTAAGGGGACCGTAGCCGGTGAAGTCCCCGGTTCGCATGGCCTGGGTCGGTGTGGCGGCGAGGACGGGTGATGCATAGATGTCCTTCCGCCACTCATTGGACCAGAAGAAAAAGGTTTTGGATTTGTCGGTGTTGTAATGGCCGGGAATGTAGAATGGTCCGCCAATGTCGTAACCGAAGTCATTGTAGCGCAAGGGGGACTTGGTCTCGTTATTCGAGTTCAGAAAGAAATCAGCGGCATCGAGCTTGTCATTCCGAACGTACTCGTAGGCAGCGCCGTGGAAATCCTTGGTCCCAGACCTCGTGACGGAAAGCAGGATGGCCCCGGAACTCTGCCCGTACTTGGCGCTGTAGTTGCTCGTCAGCACCTTGAATTCGGCGAGCGTGTCCGGTCCAGGGCTAACCTCGGCATTGGTGTTACTCCCCATGTCTGAGTTGAAGACCCCATCCAGCAGCTCGGCCGAATAGTCTTGATTGAACCCGTTAACGGCAAATCCCTTGGCAGCGTAGGCGCCTTGACCGATTTCAGCCCCTGCCGTGCGGGACGTCCCCGGTATTACTTGTTGCATTTGATTGATGTTTCGTCCCAGGATCGGCAAGTCCTGGATCTGCGCAATGCTGACCGACGCGCTTTGTTCACCGGTTTGAGTTGAAACGAGAGGCGGAGCACCGGTAACTTCGATCGTCTGGGTCACCGCGCCAACCTTTAGCGAAAAGTTGATCCCGAGACGGTCAGCCACATTGAGGGTAATGTTTGACTGGACTGACCTCTGGAAGCCCGAGGCCTCCACGGCCACCATGTAGCTTCCCACCGGCAGTCCTTCGGCGGTGTAAATCCCGCTCGCATTGGTCTCCAACGTTCGGGCTTCTACCCCGGTGCCCGTGTTCGTAATCGTCACTTTGGCATTGGGAATTACGGCGCCGGAACTATCCGAAACGATTCCGGTGATAGTCCCAACGACCTGTCCTCGACTCACGACTGGAGTGCATAGAAGGACAAGCAAGCCGGCCGCTAGGGCCAAGGACAATGATCTAAGACGGCTCATAAGCATACCTCCTTATCAAAATTGACCCAGGAACCCGACGCATATTGGAAGCTCCCGTTGACGCGCGCTCTCGAGCGCGCATAGATTAATGAAGAGTCTCGCTAGTTTCCGCTCCGAGGTTCGACCCCACAAAAAGTCTTACAGAATCGTTGTCGTTAACGTAACGCACGCCGTATACCACCCGCGCCCCACTTTGTCAAGAAGTTTTTTTCAGAACTTCAGGGAGTGTCGGGGCGAACCCTGCGTCAACTCTCCCTCAAAATGCCATCCCCCACCGTGAACCCGTTATTCCCGCCCAAGCGTGAAGCCACTTGCAGCCCGCCCTAAATGTGCCGTTATTGATTTGCGTTCCCGCCTGCGCGGGAATGATTCGAGGGCATCACTGCGTTCGCCCGCGAGCGGCGTCGCGGCCTCAGGCTGCGGCGCCGGTCCCTGAGCCCGCACCGGCTTGGACGGAAGTGGCTTCTTCACTCAAGGCAGCGTTTTGGGGAGCTCGAGGCTTCAGATGCTGGGTTTCGCGGAACAGGTAAAGGTTGGACCGCATTACAATCGCAGGATTCAAATGGTAAAAGGTCGGAAGTGCGCGGCCGTGCAGACCGTGCTCAATCAGCAGCCGGACTGCGGTCTGTCCCTGCACGTACGGGCGTTGGTAAATCGACGCATGGACCGTCTGTTTCTCGAAGAAGGGCACGATTTCCTCGAAAAGGTCCGTGGTGATCAGGCGCACGTTGCCTGCCAGGCCACGCGCCCGGAGGGCATAACAAACGGGCAGTCCGATCCCGATGTTGACGTACAAACTCGCGATGTCGGGATATTTCCCCAGCATGTCGAAGCATTTTTGGAAGGTCTCGTCGTCGTCTTCGTGGCCTTCGATCACTTCGATGAGGTCGCCTCCTTCGCAGTATTCCTGGAACGCGCCACAGAAGCCTTCGGTGGATTTGCGATGTTGTTCGGTGTGCAAATATCCGGTGACCACCGCGACCTTGGCTCCCGGAGCCACAAAGCGGGCCGTCAATTCCGCCGCCAACCTTCCGGCCAAATCGGGATCCACGCAGACCAGGGAGGAGCGCGAGCTTTCCGGCGCATCCGTGACCACGCAGACCACCCGGATGTTCTTCCTCTCGGCTTCGTCGATCACCGGACGCAGGCAGTGAGGATCGCCCGGAGTGATGATGAGCGCGTTGACGTCGGTCTCCAGCATCTCTTTCATCCGCTCACATTCTCCTACACCCAGTCGATCGACAGGCCGGTACACAATCTCCACTCCCTGCGACTCGAAACGGCGCCCCTCCTCCAGTATTCCATCGCTCAACTGCCCGTAAAAGAATCGCGGCTCGCGCGGAATGCAGACGCCGATCTTCACGTTAGCGCGCCCGACGGAGAGCATGCGGGCCGCCAGGTTCGGGGAATATCCCACGCGCTTGGCGATCTGCAAAACCCTTTGACGAGTGGGTTCGCTGACCCCCCTGCGCGCATGAAGAGCGCGGTCAACCGTCCCGATGGATACACCGGCGAGCTCAGCTATCTGCGGGATGCCTACCTTCCCTTCTTGCACTCGTGGTCGCCTTTTTCGTTGTCTGCTTCTCACGGTTTGTCAGCTCCCAATTCAACCGGCGGCTCGAACCAAGGATCGGGCTGCCTTCAACGCTCAGGCCGTGAACGTTGCCGGATTTTAGATGAGGAGTAGGCGTGTGTCAATCGGTTTCGAGGGGATTTTCTTTGTGGATGTCAAAATGCCCATTCGCCCCCCGAACGATGACCTGCGGCTCTGCCGCCTGCTGTGCGGAAAGCCTCCAAAGGTGCGAAAGAATCAGGAAGCTCACCGCAGAGTCGCTGCGAGCCAGAGAAAGGGCCTTTGATTTTCAATCCTCAGCGCCTCTGGGGTGCGAGTTCTATGCCGCAAAGATAAACTGAGCCTTGAATGGGCTCTAATCGAACTGAGAGAGACCCTGCCTGGATATTCACCGGCAGGCCGATTTGCAGCACCCGATCCCTCCCTCCCGCTTGGCGGACCACGTCGATGCGCTGAAGCATATCGATTGCCCCTTCGGACTCCGAAAGACTCATGTCTAGAATGCTACTCTTTTCCGCCTCGCTGGACGGGCACAGCAAAAGCAGTCGCAAATTGTAATCGCCTGGCAGGAGAGGCTGGCCGGCAATCGTCGTCAAACGCAGAGCGATGGTTCTGCTGCTTGCAAGTCCCGACTGGCAAACCTCCCTCAGATTCTCACGCTCGGCGAACGGTGGCGAACCCAGCCGGAAGGTTGCGTATTGCGTTTCCATCTGTCCTTCCGCCTTCCACAGCCCACGGTTCGGATCAAAATAGAACGTGGAGTTGCCCGGCCCCTGTGCCAGGGCTTCGTGCTCAGTCGGCTCGAAGTGGTAGCGGATCGTCTGAGTGCCCACCGCTTGCGCTTGTGAGACCACGTACGGCAGCCACTTTAAGTTCATGGCGACGAGGATTCCCATCTCTCCCCGTGTCGGCTTCCCTCGGCATGCCGCCCGCGCGAACTGCTCCAGCACTGACTTCGGATCACAAGACGCCAGCGCCTGGCGCGAGCCCTCCACGTCCTTCCGGCTCAAGAGATCAACGGACCGTTCCCACGCCGAATGGCACTCGTAGAAGGCAGCCATGAATCGTTCGAAATCTCTGTAATAGTCCAGCCGTTCGGAAGCCGCCGGGGACAGCGCCTCAGTCGGGATTCTATTCAATATTTCGATTCGTCCCAGGCACTCTGTGATCACGCGTTCCGGCTCTTCGAGGGGGCGTTCTATAAAGCGGTCGGTTGTCTCGCGCCCGAACATCGGAGCATCGGTAATCCAGCGAATCAAATAGTCCACGGCCAAATCGCGCGCGGGCTTGCCGAAAGTGCGTTCAGCTATCAGTCCGCAAGTGACCTCCAGGGGCTCGTCCCGGCTGTTGTTCCATACCTGCTGCGCCAGGCTTTTGAAGTACAAGTCCAGCGGCCGTGTAGTCCAGTGAATAATTCCGTAGCCGGCGCTTCCGCTCTCTGAGAGCAGCGAAGTGAAATTCGAGAAGGGAGTATAAGGCCGCCCCACGAAAGTGCGATCGTCGTGCTGGGCCCACACGACGGGAACCACCTTGCGGTTCTTGCTTGCGGATTGAATGGCGCGTTGCACCTCGCCGGTGCCGATCCCGATGTAGTAATCGAGCGGGAGGAACATGACGTCGGAGGGAAAGAAAGCATGCGCAGCCCGGATCCAGGCATAATTCCAACTGCCCAGCGCGAGCTCGACGTCGTTCCTCCCTATCTCGTCCAGTGCTTTTCGAAAGGCGCCGCGAATCTTGCCGATCGCGTACAGGCTAGGAGCCTCGAGATCGGATTGCAGACCCGGGTCCCCGCGGCTCTGCGCCTCCTGATACTCCGCGCGCCACGCCGGAGGGAAATTCTGGGCCTTGAGGCTGCACCATGGCGTGTTTCTTCCGGCCCGTATCCAGATGGCAAGGCAGCCGATTTCCGGATACGTACTCGTCAGCGCTTTGATCTGGCTCCGGTAATACTCGTAGCCCGCCGGAGCGTCCGGATTGGCAAGGCGGAATCCGCCGTTCTCGAATACGGCGTCCTCCGGTAGCGTAGCGATGACGTTCTGGGGATTGCTGGATTCGGTATCCACATCGAGAGCGAAGATGACCTTGAGGCCGTGCTCCGCCGCCCGCCCAAAAACCTCTTGCATCATGGAAACCGTGGCAGCCACTCGCTGCTCCTCGGGCGCCAAGGCGGCTTGCGCACCAAACACCGGGCCGGTAAAGATCCTGTCTCCCCCAATGATCCTGCGCACGTCATTGACGTGCTCGGTTCCCCAGTCGCGGCCCCGGGCGGAGGTCGCCAGGTAGCCGACGGGTTTGCTTTCTCCGTTATGCGTGAAAGTGAACATGGGATTGTTGCCATAGGCGTGTACCATGATCGCGGAGAATCTCATCCGCGACACCTGTGCGACCCAATTCTCCCAGTCCGGCAAGTCCCACGTCGAGCAGCTACTCAAGAAGTTGTGCCAGGTGAAAGCTATCCGTTCCGTGACCAGAGGATAGTCACTCAAGCGCCAGTTTTCAAATCGCATGGGATCGCGGGAAGGTTGCGGCCTGGCATTATAGGAAAGATAGAACCCGTAGCCCAGCGTTTCGAGGAGCGCGTAAACGGCGCTGAGGGTCGCCCGCTCATCAGCTCCGGCCACCATACTGTCATGGTATGGGCCGGCTCCGTAGACGGAAATGGCATAACTACCCGGGCGAGCCAAGAGATCTTTCGAGAGATGCCCGCCAAGTTCCGGTAGCGATTGCAAAGTGCCCAATAAGATTCGGCCCCCGGAGTTCGCGCCAGTGTTGACGATGGGAAAGCGATTCGCGGGATAAAGCAATTGGAGATGTTCGGATAATTCCCTGGCCGCCAACCTTTCCACCCGCGAGGCCCGCGCGCCCACCACAATTGAAACCTGGGAATCACTCGCGACCGGAAGAGGCAGTAGCGGCGGCTTCGCGCCGTCCGCGCCCAGCAATGCGGATACCCCGATTTTTAGAAACTCTCGCCGGTCTCGCATGGTGTCCTCTTCACCTCGGGCGGTAGGCGCCGTTGTGGCAGTTCAAATCAGCCACTCTCTTCCGCATCGCGGCTCTGCCGCCCAGCGCCACCCCATGGGTCGCCCGCACTATTCCGAAACACGAGTGCTCACGTCGTTTCGACTAAGGAATTCCTGCCGCAACGACGTTCCCAAGCCGGGCCGGGTGGGGATTTGAGCGAAGCCTTCGCGGATCACAACGTTTTCCGTGTACGCTTCCGGGTACCACCCGTCGTAAAACCCTCGCACCGTTTCAAGGATCATGGCGTTCATTGCGGACGTGCAGACCTGGAGATTGGCGAAGATGGTAACCAGTCCGCTGCAATCGTGCGGCGCAATGGGCAGATGAAACGTATCCGCCAGAACCGCTATCTTGCGGCCTTCGGTGACGCCGCCCGTCCAAATCAGGTCAGGCATGACGACGCGCGAGGCGTGAGCCTCCAAGATCTCGCGATAGGCGTAGCGTGTGAACAACCGCTCACTGACGCAATGAGGCACGCGGCTTTCCGCCGCCAGGCGCGCCAGATCGTCGGCGCTGTCAGGCTTGATCATGTCTTCCATCCAAAGCACGTCGTAAGGCTCGAGTGCCCGGGCAATTCGCAGGGCGCAGTTCAGATCCCACCGGCAGTGGCCTTCCACCATGATCTCCATCTTGTTCCCGAGGGCTTCGCGAATCTTCTTCACGCACTGCAGGCCGGATTCCAGGTCTTCCGCGGAAAGATAGGCACCCGAGGGCCCCAACTCGGACCAGGGCGTCGGCCGAGTCGGACCGCCTGACGGCAGTCGAGGGGCGAACTGGTCCCACGGCCAGATCTTCATCGCCTTGATTCCGCGCTCATAAAGACTCCGCGCCAGCTCCGCGGGCCGCTCCAGAAAGTCCGTGTAGTCCGTGTAAGGTCCGCCATTCACACAAGTGTTATACACGCGCAGGCGGTCCCGGCACATTCCTCCCAGCAGATTGTA
>Ga0326728_10023827_pt1 | contig 11160 bp, 11 predicted proteins | sample MB3enrmetagenome_FD_207602 | JGI IMG/M metagenome (GOLD analysis project Ga0326728, IMG submission 207602) | Lab enriched peat soil microbial communities from McLean, Ithaca, NY, United States - MB31MN | ecosystem: Environmental > Terrestrial > Soil > Wetlands > Peat | place: USA: New York... | reverse complement strand
GCGCCGGCCCTGCGGAAGAAGCGGCCCGCGAGCTCTTGGGCCAGGCCCTCGCGGAATTGCCGGTCAACGTGGGCTGGACCATCAAGCGCACGCCGGACGTCGACTCGGTCGCCGAATGCCACATCTTCTTGATCCTCATGGGCGCCGACATCGTGGCCCCTGTGGGGCTGGAGCTTTGGTGGGCCCGGCGCACCGACAAGCCGGTGTTCGCTTACGCGGCCGCTACCATGCGCACCCCGGCCGGCCAGGTATTCTTGCAGGAGAACTCCAGGTTGGAGTGGCGCCGCTTCGCTGACGCGGCAGGGCTGCGGCGGGCCGTGCTGCGTGACCTGGCCTCTTTCTTGCTCCAGCACACGGAACGCTACGGGCTGACCGTGCTCGAAATCGAAGCGCTGCGCGGGCTGCTGGCCGGGCTGGACGTGACGCGGCCGGAGAAAGCGCCGGCTAAGGCCTCGGGCGCGGCAGGCGGCGGCGTGATCCTGGCGCCGGGCAAAGATGAACCGGCAGGGGCCCGCCTCATCGGCAATGACCGGCCTTGACCTGAAAACCCGCGCCTTCCTGCTCATTGCTGGTGGCGCGACCATCCTGGTGCTGTTCCTGCGCGCCGCCCACGCGGGCAGCGTCCTGATCTTCCTGATGTCGGTGGTCGCCATGGCGGCGCTCGCGGCGGTGGTGAGTGAGGCCACGGCCCAATTGAGCCAGCACCTGGGGACAGGCGTCGTGGGGATCGTGCAGCCTGCGCTGGGCAATCTGCCCGAGCTGTTCTTCTCCATCTTCGCGCTGCGCGCCGGGCTGCTGACCGTCGTGCAGGCCACCCTGGTCGGGTCTGTGCTGGCGAACAGCCTGCTGGTCCTGGGCATCGCATTCATGGCGGGCGGGCTGAAGCACGGCGTGCAGCATTTCGGCACCATGCGCTCGCGCATGAACGCGATCCTGATCGTCCTCAGCGTCGCCGCGCTGGTGATCCCAACGCTCGCCACATCGCCGGCAGGCCCTGCCAGCGGCCATGCCGAAGGGCTGAGCGTCGTCAGCGCGATCGTTCTCCTGCTCGTCTTCGCGGCCAGCCTGCCCTCGTCCGTATCCTGGACGCTCGAGATGGAGGTCCCGAGCCCGCTGCGCGAAAAGTGGCCGGCCTGGCTCGCGGCGGTCGTGTTGATCGCCGCCGGCGTGGCTGCGGCCTTCGTGTCCGAATGGATGGTCGCGGCGTTGGTGCCGGCCATGGCCGCGCTCGGGCTGTCGGAGGCCTTCACCGGGCTGGTGATCGTGGCCATCGCAGGGAACGCGGTGGAGCAGGTGGCCGGCGTGCAGATGGCGCTGCGGAATCACGCCGATTTTGCGCTGAGCCTGATCTTGAACAGCAGCCTGCAGATCGCCCTGGCGCTGACACCGCTGCTGGTCATCATCAGCCATTTCATCGGCGGCACGCACCTGACGCTCGTGCTTGCGCCGCTGCTCATCGCGGCGCTGGGCCTGTCGGCCCTCCTCGACGCCTTCGTCGTCTACGATGGCGAATCCACCTGGCTGGAGGGTGCGGCCCTGATCGGGCTGTACCTCATCATAGCCGCCAGCTTCTGGTGGGCGCCGCGCGCCGCGTTCTGATGCTCCCGGAGCGTTGGCCGGCCCCTCCGGCCGGCCTATGATGCCGCGCCCCGCGTCCTGATCCGGCTTATTTCGGCTCCAGCTCGATCTGGAACAGCTTTGGCCAGAGCTTGCCGGTCACGAACAGGCGCTGGCCCTGCGGGTCCCAGGCGATCCCATTGAGCACATCCACCGGGCGTTGGCGATCTGCCGGCCCGAGCAGCCCGGTGAGGTCGATCCAGCCGACCACGGCACCGCTTTGGGGGTCGATGCGCGCGATGCGGTCCGTCTGCCAGATGTTGGCATAGACCTGGCCCTGGATGTAATCCAGCGAGTTGATCTGGAACACGGGGCCGGTATCGTCGAACACGCTGACACGCCGCGTTTCCGCAAAGGTGCGCGGGTCGAGGAAATGCAAGGTCGGCGTGCCATCGCTCATGATCAGGTTCTGGCCGTCATAGGTGAGGCCCCAGCCTTCGCTCGGGTACGTGAACGTGCCGAGCTGCCGGAAGCTGGCCTCATCATAGACGAAGCCGATGTGGCTGGTCCAGGTAAGCTGGACGATCTGATGGTCGTAGACGGCAATGCCTTCGCCGAAGTACTGATCGGGAAGCCGGAGGATCTGGACGACGCGCCCGGTGGCCAGCTCGACCTTGCGCAGGCTCGATTGGCCTTGCAGCCCGGTGCTCTCGTAAAGGTAGCCGTCCTGATAGACCAGGCCCTCCGTGAAAGCCGCCGGGTCGTGGGGATAGGCCTGCACCACCCTGTAAGTGTAGGCCGGGATCGCAGCGGAGATGGCAGCCGTGGCCGCAACCGCTGGGGCGCCACCGGCAGCCATCGACGGCAGGTGAAGGATGGTGACCGTGGCAAGCGGGCTGGCGGCGATGGACGCGGGCGTGGCGGCCGGCGCGCCTGCCGCAGGCGCGGTCCCCGAAGGCATCGCCAACGGCGCGGCCGTGGCGAGGGGGGAAGCGGTGGCCAGGCTGCTCTGCGGCGGCCCGTTGCCGGCGCAAGCAGTTGCCAGCAGCGCGACCAGAACGCTGCCCATGAAGACCCGGGCCGCCAAGAAGCGCGCAGGCGAAGGGCGGGCAATGCGGAGCGCCCGCTGCGGGATGCCGGCTATGCCATGTAGCATCATGATATCATATCTCGCTCCGATGGGCGTACGCGGCCGGACGCGAGCAAGTATACCACAACACGATGGACGTTCCCTGCCGCCAGAGGGTCAACACGAGCGGGCGCATCATCTCATTGTCCTCTGCCCAAGCCATCTCCAAGACAGGGTCTGCCGCAAATCAGTGCAAGACGGCGGGCAGGAAGACATAGGTCAGCGTGATCGGCGAGCCGGACACGATCACTTCGCCGCTCATGCCAACTCTGCCGCACTCGCCGGCCGCCCCATGCAGCGCGCAGTGGAAACAGTAGGTCCCAGGCCGGGCAAACCGGTAGCTGAAGCTGGTTTCGGTCTCCGTCCCCGGCGTCGTGCCCTGTTCCGGCCAGAGATCGTCGTCGCTGACCAGAGGATGATAGCCGAACGACATGCCGCTGCCCGGCGCGGCCTCCCACTCGACGACATCGCCGGTGTTGATGTTGACCACGGCCGGAGCATACATATTGCCGTCGACCGGGTATTGGATCACGGTCGTCGTCACGGCGCTGCCGGCGCCCAGGGAGGCGAAGGCCATCTCACCCGCGCCGCCGGGGGCCGGCCAGGTGCCCGCAAAACTCCGGCCATCCAGGGCAAGCGATGGGCGCGGCGCACCGCTTGCTGCGGAGGCGGCCGCTTCGGCCGGCGCGGTGCCGGCAACGGCCAGAGGCAACCCGGAAGCTGTGAAAAGAAGCACAACGACGAGAACAAGGCAAGCCAGGGCAATTGGTCTTCGCATAGGTCACCATTCTGTTGCGGTTTGGGCTAACGGAAACTACAGCTGCCTGCACTGCCACCGGTGGATCTCCTCCGGATCGAGGGTCAGAATCGTGAAAGGAATAACAGGAACTATAGCTGCCCGCGAGGATCGCAAGAGTAATGCGCCTTACGATTGCACGCCTGCGACGCGTCAGGGGAAGGAGGCGCTTTGACGGCCACGCAGGCTGCTGGTATACTCGCTGCCGCGAGGAACTCCGCGAATGAGGCGAAGCTCTTCCCCTGCGGGGGTGTCACGAAGGATCGCAAGCCTTTGGCTGAGCTTGCGGTCTGGCTGGCGCGGGCTGGCCGGGCCGGGACGGCTGATGCTGGCGTTACTTTGCATATTCCTGGTGTATCCGGCAGGCGCCGCGCGCGCCGCGGGCCTGCTCTGCAAGGCCAGGGAGACCGATAGCCCGAGCGCGGGGACACGGGGAGCCGCGCCGGGAGCTGGCTATTACTACACCGTGCAGCAGGACGACACGCTCTGGGACATCGCCGCCATGCACGATCTGACGCTGGACGAAATTGTGGCGGTGAACCCGCTGGTCGTCCCAGAGCTGCTGCAGCCGGGGCAGACCGTTTTCCTGCCGGCCGGGGCCGTCACGGCGACCCAGACGCTGGCCGCCGCAGAACCGGTTGTGCCCGCGCTGCCGGTCTCCGGCCAGGGCGTTGCCTCGGCGGGCCAGGTGCAAGGCTCTGCGGGCAGCGCGGGGGCGCTGGCGCCAGCGCCCGAGGGCGCCGAACTCCTTCAACTGATCAACAAGGAGCGTGCCGCCTACGGTTTGCCCGTGCTGGCCTGGTCGGCTGACCTGGCGCAAGCTGCGCAGTCGCAGGCGGCGGACTGCGCCCAGCGTGATTGGGGCAGCCATTACGGTTCGGACGGCTCGACGCTGCGGATGAGGCTCGCACGCGTAGGGTACACGCCTTCCGAGGCGGGCGAGAACTGGGCCAATACCCAGGACGCCGGGCAGGCCTTTGCCATGTGGTGGGACGAGGCGCCGGGGGCCGATCCCCATCGTCGCAACATTCTCGGGCCCGAGTTCGACGAGGTCGGCATCGGCGCGTCCGAGGGGAGTTGGGGCTATTACTTTGTTGCCGATTTCGCATGCCGCTGAACCTTTGAAACGTCTCATGGATAACGCAGGATGAATGGACGCCGCCAGCTCTGGCCACCACGCAACCTGCCAGTCCCATCCCGGCCGGCGATGCGCCTGCCCGCCTGGTTCTGGTGGGCGTTGGGAATCGACATAGTCCTGGTATTGGTGCTCTTCCTGGTCGTCCTGGGCACCGGGGAGCCGCCTTCCCCAAACGCCACAGACCTGACCGCGGGCGGGGCGGGGCCACAGCAAATCGTGGCCTTGCCGGCGCTTGTCAATGGGACGGCAGGCCCCGGGACAGGCGAACAGGCAACAGCAACCAGCGGGGCCGCCCCCGCCACCCTTCTTCCTGGTCTCTCGGCAGGCTCCGGCGTCACACCGACCCTCTCGGCAGGCGCCGTCGCGAGCGCGACCTTGACCAGCGCGCCGAGCCTTACGCCCGGCCCGACGGAGACCCGGGCCGCGACGAGCACTCCCGCAGCGACGGCGACGGGCACGGCCACGTACACTCCTTCTCCATCGGCAACCGCCGAAGCCACAGACACGCCCACGCCGGCGGCTACGGACACGGACACGCCCGTGCCGACGGACACGGAGACACCTTCCCCATCGGCGACCGCCGAGAGCACGTCCGTGCTCACGGCGACTGAGGTGGTGTCGGCGACGAACGCGCTGACGGCGACACAAACCGTGTCGGCGACGAACGCGCTGACGGCGACACAAACCGTGTCGGCGACGAACGCGCTGACGCCGACGGAGACAGCTTCTGCGACGATCGCTCCCACGGCCACGCCAGCGGCGACAGACACTTTCACGCCGGCGCCATCGGCGACAAACACCCTTACGCCGGCAGCAACCGCGCCGGAGACGGCCACGCTCACGCCGTCGGCGACAGAGACCGTGTCAGTAACAGCCACGACTGCCCCGACGGAGACTGCTGTAGTTTCGCCAACAGTGGCGCCAGTGGGCACGACACCCTATGCCGGCCGGCTCGTGAGCCTCTACTTCACCGATCTCGGCATGGGCAACCAATGCTACGCCGGCCTGACAGTCACGCCGCGCTCGTCGCCCGTCACCATGGTAGGCATCGAGGTCTACGACACCGTCCATCACAACCTGGTGATGAAGCAGCTCTTGCATTTGAGCCGCAGCGGGCCAGACCAGAGCACGGAGTCATTCCTGGGGCCGTTGAGCCTCGAACCACGAAAGTACTACTTCAAGGTGACCTGGGTCGATCCGCTGATGGGGATGCAAGGCCTGGTGCCGCTGGCCGGGCCCGGGCCGCGCGAGGGGACCCTGGTGGTGGCGCCGAACGGCACGTGCTCGGTGGTCCCGTGATGGACATCAGCGCGCGGATCGGGCAGGCCCTGCTCCGTAGGCGCTGGCTTGTACAACCAGTCGGGCTCCTTGGGCGGCTTTCCCGCCCAAGGAGCCCGCTAGAACAGTCTTCCCCAAGGTATCAGTGATAGGTCCCGAACTCGCGCGTCGCGTTTACCCAGGCGCGGACCAGCTCGAGCTCGCTGCCTTCCATCTCGCCGACACCCGTGGACATGATGAACCCGCCGCCCTTGCCCACCACCTCGCACACTTTCCTGGTGTACGCGCGTACCTCGTCGGTGGTGCCGCTCTGGAGCAGGGAGTCCTTCATGCCGCCCATGATGCATAGGGTGTCGCCAACGACTTCCTTGACCTTGAAGATATCGCTGGCCTGGAACCAGCCCACGGTCTTGCCCTTGGGCAGCTCGGTCAGGTACTTAAGCGCTGGTCCCACACACCTTCATAAAAGCAGACGGGCGTGATGCCGTTGTCTACCAGTCTGACCATCTGCTCCTTGAGCTGCGGCCAATAGAACTCCTCGAACTGCGGAAGCGACATGAAGCCGTCAGAGCCGCGGTGGAGCGGAATGAAGGCAGCCTTCAGGCCGGTGGCCCTGGCAAAGCTGATCGCGAACTCCAGCTGGAAGTCGAGCACTACGCGCTCGGCCGCCAGGAGCTTCTCGGGCCGGCGCAGCATGTCCAGCATGATGCCCCGCATGCCGCGCAGGGTGTCCGACATGAAGTCGAACGGCGCCTCGGTCAGCGAGCCGGCCAGCGGGGACGGCGGGAAGCCCAGGGCGAGCATGCGGTTCACGGACTCGCCGGTCGTCGCAGCGTCTCCCAGCGCGGCCTGGATGGCCTTGCCCAGCGCCTGCGCGGCCGCTGCGACCGGAGGCGCGGCCAGCATCGCGAGGTTGCCGAGATTGTAGTGACCGAACGCAAACATCCCCAGCGGCGGCAGGTACTTCAAGCCCTCCAATTCGCTGAACGCGCGCGGCAGATAGGTACGGATCGTCCAATCGGACGGGTTGCGCAGGAACGCATCGTAATCTTCACCCCTCATGAACTCGTGCTCGTCGAACTGGAACGATCCACCCTCGGGCAGTTGCACCCCGGGCCACTTCGTCATGCGGTCGCCAAGAGCAAGACTGGGCCGCGGGCTGTTGAACAGACCGATCAGCGCGTCCGGCTCAAACTCCAGGGCGAACTTCTCCAGGACCTCCTGCGCCTTGGCCGTGTCGTCCTGCAGCTCCCTGTGCGAGATTCCGCCGTACTCAGCCAGAAGGTAGCCGGCCACCAGGTGGAGGGGGATGCGATCCGGCTGCCTCAGTTCGATGGCATCCTGGAGGCGCTTGCCGCGCTCGGCCAGCAGTTGCTCGTGGCTCTTGACCGCCGCTTGTGCATTGATAGCCATCTTAGTTCACTCCCTGAGGCACCGGCGCCTCCGCAGTCCAGCCCTTCGCCAGCATGACGGCGGCCATGGCGTCGCTGCCGAAGGCATCCGCCCCGGCGTATTTGCAGACCTGCTCGTCCACGGTCCCGCCGCCCACCATGATCTTGACACTCTGGCGCAACCCCGCCTTCTCGATCGCTGCCACCGTCGCTTTCATCGAGTCGAAGGACAGCGTCAGGAAGCCGCTGAGAGCGACGACCTGCGGCTTCACTTCGGCGATCTTGTCCACGAAGGCTTGCGGCGGCACGTCGATCCCCAGGTCGTGCGCCTCGAACCCATTCACGTCCAGCATGAATACCACGATGTCCTTGCCGATATCGTGGATGTCACCCTTGACGGTGCCCACCACCACCCTGCCGGCCTTCCGCCCGGCTACCTGGGCGCCCGTCATGTGTGGCTTGACCTCCGCCGAGATCCCCTTCAGCATCTCGCCGGCGAGGATCAGCTCGGGGATGAAGTATTCGCCATGCTCGAAGCGCTTGCCCACGACCTCCATGGCCGCCCGGCAGTCGTCCAGGATCGCAGCTGGCGCCGTCCCGGCGGCCAAGAGCTCCTTGGCGAGCACCAGCGCGCCCTCCTCGTCCATGTCTGCAATTGCCTTGACCAGTTGTTCCGACATGAGTATCCTCCTCCCCTCTATGGGTCTTGGTGATCGAAGGCCAGTATTCTATAATACCCTATGGAACCTGTCAAGTCCGAGGGACCGATTCTCTAATACCCTATGGAACTTGTCAGTAGCAGCGACTCGGCTATAATAGCAGCGGCCCGCGTATTGAGGACCCAGGGAGGCGTGACTCCGCGCGGCGTGGATGTGAGTTAATATGGCGAGCAAAGAACCGAAGCCAACGGTTGAGCCAGGATCAACCCGGCCCGGCATCGACCGCGAGCTGTACACCCCCCCCTTTCTTCAACTGGCGAACATCCTGCGCCAGCAAATTGCCGCGGGCGTATTTCGGCCGGGCGATCGCATCCCCTCCGAAACGCAACTGAGCGAGCAGTACGAGGTCAGCCCCATGACCGCTCGTCGCGCTCTGACGATGCTTCTCGATGATGGTCTGGTGACCGCAGCGCGCGGTCGGGGGACCTTTGTCAAGCCTCTCGAGTTGACCAAGGCAACTTTCGGGCTGAGTGCCTTGGAAGAGTTGTTCGGTGGCGAGGGCACGTCGGTTCGCTTTCTGTCAGTCAAGACTATGCCGGCAACGGCACGCATCAGCGGAAAACTAGGGGTGGCGCTCGATGACACGGTTATCTCCATCCGCCGTCTACTCCTGCGCAACGATTCAGCAGTGGCCTACCACCGCGAATACCTGGTCTTTGACCCTCGACGGCCGGTCGTCGAGGCGGAGATGGGGATTACCAGCCTGCAGGGGTTATTCGATGGCAAGGGCACGTCGGTGCTCAAATGCGGCGAACTGAAAGTTCAGACGACGGTGCTCACCGAGGAGGAAGCCCGGTTGTTGGACGCGGGCGCCGGCAGCGCGGCATTTCGTATCGAGCACATCTTCTACGACTTTCAGGACGAAGCGGTAAGCTGGGGCTGGTTTATCATCCCGGGGCAATATCTGACGTTCAGCGCGAGCGTCGGCAGCCGCGGTCCGTCGCGCGGCTCGCATGGAGGGGGTGGGGCGAGCTCATGAGCCAACCGGATCAGCCTTCTGCGCCTTTGCTTGGCCTGGCTCAGCTGCTGGCCGACCTGCAGGAAAAGCAGGCGCTGGCGGTCGTCCGGCAGCGCATCGAACGCGGCGACGATCCTGTGCAAATCATCGACGAGTGCCAGGCCGGGCTGCGCGAGGTGGGCGAGCGCTACCAACAGCGGGAGTACTTCCTGTCGGCCCTGATCATGGCCGGCGAGATCCTGCGTCAGATCATGGACATCGTGCTGCCCATAGTAGAGCAAAAATACCCACGCCAGAGCGCCGCGCGCATCCTGGTGGGCACTGTCCAGGGCGACATTCACCATCTGGGCAAGGATATGCTGCTGATGCTGTTGCGTGCCCATGGCTTTACGACCCTCGACCTGGGAGTCGACGTCGCGCCGGAAAATTTCGTTCAAGCCGCACGCGATTTCCAGCCCCACGTCATCGGTTTGTCAGCCTTGATCACCGCAGGACACGCGTCGATGCGCAAGACGGTCGACGCGTTGCGGGCAATGATGGCCGAGGACGGCCGCAGGGTACCCATTCTGATCGGCGGGCAGGTCGACGAGCAGGTCTGCCGGATCGTGGGCGCCGACCATTGGACGACCGACGCCATGGAAGGCGTGAGGTTGTGCCAGCAGCTGACCGGGGAGAGTTGACGCCATAGAGCCTTGGTATCGGCTGGATCAGGATAGCCGGCCTCGCCGCTGAAGAGCGGCGCAAGGCGCTCGGGTTCCGCTTGACCAGCGGCTGGTCCCCGTGATTCCCCGCCGGGAAGCAACGGATGACGACTGCCGGTTCGCCCTGGTGAGGAGCGGGCGCTCGCACGGTGCCCTTTCGGGACTGCCCGGGCTCGGGTTGGCGCCCACGGGGCCCCATCGGCCCATGGCCGCCTGTACCCTTGCCCGGCGGGCCGCTCAGCGGTCGGCAGTCACCACCGGGATCTCGCGGCGCTGGCGGCCGCGCACGACCCCGAGCCGAGCGATCGCGCCGGTCTCGAGGCTTGCGAGCAAGCGGTGGATGTCATCGATCGAGGCCACCTTCTTGCCGTTGAGCGTGACGATCCAGTCACCTTCGCGCAAGCCGGCCGCCTGAGCGGGGCCACCCTCTTCCAACGAGACGACCTGCACGGCGGTCGCTTCGGGGAGCTCGAGATAGCGCTGCGTCGCGCGGTCGACCGGCCGGGCCTGGCCGCCAAGCCCCAGATAGCGCCGGCGGACGTGCCCGCGCACGATGAGCTCTCCCGCGACCCAGCGCGCCGTGTTCACCGGGATGGCAAAGCTCAGGCCTTGTCCGCCCAGGATCATGGCCGTGTTGACGCCCACGACGCGCCCGCGGCTGTCGAGCAAGGGGCCACCTGAATTGCCCGGGTTGAGGCTCACGTCGGTCTGAATGATATCGTCGATGAGCCGGCCCGTCGTGCTGCGGAGGGCCCGGCCGAGCGCCGAGATGACCCCGGTCGAAACCGTGTTCTGAAAGCCGAGCGGGTTGCCGATGGCGATCACCAGCTGGCCCGCCCGCAGCGCCGCCGAGTCTCCCAGGGGCGCGGCCGGTAGGCCGGCCGCCTCGGCCCGCACCACCGCCAGGTCCGTGGCAGGGTCGGTCCCTACGCGCCCGGCCGGCAGGCTGCGCCCGTCGGTGAGCTCGATCCTGATGTCATCCGCGTGTTCGATGACATGGTTGTTCGTGAGAACGAAGCCATCCGGCGCGATGATGGTGCCCGAGCCGGCGCCTTCCCCGCCAGCCCCGCGCGACCGCCCGGGCATGTGGACACGTATGCCGACCACCGCGGGGCCGGTCTTCTCCACCACGCTGACGACGGCGCGCGAGTACGCGTCCAGCAGTTCCTCATCGCCGTCGGGCGCGGCCGTCCGGTCGCGCAGGCCGCCGGGAGCCGCCACTTCCTCAAAGCTATGCCGCCCACTGTCTTCCACTTGGTTCACCTCGTCCACCGGTGCGATAGTCTGCCACAAAACGCACGCGGACGCATCGCCCATTCGGCCAGCCGGTAGACTGGACTTAAGGTCTATCTGAGCCGTTCCCGGTTGGCGGGCGTCCCCGCAACTTTGGCGCTGCCGGCGGGAGATTCCAGTGCTCGCCATGTCAGGGGGAGGCGTCAAGAGGAAAATGCGGTATCTCCATGGGCGTTCTGCCGCCGCGCGCTGAGGACTGC
>Ga0326728_10023825_pt1 | contig 11161 bp, 9 predicted proteins | sample MB3enrmetagenome_FD_207602 | JGI IMG/M metagenome (GOLD analysis project Ga0326728, IMG submission 207602) | Lab enriched peat soil microbial communities from McLean, Ithaca, NY, United States - MB31MN | ecosystem: Environmental > Terrestrial > Soil > Wetlands > Peat | place: USA: New York... | reverse complement strand
TTACCATACCCTGAAGCCCACTATGGGAAAGATTGTATCGGGATTGATGATTCTGACTGTAGCGGTTCAGATGGGTCCTGGCAAATCGCGCAAGACGCCGTCAATGCGATGAACAACACCGTGAACTTCGAGAAATACGACTACTTCGCCTTCGTACATTCCGGGAACGGAGAAGAGTCCAGCAAAGTACCTGACGACGTCTGGTCGGTTACGTACGTATCTGGAGTGGATATTGTTACGCCGTCTCGAACTCTTCTCGCGTTCAATGTGGTGGCAGAGAGAGAGGCGCGCGGTAGAGTACCTTTGGGAGTTTACTGCGCAGAGTTTGGACACTTGTTGGGTATTCCAGATATGTTCAACACGGCTAATGGCAGCTCGGAGATGGGCCCTTGGGAGCTGGAGGAGGCCGGTACTTGGAATGGTCAACCTGGCGGCTCCAGCCCAGCAGAAATGTCGTCATGGGACCGGTTGAAAATAGGGTGGCTTAACCAAACCGACGAGGGGGTCCTGTCACAATCAACATCCGCCATAAGTTCGTTGAACCCACTGGAGAATCCTGAAGGAATTAGGGCGGCAAAAATCCTCTCCAGCAACTCTTACTATCTTCTTGAGGTTCGAAGACCGATTGGCTTCGACCGAGCTCTTCCAGGGTTTGGCGTCATTGCATACGAGGTTACTAATAGTGACGTCGCGGCTCCGTATCACAAAGTTGCTGGCCTAACTACTGCGTTTGGCGCAGGCTACGTCTATGTGGGTAATAGTACTGGTACGAATAGTTCTGAGGTCTCCTTCAAGGTGTTCAATCAGTTTGCCAATGGAACGTACCTCATAGGCTTTGGACCAAGCAGCTTCATAGAGGGAAATATTCTAACGGTTGAACTGGAACCTGCGGCATCCAACGCTACCATAATTGTCAACGGCGCGGCCTACTCAACTGATGGAAACGGTATGCTCACAGTGATCAACCTCGATGACACACGTTGCTTCAACGTCACCGTTCCCACCATCGCATCCCTCGGTGCGGGATCACGCGAAGTGTTCGACAGATGGTCAAACGGGCTCAACTCAACGACCATAAAGTTGTCGAATGGAAACGGTACCATCACCGCCATCTACCAACTACAATACCTCGTAACAGTCAACACTTTGTACGGAACTCCTGTGGGCGTTGGCTGGTACAATCAGGGCACAAACGCCTCCGTGACTCTCCCCGATACAATTAACGACACGGAGCCTGGAACAAGGTACCTCTTCACGGGATGGGAAGGAGACTTCAACGGAACTACTAACCCGTTGAGTTTTGACGTTCAAATGCCGATTAACCTGACCGCGAATTGGACGACGCAGTACTATCTTGACGTCGACACCGGAGGCCATGCTATCGCGTCTGGCTCTGGTTGGTATGATGTCGGTTCGAATGCAAGCTACTCAGTTACTCCGCCGATTGCAGCTAATGGTTCTTGGTATATTTTTGAGGGCTGGACAGGCGACGGTACGAGTTCCGAACCGGCCGGGACCATCACTATTACCCGTCCAATGACGATGTTAGCCAAGTGGGATGTCTCGTACTGGATGACGCTCACTTTCAAGGATGCAGCTGGGCAGCCAATAATCGCCTCTCGCAATTTGAACGGGCATTTGCTCGCGTCGAATGGGACGTTTATTTCCTTCGACCAGACCAGTGAATCTGGCCTATGGCTCGTCAACGGAACCTATGAGGTTTCGGACGTGAATGTTCTCGGGTTGAAAGTATCTCTTAACGGCCAAACGTTTGCGACGTCACCTGATGGCGAAGTCGTCGTGTACTTACAGCTGTTCAACATCACCATTCAAGCCCATGACGTGATAACCACGCTTCCTCTTCCAGGCGCAGTTGTGACGATCACGCTGCCAGACGGTTCAAAAGAGTCCAATGTAACCGGGCCGGATGGAACCGCGACCTTTCAACAACTACCAATGTCGAGCTACCAGTACGAAGTGAACGGTAATTGGTTGCTTACTTCAACGGGCAACACAACGATGAGCTCCGAAGGGCCAATAAACTTGGATGTCAGATTAGTAAATCTCACATCCCTTACCGCGTTGGTAGCGTCAACCGTAGCATTAGCGGCGATCTTGGTGGCTCTGTTAAGGCGGCGCAGCGGGAAGATGTATCAGTAGTTTTGCTGAATACCGCTTCAAAGCTACCAGCCGTCATAAATTAGGTGTGAAAATCCGTGTTGCTGGATGATCCGTGACCGCTAATACCATACTTGTTTTGGGAATTTGAGGTGGTTCTTCTAGATTCGATAACAGTTTTTCCGGCAATCGTCCGTGGATGGGCGATAGATTACTTTTATGAGGCGTCGAACTCTGCGTCTTGAGTTGCAGGAGGTTTGTCGAAATTTACTCCACACGCATAGCTGACTATCTCAAGCATTTTGAATCGGAGAGAAGCCAAGTCTTGGTCGACATCGAGAAAGCGTGTGAGGAGAGGGAGCTTGAGCCAGTTTCGCCTGATGTGGGTGTTTTTCTACGTTTTCTCGTGAATATCTCCAAGTGTAGACGTGTTCTTGAGATCGGCACTTGTCTGGGCTATTCAACTATCTGCATGGCACAAGGACTTACCTCGGAAGGCTTGATTGAGACAATCGAAGTTGACCAGGGACGTGCCTCGGAAGCTGAAGAGAACTTCAAGAAAGCAGATGTGGCCAGCAAGATTAGAATTCTTCATGGCTTTGCACTGAATATCTTGCCTACTCTCAAGCGTGATTATGATTTAGTGTTCATCGACGCTCTGAAGACAGAATACCCTCAGTACTTGGATCATTCCCTTCGACTTCTGAGGAAAGGAGGAATAATCATCGGTGATGACGCATTACTTGGTGAACTCGGATGGGGTGATGGTGCGGGGAAGAAGGCATTGGACGAGTTCAATCGGAGGATGTGCAACGAGTTGAAAGGAGTCCTGGTTCCCTTGGGAGACGGATTGACGCTCACGACCATATGAAGCCTTCAACTTGTGCAGGTATCAATCTCCCGAAGCAGCTAGGGACTGATTATGAAAGAGCAATATGAGAAGATTAGTCCTACTACGAAATTCGTAGCTTACCTCCGAACATTCACAGATATTCCATTTGCTAAGGAGATAGAGGGCTGCATACGGCTCGAACCCACAATATTCATGGGCTCGAATCCCTCAGAAGGAAAAAGGGGCATTCTTCGCGGGGGCCGATTATTGTCTCACTATGAATGTCATATATCCAACGAATTCCTCTCCGTATCTTCTAATGAGCTGATCTTCCAGCTCTGCCTTGGCGACCTCATTCAGAATCTCCTCATCAGAGGCATGTTCCCTCGCAACGTCATGCAGTGCCTGCGCTTTGAGGTCGTAGTACTCCAGCCAAGCCTTTCGACTGCATTCCACCTCACTAACTATTCTGAATCCTCTTTCACCGTACCATCGCCGCAAGTCGTTGATCGTGAGTGGGCCATCCTCTTCCTCGAAGAATACATCCACAATCTCCTTTGGAGTGGGTGACTTCTTGCAAAAGATGTCTGACACCGCCAGACATCCTGATGGCTTAACTCCAGATGTCAAAATCCTCCATCCTGCCTCTCTGAAAATGTATAAGGCGCCTAAGCAGACGCCGAGATCATACGTATTGGGTTCTACTTTCAACTGGTTAACGTCAACGTTACGGAAATTCACTAACGAATCCAATCCTTCCTCCACGGCCTTTCCGCTGGAGTAGACTACGAAATCCGCGTCACGTTCGAATCCGTCAACTCTGCATCCGAAGTTCTTCGCGAGATATCGAGCGAACGCTCCCTTGCCAGAAGCGAGCTCAGTGACACGAGAGTGCGAATTGACTCCGCTGACGTCAGCGATAACTCGCCATGTCTCACGATCGATAGGGCTTAGCACATCCGTATTTACGTAGATCTGTGAATATTTGATTCGCAAAGCTGCTCATCATCAAGGACTTGTTTGCACGATTGTCCTCTTATACTAAGACCATGTTCATTTGATACTGAGACGCCCCTTAGGGAGAAAATTCAGAAGATCCTTGATCGCTTGATCCGTTGGTGGAAGCCCCGTGACCACAAAAATCTTTGACGTCTCAAATCATCATTGTTACTTCTCGTACTTGGGCTGGTAGTAAAGCAGAACGTTCCCTGACTTGAACGTCCGAGTCTTCAGCAGGCTAAGATTCAGCTTGTCCTTGATGCCCTCGAAGAGACGAGTACCTTCCCCTAGGACAATCGGGTCAACCATAATTCGAATTTCGTCGATCAAACCCAACTGAGCGAAACTCACAGCCAGGTTGCTGCCCCCAATGTCCAAGTCTTTTCCCGATTCCTGTTTCCAGCGTTTGATTTCCTCCGGATTCACATCACGAATGAGTTTGACGTTTCTCCAATTCTCTTTTTCCTCGACCTTTGTCAGTGTCTTCGAGAAGACGACTTTGTTCATGTTATTGATCAGACCAGCGATTTCGAGATTATCCTGCGAAATTCTCGGGTCATCGGCTGCTTTTGGCCAAAAATCCTCGAAGAGCTCGTAGGTTCGTCGCCCGAATAGAATGGTATCGGTCTCGCGCAGCTGCATTATGGCAAACTTGTGGGCCTCATCATCGACATTGTGCCAAGATATGTCGTGATCCCGCCCCTCAAAGAACCCGTCAAGGCTTATAGTCATGAACGTGAATAGTTTTCCCAACTTACCTGAGCCTCTTTCACCCACAATAACAGGTTGAATACTAGACAGTTTCCATTTGCTTCAGGATCTCATCGCGGACTTATCGGCAGCGCTCGACCAAGTTTGACCGTAAAGTAACTACAAGAAAGCTTAAGCGCGGCCCGAAAATGGCCTGACCAGAGATGTGGCTCGAACCCACGATATTCGTGGGCTCGAATCCCTAGGGGCACTCCACTTTTGGCGACTGCAGCCGTTTGTGGTCATGCTTTAAGTTATAGACTTTCGATGCTGAATGCCGCGATGGGGCGTAGTCATGAGCCAGATATTGAAAATCATCCGGGAAAGACAATCATCGAGGGTTCCCTTCGATCCGGAGCACTCGGTACCTAGGCGGGATTTGAAGCAGATCCTTGAGGCGGCGCGCTGGGCGCCCACTGCCCACAACATGCAGAACTTCGAGATAATCGTAGTAGACAGTAAGGAACTTCTAGAGAGGATAGGAAACATCAACTCTCCGATCTCCGAAGCATTCATCAGGGAGAACTATCAGCAGCTCTCCTTCTCGAAAGAGGAGTTTCTTCAAAGGAAAGTTGGAATCCTAGCCACCATGTTTCCTCCGGAATGGAGGGATCCCGCTAAGGTGCACGAGGTCGTTGCCGAAAGCAAGTCATGGCTGCTGAGCGAAACCATGGAAGGCTGTCCGGTCGTTCTGATAGTGATCTTTGATCCTAGGAGGAGGGCACCTGCTTCACAGGGGGATTTCTTGGGCATCATAAGTCTAGGTTGTGTTATGGAGAGCATGTGGCTTGTCGCCCAAGGATTGGGAATCAGTTTCACCGTAATGAGTGTCTTCAGCGCGGACCTTGTGGAAAAAGAGCTGAAGCAGCTTCTCAAGATTCCCGAACATCTGAGGATTGCATTCGCCATTCGCCTAGGATACCCCGCTTCGACTACGGCCAAATACTTGAGAGTGCGCCGTGATCTAGACATGTTCGTCCACGATAACATGTTCGGACATAGATGGCACACCCGCTCCCATACGACGTCTTCCGTTAGTAAACGTGCGAATTCTCACTCGACAAAAAGACGTTAAGAACTCTAAGAGCCGTCTAAGCTAACTTGGCATTTCATGAGGTCATCTTTCCATCTAGAACATTGAAGGCAGGAACGAGCGAATAATGACCTGAACACGACGCAATCTCAGTTCGTTGTCATGGGGAAGAAGGCAGTGTTTCATCCAATTCTGAAGCTTCTCATAGAGATGTAGGCTACCCGTCACGAGGTTGTTCCGGCGTCAACGTACAATACCTGTCCGGTCATGCATCTTGAAGCTTCCGAGCCTAGGAACGTGAAGGCGCCTGCAACATCCTCGGTCGTGGGCATCCTACCGAGAAGAGGATACCTCTTGTCCCAGGTCTCCCTATCCACCTTTGCGTACTGGATCAAGATGTCCGTCATTTGCGTTGCTGCGACGGGAAGAACGGAGTTCACTCTGATGCCATGTTGCGCAAGTTCTTTGGCCATATTCTTTGTAAGAGCAATTATCCCTCCTTTAGCGCTAGCATAATCCAACACCCCATTGCTCCCTCTAACCGCCGAGGGAGCCGTAACCGTGATCAGACTCCCACGTATCTTTCTCGCTATCATTATTCGCGCCACAGCCTGCAGAAAGAGGAAGGTACCCCTCAAATGGGTGTCAACCACCTCGTCCCACTGTTCTTCAGATATTTCCAGGAAAGGCGAGGGATGGATTACTCCCGCATTTGAGATCGCAACATCAATTCTTCCAAACGTTTCTGCAGTCTGATTCACCCAGCCCTCAACGGCTCGCCTATCCCTCACGTCAACCAGACCACCGCTGACTTCAGCCGTAATTTCTCTCAATGAAGCCAGCGCATCCTCTAGAGACGTCTTATCGTTCCTGCCAGAAATTAGGATTCTATCTCCTTGCTGTGCATACGCTTTAGCTACAGCCAATCCTATGCCTCGGCTTCCGCCAGTAATCATTACCACTCTCTTTGTATTCTCAGCGATTACCATGCTCGCACAACTTCCGAAACTCTGCCAACTCTCCTCGTTAGATCCAAATTGACTCTTCTGGATTTTTTCGATGTAAGCAAGCATCCCATACTCGTCACCTGATCTTCAGGAGCTTGATGGCGTTCTCACCCAACAATGGTCGTGAGGCTTTCGGCCCGGACCGGCGCACATCGCACGCTACTTGAGCTTAGGCAACACTTCCTCGGCGACCAGCCTGAGGCTGCTCAGATCGGTGGCTGCTTCTGGAAACGAGAGCATGAATCTGTCGACGCCAAAGTCTGAATATTCTCCTATCCGTTCGGTGCACTGCTCAGGAGTTCCAATTATAGCGTGGCTCTTGAAATCTTCATTCGCGGCATTACCGGGTTGCATTGCTAGTTGCATTTTACGTTTCACCTCCGCGTCGGTCTTTCCAGCTACGATAGAGCCTTGCCAAGATTTTCTCACATCTCCCATTTTTCTTCCAACCAGGTCACAGTGTTTCGCAAGCACATCGAGCTTGTGGCGGTACTCGTCCAGGCTTAAGCCTATGAAATTGCATCCGTCACCGAGCTTCGCTACTGCTCTCAGTGTGAATCTCTCTCCTCCCCCACCAATCCATATTGGCGGCCTGGGTTTCTGTAGAGGCTTGGGCTCGCATACGGCACCGTCTATTCTGTAATGCTTCCCATGGAATGACGGATTGTTTTCAGTCCACATCTTCTTCACTATCGTAACCGCTTCTTCGAGCTTCTCGACTCTCAGGCGCGGCCTCTCGAACGGTATCCCATAGCTCTCATGCTCAACCTTCGCCCAGCCCGCACCAATCCCGAGCTCAAATCTTCCGCCACTAATCACGTCCAAAGTACTCGACATCTTAGCGAGCATCGCGGGATTCCTGTACGTAACACACAGGCACGTGACGCCAAGCCTTAGCTGACTTGTCTCTTTTGAAAGAGCAGATAGTAGAGTCCAGGCTTCCAAGCATGGTTCGCGTGACGGCCCGAAAAGCGGGAGTTCAAAGAGGTGGTCGAAGAGCCAACCTGAGTGAAAACCCAGCCTGTCCGCTTCAACCCAAACTCTTCGCAGATTATCATAATTCCCAAGCAGTCTCCCCTGAGACGTTTTCACGCCAATCTCAACTCTCAATATGCATTCCTCAGTTAGAAACGAACGTAGGTGAAACGCAATGTATGCGTATTCAAAAACCTAGCCTGATCCATATGGACGCGTGATCAAACGTTCATGATTCCAAGTGTTGGAATAGGGCTTTTAGTCAGAGTTTACTGGTTCAGGAAATGAGCGAATCTGAGGAAAGGACTGGTGTTGGAAAGTGGTGGAAACTAGGGATCAAGATACGACATTCAACTGCGCTGACGGAACCAAAATGTCCGCTTTCATTTCTAGGCCCAAGGACGGAAAGTACCCGGGAATAATTGTGATCCACGAAGCCTTTGGATTGAATGAGCAGATCAGAGGCGTTGCGAGAAGGTATGCGCGGGAAGGGTACGTGACAGTTGCACCGAACCTCTTCACGAGGAATGGCGATATCATGAACGAGAAGAACATCGAATCCGCCATGCGGCACATGTGGTCAATCCCGCCAGACAAGAGAGACGACCCAGCTACGATTCAGGGATTCATGAATATACTGTCCGAAAACGAAAGGAAAGTAGCGAACATCTTCTTCCTTGGGAGGGAAGAGATGGAAAAACAGATGGCTCAAGATCTCCTAGATTGCAAGAATCATCTGCAGAGCCTCGACTTTGTCGTCAAAGAAAAATTAGGCATCATGGGTTTCTGTATGGGCGGAGGCTTGACCTATCAGCTTGCAACCATGTACCCATTCAGCGCATCCGTCCCGTTCTATGGGGCGAACCCAAAGCCGCTGAGTTCTGTTGAGAAAATCTCAGGCCCCATACTTGCTTTCTACGCTGGAGAGGATGAGCGAATCAATGCGGGTGTGCCGTCACTAGTTGAAGCGATGGTCAAGTACAAGAAACAATTCTCACTGAAGATCTACAAAGGAGCACAGCACTCCTTCTTCAATGAGACCAGACCCTCCTACAACAAGGAAACTGCTAACGACGCCTGGGAAAGCTCACTCTCTTTCTTCAACAAGAATCTCAAGTGAATGAATTGTGAGTGAACCAAGATCCATCGAAAAGGATAACGCCGAGAGTTCATTGCTCTGGGACTGCTTTGTGAATTGGGCGACCACACTCGAGAAACTTGAGAAAAGGCAACCGCCAGAGCACTAGTCCAACCTCCTAGAGCGTTCCTTATCTAAGAATTCCTCGAAAACCCTACCAGAGTACGTCAAGAAAACTATTGAGCCAAGGATCTGTGCGAACCATGCCACTCTAATGCCGAATGAATCCCCTCAAACCAAGTCTGAATTGCAAACTTCCACGTGGAACTTCAACGCCCCCAAAACCACTACCAGAGCCGCCGGCTGTTCAAGACGCCCCCCAGAATACGTTATTTCAGAAAAGTTCAAGCTTTGGTTTGTGCAATCATTGCAGGGTAGCAGTGGCTATGGATTATGTTCCAGGCGGTGAGGTGGATTGCGTTGCGAGTGAGCGCGCGTCGTGTTCGAGAGACTTCCCTCAGGGATGCAGAGACTGCCCAGACTACGAAGAGGTCTACCCCACACTGGATACGCTTTTCACAGGATGCTTTGGCCTGTGTTTCGGTCCGGCTTACATCGTCAAGAGATGCAGACGTTTTAACTGGAAATTTTACGACAGAACCTAGAGCACGAGATACGACAAGAGAAGTACACCCTCGTCTCAAGATTCCCGTTATTGCAGTTCATATTCACAAACAGGGAGACTCAGAACGTTCCGATTCAAGATAGCAATGAGCAAGCTTTGTTCAGCAGCAGGATCTACGTGTGTCCCATTATCCAGTGTGGTTTGTATGGTTCGTCAAGTCGCTTTACGTCATCATTACTGAGCTTAAGTTCGATTGCGTTCACGGCATCTTCAATGTGTTCTACTTTGGTTGCTCCTATGATTGGAGCGGTGACGCCTTTGTGGAGAAGCCAAGACAAACAAACCTGAGCCACTGTCACATCCTTCTCCTTAGCGACCTCTTCTGCGCGTTCAAGTACATCGAAATCTTCGGGTCTAAAGAAACGTTCAGCGAACAGTTTGTCCGACTTGTATCGGAGTGAGTTGGGTGTTTCTGCTCGACGATACTTACCCGTTAAGAACCCTCGTGCGAGCGGGCTCCAAGGTATCAAGCCGACGTCTTCTTCGCGGCACAGCGGAATCATTTCGCGCTCTTCTTCGCGGTAGCATAAGTTGTAGTGATTCTGCATGGTGACGAAACGTTCTATGCCGAGGCGATCGCTAGTGAAGAGAGCCTTAGCGAACTGCCATGCCCACATACTTGAAGCACCAATGTACCGCACTTTCCCTTCGTGGACTAGATCGTTGAGGGTGTGGAGTGTCTCTTCGATCGGAGTCTCGTAGTCCCATCGATGTATCTGGTAAAGGTCTACATGGTCGCTTTGAAGCCGCTTTAATGAACCATTAATCTGTTTCATTATGTGCAGTCGAGAAAGGCCTCTTTGGTTGGGTTTGTCACCCATTTCCCCACAAACCTTTGTTGCTATGATGACTTCGTCGCGGCGGTCTTTCAACAGTTCACCCATGATCTCTTCTGAACGTCCCTTCGAGTAGACGTTCGCTGTGTCGAAGAAATTGATACCCAAGTCCAGGGCGCGTTTAACGATTGGACGAGACCTTTCGATTTCGATCATCCACTCTCTGGCGTTTCCAAAAGACATGCAACCTAAGCAAACACGTGAAACGTGTACACCCGCCTTTCCTAGACGAACGTATTGCATGTTCTCTCGTGAGACGCCTACGGCTAATAAGGTCGCCCAAAACCGGTTAGCCGTCTGGTTGGAATCCACTAATTCTACTGATGCATGCCGAGTAGATCATTACTGATCGTCATCTTTCTTCAAATTTCTTCGCGCTTTGGCTTGAACACATTGAATCTTTAAGAATTAGAAGCTTGATCTTCGAGGAATCATGTCTTCTTATGATGGTTTAGCGAAGAACGTTCTTTCCACCACGCTTGGCATTCAGTCAGGTGACGATGTTATCGTCGAGACATGGGATCATGGTCTCCCAATCGCGGATGCTTTCATCTATCATTCGCGTGAGCTTGGTGCGCGTCCGATGCTTCTGTTTGAGCATGAGGAGGCATTCTGGAAACGTGCTGAGGCTCTTTCGGGTGATGTGCTGGGAAAGGTTGGTGAACATGAATGGGCTGCAATGGAGAAGGCAAAGGGATACGTATTCATTCCTGGGCCTGCGAACTTCACAAAGGTCTGGAAGAACTTTTCAAAGTTCCATGCCGCTGTCAGTTACAATCAGGAATGGTATGAAAGGGCTAAACGTTACCGCTTGAAGGCAGCGCGAATTGCATTGGGCTATGCTTCTC
>Ga0326728_10023824_pt1 | contig 11161 bp, 11 predicted proteins | sample MB3enrmetagenome_FD_207602 | JGI IMG/M metagenome (GOLD analysis project Ga0326728, IMG submission 207602) | Lab enriched peat soil microbial communities from McLean, Ithaca, NY, United States - MB31MN | ecosystem: Environmental > Terrestrial > Soil > Wetlands > Peat | place: USA: New York... | reverse complement strand
GCCGTCGTAAGCGGTGTAAGTGGCGTAATAGGTGTGGGTGCCGTCGTCGTTCTGGAAACGGACGAAGCGGGCGTCCTCGATGCCGTTGCTCTGCGAGGGCGTGACTGGGAATAGCACCCGTTCGGATAGACGCGACTCGGGCGAGAATTGGACTTCGTAGTTCGATTGCGCCAGCGTCAGGATCTTTCGGGCAACCGCTTCGGTTTCCTGGTCGCGCGCCTGATCCTGTTTCACGACCACCTCGATACTGGCCCGCAGCTCTTCCAGCGTGAATGAGTCGGCCAGGCCCTGAAGGACCCGCCGGCTGAAATCGCCCGTCAGGCCGAGTTCCTGGAGCTTCCGTTCGAAGAGGCCCTTCTCGTAGGCGGCGTTGGGCACTTGGGCCGGTTCGAGGCTGTAGCGGGTCGGCTGGTTGATCGTGATGTTCTCTTCGGCATCCAGAAAGCCAGTGCGAAAGGTAATCGAGGAAATGTGTCCTTCGCCGGTGGCTCGCAGGCTGAGAATGAATCGGAGCGAGCCCGGCGGCAGGCCCGACTGGTCGGGGTGCGGCACGATGGAGGGATTGAACAAAGCAGCGGCTTCCAGCGAATACTCGTGCGTGAAATACGCGCCGAGCAACAGCTTGCGCTCCTCGGAGAGGTCCTGGCCGGGGGCCACGCAATGCCGCACCTCCTCGAAGCGCCGTTTGAGGAATGCGCGTGTTTCCGGGTGGCGGTCTCCGAATTCGGCCTGCACTTGCGCCAGGAGCGCCTGCGTTTCCGCTTCGGGCAGCGCCATGACTCGCCGGCAAATGGTGCGCGCGCGCTTTTCGTTCGCAAGATTCAAGGGCCGGGCCAGCACCCGCCCTGGGTCCGGGCGTAGGGTGAGGTGCGTGCGGCGGACGTTAACGGGTTTCATGAGCAGAGGACCGGGACGGGGGCGGGCTGAATACGGTGGCCGCGCTTTGCATCAGACGCATCTCGGCCAATGACAGCAGGAAGGCCAGTGTGGATTCGGCTCCCTGGTTATTGTTCACGCGGTCCACGTGCAGCGCATCCCGGCAGCCGCCGGTGTTCGGCGCGTACAGTTCGAGGCCGAGATCGTTCCAGCCGAGGAACCAGTCAAAGGCGTGCTGGGCTTTTTCGTACCACCAGGGCTCCGACGTCACGCGGTGCGCTGCAAGGCAGGCCGACACCATCGCGTGCGCCTCGATGGGCTGCTGGTCGAAGTGGGCGCGCGTGCCCCCGCGGCGGAAGAAGCCGTTGCTGCCAATCGGACGGAAGTGGCCATTCTCTGAGGTTTGGACTTCGGCCAGCCAGCGCAACGCCCGGAGGCCCCGCTCAACCAACGGCGGTTGGCTCATGTCCTGGCCGCTGAGAATCAGGGCGTGTGCCAGCTTGGCATTGTCATACGTCAGCTCCTCTTCGAACCAGGGCCAATCCGGCTGCGCCGCCCTGCCATACAGCTCCATCAGCCGCCCTGCCAGTGCTTCGCGGGTTTGTCTCACCAGGCGGTCCCCGCTGAGCCGCCGCAGGTACTCGTGGATTCCGATCAGCGCGAACGCCCACGCCCGTGGCGAGGTGAAAGCGATTACCGTCGGCAGCGCCTGGGCGAAGAGTTGGCCGGACATCGCCTGGAAGCTGCGATGGGGCGAACGCCCCGCGCCCAAACCCAGCGCCCACAGCGCTCGCCCGTGACAATCTTCCGAGCCCGGTTCGTCCAGCCACCGGCGATCGAAGCTCAGGTGGTTGTGGAACCGTTTGGTCTTGAGATCCAAAGCGTGATTCAAGAAGGCCGCGTAAGTGGTGGCCAGCGTGCGCGTGCGCTCCGGCTCTTCTTCCAGCTCATCGAGGAGCACGGCCAGGATGAAGGCCCGGGCGTTATCGTCGGTGCAGTAACCTTCCGCAAAATTCGGCACCGTAAACATGGCGTGCTGGAAAACGCCGGTCGAGTCCGTCATCCGCGAGAGGTGATCCAGGTTCAACTCCGGCAGGTCGCGCGGCGCCTGGTCCAGGGTCTTGGTGGCAAAGCTCTTTCGCGACAGCACAGCCCCCTCCAGCCGCGCCAACTCGAAGGACCGCAGGTACAGGGTCGCCACGTTGCTCCAGACCATCTCGCGGCCCAGCTTGTAAGCGTTCTTGCGGATGGCGTGCCGGCGGGTCTCGTCGCGCAACAGGCCGATGACTTCGCGCGCGATGGCGTCAGCGTCGGCGAAGGGCACGAGCACGCCCCGGTCTTCGGCCAACAGTTCGCTCGCATGCCAGTATGGGGTGGAGACCACCGCTTTTCCGGCGCCAAACGTGTAGGCGAGGGTGCCCGACGTAATCTGCGCTTCGTTTAGATACGGTGTGATATAGATGTCCGCCGCGCCGATGAACTCCTTGAGTTCATCCAGTTCCACAAACCGATTGTAGAAGATGACGTTCTTCTGGACTTTGTTCTTCTTGGCCAGCCGTTCGAGGCCCAGGCGGTAGGTTTCACCTTGTTCGCGCAACTCGTTCGGATGGGTGGCTCCCAGCACGACATAGACCACGTCCGGAAACTCGGCCAGGATGCGCGGCAGCGCGTTGAGCACGTGCTCGATCCCTTTGTTCGGCGACAGCAGCCCGAACGTGAGCAGCACCTTGCGGCCTTCGACACCAAACTGGTCCTTATAGTAGTTTGGATCGACAAACGGTATGTTGGGAATGCCGTGGGGGATGAGATCGATCTTGGCCGGTGGCGCCTGGTAAATCTCCTGCAGCATCTGCCGGCCGCGGTCGGCCATCACGACCAGGCGGGTGGAGCGCGCGATCAATTCCTGCATGACGCGGCGTTGCTCGGAGTTGGGCTCGCGCAGAACGGTGTGATGCGTGGTGACGACGGGCATTTTCAGCTCCCGCAGCAGGGCCAGGAGATGGCTCCCGGCCGGCCCGCCAAAAATCCCAAACTCATGCTGGAGGCAGACAATGTCCACGTTGCTGATGTTGAGGAAGTCGGCCGCGCGCTGGTACGACGAGAGATCCTGCTCCTCCACTTCGAAGTGAACCACGTCCGGGTACTCGTAGCCGCCCTCGCGGTCATTGACCGGCACCGCGAAGCACTCGCATTGGGGATGCTCCGCGGCCACCGCGGCCAGCAGGTCGGACGTGAACGTCGCGATCCCGCACTTGCGCGGTAGGTAATCGCCCAGAAAGGCAATCTTGCGAATTTCAGAGGTGCTCGGCATCAGTTCGATCGCTATGCTCCAGGGTGTGGGATACCACCCGCCACCCCGGCCCAAAACGCAGGGTGATTGTTCTGGAGCCGAAGCTCAGTTGCCGGGCAACCCTCGTCATCCACAACAAAGTTCGTCAGCCCACAGCCACACCGCATTTAGGAGCGAGGGTGCATCTGCCCCATGTAGATGAGCGCACCCGCCACGAGGGCGCTCATCACGATGCCGACGGCAAGGACACCAAACACGAGCTTTACTCGCCGGCTTCTTTGAAGGCGGTCGCCAAGCGTTCGGATCACGTTAAACCTTCGCCCAGTGCTTGGGCCGGTTCCGGCCTCTGCCCGTCGGGCGAGCGAGGGGGACCAATTCGGGCATCTCGCAGCCCATTTTCCCTTCGATGATTTCACGCAGGGCGATGTCCGCCGCGCCGAGATTGGCGACGCCGGCGACGAGCGGCCGGCTGGCGCGTCCGCCGCCGGAATTCAACTGGCGGACGCGTCGTGAAACCAGGTTGACCAGGACATGGGGGTTGAGGATTTTCTCCAGGGCCGTTTTGACGAGGTCAGCGTTCATACGTTCCGGCTCAATTTGGCGTTCATCGAGATATTGGGGTTGAGCGCGCGAGAAACGGGGCAGTTTGCCTTGGCTCGCAGCGCCGCGTCCACAAAGTCGCACTCCGCCACTTTGGGCACGGTGGCCACCACATCCAGATGAATCTGCGTCAGCGTCCATCCGGCGGCGTTGTTCTCCATGGTGACCGCGGCCGTGGTATCAATTTGACGCGGGCGATAGCCAGCCTCGCCCAGTTCATGAGCCAGCGTCATCGAGAAGCTGCCGGCGTGAGCGGCCGCCAGCAGCTCGGCCGGACTCGTTCCTCGCCGCTGAACGTGGCTGCCGGAGGTGTAGGGGGCCTTCTTCAGCACCGCACTCGGTGTGCTGATAGCGCCTTTGCCGCGCTGACGACTCCCCAGCCAGAGGACGGACGCCTTCCGAATATATGGTGTCATTGCGAGACCAGCATCACGCCCCCGTCGCATTAGCGCCAATACTTAGAAAGTGCCCCGGCGATACCTTTAGACTATGGGCTGGGTAGCGGGGGATTGACCGGTTGCCAACGCGCATGAACCTGCTAAACTGCCGTTGCCTTATGGAACTGCGTCACCTGCGCTATTTCGTGGCGGTGGCTGAGAATTTGAATTTCACCAAGGCTGCCGCAAGACTGCATTTAGCCCAACCCTCCCTCACCCGCCAGATCCACAACCTGGAGGAGGAGATCGGCGTGCGCCTGCTGAACCGTTCCAAGAGCCAGGTGGCCTTGACCGAGGAAGGGCGGTCGTTCCTGGTGGATGCCCGGCACATTTTGGCCCTGGCGGCCGAGAGCATCCTGGCGGTGCAGCGCCTCAGCCGGGGCGAGACGGGCCAGTTGAACATCGCGTATTTGTCCAATTCCGACTTTGAGATGCTCCCGGAGACGCTCGGGGCGTTCCGCCAGGCATTCCCGCACATCGCGCTGAACCTCTTCGACATGGTGCCGGCGGAACAGTTTCGCGCCCTGGAGGCCGGCAAGATTGATTTGGGGTTTGTCGGGCTGCGGCCTCCGGGGACGCTGGGGCGCGTGCAATGGGAACGCATCGCCTGCCATCGAACAGTCGTGGTGCTGCCCGCAAAGCATCCGTTGGCCCGGAAATCCCAGGTAAGCCTCCACGAGCTGAAAACGATGTTCTTTGTCGGCATGTCCGAGGAGACGCATCCGGGCTTTCGCGACTGGCTCAACGGAACGTGTCGGCAGGCGGGCTTTACACCGCGGGTTTTACAGGATGCCGAGTTGGAACCCGCCCTGATGACGTTCGTGGCCGAAGGTCTGGGCGTCGCACTGGCGCGCGAGCACATCAAGAGACTGCCGCACCCGGGAGTGGCCTTCCGGCCCCTGGCGCGCCCCCGGTCACGAGTGACTATTGTATTGCCTGGAACCGGAACAACGATTCACGAGCCTTGCAACAATACGTTGAGATCGTCAAAAGTCTCGCCGTGCAGGCCCGCTGAGTCGCCCCGGCTCACACCATAGATCTGGTTCCACTTTGACCTGCCCTCCTCTCCCCGGAGGAAGGAATGCATGCCCTCGACGCCTCATGAAGGGAGGCGACGGTGAGTTTCCATCATTTGTCTTTGACCATTCTTCAATCTCGCAGCTTTGAGCCGGTCCTAGCTCCATCAGGCAGCAGCTTGCCGATGACCTCTCCCGATAGGTTTAAAGTATCGCGCGCATACTAACAAAGTATTGGGCGGTTTTCATGGAAGGCCGCATGGTTTAGCTGGTGATGAAGGCGAGGTTCGAAAAGCGAGACGGGGTTGGCCATGCAGGCCAGACCACCGCATCGGAGGCCGCATCGACGGTGGGAGGCGGCGGATGGGAGCGTTTGGACCCTGACGATGTCTCGAGGTTCGAGGGGGAGAGTGGGCCGGCAGTTCGTGAACCTGTTTCGCCTGAACCGCCGGAGACAATTGATACCGCGCCGAGCAGCGCAACAAAGAAATGAAAACATGAATGCATTAGCGCAGTGGAATCAGTCACGGTGGAACCAGTTGAGCGATTCGGAAGACCTGCAGCAGACGCTGAGAGGCCTTCCTAGCCGCCCCGGCGTGGATTGGGGGGAGCAACATCCGGGGGCGCCACAGCGGATCCCGCTGGTGACTGCCAGGGAGAACGCCCGCTGGTATGTGCTCAAGACGGAGCTGCCCCGAGTGAGGCAAGAGGACGTGAAGATCACCATCGAAGGCGGCACGCTGACCATCACGGGCGACCGCACATTCGATCTGAACCGCAAGAAGGACAGCACCGCCGAACACGCCTACGGCCGCTTTGCGCACAGCTTCGCGGTCCCGGCTGACGCACGCCCCGCCAAGGTCAACGCCGTGTTTAAAAATGGAGTGCTCACAGTCCATCTTGCCAAGAGCCCTGTGTCCATTTCGCCTCCCGCCTTCGCTTCTTGCTCCTTCCCGACGTTGCGCCTGAACCCCAGGGATCAATTTAACGAGCCGGAGCGCGAACCCAAGTCATCGTGCCGTGAATTATGTCACATATTCTAAAATCTTTCGCCGAGTTGTCCTGGCCGGTCGTCGCGCTCGACACGATCACTAACCGGGATTTTTCGCTTCAATTGCTGGCCTCGATCCCGCCAAGGACACTCCTCGGCACGGGGACTCCTCTTGTGGCGGCCGTGCAACGCAGCCGCGATCTTCTTAGGCGGGATGGTGCATGGCATCATGGAGGAATAAACGAATGACCGCCAGCCCAGATTCTCGCAGGTCATGCCTTTGTCAAACGACCGTCACTGCCCGAACCGTTGGTGGGCAGGTGCGGCGGCCCTAAAACACACCTGCCAAGAAGAAATGAAATTATGAATACATTGACCCGTTGGAATCAGTTAAGACAACTGGAAGCCCTGCAACACGGTTTGGGCAGCCTGTTCAGCCGGTCCCCGGCCCAGTGGCCCGAGGGCCAGGAGGAACAGATCGCGGTGCCCGAATGGGCCCCGTTGGTGGACATTAGCGAAGACGACAAGGAATACCTGATCAAGGCGGAGTTGCCTGAGGTGAAGAAAGAGGACGTGAAGGTGACGGCGGAGGAGGGCACGCTGACCATCACGGGCGAACGCAAATTCGAGAAGGAGGAGAAAGGCAAAAAGTACCACCGTGTCGAACGGTCCTACGGCAGTTTTGTGCGCAGCTTCTCGCTCCCGGACGACGCCAGCCCGGGCAAGGTCACCGCCGAGTTCAAAGACGGCGTGCTCAGCGTGCATCTGGCCAAGATCCAGAAGGCCAAGCCAACGCATATAGAGGTCAAGGTCGCCTAAGCGGGCGCAGTAGTGGCGCGGGCGACCTCGGCCGGGCCTTGTACCAGGAAAGAAGACAAGATATGTTCAAACGAAAGTGCCCTCACTGCGGTGTCAGGCTTGGCGATTTCCTCTACGCGGACGCGTGTCCGCAGTGCCATGAAGCGCTCGAGCATAATAACATGGCGCGGCTGAAACCCGCGCACGAGAAGGTTACCAAGACGAGATCATGGGCGGTCCGGGCTTTCTTCAGCCTGGTGCGTTTGGTGGAGAGTTGAAACCGAAGCGACCGGAACCAAACATCCGACCATTGGAGGAGCCGTGCCAGAACCAAGGGCCTTAACCACGATACTCCCGGTAATTGCGGTGGCACTCATTCTGGGGGCGATCATTGTGCCCCAGGCGGTTCGGATTCTGCGCGAGTACGAGCGCGGGGTCATTTTTCGGCTCGGCAAATTGCTGCGCGCCAAAGGGCCAGGCCTGATTCTCCTCATCCCGGTCGTCGATCGGATGGTGAAGATGGACCTGCGCGTGGTCACCATCGACGTCTCGAAGCAAGAGGTGATGACCCGCGACAACGTGCCCGCCACAGTTGATGCGGTGGTTTATTTCCGCGTCGTGGACCCGGTCGCGGCGGTGGTCAAGGTGGAGAACTTTTGGAAGGCCACTTCACTCATTGCGCAGACCACCCTCCGGAGCGTTCTCGGCCAGGCCCCTTTGGACGACCTGCTCTCGCAGCGCGATGTGGTCAATCAGAAGTTGCAGGAAATCATTGACCGCCAGACCGAGCCGTGGGGTGTCAAAGTCACCGCCGTTGAGGTGAAAGACGTGTCATTGCCGGACAGCATGAAGCGGGCGATGGCCAAACAAGCCGAGGCCGAGCGCGAGCGGCGGGCAAAGATTGTAAACGCCGAGGGCGAATTCCAAGCCGCCAAAAAAATGGTTCAGGCCGCCGCCATGATCAGCGAAGAGCCCATCGCGCTTCAGCTCCGCTTCCTTCAGACCATGCGCGAGATTTCCAGCGAGCATAACACAACCACGTTCCTGCCGGTGCCCATTGATTTGTTCGCGCCGTTCCTGAAGGGATTGGCCAAGCCGTAGCGGCATGAGAGTGCTTTTGATTTATCCACCGACTCCGGACACGTTCTGGAGCTTTAAGCATGTGCTGCGTTTTGTTTCGAAGCGCGCCGCCTTTCCGCCGCTCGGCTTGCTGACGCTGGCGGCGATGTTGCCCGCCCAGTGGCAGCTCAGGCTGGTGGATCTGAACGTGAGTCCGCTGAAAGACGATGACCTGCGCTGGGCCGATTATGTGCTGCTCAGTGCGATGATTGTCCATAAGGCAGCGGTGCCAGGCATCGTGGACCGCTGCGCCCGCTTTTCCAAGCGGGTCATTGCCGGAGGACCGTTATTTACGACCGGCCATGCCGCTTTTCCTAATATCCAGCATTTCGTCCTGGGCGAAGCTGAAGAGCTCATGCCCCAGCTCATCCAGGACATGCTCCGCGGGACTCTTCGTCCCACCTACGCCGCGTCAGGTCGGCCCGACATCACGCGCGTGCCGGTGCCCCGCTGGGATTTGATCGATGTCCATGATTACGTCAGCATGGCGGTGCAATTCTCGCGCGGCTGCCCGTTCGATTGCGAGTTCTGCGATATCCCCGTTATGAATGGCCGGGTGTCCCGTACTAAAACGCCGACCCAACTGGTCGCTGAACTCGAACGACTTCGCCTGCGCGGGTGGCAGGACATGGTGTTCGTCGTGGATGACAACTTCATTGGCAACAAAAAGCCGACCAAGGCCTTGCTCCAGGAACTCATCGCGTGGCGGACGCGCACGCGCACCCCCATCGGATTTTTGACCGAGGCCTCGGCCAACCTGGCCGACGACCCCGAACTGTGCGACCTCATGGTGCGCGCCGGCTTCAAGAAGGTGTTCGTCGGGATCGAGACGCCCTCGGCCCCAAGCCTGGAAGAATGTCGGAAACTGCAGAACTGCCATCGCGACCTCGCCGAGACAGTCAAGATCCTGCAACGGGCGGGTCTGGAAGTGATGGGCGGGTTCATCGTCGGGTTCGACCACGATGGACCGGACATCTTCAAACGGCAGTTCGAGTTCATTCAGCGTTCCGGCGTGGTCACGGCCATGGTGGGACTATTGAACGCCTTGCCCGAGACTCGCCTCCACCGTCGGCTCATGAAGGAGGGACGGCTTGAATCGGACACCACCGGCAACAACACCAAGGCCACGCTCAATTTCCGTCCTAAAATGAGTCGAGAATTCCTCATCGATGGTTACCGGGACCTTATGAAGCGCCTCTATGAGCCCCGCCACTATTACCAGCGCATTCGCACCTTCCTGGCGCGCCAAAAACCTTGCGGGCCGCGCCTCCGTCTCTCGCAGTCGGACCTCGAAGCCTTTGTGAAGTCCTTGTGGCTGCTCGGGGTTTGGCACCAGGGGCGGTTGGCGTACTGGCGATTTTTTTTCACCGCTCTGCTGAGGCGGCCACGTCAGTTCACTAAAGCCATGGAACTGGCCATCATGGGGCATCACTTCCGGCGCGTGGCAGGTGATTTGTGAATCACAACCGCCACCTGCGCTCATAGCTTCAGGGTATCACTTGGATACGAACAAAGCATTGGCCCCATTTCACTCAAGAGGCCACGCTTGAGCTCGATGAAAGCAGTGCTCCGAGCAGGTCTTGCTCCGCTTGAGACCAAGCGGGTCCGTTTGGATTTGAAATGGAGTTTCTTATGAAACAGGTAGCCGGTTTGTGGATTGACCATCGAGAGGCCGTCATAGTGATCCTCTCAGACAGAGGAGAGGAGAAGAGGCGGGTAAAATCCCATGTGGAAAAGCAACTCCGGCGCTCCGGCCGTTCGCCCGCGCAGGCCCCTTTTGAGGTGCAGATGATGCCAGCAGATGATTCCCGGGAACGAGCATACACGGGCCATCTGGCTGATTACTACGACGAAGTCATTGCCTGCCTTCGCCCGGCCAAGGCGATTTTGTTATTTGGCCCTGGCGAGGCGAAGGGCGAGTTGCGGAAGCGCCTCGAGAGGAACGAACTCGATGTGCGTATCACGACGTGCGAAACGAGCGACAAGATGACGGAGCGCCAGATTTCGCAGAAAGTGCGCCGGCACTATTTGCCGCCTGGCGCAACCCTGCCCTCTGGCAGAAGAAGCAAGCAATGACTACGAAGTGGGCAAGAAAGCTCTTTTAACCAGATCAACCTATGCATCTCGAAGGTTTCCAGGACGTGCTGGTTATCATCACTTACGGGCTGGCCGTTGTGATTCTGAGTCTCCTTGCCGACTGCAAGAATCGCAACCCCTTGGCCTGGGGCCTCATCGGGGGGGTGTTCTTCCCTTGCAGCCTTATCTATTTGGCTTTCCTGCCGCGCCTTTGCGCGAAATGCAGGGACGAGTGCAAGGGAAGGACCTGCCCGAATTGTGATACGTTGCTGGAAAGAGTCGTGCTTTGCCCCGCGACAGGCCTCTTGTTGAGAGCAGCATGATGACGCATTCATCTCAAAGAAGGTAGGAACTATTCGACGAGATTCGTATCACCGACCTGGATGCGTACATTGAAGCTAATTTGCCGGATAACGGTCAGCCTTGTCAGGCAGGCTTGGCTGTTGCCCCAGTTTGTCGCAGTTGCCCTCAAGCAAAGGCGGCGGCGGTTCGCCCTGAACCTACTCGAAGCCGAACGCCTCGACCGGATACGCAATCCGTCGAAGTATCTCGGCAAATGACAGGCAAAGCATAGTTTTGATGAGCAAGAAAGTCCTCCTAACCAGTGTGTGCCGGCCACTCGGGCCGAAATATGGCGATGCGCCTTCGGTCGGCTATGAACTGCTCTACGGGCAGGTGACGCGCGCCCAAGGCCTGTTCAGCCCGCGCGCGGTGCACCTTCAGTTTGCGCTGGATTACATCGCGGAGAATCTCGACACCCCGGCGGTGGTAATGCATTACCCGTCGAAGCGCGAACTGATCCAGGAGCTCAAGAAAGGCTACGATTACGTGGGCGTCTGCTTCGTGATGGCGCTCATGCACAAGATGAAGGAGACCGTCGCCTTGATCCGCCAATACGCATCCGGCAGTAAAATTATCCTGGGGGGCTATGGCACCGTGCTCAAGGATGAGGTGTTGA
>Ga0326728_10023823_pt1 | contig 11161 bp, 2 predicted proteins | sample MB3enrmetagenome_FD_207602 | JGI IMG/M metagenome (GOLD analysis project Ga0326728, IMG submission 207602) | Lab enriched peat soil microbial communities from McLean, Ithaca, NY, United States - MB31MN | ecosystem: Environmental > Terrestrial > Soil > Wetlands > Peat | place: USA: New York... | reverse complement strand
CATGCCGCTTCATAAAACGCTCCATGACGGCCCTCCTCATGACGTTTGCCCAAAAACATCATGACGGAAACTGCCATGGAGCGTCATCCGTTTTGGTTGCGGCTCCGCCGCGCTGCGCTACGCCGCTTGCCGCCAGAAGATTTTGTTTTTTCTAACCACTCGCCACTAGCCACTAGGCACTGCCCTCAGCGGCTCGTCGAATCAGCGATTTTTCCTCAGGCCTATTGACCCTTCCGCCCTCATTGCGCTTGCCCTTCCGCGTTGCCAGGCGTACTACTCCCAGGTTGAAAATGTAAGGCCTGAGAACTGGACTGCGGATCCCGTACACGGTGGGAGGGCAGGGGCGAGGCCTCGACGGGCGCGGGTGGTGAGAGCGGCCGTTGCCACCCTGTGACGCCGCGCGCGCGCTGAACAACGCTCCCCGCGGCGCTTGTCGCCCGGCCAGCGCGGGCGTCCCGCGCTACGTCTTGGGGCATAAGCGCCCGTGACACGGGCACTCCTGCTTGCGTCTTGATTGCACCGCCCATGGCGGTGCAGCCTCTCGCACAGCCAAGAGTGGCTGTGCCACTATGGCCGTCCCGCCCATGACCACACACGGGATCCCCATTCATCGGGACAGGCTGCCCGTGCCACGTCGCGTGGGGCGAGCGGTCGCTCGCCCTCTTGGGGTCACGGCCAGGATGGCCGTGCTACTCCCCCACCTGCGTGACACACTCCCCCGCATCGCTTATCGACAGTTTCTGGTGAGAGGATGAACCAATTTAGCGAGAGGCGCGGCGGCGAGCGGTGGCTCGCCCTCTTGGCGTCACGCCCACGACCCCGATCCATCGGGGCTGGTCGGCCGCGCTACGGCTCGTAGCATGGCCATCCTGGCCATGGCGGGACACGGGCAGGATGCCCGTGCTACGGCTCGGCGCACTTTGCGCCGCTCCCCCCTCGTGCTCTGGGTTCCCAAACGGCCCGCCACGGTGTAAACTCCTACATTCGACTGAGTAGGGGGACGGCTTGCCGTCCCCTGCGGATTATGCGGTTTATGGACGAGGGTAGGGCAAGCCCTGCCCTTACAATTTCGGTTAGGGAAAGCCCTGCCCCAGAAGTTTCAATCATCATGAGGGTAGGGCAAGCCCTACCCCTACAAATTCATTCATAAGGAGCAATCATGGCGGCCAAACGCATTGGGATTCTAACCGGGGGTGGCGACGTTCCGGGCCTGAATTCCGTTATCAAGACGGTAGTTTATCGAGCCACTGACGCCGACTGCGAGGTCATCGGCATCCGGCGCGGGTGGGAAGGGCTGACGCACCTGGATTTGAGCGACCCGGTCAGCCGCGGGCACTACATTCTCCCCCTCGACCGGAACAATACGCGCACCATCGATCGGACGGGCGGCACGTTTCTGCACACCTCGCGCACCAATCCGCAGAAGATGAAGAAACTTCCCTACGTTTGCGCAGGCGGCGACTTTCCCAAGGTGGAAAGCACCAAGAAGGGCGTGACGTCGATCGTCTACGACATCACCGCGCAGGTCTTGAAGAACATCGGCGCGCTGGGACTCGACTACCTGGTGGCGATTGGCGGCGACGATACGCTGAGCTACGCGGCGCGACTCGACCGGGAAGGCATGAAGGTGGTGGCCATCCCCAAAACTATGGACAACGATGTGCGCAACACCGAGTACTGCATCGGCTTCTCCACTGCCATTACCCGCGCCATGGACGCCATTGACCGGCAGCGCACCACAGTGGGCTCGCATGAACGCATCGGGGTGTTCCGCGTCTTCGGCCGCGACGCCGGTTATACGTCGCTCTACACCGCGTATGTGTCCGCCATCCGCTGCGCCATCCCGGAGTACAAATTCGATCTGAAGAATATGATCGAGCTCCTACTCCAGGATAAGAAAGATAACCCCAGCAACTATTCCATCGTCGTTCTGTCGGAAGGCGCGCAGTGGGAAGGCTATGAGATTCGCGAGTACGGAGAGGCCGACGCTTTCGGCCATCGCAAAAAGGCCAATGTGGGTGAAGATTTGAGCGACGAAATCAAGAAGGCGAGCGGGCAGGAGACCGTGGTGAGCGACCTTACCTACGAACTGCGCAGCGGCAGCCCGGACTTCGTCGATAAATTGGTGGCTTCCACTTTCGCCAGCATGGCCATGGACTGCATCGCCAAGGGCGAACACGGCTTGATGACCGCCATCAATAAGGGCTGCTACGCCATGGAGCCTATTCCCGATCCTAAATTGGGGCCGCGCCGCGTGGACGTGGCGAATATGTACGATACCAAAACCTACCTGCCAAAGTACGAAGGCAAAATGGGACTGCCGATCTTCCTGACCCAGCCGTAGGGCAGAAGGCGGAAGGCGGAAAGCAACAGGCAGTCGGACGGCGGACTTGGGGACTCAATTCGCCGTCCCGCTACTTCTACCGTCTGCGCCTCTTCAAAAAAGGGCTGGGCGACCGAGGAATTCAGGTCTCAAGACGTTCGGGAGAAAGTACAAAAAAGCGAGGCGCGCGCTGGAAGGCAAAACCAAAAGCGAGTTGGCAATGGAAGCGCTGGAGAACGCGTTTGCCCAGGACCCGACGAATCTTGCCGTCGCAAATCGCTACTGGGAGGGCTTGGGATCAGTCCTAGGACACTACGACGTCCGAAGCGGTCAGTACGTTATAAAGGCGTACCGCAATTGCGCGTTAATCTCTGGGGAGGGAGTCCTGGCACTTGCGGTGGCATATCGGGAGCTCAATGAGATGAGCGGAGAGGGACCACGTGCAAAGTTCTTCGACGAAGAACTAATCGAATCCATGAGGTCACGGCTTCCCGAGCTACCCCATGGTGACCGTTCGGTTGTCCAGTGGGTCCTTGATTCGATTCAGACCTCTTAGATTTGCGTCCAAGCCGGCTGGACAAGTTCGATCTCTATGTGTCGGATTGTGTGCGAGTTTGGTCATTCATATCCGCTCCTTTTTTGGGATTGGATTGTTCCATTGGTTTCTTCCTTTCGGCCTGATTCTTGTCATTCACCGAATTCCTGACGGCACGGAGTTGTGGCGATTCTCGTTGGGCGTGGGTGAGGGAAGAATCTGGGGAGAATCAGTTGAAGGGGTTCGAAAATAACTCGCGGGGGGAGGGGGCGCAAAGTGGGACGCGATGCGCCAATGCGCGAATTGAGGCCACAGAGACATTTTGTCCTATGCTAACTCTGCCCCTTGCGACCGCCAGTCACCCTCCCTCTTCTCGCGAGGACGTTTTGGCGCTTCTTCAACGCGCCTTTGGATTCAACTCCTTCCTCCCCAATCAGGAAGCGGTTTGCCGCGCGGTGATCGAAGGGCGCGACGTGTTGCTGGTCATGCCCACGGGGTCGGGCAAGTCGCTGTGCTATCAGTTGCCGGCCATCGCGCGCGGCGGCACGACGCTCGTCATCAGCCCCCTCATCGCCTTGATGGAAGACCAGGTGGCCAAGCTCAAGGCGCGCGGTTTTGCCGTGGAGTGCATTCACTCCGGGCGCCGCCGGATGGACTCGCGCCAGGCCTGCCGCGACTACCTGGCTGCTAAACTGCAGTTCCTCTTCATTGCACCCGAGCGCCTGCGAGTGACGGGTTTCCCCGAGATGCTTTCCAAACGTCAGGTTTCGCTGATTGTGGTCGATGAGGCGCATTGTATCTCGCAATGGGGACATGATTTCCGGCCGGATTACCGGCGCTTGGGCCAATATGTGCCCAACCTGCGGCCGGCGCCGGTGATCGCTCTGACGGCCACCGCCACGCCGCCCGTCCAGGACGACATCATCGAACAACTGGGCCTCGCGCGGCCGGCGCGATTCATTCACGGCTTTCGCCGCGCCAACATTGCGATTGAAGTGGTGGAGATCGCGCCGTCGGAACGCTCCCAGCTCACGCGCGAACTGTTGGCGGACCCGCAGCGCTGCCCGGCGATTGTCTACACTCCCACGCGCAAGCAATCGGAATCCCTGGCCGACGAACTCAGCGCCTACCATGCGGCGGCCGCTTATCACGCCGGGTTGGATGCGGGGCGCCGCAAGCAAGTGCAGGAGGAGTTTCTGGCGGGCAAGCTGGAGATCATCGTGGCGACGATTGCGTTTGGCATGGGGATCGACAAGCCCGACATCCGCACCGTTATCCACACCGCATTGCCGGGGAGCATTGAGGCGTATTACCAGGAAATCGGTCGCGCTGGGCGTGATGGCAAACCCAGTCGCGCGCTCCTGATGCATTCCTACGCGGACCGTTACACGCACGACTTCTTCTTCCAGCGCGACTATCCCGACGTGGCGATTTTGGAGTGCATCTTCGCCCTGCTTGAGCTCCAGCCCCAGGAGAAGCGCGAACTCCAGAAGCGAGTGCCCATGGATCCCGAGGTATTTGACCGCGCGCTGGAGAAATTGTGGACGCACGGTGGCGCAATGGTGGACTTTGCCGAGAACGTGAGCCGCGGGCATGGCGACTGGCGCGAACCTTACCTTGCGCAGGCTGAGCACAAGCGCGAACAGATTGAACGCATGATCCGCTACGCCGAAAGCAACCAATGCCGCATGGCCAGCGTGGTGCGCCATTTCGGCGACGTTGCCGATGGCGAGAAGCCCTGCGGGATCTGCGACTACTGCGCGGCGTCAAAGTGCACCGCGCAGAAGTTCCGCTCCGCCACGCCAGCCGAACACCTCGTGACGCAGCGCGTTGCCGCGGGGTTGCGCGCGACCGGCGGCAGATCCACCGGCAAGCTCTACGCCGAATTGTTTCCCCACAAAGACATGAGTCGCGATGATTTCGAGGATTTACTGGGAGGCATGGCGCGCGCGGGAATTGTGCGTCTGGACGATGCGGTTTTCGAGAAGGCCGGGCGGCAGATTCCCTATCGCACCGTCCGGCTGACGCGCGCGGGCTTGGAGGTGAACGCGCAAACTCCGCTGGACCTGGTGATGAAGGATCGCGAGCCGCCCGCCACTCCCCGCAAGCGCAAGAGGAAGGGCAAGCCCCCGGTGAGCGAGAAGCCCCTGGCCACATCGGGCAGTGCGTCCTCAACGGTTCCGAGTAAGCAACCCAAGCGGCCTGCGGATCCGCAGGAAGACTTGCGCGTGGAAGAGGCTTTGCGAGCGTGGCGGTTGGCCGAGGCCCGGCGGCTCCGCGTGCCCCCCTTCTTAATCTTCACCGACCGGGCGTTGAGAGGGTTGGTTGACCTTCGACCCACCACCACCACCGAAATGCTCGCCGTTCCGGGCATCGGTCTGCGCATTGCGGAAAAGTACGGTCAAGAAATACGTGGGATACTGCACGCCGCAAGCGGCCACCACTAGGCTGGATTTTTGATTGACAAGGTACTAATGCCTATTATTGCCCAATACTGGCACTTGATGACCAATAGCCCGAATTATGGATAAAGGGCTAGTCCCCAAAAGTCCTAAATGATGCCGGGGGACAACGGTTGACCCCGCGGTTTTTGACAAGGGGACATTTTGGACATGTGATTTAGAGCAGTCCACGCCGGTCTTAGAGTGGACAAATTGTCATAGTCGGGGCAAATCCGCACGCAAAACGGTATTCTTGTCATATAGTTCGAGCCCAATGAGGACTTTTCGTTCGAACCCAATAACAGCTAATAGTCCGAGCCCAACAAGGCTAATCGTTCGAATCCAATAAGGTCTCATGGTCCGAGCCACAGTGGGGCCAAGGGTCCAGGGCCTGGGAGGGCCATTTCATAGCGATCTGCGCCCTTTGGACAAGCTTGTACCCTTCCCACTGCGTTTTCTGCGCAGCGGTTCGTTCCTCGCGTGGCGGGAGGGACGGGTACTAGTACCTCGGTACCTCCCATTTTGTGACTTTAGTACGATTGTCAGTTCCTTCCACTGAAGATATTTTATCAGGGCAATTTTAGTCAGAATAGATTCAAGCTATTGCTAGATATCTCAAGCAGTTATGGAGAAAGTACACACCGAAAGTTGTGCTTGACAAGATGCGGGGCTTATCTGTAATTTGTTTGATCAGAGTAACCACTTTAACAGAAATTATGGGCAGGGTGCCATAGTTGTGCGCGAGCCTGACGCAGCGGGGCGGCAGGCGAGGAGCCTTTGGTAGTGCATTTTCCACCTCAAAAATTTCGGCAGAGCCGAATGGAGAGATTTCCCATGAAACGCAATGTACTGGTGCTTGCGCTGTTATTCGCAGTTGGGTTGGCGATCTGTTGGTCGCCCTCTGGGACGAAGCAATTTCGTCCGGCGGTTGGAACTCAAGAGGGAAGTGCGGTCGCGAAGGCAAGTCTCGCTACTCCTCTCATTCCTGTCGAAAGCCTGGTGAGTGGGGCAAACCCGTCGCCGGAGGCGATGACGGCCGCGGCGCGCAAGCAAATCGCGGAGAAATACGGCAAGCTGCCGTTGAGCTTTGAGCCCAACGCCGGGGAAATCAATGGCGACGTAAAATTCCTTTCGCGGGGGCACGGCTACACGCTGTTCCTGACCGCGGACCAGGCGGTGCTGTCTTTGCGGAAGCCCGGCAAAACCGCGCCCGCGCTCAAGGGGGGCAAGGCTGGGTGGCCCCAGGGCGCGAAAGCCGGGCTCCTGGCCAAGCATGCCCCGGCGCCGGCGGAGAACTCCGTCCTGCGCATGAGCCTGCTCAGCGCCAACCGCAACGCCCGCGTGGTGGGCATGGATGAGCTGCCCGGAAAAACCAACTATTTCATTGGCAATGATCCCAAGAAATGGCGCACCAACGTGCCCACCTACGCGCAGGTGAAGTATTCCAACGTCTATCCCGGCATCGACCTGGTTTATTACGGCAATCAGAGCGGACAATTGGAATACGACTTTGTGGTGGCGCCGGGAGCCGATCCCGCGGCCATCAAACTGGGTGTGCAGTCCGACCGTCTGCGCCCCGCCGCCCCGCGCGCCTCGGCCCTGCGCCTGGCGGCGAATGGCGACGTCATCGTTTCCTCCTATGGTGGGGAGATTCGTTTCCACAAGCCGGTGGTGTATCAACTGGGCAGCGCTCCCTCCGCCGCCCGCCGCACCGTGGTGGACTCGCACTACGTGCTGACGGCATCCAACGGTGTCAGCTTCGCCCTGGGCGCCTACGATCGTTCCCGTCCGCTCTTCATCGACCCCGTCCTGACCTATTCAACTTACTTGGGCGGCACGAATTATGATGATGGCCTGGCCATTGCGGTGGACAGTAGTAAGTACGCTTACGTGACGGGCAACACAGGATCGGTTGACTTTCCCACCAACGGTACGAACCAGAACTTCAACACGACCGGCGGCGCGTCGAACTCGAGTGGTCTCGCTTCCGGCGCTCAAAATGCTTTTGTCAGCAAGCTGGACCCCACGGGAAGCACGCTCATTTATTCCACCTACTTGGGGGGCTCGGTTTATGACAGTGGCCAAGGCATCGCCGTCGACTCCCTCTCCGGCAACGCGTACGTGACCGGGGGAACCTCCTCGGGCGACTTTCCCACTTACCATCCCTCTCAGCGCTACTTGTGCAACGATAGTAATTGGGCCGTGGATTGTGTCGGCGTTCCCAATGCTTTTGTCACCGAATTGAACTCCACCGGAAGCAGCTTGCTTTATTCGACCTACCTGGGTGGGAGCGGGGGCGATGCGGCCCTGGCAATCGCCCTGGATGGCAGCGATAACGCCTATGTGACCGGATTCACTTACTCGCCCAATCTTGCGACCACTTCGACGACCCTGGCGAGCGGCGCTCAAAATGGCTTTGTTGCCAAGCTGACTCTCCCGGCCTCCGGTAACGTGGTCCTGGATTTCTATACTTATTTGGGCGGCTCGGTGGACGAGTCGAGTAACCCCGCCGTCGATTCGGGCAATGCCATTGCCGTTGATTCCACCGGCGTCTACGTGGCTGGATACGCTGATTCCACCAACTTCCCAACCACCCCGGGTGCGTTCCAGACCCACTTGAACTATGCGTCCCCCAACCAATCGTGCGGCTATACGGTTACTCTGCAAAATGCTTTCGTGACCAAGCTGAATCTCAACACCGCGGCGCGGATTTATTCCACCTACCTGGGTGGGGAGTGCTACGATGTTGCCAAAGGGATCGCCGTGGATGCCAGCCACAATGCCTACGTGACGGGCAGCACCACGTCCACTTACTTCCCCATACCCAGTTTACAAACCTACAACGCTTTTGGTCTTTATACGGATCCCGAGAGCGGAATCACCACGGCCATTCCCACCACGGGAGGTCTCGCTTGCTCGGTCGGCGGTGAAAGTATAAGCGCCAATTGTTCCAATGCCTTTGTCAGTGAACTCAACCCGGCCGGCACGGGTTTGGTTTATTCGGCCTATCTCGGTGGCCACGGCAGCGACTCCGGCAACGCCATCGCGGTAGATACCTTAGGAAACATGTATGTTGTCGGGAACACGACCTCGAGCGACTTCCCGGTCAACCCGACCGCTTCCGAAATTTCTGTTCACTGCGCCGGCGACTGTTCAGTTTCCGAAATCCAGCCCACCTTCGGGGGGGGCAGCATTGTCGGCGATGCCTTTGTCGCGGAGATCAGTAGCGTCACCAACGGTTCCGTCCTCATGTTCTCCACCTACCTGGGAGGCAGCTCGGATGATGAGGGAACCGGCGTTGCCCTGGACCCCTCCGCCGACGTTTTCCTGACCGGCACAACCGCTTCGACGGGTTTCCCCACCACTCCCACGAGCGTACTTCCATGTACGACTGACATCCACAATGTCACGACATGTGCCACCAATACCATCCATCCCGAGCAGCCCGCGCTCGGCTCGGGAGCATCTACGAATGCTTTTGTGGCCATGATCGGGGCGTCTCCTTACGCCTATGTGACTCCGAATAATCTGCCCTTTGAGCCCTTGGGGTTGCAAGCAGGCACCCCCAGCAACGAGCAAGTGGTGACGGTAACGAACCTCGGGAATGCCCCGTTGATCTTTAATGGCATCAGCCTTGTCTCCGCCAAAGACTTCAAGATCGACTACAGTTTTACGCCCACGGGGTCAGTGCCCCCCGTTTGCTCCACCGCGCCCGGTGCGTTCATCGTTACACCGACCCCGCCACCCCCAGACAACTACACCTATAACTATACAAGCACCGGTTCCCTGTCGCCCAACACCAGTTGCTCGATCGCGGCGTACTTCAACCCGCAGCATTTTGGACAGTTGAGCGACACCCTGAACATCGACGATAATGCCCTCCCCGGCTACTACACGGGAAATGGCTATCCGATCCAAGCGGTTCCTCTCAGCGGCGAGGGTCTGCTCTCACCGACGTTCACGGTTTCGAATGTCACCATTACTTACGGCACGAGCTCGGCGACCTTTACCGGAACCATATCGGCGGGCGGAGACAGTGAAGAGCCGGGGACGTTCTACCCGCCCATCGGGGATACCATTACTGTTACCGTCAACGGCTCGCTGACGGGCACCGGCACCGTCGGCGCCAACGGCGCTTTCTCCGTGACCGTGAGCGGCACCGGAGTTCTGGGGGTTGCCAGTTCGCCGTATGCCGTTCAGTACAGTTATGCGGGTAACACCTCCTCGGGGAATTACTTCGCTTCCGCCTCGAACAACAGCACCACGCTGACGGTCCAGACTCTGCCCATCACAGCGACGCTGAGCGCGTCGAACAAGACGTATGACGGGAGCGCCACGGAACCGAACGGGAACATGAGCTGCACGGCGAACGGAGTGATCAACGGCGATTCCGTGACCTGCACGCCCAGCAACGGCTCCTTCAACTCAGCGGACGTGGCTACGGCGAACCAAGTGACGGCGACGGTGACGCTCAGCGGGACGGGAGCCGCCAACTACACGCTGGGGGCCACGGCGGGATCCTCGACGCTCTCCACCAGCGCGATGGCCTCGGCCAATATTAACGCGCTGGGAGTGACGCTGACGGCGGGCAGCTACAGCGCCACTTATGACGGCAACACGCATGCACCTTCGGCCTGCGCCAGCAGCGCGTCTACTTTCGTGACCTGCACGGACAGCCCCAGTTCGGTGGGGCCGGATGTGGGCTCCGGCACGGTCACCCCGACCCCCTCGTACGCGCAGGGGACTTCGGGTGACTACAGCCTCAACAACACCAACGGGTCCTGGTCGATCACCCCGCTGGGAGTGACGCTGGCGGCGGGCAGCTACAGCGGCACCTATGACGGCAACGCGCATGCGCTTACGGCCTGTGCCAGCACCTGGGCGGGCGTGACCTGCACGAACAATCCGGCCGGGCCGGTAGGACCGGACGTGGGCGGAGCGGCGGTTGTTCCGGTCTCGTCGCTGGTGACCGGGATCGCGGCCGACTACAACATCACGCCGGTGAACGGCGCGTGGTCGATCACCCCGCTGGGAGTAACGCTGGCGGCGGGCAGCTACAGCGGCACTTATGACGGCAACACACACGCGCCTTCGGCCTGCACCAGCAGCGCCTCCACCCTCGTGACCTGCACGGACAGCCCCAGTCCGGTGGGGCCGGATGTGGGCTCCGGCGCAGTCACCCCAACGCCGGTGTACGGAAAGGGGAATTCGACCGACTACAACTTCAGCAGCAGCACCAATGGGTCATGGTCGATCACGCCGCTGGGAGTAACGCTGACGGCGGGCAGCTACAGCAACACTTATGACGGCAACACGCACGCGCCTTCGGCCTGCACCAGCAGCGCCTCCACCCTCGTGACCTGCACGGACAGCCCCAGTCCGGTGGGGCCGGATGTGGGCTCCGGCGCGGTCAGCCCAACGCCGGTGTACGTGAAGGGGAATTCGACCGACTACAGCCTCACCAGCGACCCCGGCTCCTGGTCGATCACGGCGTTGACGGTGACCGTGACCGGGGGCAGCTACAGCGGCACTTATGACGGCAACACGCACGCGCTTTCGGCCTGCGCCAGCACCTGGGCGGGCGTGACCTGCACGAACAACCCGGCCGGGCCGGTAGGACCGGACGTGGGCGGAGCGGCGGTTGCTCCGGTCGCGTCGGTGGTGAGTGGGGTCGCGGCCGACTACACGATCAAGCCGGTGAACGGCGCGTGGTCGATCACGCCGCTGGCAGTGACGCTGACGGCGGGCAGCTTAAGCGCGACGTATAACGGCAGCGCCCAGTCGCCTTCCGCCTGCGCCAGCAGCGCGTCTACTTTCGTGACTTGCACGGACAGCCCCAGTACGGTGGGGCCGGATGTGGGC
>Ga0326728_10023822_pt1 | contig 11161 bp, 11 predicted proteins | sample MB3enrmetagenome_FD_207602 | JGI IMG/M metagenome (GOLD analysis project Ga0326728, IMG submission 207602) | Lab enriched peat soil microbial communities from McLean, Ithaca, NY, United States - MB31MN | ecosystem: Environmental > Terrestrial > Soil > Wetlands > Peat | place: USA: New York... | reverse complement strand
GCGCGCGGGATTTTCACCAGATCAGCGGACGCGCCGGCCGCAAGGGATTCGACGACCGCGGCTGGGTGGTGGCGCAAGCGCCCGAACATGCCATCGAGAACCTCAAGCTCGCCGAAAAATCCGCCCGTGACGGCAGGAAAACCGTCAAGCGCCAGCCGCCGGAGAAAAACTTCGTCAACTGGGATAAAAACACCTTTGCCCGCCTGGTCGCCGCGCCGCCGGAGCGGTTGACTTCCCGCTTCCAGGTTTCGCACGGCATGCTCCTCAACGTCCTCAGCCGCAAAGCCGACGGCTGCGGCGCCATGCGGCAACTGATCCGCGATTGCCATGAATCCCCCAAGGCGAAGAAGGCGCACCGGGAGCGCGCCTGGCAATTGTTCCGCTCGCTGCTGGACCGCAAGATCGTGGAATTCATTCCCAAGACCGAAGCCGGCGCGACCCTGCGCGTCAACGTTGATTTGCAGGACGATTTCTCGATGGACCAGACGTTGTCGTTGTATTTGCTGGACACGATTCCTTTGCTTGACCCGCAACAGCCGGACTACGCCCTGGTCCTGCTCACGCTGGTCGAGTCCATCGTGGACGATCCCGACATCATCCTGCGCAAACAACTGGACAAAATTAAGACGCAAAAAATGGCGGAGATGAAGATGGAGGGGCTGGAATACGATCAGCGGATGGAAGAGCTTGAAAAGCTCGAATACCCCAAGCCCAACCGCGACTTCATTTATTCGACCTTCAACGCCTTCGCCGACCGGCATCCGTGGGTGGGCCAGGAGAACATCCATCCCAAGTCCATCGCGCGCGAGATGTTTGAGTCGTTCCGATCCTTCTCCGATTACATTCGCGACTACGAATTGCAGCGGGCCGAGGGCGTCCTGCTGCGCCACCTCAACGGCGTTTTCAAGGTGGTCGCCCAAACCGTGCCCGACGCGGCCAAGAACGAACAGGTGCGCGAGATGGAACTGTATCTGGCCACGATGATCCGGCAAATCGATTCCAGCCTGCTGGACGAATGGGAAAAGATGCGCGATCCGACCTACCAGCGCGCCGAGACGAAGGAAGCCCCCCTGCCCGGCGCGGAGCAGGCTGAGGCGGACCTGACGCAGGACCAAAAAGCCTTCACCGCGGCGATTCGCAACCGCATCTTCACCTTCCTGCGCGGCTTGGTCATCGGTGATTTCGAAGCTGCCCTCGCCAGCCTCGCTTCGCCCGAAGACGCCGCCGGACAGCCCTGGACACCAGAACGACTGGAGCAGACGCTGGAGACCTACCATGCTGAGCACGAGCGGATTTGCCTGGACCCCAACGCCCGCAACGTGCGCCACACCTACGTCAACCCGTCCGAAGACAAGAAGAGTTGGCGCGTGCAACAAATGCTGGTGGACCCGGAAGGCCACAACGACTGGGTGGCCGAATTCGAGGTGGATTTAGGCGAGTCAAGAAAGTCAGGCGAACCGGTCCTGAAGCTGCGCCGCTTGGGCAACCTGGGCGGTGGTTAGCTTCATCGGGTCATTTTGCGAGTGCAGGAGAAGAATCGTGAAAAATTCAGTTTTCCCTCTCCACGTGATAAACAATCAGTGCGCCGGCAATGCAACCGGAGACAACTCCCACAGGCAATGCACCAACATTAACTGCGTCCAATCCGGACGTGGTAAAGGGAACGCCATAAAAAAGAAAAGCAAAAACCCAGGTGGCAATTAGACCAAGCACGCCTCCGCCGAGGACGAAAAGAAATCGGCGAAGCCAAAGCCACAGTTTGCCGTTCTTTGATGGAAGCAACCAGTAAAATGGAATATTGCTTTTCACACAAGTTCTCACTTTTTGAACTCTCGTGTTTTCTCATGGCTCCGCGCAGGTTCGGAACGCGGATCCAACTTCCCATCGCCATCTGTTGGACGAGCCATTTTGGGCTTTATTGTCGTTTTGTTTGCAAGACCTGGACATGAACCGGTCCCGCAGAGGTTTTGTCGCGCACGCGCCAGACTTCTTCAAGAATGTCATGTTTCATTGGGCAGACATGGTTTGGCCGGACGACACGTTTTCTTTGGTGCCGGCACCAGACGGCGTCCGTGTTTGGCCTGCGCTTTTTGCAGATGGACAACCATCCGGTGCAAGTCGTAATCAAACCGGGCCGCGAGCTTTTCGCGCATCTGCCAGATTTCTTCCAGAAAATCGTTCTTCATAACATTGGTTTCAACATAAGCTGTTTTGGTGTGCAAATCACGGGGATTTCATACCCGGCTTCCCGGCACGCAGCGCCAAGTTGGGTGCCGATGGCTGCATTAGCCAGATGCCGGCAGTTCCATGTGAGCAGGAAGTGCATCCGATGCACAGCGGCCACCGCCAGATGCAGGGCATCGTTCGATGCCTTGGTCGGAATCAATCCGCTGTCGAGCACAGCCCTGGCAACCTGCTCGACTTCCCCGTTGATCTCCAGAATCGGCAGCCCGCGAATCTCCGCCAATCGCGCGGCGGCGGCGGTCTTGTCCCCTTCGGACGATTCATCCAACACCACTTGGGAAATGAACAACGCAAAATGACGGCGGCGGGTGCGCCGCCATTCCTTTGTTATTTGCTGGTCCGCCGCAATGATCAAATCCCGGCTGTGCCATGCCGTCAGCAGACTCGGAATCGTCGTTTCGAGATAGACCTTTGGTTTCAAGTCCCCTCCACCAATTTCTTGAGCACTAGCATGAGCAAGAAAGTATCGAATCAATTCTGAAAACAAAAGGCCAAGTTTTCAATTCCGCACGATACCCTGTCTTCATTTCCGGCAATGATGCAAGTGTCAATTCTCACTCATTAAACTCGCATGTTTTCTCTTCGCTCCAAGCAGGTTCGAAAGGCGGATCCAACTTCCCATCGCCAGATGTTGAGCGGGTCATTCAAGGCGGTTGCAGTATCTGTTTGGCGGCCATTCCCAGATTCTGTCCGTTCAAGGCTTCCCAGTCTTTCATGTCACGATTGACTTTGCGCAGGGTATTGGCTTTTTGGGCGGCGCATTCCAGGGCATTGCCTTGGTTTTGCAGTTTCCTGGAAATCAAATCCGCCACAAATTTTGAGCGTTCACCGCTGGGAATGTGAGACCGCAGCCGCTGCACAACGGGGGGCGGAAGTTCAAAAGTGACTTTCATACATGGAATACATCATGCAGCCTGCGCGATTCTCCCGCCATGACAACAATCTTTCCGGGCATCCGTGAAGAATTCTTAAATCCTTTGCGGCTTTGCGTTCTTGCGCCTTTGCGTTAAGAATGTTAACCACTTTGGCGAACATGGTTTGAAGAATACGGCATTGCCGGAGAAAGACGTTTAACGCAAAGCCGCAAAGCCGCAAGGGCGCAAAGATTCAGAATTTTATGATTATAGTCCTAAAACCGAATATCTCGAAAAAAGACGAATCTGCCGTCCTCAAAGAGATACGTAAACTCGGCTACCGCCCCCATGTCATGCGGGGCATCGAACGCGTCGTCGTCGGCGCCATCGGCGATGAACGCACCCACCCATCACTGGAAACCCTCACTTCCTGGCCCCAAGTCGAGCAGGTCATGCCGGTGCAAAAACGGTACAAACTGGTCAGCCGCGAAGGCCAAAAGACCAATTCCATCGTTTCGGTCCGCAATAATCCCATTGGCGGGAAGAAATTCCAGGTCATGGCGGGGCCGTGTTCGGTGGAGGGTGAGTCCCAATTGCTGGCCACGGCCCACGCGGTGCAAAAGGCCGGCGCGACCATTCTGCGCGGGGGCGCCTTCAAACCGCGCACGTCCCCTTACGAGTTCCAGGGGCTGGGCGAGAAGGGGCTGAAACTCCTGGCCAAGGCGCGCCGCGAAACCGGCCTGGCCATCATCACCGAACTGCTCTCCGAAAACCAGGCTGAGTTGGTGGCCGAATATGCCGACATTATCCAGATTGGCGCGCGCAACTCGCAGAATTTCCAATTGCTCATCACCGCCGCCAGGACCGGCAAGCCGATCCTCCTCAAGCGCGGCCTCTCCATGAGAATCGAAGAATGGCTGCTGGCGGGTGAATACGTGTTGTCGAATAACAATCCCAACTTGATTTTTTGCGAACGGGGCATCCGCACGTTCGAAACTTACACGCGCAACACCCTGGACCTTTCCGCCGTTCCCATCATCAAGAATGAATCGCATTGCCCGATCATCATCGACCCCAGCCAGGGATCGGGCCGGGCGGATTTGGTGGCGAGCCTTTGCCAGGGCGCGGCGGCGATGGGCGCCGACGGACTTTTGATCGAAGTCCATCCCAACCCCGCCGAAGCCTGGAGCGATGGCGCGCAACAACTGAGCCTGGATGGGTTCGCGCGATTGATGGAAAGCCTGAAGCCGTTCATCGCGGCGGCGGGCCGCGAGCCGGGGGCCGGCAAGCAATAGTTGTTGCTTATTTGCGCTTGTCAATCGGCGCGCGCATTCTATGCTGGCATTCAATAAAATTCGTTGCGGGAAATATATGAATAGAATCATTACCTTCACATCGGGCCTCGCGTTCATCACTCTGGCGGCGGCGGCCGGGGCGCAGGATTGGCCGCAGTGGCGCGGCGCCAATCGAGATGCAAAAGCCGCCGGCTTTGCCGCGCCCAAAAGCTGGCCGGACCAATTGCATCAGAAATGGAAAATCGAAGTGGGCGAGGCCGATGCCACTCCCGCCCTGGTCGGCAACCGGTTGTATGTCTTTTCGCGCCAGGAAACCGATGAAGTGACTCAATGCCTGGATGCCGCCACCGGAAAACAAATCTGGATGGACAAATATGCCGCCAAGGCCGCGACCGGGCCGGCCGGGCAGCATCCGGGACCGCGCAGTTCACCCACGGTGGGGGAAGGCAAGGTTGTAACCCTCGGGGTGCGCGGCGCCTTGTCCTGCCTGGATGCCGCCACCGGCAAGGTGATCTGGCGCAAAAATGATTTTCCCGGCTTGCCCAAATTCTTCACTGCAATGTCGCCGATCATCGTTCATGGCCTGTGCGTGGCGCATCTGGGCGCGGATACCAACGGCGCCATCGTCGCTTACGATCTCAAGAGCGGCGCTCAAAAGTGGCAATGGACCGGCGACGGTCCGGCCTATGATTCCCCGGTGCTGTTGAAATTAGGCCGTACCAGCCTGATTGTGTCGCAAACGGCCAAAAAAATTGTGGCCATCAACGCAGCCGATGGAAAGCTCGCCTGGGAGACGGACTTCGCGCCAAAGGGCATGGCCCAAAACACGGCCACGCCCATCGTGGACGGCCAAATAGTGATCTACACCGGCGCGGGCCGCGGCACGGTGGCCGTGAAACTTGATAAGACGGCAGACACCATCACGGCGAAGCCACTGTGGAGCAACCCGGACCTGGCCCCGCGATTTGCCTCGCCGGTGCTGAAAAACGGTTTGCTCTATGGCTTGTCGCAAAAGGGACAATTCTACTGCATCAACGCGCAAACCGGCAAGACCGCCTGGGTCGAGACTGGGGACGGACGCGGAGGCGGCTTCGGCTCCATCGTTGATGCCGGCCCGGTCTTGATGGCCTTGACGCCCAAATCTCAACTCATCATTTTCCAGCCGACCGACAAGGAATACACCCAAGTGGCCAGCATCAAGGTGGCGGACACCCCGACCTACGGCTACCCGGTTGTGGCTGGCAAGCGGATTTTTGTGGAGGACCAGGATTCGGTCACGCTCTGGACCCTGGAATAGGAAGCTTCTTAATGTGGCACTACGTCCAAAACGGCCAGGCCTGCGGTCCCATTGACACACCCGCGCTGCAAGCGCTTTTGCAAAACGGCTCGCTTGGCCCGGATGCCCTCGTTTGGCAACAGGGCATGCCGGATTGGGTCCCGGCCCGCTCGGTGGCCGGCTTCGCCGCCTCTGTCCCACCGGGCAGCACACCGCCGCCTATTCCGCCCTTGGGTCCTCCGCCCAAAGTCCCGGCGGCGGCGATGGACCCGGAGACATCCGACATTGAGCAGAACAAGGTTTTTGCGGTGCTGGCGTACATTGGAATTCTGTTTCTGGTGCCATTGCTGGCCGCGCCGCGCTCCCGGTTTGCGCGCTATCACACCAATCAGGGCATCGTCCTGTTTCTCTCCTTCGTGATACTTTGGTTTGGCCTGGGCGTGCTGGCCGCCATTCCCATTGTCAACATTATATTGATTCCCCTCGGCGTTTCGGCGGGGTTTATTCTGTCGGCGGGCATGCTGGTTTTTATGATCATCGGCATCATTCACGCCGCATCCGGCGAGTACAAACCGCTGCCATGGATCGGGCACTTTCGTTTGTTGAACTAACCCTGAAATGACCCTTACCTGGCGCCTTGTTCGATCCAGGCGCGAATCAAGCCGACTTGCTCTTTGGTCAACGGTTCAATGTGGCCCTTGTTCTTGGGCGGCGGCATGTAATCATCCGGATTGCCAAGATGGGCGACATCGCCCAACAACGGACTTTTTGCGATGTCTCCGGCCACGACAACCACGCCGTCCTTGCCGCCCTTCAAAACCGCCTCCAGCGAGTCCAGCCGCAGTCTGCCTTTCGGCTTGGGCGTTTTTGGCCCGTGGCATGGATAACATGATTTTTCTAAAATTGGCTGGACGTCAGTCGCATAGGCCGCGCCTGCCTTGGCCACCGCCGGTGGCAGCCGGCTGGTATCATACGCCGTCTTTTTATCACCGGCCAGGGCGCAAAAGGCAATGAGAGCACATCCACATACACAACCAAGAATCAAGGATTTCGACAACATGGGGTTATTTATTCAAAAGCGACGCCGCGCGTCAAAGATTATTTGCCTGTCTCCACAATGGAACTTTCAAGCACTGCCGGGGTTTGATCTTTGGCCGGGTTGCCTCTACTCTATTCATGGTGCATAGAATTGCCTTTCAGTTTGGGGTGTTTACGGTGACTTGGTACGGGATTTTGGTGGCTTCAGGCTTCATGGCGGGCTTGTGGACGGCCAGCCGCCGTGCTCCGCGCGATAATATCCACCCGGAAATCATCTTCGATCTCGGTCCCTGGCTTCTGCTCGGCACGATTCTGGGGGCGCGCACGCTCTACGTCGTTTCGTATTGGAAGGAGGACTTTGCCGGCTGGCCCATTACGGAAATATTCATGGTGCAACATGGCGGCCTGGTTTTTTACGGCGGCCTGATCGGCGCTTCTTTGGCTTGCATCTTGTTTGCCTGGCACAGACATCTTCCTCTGTGGCGATTGGCTGATGTTCTCGCGCCGAGCATCGCCCTCGGCAGTTTCTTTGGACGCTGGGGCTGCCTGACTTATGGCTGTTGCTATGGCCGTCCGACCTCTTTGCCCTGGGGCATTCAATTTCCCAAGGGCAACCCCAGTTGGCCCCACTACGTCCATCCAACGCAAATTTATGATTCGCTTTTGAACTTGGGGTTGTACGTCTTTTTGGCGTGGCTCTATCGCCGCAAAAAATTCGACGGCCAGGTTTTTGCCCTTTATTTGATCTGTTATGCCGTGTTCCGGTCTTTCGTGGAACTTTTTCGCGGCGATTACACGCCGGTCCATTATTGGGGATGGCTCACTCCCGGGCAACTGGTGAGCATCGGCATCATCGCGGCGGGGGTGGTTCTGCTTTGGAAGCTTCCGCGAAAAAAGATCGAAATGCGCGAGGTCGTCAAAGCGACCGTGGTCCACAAAGCGTAGAGATGGAAAATAATCCCGATCCGCCTCCTGTGTTCCTGGCCGGCCCCACTGCGGCGGGAAAATCCGCCGTCGCCCTGGAACTGGCCGAACGCATCGGCGGTGAAATCATTTCGGTCGATTCCATGCAAGTCTATCGCGGTTTGGATATTGGCACGGGCAAACCTTCCCCCGCCCAACAAAAGCGCGTCCCCCATCACCTCATTGATGTGGCCGGGCTGGACGAATCCTTCGACGCCGCCCGCTTCGTTTCCCTGGCTGGCGCCGCCGCCGCCGGCATCCGATCTCGCGGGCGCGTCCCGATTTTTTGCGGCGGGACGGGGTTGTATTTCAAGGCCTTTCTCGAAGGGCTGGGCGGCGCGCCGCCGGCCGATCCAAAAATCCGCGCCGAACTCGAATCGACGCCGCTGGAAACATTATTGACAGAGTTGGAGCGGCGCGATCCGGCGACATTCCAAAAGGTGGACCGTCAAAATCCGCGCCGCGTCATTCGCGCGCTGGAGGTCATCCGCATTACCGGCAGGCCCTTTTCCGGGCAACGCGCCGGCTGGCAGGCCGGGCGTCCCGCCGTCCCCGGCCATTTCATCGGCCTGATCCGGCCGGCCGGCGAATTGCATGACCGCATTCGCCGGCGCGTCGATGAGATGTTTGCCAACGGCCTGGTCGCGGAAACCGAATCGCTGCTGCAACGCGGCCTGGCCAAAAACCCCACCGCCCTGCAAGCCTTGGGCTATCGCCAGGCGGTCGAACATCTCCGGGGCAAACGGTCTTTGGCAGAAACTATTGAGCTGGTAAAAATCCGCACCCGCCAATATGCCAAACGCCAACTGACCTGGTTCCGGCGGCAAATGAAGCTGGACTGGATTACGCTGGAGGGCCAGACGGCCGCCGCGCTGGCGCGGATCAGCTTTTGCGCCAGTCCGCCGTAACCGCTGCGATGAAGGCGGAAGCGGGACTATCCGTCCATCTTGCCAGCCGCGCATGATTCTGACCCTTTAACTATTGATTGCTGAATTGCCGGATCAGTGCCAATACCCCCGCATACGATGAAAGCGGCCCCAGCCATGTGCCCACCCTCCATGAAACCAGACTGCGCCAGGGAATGGCGGGTAAGCCCAGTGCCCACCCACCCAAACCCATCCGCCGTTCCATACCCAGTCGCCTCCAACCCAAACGTATTCCGGCCCCGGAGCCGGGGGCTGGGTTTCGGCAGGAGGCGGCGGGGGCGGCGTCTGCGAGCCGGGATAATTCGTTTGCGGCTCGGGCACGGGCGTCGAACCGGCAATCGAACTGGGCGTGGTGATCAGGAAATCAATCACCTGATTACTGACGCCGGAGTTCTTCAAATCAATAATGGCGTCGGCGGTCAGATGATAGACCGTGCGCGAGTTGCGGACTTGGGCGATAATAACATCGGAACCGAACCCAAGTTTGGCCATGACCTTGACATCGGCCAGAGTCAACGGTTGCAACGTCTGGATTCGCCGACAGGTGTCCGGGGCCGCCTGGCATAGTTTGGCTATTTGCTCTCCGGTCAGGGCGAACGGAGGGGGAACAACTTGAGCGGCTGGCGGCTGGCAGGGAGGAGGGGATTGACTCGCACAGCCTGCGATCAGAAGGCTCAACGCGGCGGCCAGCAAAACCGGCGCATTCATCCGGGTCAAAAAAGAATTCTGCTTGAAGTTCATACGATTCCTTTTGTTCAAAACCGCGTGTTTGGGGGGGTGATCCTCCACGCCGTCACACGACGCACGCGGAACTTTTTCTTCCTGTCGTATTATACCCTCCGACAGAACGCGCGCAAATGGGAATTTTTGATCCATTGCTTGCCGCTGGCTTTCGCGCCAATCCATGCTATGATAAAGGTGTTGGTTGAAGCACTGAAACATTGAAAGCACTGATCTCGCTCAATAAAAGGACCGAACGCGTCTTCCTCATCGGTTTGGAACTCAAATCAGCGTCGGGTTGGACCACGCGCGAATCCCTGGATGAGCTGGCCGAATTGGCTATCACCGCCGGCGGCGCGGTCATCGGCAACGGCGCCCAGAAGCTGGAGTCGCCCGTCGCCGGAACTTTCATTGGCACCGGCAAAGCGGCGGAATTTGCCCGGTTTTGCGCGGCCAACGATGTCGATACGGTCGTCTTCGACGATGAACTTTCCCCCGCGCAAAGCCGCAATCTGGAAAGGGTTTTTGGCTGCAAGGTTCTGGACCGCACGGCGCTGATTCTTGACATCTTCGCGCAACGCGCCCAATCGCGCGAAGGCAAACTCCAGGTGGAACTGGCCCAATTGCAGCACTTGCTGCCGCGCCTGACCCGCTTTTGGGGCCATCTTTCCCGCCAATCCGGCGGCATCGGCATGCGCGGTGGCGAAGGCGAATCGCAACTGGAATCCGACCGCCGCCGCGTGCAGGAGCGGATCGAAAAAATCACCGAAGACCTTCAAGCCGTGCGGCGGCAGCGCGCCACCCAGCGCAACGGACGGCAGCGCAACCTCTGGCCCCTGGCCTCGATCGTGGGCTACACCAACGCCGGCAAATCCACCCTGCTCAACGCCCTGACCGGCGCGGCCGTGCTGGCCGAAGACAAACTGTTTGCCACCCTGGACCCAGCCACGCGCCGCCTGCGCCTGCCGACCAACCAAAACGTCTTCTTGACAGACACTGTCGGTTTCATCCGCAAACTGCCGCACGGCCTGGTGGAGGCCTTCAAGGCGACGTTGGAAGAAGTGGTCCAGGCCGAATTGCTCCTGCACGTGGTTGATGTCAGCCATCCGCAAGCCGCCGAACAGATCGTTGCTGTCAATACCGTGCTCCAGGAAATTGGGGCGGGCGGCAAGCCGACCCTGATGGTCTTCAACAAAATCGACCGTTTCGGCGGCAACGGCCTGCTGCAAAAGTACCTCGATCAATATCCCAAGGCCGTCGCTGTCTCGGCCAGCACCGGCGAGGGCATCCCGGCCTTGATCCAGGAATTGGGCACGCAACTGCGGCCCATCCGTGAATTTGTCGAATTGCGCGTGCCGCATGGCGACTCGGCCGTCATCGCCCGCCTGCATCAAGTGGCCCAAGTCATCGAGCGCGATTATGAAGGGGCCACAGCGCGGTTCAAAGCGCGCATCCCGCCGCATTTTCACGCGGAGTTCGAGCCTTACATCGTGCGGCATCTGCAAAACGGCAAGCCCGCCCGGAGCCGCGCCGCAAACTGATGCGGCCCCTTCAACCTTTCGTGAGTCCGACATAGCCGCTTCCGCGACGGCGGAAGCCTTCAGCCTTTGCTTGCGCCCTTCAGCGGATTCGCGTCACGAGCCAGGCGCCGGCCACAAATAACACGGCGCTGTAGGCAAAGGCAACCGATGTGCCCGCCGCCGCCCAGAGCAGGCCAACGATGATGCTCGAAAGAAAATCGCCGATGCCGTTGACCGTGGCCAGCACCCCGAAGGCCATGCCCTGGTGCTTCTCTTCCACCAGTTCCGCGCAATACGAATCTTCCAATGTCTCTTCCAGCGCGAC
>Ga0326728_10023821_pt1 | contig 11161 bp, 9 predicted proteins | sample MB3enrmetagenome_FD_207602 | JGI IMG/M metagenome (GOLD analysis project Ga0326728, IMG submission 207602) | Lab enriched peat soil microbial communities from McLean, Ithaca, NY, United States - MB31MN | ecosystem: Environmental > Terrestrial > Soil > Wetlands > Peat | place: USA: New York... | reverse complement strand
TAAGCAGTGGCTGACCTTTATAGTGATGTTTTCTCAGACGGCTAATAGCTCTTTATTGCTCTTTGCCATTGAAAGCGACGTTGCCCCAATATTTCATATACACGTCATATCCGTGTTCAGGCAGCGGATGGCGATAGTTACTCCGTTCGACTCCTCGACCGCCGTGCGTGCATAACAGCCTTGACTCGGACTAGGCGCTGTAACACAAGTTAGTTACAGCAACGCTTATTTACACCGAGCGTATAGTCTCTACGCTCGGTGTGGTTTCAAAAAACGGTGGTTAGGTAATCAACGCCGAGGCCAACACACGCACGGAAGTGATAAGATATCCAAGTTTTTCATACGATGGCACGTTGACAATTTCAAGATGCCTGCTACGCCTGAAGAGACTGGGAAGCTCTTTATATCGATGCTCGAAACGGTGGAAGCCGGTTTGCACACTGGCAAGCTTAATGACTGGGGACTGCTCGGCAACGGACGGGACGGATACGCGATTAGTGAGTCAAACGAAGAGGAGCTTTTCGCTGCTATGCTCCAGATGATGCCGTTCGTAACGTTTGAGATATTTCCGGTGCTCAGTGCTGACCAGTCGATGGAAGCAATAGACAAAGCAGTTTCCGCGATGCAGTCTCCGTAAAAGCGCTTCGGCGGTGGAAAAAGAAGAGAGAAGAGGAGAGACCTTACTCTTTAAGCGGATGAGCTGTGACTGTTCATAGACCACAGCGCACTTCTTTCCAATATTTCATATACACGTTTTACACCTGCTCAGGCGGCTGGGCTTGAAGTCATGAAAAGAGCATGCAGCCCAGTAAAAAAGCAGTTGCTCCTGCTGAGGTGTAGGTTGCTGTTACTTATAATCGAAGCGTTAAGGAGTGGCTCCGTTTATGCATACCCCTTTTTTCGCCTTTAAATAACTCTTTTGAATCACGCTTGTATTGCCTCTTAGCAAGACGGGGTAGAGGCTGAAGTGCTTCGCACATCTGTCAACGTTTGCGTCAAAGTCTGACTCATAGGAAAGACCGGTATCCATTTTGGCGATCTTCATAAATCGCGCATGCTTCATCAACGTGAAGTCCTCGCTTAGACCCTGCCATTGAGCAGCAACCATGGGCGTCAAAAACAGCATGATGTTGTTGTTGGTGAGCACGTTTGCATATGCCTGATTCCCACCGAGCGCAAGGGCGATGCAGTCATCAACCGTTGCCCCATTGTCGTCAGCAAGGAAGAAAAGTTGACATGTACTGCCGTTGAAATCGTGCTCAAGGGTCCTAAGGGCATCACAGATCCCATAAACCACAAAGATCCCGTCTGAAAAGTCTGACATGCGCTCGATCTGGTGGTATACCTCTTGCTTAAGGAGCTTACTATCGACATGAAGCCTCAACGGAAGAACGTGGACAACGACAGCAAGATCGTCTACGCTTCGACGGCGAAGCAGCTGCTGAAGAACGCCATGTCTTTTTCTCAAATGTCCGCCAGAATGCGCCCCCTGTCGCTGCTTCTTAACGAGATTAAAGGCCCCTTCAAAATCCTTAATAAGAAATGGGCGGTTCTGTGATCGTAGCTTTCGTGCTAGCTCCTGCTGTTCTGTGCTGTCAACGATGACAAGCTGCTTGACGTCGTCATCATCGGCAAGAATGGAGGTGAGCTCATCTTCGAGCATTCTGCATGAAATGATACTTAAGATGGGAATGTGGCGTCACCTTGTGAACACTACTTTTTTCCAATATTTTATATATGCATCATATACGTGCTCAGGCAACGGATGTTTGTAGTGCTTCCCGTCAACTCCGCCGAGTGAAATCAATAGATATGTGCGCTTCTAATGGCACAACACAGAGCACCGTTTGCTTCTCAATGGCTACTCTTGAATTTGGGCAAAGCGAACTCCCATGTCAAAAGCTCTTTGACAATCCTTTGGGAATTCCTCTTTTCTCGTCTTTGCCTTCGCTTTAACGTCGACTCCCATTGGTACGTACTTAGAATAGTCATCCCACAGGATAGTATCATAAACAGTCAGTGATTCTGACTGCCCGAACTTCCTTGCCATTATCATTTCATTAAGCCTGAAAATCAGATCCCAACCTATTTGTTTCACCACATCTTCCTTCTGGTTCATAGTGTAAATCAAACCCGTCTTGATAAGCGTTGAGTGATTTGTGTCGTAGGGCAAATATGGGAATAACAACCGTTCCATAAAAGACCGCATTTCGCCCGTAACGTCTCCAAAGTAGATAGGAGAACCGAGGACAAGAGCGTCAACTTCCTCAACTTTCCGCAGCACCGGTGTCAATCCGTCATTTACGGCACACCTGCCGAAACTCTTTCCATTTATTTCCTTGCAGGCACCACAGCTTATACATCCTTTAAAATCGAGATCATATAGGTGAACGAGTTCAGTCTCTGCTCCCTGTGAAGCCGCTCCTTCAAGCGCGTTATTTAACAGGGTTGCGGTGTTGCATTTGGTTCGCGGACTTCCGTTTATTGCTAGTACTTTCATAGACACACATCTCCCTTATAGCGATTTAACTTTTTTTTAGGCGAATATATTTCTAAACATTGACCCCCTCAGACGCCTCAACCAGCAAGTTTGACATTCCCCCAGTATCGCATGTAGGTGCTGTAGACATTTTCAGGCAAAGGATGTTTATAATGCTTCCAATCAATGCCGCTTACCCCATGTGTCATAATATAGCCGCGATTTGATTGCTCCCAGCCGATGGGTCGCCACGCTGCTAGGCGAACTTCAGCAGATCGCTCAAAATAAACTGAGTTGGCATTCGCTTGAGTGAAATCTTCTGACGCTTCGCCCACATCGCAGCGAGTTGTATTCAAAGAGAGACGCTTCATCATTTCCGTCGCCTAAAAGTGGCTGATCGCTTGGATTACTTGCGGATGTCGATCGCAGAAACAACAAGTGCGATGTTAAACTACGAAGGGGAAGCGTTGTGAAAGGAATCCACGGAAACACTAAACGTTGCAGTATATTGAAACCTATGCTCAAAGAAAAAAAAAGGATTTTATGTATTCAAGGTTATGACTGAATTATCGTCGTCGGGTGAATACGGCAGAAATTCCACCTAAGAACAATATGATAATTGCGAGCCAAGCTAGCCAAATTATCAAAGATGGAAATAGCGCTAAGATGATTGCAAGTATAATAGCAAGTAGTACCATCCCAATGCCAGTCAGTAGTCCTCTCTCAGCCATGATTTTCACCTCCTATTGAATTTTAATTTAATCTTTATTTCAGTTTAATCATTATATTTGTTTGTCTGCGATTATCTAAATATAGAACTCGAAGGCGCTCCAATACCGCATATAGACATCATACACGTTCTCAGGCAGCGGATGCCAATAATTGCGCCCCTCAATGCCAGGGCCTACTGACAGCTGTACAGATCAAATCTAAATCAATATATAGCGTTGCTTCTCAATGTTTAACCATTTAAACAAAAGGGAGGTGACGTAATGGGCGAAGTAAAAACGATCACAAGGGTTCCTGTCAGGGCAGTCGCCTTGATGGGTGCCTTAATTGAAGCCGTTTTAGGGCTCATTTCTGGGATCATTACAGCTATTAGCATTGACATTGCCGTCTCGACGTTGCACAGCACTTTTCCAATAACGGCAAATCTCGGCACAGGAGCAACCGCTGAGGCTAGCGTCATTATCATCGGCATTGTCGGCGGCTTCATTAGTGGCTACATTATCATAGCGATTGTAGCACTGATTTACAACTTGTTGGCGCCTAGAATTGGCGGCATTAAGCTTGAACTTGAGTGACGGCAACACATACGGAATCGCGTAAATCGTAGAGTTCCGACGTTAAGCGTATAGCGTTGATCGTTACTTTCTTTTGTTTTTTAAGACAACAGCCAGTTAGCCGTGCCGGTTCATTCTTCTTACAACAAAAGCCACAGTGCTAAAGAACGACTGGCGTTGCAATTTGACGAATGGGGCGATTGTTAGCGCCAGTTCACGAACTAACGACTACCAACTAGACAGGTGATGAGACGTGATCCCTCCCTGTTATCTGCACCTTCCCTCCGAGAGACTCTAACCGCCGTTTAGCGCACCTTCATTGCCGAAAAGTTTGCTGGAGTTCCAGCGTTCAAACTGGGCCAGAACAGACTGAGCCTTTGCTCCAATGGGCCATCTCACTCTGAGAGTCCGACATCTCTCCAATATTGCATATACACATCATAAACGTTCTCAGGCAGCGGATGCTTATAGTGCTTCCAGTCGATGCCGCTGACCCCATGAGTCATAATATAGGCACGATTTGATTGATCCCAGCCGATAGCGTCGCCATGCTGCTCGCAAAACTTGCGAAGATCGCCGAGCACGAAGTGCCCTTTGAACTGCGACATAGGGATTTTCTGCCGTTGACCCACATCCAAAAGGAGCCATGCTTGAATATTAGCTCATCATCCTGCCGCCTGTCGAGCAGTGGTTGAATGGCTTCGATAACCTGCCTCGACAAAGGCACATAGTGACTCATACGAATTTTGTCTTGATGCGCTTCAACCCGGAGCACGGGTTTTTTAGCCCGTAAAGCCTCGTGTAATTGGCTAACGGTGAGCTTCATCATCGTTGCCATGCTCCGCTGACCAGTGAGTGCGCCAAAGACGGTAAATGCCGTGTACTGCTCCGCTCTCGCCCTGCTGATGCTCCCACTACTCTCCGCGTGATGAATGTGGTCAAGAACATACTCTATATCTTCTTTGGTCACGATGCGACTTGTAACATTCTTTCGAACCTTAATCCGCCGTGGCCTCTCTAAAAAAAGCTCAAACGAACGATATCGCAAATCAAGATGTATTTTGGCCAAGTACTTCAGAAAACCCACGGCGAATGTTAAGACCTTACTCTTCGAAGATTCACACTCATACTTTGCAAGCGTTTTTTTACGCAAGTCGTTGATGGTTTTTGCGCTAATCCTTCCAGCTGTAGACAGCCAGAACGCATTCGAAGCCCTGTTAATCCAATCCGCAGATTTGCGTGTAAGCTCTGTTTTCCTGTACTCCGTGTAGCTCAGGAGTTCATCATGACTGTATTGAAGTTCGAGACTTAGCAGACCCCCTTCAGGCACCCGCTCGTCACCTGTTTTGGTTTCTTTCACTGCCTTGCAATCAGCAGTAGAGAAGCTCAGCAAGGGCTCTAATTCCAAAAAGGAGCGTTGACATGGCGGAGGTCGCCGGTTCAAATCCGGCCGAGCCCATTGGTTTTTCGGGTGCTTTGATGAAATAACGGGCTCTGAGGAGCTTTTTGACCGTGAATTGATTTGGCTGTTGCTCTCGGCAAATTTGTCTAATTTGTCTAATTTGTCTAATTGAAGTACAATAAAAAAAACCTTGAACGCCATCAATCTCTGTTTGATAGACATCGGCAATTCGGCCGACCACTTTAATGCTGCGTGAGAATCAGCTGGGCATCCTTTCTTTGATTAACGGCATTCTTAATGCGTGTTGCGTTGGCGATTTGAGAGAGCACATTGCACAGGAGCAGGACAGATACGTGGGCGGTGTCTAGGTCGGAAGGCTTGCACCAAATGGCGAAGCATTCCGCTTTGATATCCCGGAAAAAACTGCCTTTCCGCACGAGAAAATCTTTTCAATGTTAAGCGGATTGTCTGGAGAACACGGATATCCAGAAGCGCTTAAGCTTGCTCATATGACGAGCGTTTTTAGCTCCATCGAAGTCATCCAGCTACAAGCTGCTGCCATCAACTTGTATGGCTTACAGCTGCGTGAAAACGTGCGAAGGAAGCTGTTTCCTGTGTAACGTGACTGAGATGTATGTATTGACAAAATACGGCGATGAGTTGGCCCTAGTTTTTTCACCAGACGAGGCCGTTCGCTTAGGCGATACGCTTATCGTCGACGATATCAAGGCACAAATCGTGGATATTCAATTTGCAGATCTACCAAGTAACACTCCCCTGTTACCGCGAGCCTGGCAGATGAGACGCGCCTCACCTAGGCAGGGACGGGGCTGGGCGTCTTGTGGGCGGATGTGAGGTCGGTGTTGGCCTCGGCGCGCTAGGCGTCGGTGTTGGCCTCGGCGCGCTAGGCGTCGGTGTTGGCCTCGGCGCGCTAGGCGTCGGTGTTGGCCTCGGCGCGCTAGGCGTCGGTGTTGGCCTCGGCCTATGCATGGTGGTGGACTGGGGCGTCCCCGTGGGGGCGGGGCCGGGCGTCTTGGAGGCGGAGGAGGCAATCGCCGTGGGGACGGACGCAAGCGTATTAGGGGCGGAGGCAATCGTATTAGGGACGGACGCAATCGTATTAGGGACAGAGGCAATCGTATTAGGGACAGAGGCAATCGTATTAGGGACCGAGGCGATTGTGTCCGAAGGGCCCACTGCCTGCTGGGGTTGCGGTCCTTGCGCAATCGAAACGACCCCCACCGTGGTTATAGCGACGAGTACGGCTGCAACCACACCTGTAACCATCGCTTTCCTTGCTGTGACCGGCCCGCCAAATCGAAGCAAAGCCGGACTGTCATCCTCGCGCCAATTGGTTATAAGCGTGCCGATCACCAAGAAGACTATGCCTACGATCAACACTATACACATTTTGTAAAAGGCGCTCGTGGAATCTCCGAGGATCATTGAATCTCTGAGACCGTAGTTCAAGTAGGTAAGCGGAAGTACTTTCGCGACGGCTTGTAGGTAGTCCGGCATCGATTCAATGGGGATGAAAGTGCCGGATAGGAACAGCATTGGCATGGTGATCGAGCTGGCCGCCGCGGTCGCTGCGTCTTCGTCCTTCACGAAGCGCGCGATAATCATTCCAAGTCCGGTAAAGCATATCGTGCCGGCGAAAATGAGCCCTATGGTGGTAACATTAGGCACAAATCTCACCTGGTAAACGAGCTTCGCAGCGACGATGATTAAGGCTGTTGAAATGAAAACCACGACAGCTTGATACAGCATCTTCGATATGATCCACTCAGACTTTTTAAGAGGGGTCGTCCCGAGCTTCTTCAGAATTCCTTTGTTGCGATACTGGGTCTGCATTCCAACGGTTTGGAGAACGCCGCTCGTGAGGACCGTCATGCCGATGATGCCCGGCACAATAAAATCGATATACCTATAGTTCGACCCAAGGACGTCGTTGTTTTCCACGCCGACGACTTGCTTCGTCCCGGTGATCTGCGAATTGAAATCGCTTGCAATGTTGCCAACGACCCCGATTACTAAAGGAGCGCTAGATGACGATTGATCGACCTTCAGTATCACCGAAGCTGGCGTGAAGTTGGCACTGTCGCTCGATGCTAGTGACTGTGAGCTCACGCGAGCCGCTGCGACGGCGCCAGCGTTCGTGACGCCCGCAGCCGAGGAATTGACTTGCACGACGGCGGCAGGTCGCGCGGCCCCAAGGGCCAAGTCTTGCTGCACCGTTTGTCCAAAACCTTGGGGGATGATGAGCACGCCGGTTACTTGATTTGCTTTCAGGTACGCGTCAGCATCTTGATTCGGATCGATCATGTGGACTCTCAGTGCGTCCGTTGAGTTGAGCGCTTTGATAAAAGCGGCAGAGGTGGCCGACCCGTCTTTGTTTTGAACTGCGAGGTCGTACTGCATATTGCCGCTAAATATCGCACCAAAGATGAGCATAACTATTATTGGGAACGCGAGCACCCAAAAAAAGGAGCTACGTCCTCTAAAAAAGATTTTCAGGCTGCTGATGAAATCGACGTAAATGCGGGATAGTTTCAAGGACTTCCCCTTGATTTGCCGCGGTGAGGTCTAGAAAAACGTCTTCGAGCGAGGACTTTTTCAGCTCGAGCTCATCATACTTGATTCGCCTCGCATCGAGTAGCGCAACAATTTTGTGAAGGTCATTTTTGTCAGCCAACGGCACGATGACAGTGCTGGTGTTCTGTTCTGTCCCCGCCCAGTGACGGCTGAGAACCTTAAATGCGCTCGTCCCGGCGCCGTGTACGATTAGCTTTGTTTTGCGGCCGTACATATTGATTAGGTTTCTGGTCGTGTCCATGGTCCGGATCGCTCCGTCTAGAATGATCGCCACGATATCTGCGAGCTCCTCGGCCTCCTCCATATAGTGCGTAGTCAAGAACACCGTTTTTCCCTCGTCGCGCAGTTTTTTTATGATCTCCCACACGCCCCGCCGCGCTTTTGGGTCAAGCCCTTCCGTTGGTTCATCTAAGAAGATGACTTCAGGATCGTTAACAAGAGCGATTGCCACGCCCACTCGTCGCTGTAAACCCCCTGAAAGGTCCTTGTACTGCGTACGTGCCTTGTCGACCAAATCTACCGACGAGATCAAATCGTCTATGTCGCGCGGATTCTCATACATCGCTGCATAGTACTTCAAGCACTCACGTACCGTCAGGCGGTCAAACGTATTAAACGCCTGCGGCAGGACGCCGATTCTCTTTCTTACCTCATCCTCATCTTTCGTAATATTGAGTCCCAAGACGAAGGCAGTGCCGGCAGACGGTTTTCGCAGGCATTCTAGCATCTCGACGGTTGTGGTCTTCCCAGCGCCATTGGCCCCCAGAAATGCGAATATTACTCCAAATGGTATTTTAAAAGATATATGATTGACAGCCACATTGCTGCCATACTTCTTGACGAGTCCATCGATTTCGATTGCCCAGCCTGCTTGATCGTTCATCAGATATCCCTTGCCTGAGACGAGTTTCTTCGTGGACTCTCACCTCCACCCCCTGTTCTGCGCCGGAAGCCACGTGAGTGGCCTTGGCAAGGGCGTCTTGGAATCGCCTCGTTATCGTGGATGATGGGGGCTCTCACAGCCCTGCAAACAAATCGATTATCTAGTTTATCTTTTATGTGTGTGAAACTAGTTCCCAACTCGGTTCGCGCCAATTTTGGCTTTAGTTGAGGCTCTTTTTTGTGATCTCAATCCGTCGCTGAGCAAGCGCGGCAAATGCCACGGCAGGTCCTCTTCTTCACCAGCCCGCTTCAAAAGGGATTACACGCACAAGGGACGGCTTACACAAAAGGAGTTTGCGCTAGAAAATCGGGGTTCTTTCCGTGACTACGCCATATGGACGCAGAACTGCAACAGCATAAACCAGGAGATTAACACGCACGTGCCCACACTGTTGCGTGAGGGCGCCCTTTTCAGGTTACGAGACCCGGGCGGGTTTAAGGTCAAAGACGCCGTAACCCCACTGAACCCGCTTCTGCCAGTCCATCCACAGGTCCGCTTCGAAACTCGGTATTTAGCGTAGTTTATCGGGCGGCAGAAGTCGAACCTGTTGCCATGATCTGCGAAGGAACGCGTGTGAAATCAACGCAAGCAGACAGCGAAGAGCGGGTCAAGGAAGTCGCAAAAGAACGCGTTGACAAAACTAAAGGTCTGGCCGTAGTCAATTTCCCGGTGAGGGATACCGACCGGATGCAAAGCTTCTATCAGGTCGCACAACAAACTGACAGGGCGTTGGTCATCAACCTAAAGGAGGCATATCTGCTTGAACGCTTCAAGGATTCTGGCATCAGAACGCCCAGAGTCAACGATGACCATATCCGAATATACGTCCCCCGAAAAACGTGGGGCGTGTACAAGGATGACCAGTTCTCAGAGAAGATTCAACGAGAGGATTACGACTATTGGGAGCGTGAGCTCCTCGATCACGTCAATGCAGTGACAGCAAAAGATATCCAAGAGAATCAGGACGATTATATCTTCCGCTGTGATTTTTTCGGACTCAAAGAGCTGATTGACGTTTGCCTTGACATGGCGGAGGTCGCCGGTTCAAATCCGGCGGAGCCCATCTGTTTTTATGGTGCTTTGACGAAATAACGGGCTCTGGGGGGCTTTTTGGCCGTGAATTGATTTGGCCGTCGCTCTCGAAAAATTTGTCTAATTGGAGTGCAATAAAAAACCCTTGAACTCCGTCAATCTCTGTTTGATAGACATTAGCAATTCGGCCTGCCAGTCTTTTTAGCTCTCTTGGCAAGCGAATGATTGGATAAGAAAACGTGGGATTAGATGATTGAAGTGATATTTTCGTAGTGAATATTTTCTTCATAAATGTCATTTCCTTAAGCAATATCCTATTTGTTTGCACTTTCAGCCTTAGAACGCACGACCATATCGAAAACTTGACGGAGTTGGTTAACAGTACCGTCAACAAAGTCGCAAACGCTGCGTGATAACATCAACATGATTAAGGAATTTACTGTTCAAGGTACATGGTCTTATGCGGGATACTCAGATGACGATTTTTGCGGCACGTTAACGTAGGTTGCGAGGATAGCGCATCCAGTTTTTTTATTTTTCCCAGCTGGTTAGATGTCCGAAGCGTCCCACATCTTTATAATGGCTATTTTGTCGATTCTGACTTTCATAGTAGCATAAATTTTGGAGACGTAGTTTTGGAAAGTCTTTTGCACGATATGTTCATCGCTCACCGCGCGGTTAAACGCCGGTCGGGAGGTGGCACGCGAAAATAAGGGAGATACTCTAGCAGCGTGCGGCTGAACATTGTCGGCCTGTCCAGTGATTTGCCCTGCCGGAGATACTCCACCAAAAGTGGTTCAAAATCGCAACTTTTATTGCCGATCACTCCACTTTTCAGGCGGATGAAGAACATCTGGATGCTGGCGGTACTAAGTGCTGTAGCAGTTATTCTTTCGGCTGGATGCATTTGTTCTGTAAACGCACAGTCTAATAGTAATCAACCCCAAGGGTTGGCGTATGACGGGACATATTACTACTATATAACAGACACAGGAATCTACAAATATGATTCTAATTGGAACCTTGTCACAGCGAATCCCAATGCCGCCGCGCAATGTGGGTCGAGCGTTGACCACATCTCTGAATTGGGAGATGGGAAGGTATATAACGGGGTGCTCTATGCTATAGCTGTTGGTGGTAGCACGAATGATGCGTATTTAGGAATGTGGGAAACAAGCAACCTGAACTTTATTCGCTCTGTTAATTTAGCTCAGGTATCTGGTAATCCCCCCACCGGAGCGCAATCTTCTGCAGCTGGTGTCACTGTTAACCCCAGTGCTAATGTTTTTGCCGTTGTATCGTATGGTGAGTCGCCACCGCCCCAATCAAATGGTATACAAGGGGCAATTTACCTGTATGATTTAACGACATTTGCATATAAGGGCGTAATTTCACCAAGTCAGACAATGTGGAACGGTCAAGGTATC
>Ga0326728_10023820_pt1 | contig 11162 bp, 8 predicted proteins | sample MB3enrmetagenome_FD_207602 | JGI IMG/M metagenome (GOLD analysis project Ga0326728, IMG submission 207602) | Lab enriched peat soil microbial communities from McLean, Ithaca, NY, United States - MB31MN | ecosystem: Environmental > Terrestrial > Soil > Wetlands > Peat | place: USA: New York... | reverse complement strand
GCAATTTTCGGCGGGCGAAAAGAATGAAGACAGTTCTAAGTTTCTTATTGGACTCCCGCTTGTCTGACGGATTACTTCAGAGAGCAAATGGTCAGGCCACACACCATCTCCTGTTTATTATAATAACAATGATAAAATTAGGCCCGCACCGATAATTACAGCGGCGTAAAGAGAACGTGTCCATGGTGTATCCACTTTGGTCTGAACGTGCAATTGATAATTAAATAGAAATAGCCCAAGGCAATATAAAAGAGAAATCGCCGGGATAGCATACTGGAGAAAGGTGTTATTCTCAAAGTAATTAACGAGGGGAAAACCCATCAGCAGCAATGCAACCACCAGAAATCCAAGTCCAGAAACCCTCATCAGAGCGATTATAACAAATTGAATTCCTTTCTCAACATCATTCCATGATTTGCCCGCAGCTTGTTCTTGAAAAGCGATGAATTTATTTGAGAATATATTCTTGTATGCCATGGTCAGGGAGACGATGCCAACAATCATATAAAAGCAGACTGGAATTATTTTAGCCGTTACGGTCATATCAAATATCCCATCCTTTCACAAATATTCGTGCAGTCCTCCCTTTTCGGACGGCGGCATTTTCTGTACCATTGTCATTCCGAGGAGCACTCCTTGCGACGAGGAATCTTGCATGTACCACCACTCAACTAACATTCTATAAACCCCACAGTAGATTTCTCCTCCATTGTCTGAACCATGATTCACTTGATTTACTTGATGACCATGATTCTAGTCAGGGTTAATCCGCTAATCGTGTAAATCATGGTTAAGCTTATTGTTATGTACCCTCTTAAACTGTAAACTCTTCGCACCAAAGTTAATCAACAACCCGATCTCCATATCATACGCTTCCAAATAATTCATCGCCTGAGCAAGATGGACATCTTCAAGTTCAATTACCGCTTTGAGTTCTACCATAATGCAACCTTCGACAAAGAAATTAACCCTTCTCGTCCCAATCATTTCTCCACGATAGAAGATTTCCATCTCCTTTTCTCGATCGAACGACAGATTGTCATAAGATATTTCTATTGCCAAAGCTCGCTGGTAGATGACCTCCTGGAATCCATTACCAAGCGTTGAATGCACCTTCATGGCACAGCCAATAATCCTGCGAGTAATTTCCTCGTATCTCATTTTGCCTCTATTGTCTGACCATGATTCACTTGATTTGCTTGATGATCATGATCCTAATCAGGGTAATCCTTTAATCATGAGAATCATGGTCTAGATATTTTCTCACGCTTCTAATCAAGGTCATCCTTTAATCATGAGAATCATGGTCTAGATATTTTCCCACACTTCTAATCAAGGTCATCCTTTAATCATGAAAATCATGGTCAGACGTTCTCCACCACCCTTATCTCCTCCTCCGTCAACCCATAGAGCTCGTACACTGCCTGATCGATCTGGCGGTCGAGCGATTCACATTCGCGCTCGAGGCGAGTCGTCTCCGCTTCCGTCTTGGCTTTGCCCAACTCTTCCTTCGCCGCTAACATGCGCTCGACAAGATTGACGATGTGGTCATGGCGAGTCTTATCTTTATCCACGGTAAGGTCAAGCACTCGAATGGGAAGCTGTGATAAGCTAAAGATCGTTACCTGCGGAAATGAACTCTTAAAATCATTAAACATAACCCGCCAATAGAAATCTGCTAACTTGGAATTTATGACCCCAAGTAAGAACATCTCATACTGAAGGTTTTCGCTCATGACGGTAAAAATGTTTCCTGTTACGGCGATTGGTCTTAAGAGAATCCCCGCCGTCGGCCCTGCTCCGATTTGCCTTACCACAACTTTATGAGGTGCCAAATGAACTTCTTCGTCCCAACAACCTCCTGCCGTTTCAGGTCTTTCAAATAGGACGAATTCACCTGGGGGTTTTACAAAATATCTTTGAACATCCGTGCCTGCGATAATTGCAATATGCTTCTTCGTCTCTTTCTTCTTGGCAAAGTATTTTGATCTGTCACCGGTAATCAATCCTCGATTTATCTTTGCCGTCGCGTTCAATTCTTTACTCTGTGAAATTAAACGTCTGATCAGAGCCGCGTTGGACTCATTGACCGAGATATTCCATACAGTACCCGGCAAAGAAAGAAAATCCGCTTGTCTTGAGTATGATGAGAAAACAGGAGTTGAAGCAAAGTCCTCCGATAGATCACCGGTGGTTTGTATCCGGTTCACTAATCTTTCATCTGCTTTGCTGTCCTTAGAGAAAATCATAACACAGGTGTGTACCTCTGCATTTGCAAACACTTTTTCTTTCGCCACAGCAATTGAGACAATGCTTGAATAACTCATCAACCATTTTCTCAAGTCCTCAGCATAGACGTTATTAAGAATTGATGAAGGAACAATGTATCCAGCGTTACCTTTTTCTCGTATTAACGTCATCGCTTTTTGAAGAAAAAGATGAAACAGGTCAATCTTGAACTCCGCTGCAACGTAGTGTTGTTTCATGTATTCAATTATGACTTCCTCAGTGTTATGAGGCTGAATCATTCGGTACGGCGGATTCCCTACCACCGCATCGAAACCACCATGGTGCATCACTTCCGGGAAAGCATCCTCGAAGTTCATCGGCTTCAACTTGCTCTCGTCAACATCGGGGAAAAGATTGCCTTCGACAATATCTCTTCCGATCAGCGAATTCCCGCAGACGATGTTGTTGCTCAAGTTGGGAAGTATCTTCTCCTTCAACAGCGAGAACTGGTACGCGTCGTTCGTCGTGACGTCTTCGAGAAGCTTCAGGTAAAGCGAAAGCTGTGTGACCTCCGTCGCCTGATAGTCTATGTCAACGCCGTAAATGTTGTTGACGAGTATTTCCTGCCTCTTCTTCAGCGACAGAACTTTCCTGCCTTCGCGCTGTTCCGTGTCGCCCTTTTTCGCTTTTTCGGGATGTTCCGTGTAATATCGTTCGTGGTATTTGAGAAGGAGATCATAGACTTCAATCAGGAACGAGCCCGAGCCACAGGCGATGTCCGCAAACGCCATTTTGGAAATCTCGTCAGGAGTCTTCCCTTCGATGAGCTTTCCGACCGTCTCTTTGACGATATACCTTACAATGTAATCGGGCGTGTAATAGACTCCCCCGGCTTTCCTGACCTCCGGCTTCTCTTCCACCTTGACGCGCTTGTCGGTCGCGTGTACCACCTTGCCAAGGAATCGCTCGTAGATGCTTCCAAGTATCGAAATCGGGATTTGTGCGAAGTTGTAAGGCGACTCCCGTCCTGCGAGACCTTCGCATATCTCTCTGAAGACTTCTTCGTCGGGAGGTTTGAACTTTTCGCTGTCGATGACCGGGTGGGGCTTGAAGATCAGTCCGTTGTATTTCGGCTCAAGCTTTCTACAATAACCGACGAAAAGCTCCCACGCCATTTGTCTATCGATAAGGTTTGCAATTTCTTTCTCTTCGATCAGCTTGTCTTCGAGGAATCTTATGAATACAAGCCTGTCAATCGTTCGCTGGACAGCTTCGGTCAACTCCTCTCCGTCCAATTCCTGATTAGATTTCTTGAATCCCTTCGCGAGACTCTCCCTGTAGCCATCAAGTTCCGCAAGGAACACATCATCTACAGGCTGCGATTTGCTGACGCCGCGTACAACTTTTCCGCCTTTGGGGGATTCGAGCTTTGCCGCAAATTTCTCTATGGAATTACCCGCAACCGCCTCGCGCGAGAAGAGATAATATATCCACACGAACTTCTCTTTGTCAGCATAGTCCGTATAATGGAACGATTGTATCCGACGGCTCAAAGCTTCTTTGATAGTCGGCTTCAGCCTGCAGTCAATGACGTAGAATTCTTCAAAGTCGGTTAAGATTGCGATAGGAGTATTCCCGTTCCATCCATAGCGCATGGTTTGATAGAAGAAATCGGGATTCTCTAACTCTCGTGCAGGCTTCTTTGCCTCAACAAAGAATTTCGGATCGCGGAAGTTCGGTGCGAGAAAGAAAGCATAGTCTGCTCTCTGCTGAGTGCTGCCGATCTGAACGCGGTTCTCGATTTGGACTTCGTACTCGTGGGGGTTCTTCTGCCGCTCGTGCGTAACGTCCCAGCCGAGCGCGATGAAGAATTTATCTATGAAGTCCTGTCGGACATGAGACTCCTGGTAATTGGGAGAAAGGTAATCCCTCTCGTGCGCCTTGAAGTCTTCGACTAATTTCTTGACTGCCTCGTATGCTTGTTCCAACGATTGCCCTGAAGGTTCGTCCATGATCTTATGAATCAATCTCGACGACCATATTTTATTTTCGCTGCGTCATTGGAGATGAATAATTTCTTTGATTATTTCCGAGCACGCTTTTTTCCAAGTTCATTAAAAGTAAGCGACATGGACTTTAGAATCAACGGTGGGAAGAAAGTGAAAAGCAAAGAGTCAAGGGTGAATTGTGAACATTTCGCCTACGGCGGATTGGGGTGACGGGCTTTGTGAAAAAAGCGCCTCTTCTGTAAACGACACAATGTCATTCCGACCAAACGAATCACGACAAGGTGGTGATGAGTGCATGGAGGAGTCTTATGTGGAATACTTGGAAGCAACATTCGAGAACTTCCATGGAAGATTCCTCGACTCTCCCGACAAGGTCGGGATCGCTCGGAATGACAAGAGAGAGTAATGATGGGTTATGTGAGAGATGACAAACGACAAATCATATTTGCCTTTTGCTTTATCTCATCGTATAACTGAACGTCACCAAAATATACCTGGTCAGGACTTCGTTTTGCAGGTCGTCTATATACGTGTCGGTAACAGTCCGATTTACGCTTTTGTTTTGACCAAGCAGATCGTTCACAGAGACCTGCAACTGACCGCTCTCTTTCGCAAAAAATTTCTTCGCAAAGCTGAAATTCCACAGTAAGATGTTTTGACCGTACCCCTGCGCAAGCCCGCTCGTTACTTGGCTGCTCAATTGGTTGTTCATCACAATTCCATTCCAGAATTCCCAGACCCATTTCAGCGACGCGGTGTGTGAATAATAATTACCGGTGCCAGTCGTCTGCTGGGAATTCATTGCAAAATTGTAGTTCCCCATGTATGAAATTGTGAAATCAAAATCCTGACTGATGTTGCTCCCAATCACGAAGCCTGCGCTCGGTCCAATTGTATTCGCGTCGCTCAATACATTGTTCAACATACCGGGAGTCCGCATGTAAGTCACGCCAGCGTTGAGGTTGAGCGCGCTACTGATAAGATCGAACGGTAAACCGTAAGTGAAAAACGAGCGCGCGTTCCAATAACCGTTTAGGTTCACTGGATATGTCAATTGTGCTCCAGACGCCAGTGCCGTTCCGTTTGACAGAACTGTGTCGCGAGATGGAATTATCGTGGCGTTGGCCACGTAGTCTTGCGTATGTATGGCAGAAAGAAGGAGGAACATACTCTCGGCTCGACCGGGCGTGGTTAAATTGTACCTCGCAAGGAGGCTTTGCGAATACGACTCGGATAAATTGGGATTTCCCGTTGTGAGCAGCAACGGATTGGAGTTATTGATCACCGGTTGAAGCTGAGTGACCGCCGGGGCAGTAGTCGATGTCCGGTAAAATATCCGCAAATTCCTATGATCCGGAGACGTATAATTGATCATTGCGCTCGGAAGAAAATCCCAAAATCTCTTCATGATGCTCATGTTTGTGGAAGTTGAATCGTCACCGCTTAACTCAGCATATTGATAGGATAGATTTGCCATGATGTTCCATCCTGGGCTGCCTTGACTATACCCGCCTTGCGTGGTGGATGTGCTGCGCCAAAGATAGCCGATGCCAACTTTCTGCGTCATGTAATCATCCGAGTACGAATTCGAAAGCGGGGCATAAAAATCAGTGTAGGCGTCGGTAAAAGGATCAAAATTGTAGGTGTTCTGATATGCTGTGCTGTGAGTGAACGAAGAATTATAAAGAAGCTCGACCCTCGCATTGACATCCGTGGGCTCGGTGTAAATGAAGTTGCCGCTGGCCGTCTCCGCATTTGACAAATAATTCAACTTCTGCGAAAGACTGTCATCAGGAACAGCCCCTGTACCATAAGCAGAAAGGAGGCCGTTGGTCTGTTTCTGGTTCGCACCGGCGCCGAAGTCTAACGAAATTGTCCGTCCCGGCAAGTCGAAAGCATGTCGATATACGGCATGGCCGGTAAGGTTATAGCCGTCATTGAGCGTATTTGTGTTGGTCATAGTGTCCGACTGCGCCGAGGTTGCGTCAAGAAGATTATTCACCCGGTTCGATTGAAAATACAAAACCGGAAGTATGGTCAGCCTGTTGGAAGGGTCTGCTGCATAATCAATTCTGCTGCTGATTCTGTTGTTATAATTAGTGGAGGATACATTACTGGTCTGATTGTAGGGACTTATCGAATCTCCACCAAGAAGATACTGGCGGTGATCCAATTGATCATTCTGGTTGCCGACTCGATTAAAAAAATAACTTCCCTGCGCAAAGAGATTCTCCGCCAGACTGTCTGAGACGTTTGCTCCGAGTATACTTGTGTTGTTGATTCCCGGTTGCTGACCGATCAGTTGGTTGTTGGAGCTCGTCCCGCCTGATCGCCCGAACGGATTTACTCTCCGCGGACCATTTCCTCCAGAACCCGCACCCGCCCCCGGCGTACGCAATTGGCTATTTGTTGAAATGACCCCGAGAATATCTTGAGTGGAAAAATCTTGCTGGTTCACATTATTTGACGAACCCAGCAAGGATATCCTGCTGTTCCCATCGAACATATTTGTATTTGCGGCGGCATCGTACCTGCCATTATCGTCACCGTAGCCGGCCGTAAATTTGCCAAAATTCAAATTGCCCCTGTTTCGTTTTGTCACCACATTAATGGCTTTCACAGACTGTCCGTCATCGAAGCCGGTGAACTGCGCCTGATCGCTCATCTGGTCGAAAACCTGTATCTTGTCGATCACTTCTGCGGGTAGATTGCGTATCGCGATAGTCGGGTCGTCACCATAATATGGCGTACCATCAACGAGTACTCGCTGAACGGTTTCGCCGCCGACGGTAACAGTGCCATTGCTTACAACGACCCCCGGCAATTTCGTAAGAAGATCCTCCATCGTTGCGTCACGGTTCATCTTGACGGCAACCGCCTGGAATTCCGTGGTGTCTCCGTTTTGTATTGCAGACGGAACACGGCCTTCGACGGTAACGCCGCGCATCGGGATCGCCGATTCCCTTAGTACCAAAGTACCCAGGTCTGTGATCTTATCCGTTACCTGGACAATTTCGGAATAATCTTTACTCCCGACCGCCGTCAATTCAAGACGATAAGACTGTGAAAGGATATTTCTAAAGGAAAAAGTTCCGTCCATGTTGGTCGATGTTGCGTAGAACTTAGAAGAATCGGATAAATTCACCAGGCGCACCAAAACTCCGGGCAAAGACACCTTATTCTCATCCACTGTTTTCCCCCGAACTGTGCAACTCTGGGCAAATGCTAAAGATGATGACAACACGCCACATAGAATCAAAGGAAGAACAAAGGAAAATTTTGATGCAGACATACGCCAATTTGACATTCTAATGTCTTCTAAAGTTTAAGAATGAATCCGTGAGTTCTAATGATTGCAATATCATAGACGGAGGGAACATGGAAAAGGTACTTTCTCCATAGAGTCACCCTCGAACTTTCAATTCATGTAGATTACGTCATTGTGTTTTATTATACGTGATAGCTATGTTAGAGATAGTTAAATCGGACTGTAGAAAATGAAGATTGCAATCACGGGTGCGACAGGCTTCATAGGAAGAGGCTTGGTCGATCTTCTTCATAAAAAGGGACACACGGTTATTGTCCTCTCACGGAATCCGGGCCGAGCTAAGTCATTGTTTGGAAATAGGACTGCAGTGCTCAACTCGTCAGGCAATAACAAAGAGGAATTGCCGAGAGAACTTGATGGATTGGATGCAATCGTCAATCTAGCGGGAGAAAATATCGGCTCTTTTCTCTGGACAAAGAATAAGAGGAAAAAGATAAAAGAGAGCAGAGTAAGCACTGGACATTTCATCAGTGAGTTGATCCGTCTCATGAAGCATCCGCCGCAGGTTTTGATTCAAGCTTCAGCTGTCGGATATTATGGTACACGCGTCGAGGAAATCCTTGCTGAAAACTCAGAACATGGGAAAGGTTTCCTTCCTGAAATCACGGTGGAATGGGAAAAATCGACTGCCGCAGTCGAAGCGTCGGGAGTAAGATATGTTATTATCAGAAGTGGTGTGGTACTTTCTCAGACTGGCGGAGCTCTTCCGAAACTCGCCATGCCGTACAAGCTTCACATCGGAACGATGCTCGGTTCGGGCAATCAATGGCTTCCGTGGATTCACTACGATGATGAGATAAATGCGATTTACTTTCTAATCACGAACGCGGCTTCAAATGGCATTTACAATCTTGTCGCTCCCGTTCCAGCAAGAATGGCCGAAATTTGCAAACAACTTGGCCCGACCCTCATCAGGGTTCCAAATAGCATCATAAAACTTCTCCTCGGCAGAATGGGAGAAGAGACAATCCTCACGAGCGAGCGCGTAATTCCCGAACAATTATTGAGAGAGGGCTTTCAATTTAGATTCGCAAATGTTGAGGAAGCCATTGCGGACATTTGCAGGAAGGAAAGATGAGATGGGAAATGACTTACTAAGAAATCCTTAGACCCTTCATTATCTCCTTCGGGATTGAATCCCTGAGTTTAGAAACTTCATCAAAATCTTTTCCACCGATATTGAACGCAAACCTTGTCCCCGCTCCAGAAATATCCGACCAGCCATACGATAAAACTGTCGCCGGTTCTTGTGGCACAGGTCTCCCGCAAACATGCGCATTTGTCCTTTGGAGTTTATCTCTTCGTACCTTCAGGAGTAAGAATTCGAACAGTTGAATACAATTCACGCCCGGAAGAAGTAAACTGAAGGACGGAAGAAGACACGACCGGCGCGGGATCCCACTTTAGTAGGATACATTCATTGATAGGATGAGGCGACACGCATCTGAGGACTCTGCAAACATTTTGCGATCCATCCAGGATTTCAATTCTGATTCCGGATTCGGTCTCATAGTGTGAACCCGCGGCAAGTGACACCCACGGAAATTGATCCTGACCTTGTGCCATAATTGGAGTAAAATCCGTGTTGCGGATAATGATAGCATTCTCCCCGTCTTCTTCGACTGCCATATTTGTCCCCATGTCCGCAATTCCCTGCATGGTGGTTATCACCGTGACGTCAAGATCTGGATCATCGAGCTGAACACGGAGCTGATCTCTGGCAAACTGGTCCTGCAACAAAATACCTGGAAAATTAAGCAAGAGAAGCCTACTGCCTTTCGGAATAGAGGATTTAAGTCGGCCTAATTGTTTTCCCATGTTTTCCGGCAAACGAGACTCGGTACTGACCACCCGATTCTTTGACTGCAGAGAGTATGCCTGATGTCCAATCCACACAAGGCTAACTATCAGAGCGCAGTAATAAACTTTTCTATTTCTTCGCTCGACCCTCGACAAGAATAATCCTAGAGCACCGGCGACGGCAAAAGAGGGCAAAAATAGATATCGTTCGCTTTGGTAGACTATGATCGTCGGAAGCCATGACCCAATACCCAGCAGCACTAACAGCCAATATTTCTTCTCATTATAAAGGAAAACGGAAAACAGACAAAATATTCCGACTCCAAGGAATATTCCCTTGAGGCTATGGAAATTTTGGAAATCTTTTACAATTTTGAACGGGGTAGTTACGACCGCAAGAAATAGGTTTGCACAATAGTTGTCCACCTGGCCCAAAAGATGAGATGTGAAATTTGGGTTTCCCGGTGTCACAAAATATGGGTAAGGATAACCGGTATTCGGCATGGAGATAATCTGGGCGCGAACCGCGAAAAAACACAAGATGATGGTTCCATAGACAGCATAGAGCTTCCATTCTTTCTTCAGAAGAGTCTTGAAATCTGTTGATCGTTTTTCAACCCACCAGTCGCTTAGAAACAGAATAGGCGGAAGGATAGCAGTCATTTCCTTGGTTAAGAGGGCCATCGTGAAACACGGCACAGCCCACCATCTTAGCGAGGAACGTCGTTCCCCGTAGATATGCATCGCCAAACCGCCAAGCAAGAAGAGAGCGGCAAGCGAATCGGTACGACCTGACACATACCACATCACTTCCCCATGCGCAAAGAAGGCAGCAAAGAGAGCGGATGCCAATAGGAACGGAATGCCCGGACCAACCCAACGAAAATAAATCAAGCAGCAAAGAAGAACGCACCCAGAATAAATCAGAATATTGGTGACAAGCAGACCCAAGGGATTATTGCCGCCATCGATTGTAACGTCCAGCCAATAGCTAAGTATTATAATGGGCCTGAAGAAACACACTTTTTCATGCACATTGATCCACCACAGATAATCCCATTCGTTTTCGATCACGGAAAACTTGAGGATGTTTCCAGAGAAATCTTGTTTCAGATATTGAACCTCCTCAAGATAACGATAGTCATCCGGTTCGAGCTGCGGATTCTGGAATATGGGCAAGGCAGTGTAGATAATTACGATTGCACAAATCGCTAAGGAGCAAATCAGCCACAACCTTTTGTCCTTGTAGCGCCTTTCTTCCCCCGCCCCGGATTCCTTAGCGCTCTTAATTGCTGGCTTCATGGGCGAAGTCGGATAGAAAGGATGATCAAGGTTGACTTTGCGCGCAACAAAGCAAAGTTTCTGAAGAATTTCGTGGCACGGGGAACCATCCGAAGAAATTCCTCATAGGTACACTTAGAATCTATGAGAGTACCTCCCGACAAATAAGCTAAGTTTTCGACTCATGTAAATGTCACAGATACCTTATATGACGAACGCACGATCGAGGATTTTGCAGCGGAGGAGGGACTCGAACCCCCGACACGTGGATTATGATTCCACCGAACTAATCCATGAGTCAAAGACTTATGCAAAAGTGGGGACTCTTTTGGGTGATTTTGCCTAGTTGAATGAAAAGCCGAACCATCGAAACTCTCCCAAAGATTGCTCTGGCTTTCCAAATGATTTGAACTATAAATTATCTGATTGAAAAGTTTCATAGTAGGTTTAATCTATTGAAGCTGCCAAGCAGATTCAATGTGCAGGAAATCAGTAACTAAAGGTTATCCCAATAT
>Ga0326728_10023819_pt1 | contig 11162 bp, 14 predicted proteins | sample MB3enrmetagenome_FD_207602 | JGI IMG/M metagenome (GOLD analysis project Ga0326728, IMG submission 207602) | Lab enriched peat soil microbial communities from McLean, Ithaca, NY, United States - MB31MN | ecosystem: Environmental > Terrestrial > Soil > Wetlands > Peat | place: USA: New York... | reverse complement strand
ATTTCTTCTGCGGCACCGCCGACCTCTACACGTATTTTTACAAGCGGGGTATTGACCTCCTGAAGCCCCAAGGCCATCTTTGCTTCATCGCCCCTAACAAGTTCATGAGAGCCGCGTATGGGAAGAACACGAGGGAGCTACTCGCTGGAAAAGTCAGACCCCGCATCATCATCGACTTCTGCGACCTGCCTATATTCGACGCGACGACCTACCCGGCAATCCTACTGGTCGAGAAGGAAAGGCCCACCGGGCGTGAGTCTGCCCTCGCGGCAACGTTCACGGATGCGGGCCAGCTTGACAATCTCGAAGAGACGTTGGCTACGCTAGGTTTCCTTATGCCGGTGAAGGCCTTGAAAAGCGAAGGCTGGACCCTTGAACGGAGCGACATCCTCAATCTCATGGCGAAGCTCCGCGCCGCCGGTATTCCTCTGGGTGAATACGTTAAGGGCAAGTTCTACTATGGCATCAAGACCGGTCTTAACGAGGCTTTCGTGATCGATGGGGAAACAAGGGAGCGGCTCATCGCCGAGGATCCGAAGAGCGCGGGACTGATCAAGCCGTGGCTCCGAGGGCGAGACATTAAGGAATGGAAGGCGGAGTGGGCGGGGCTATATCTTATCGCCATTGCTAGCAGCTCCAACAAAGCGTGGCCGTGGTCCAAGCAGAAATCAGAGTCAACCGCCCGGGCCCTTTTTGCCAAGACCTATCCGGCCATCCACAATCATCTTTCTCAATGGGAAGACAGGCTGAGAAAACGAGACGATCAAGGTCAGTTCTGGTGGGAACTGCGATCATGCGTCTATTGGGCGGAGTTCGGGCGGCCCAAGATCATAGTTCCCGCGATCACCAACGATGTGCAGTACGCAATAGACTACGCTGGGCGATTTTCTAATGACAAAACCAGCATTTGTGTTACCGAAGACCCAGAATTCGCTGCGGCCCTTCTCAATTCGAAGGTCCTGTGGTGGGTGATACGGAATCAAGCGGCCACGAGAAGCGGGGGGTTCTACGAATTCAAGCCGATGTATGTAACGAAGCTTCCAATTCCTCCCGCCTCCAACGCGCAGAAGGCGGCCATAACGAACCTCGTCCGGCGCATCCTCGCCTCCCCGGACGGCTCCGACGTCCCCCGCCTGGAAGCCGAGATTGATCGTCTCGTCTATGGGCTCTACGGTCTCACTCCTGATGAGATAGCACTTGTGGAGGTCGGCCACGAATCCACATGATCTGAGAGACCTACTGGAAGCGGCTGTGAGTAACCTTTTCAGAAACCAGCCGAATATCTACGACTTCACCTCTGAGACAGGCCAAACGGAGTGGAATCTCGCGCATCACCTGGCTAATGAGATCAGTAGCCTTCTTCCCGGTTTCGATTGCGACCTTGACGTGACGAAACGGAACATAGAAAATCGAAGGCCGGACATAATCTTTCATGCGCGAGGTAACAATGACCATAATTTCTTGGTTGTTGAGCTAAAGAGAGAGGGGGGCCGGCAGGAGCTACAGGACGATGCTCGGAAGATTCAGGAGGACTGGTTCGGAGAGCGTCTTGACTATAGGTTTGGAGCTCTGATCAATTTGAGACGTAAGGATACAGCACAAATAGAAGTTTTCGAGAACGTCAGCGCCAGGAGGCCGGCATGCGATCACGCGCCAGAGTAACTTCTCTTCGGTCAGGTGCGGAAACCAGAGCGGAGGGGGACATGCGCTACTGGATGGTAGTAACATCCCCTGAAAACTTCAAGCATGACCGGGAGATTCTTGGGTTTAAGGTCCAGGGACTGCCCAATCGCTTTAGAAAGCAGGTGCAGCGCATGAAGCCAGGAGACAGGGTCGCTTACTATGTCATGAAGCGTCAGAAGTTCGGGGCGACTGCCACAATCACAGGGACCTACTTCCATGAAACCAAAAAGCTGTGGACCGACACCGACGAAACGTGGCCAGCCAGATGCGCTTCAAAGCCCAACCATGTCTTGAACGACGACGAACTCCTTGACGCAAAGAAATTGGTAGATGACCTTTCGTTTATCGCCAACAAGAGCAGTTGGGGTGCATATTTCCAGGGTAGCATCAAGGAAATCCCCGAGGACGACTTCAAGCTCATAGACAGCGAGATACGGAAGATTGTTTCGGCCCGTAAACCCAACAGACCTCCGAAGCCGACCGATGATCCCGGAAGCGAATCAGAATTCGAAACAACCATAATGAGCCTTCCCCTCCAGGCAAACAGCCTTCACGACAGAATCGGCGAAATGCTTGAGCAGATCGGCGCCTGGATGGACTACAACACGCAGACTCGACACAAAATCACGCCTGACCATGCCTACATGCTCGATGTTGCTTGGCTTTCGGGCAAGAACCCGGAGATCGCGGTTGAAGTGCAGATCGGCGGGAACTTGACCGAGGCCAAGGACCGTCTGGCTCAAGCGAGAAAGTTCAACTATCGGAAAGTTATTCTGGTTCTCAAAGAAGGAGATTTAGAAAGACTGAATTCGCTGATGCGACACGAGCCGGAACTCAGAAGCTGGATGGAGGCTTGGTCGATCGGTGCGGTCTATCGGATGTACATGGCGGGAGAGAAGTTTTTTGCCTACTACCGGCAGCTGAAGGAGTCCGTCTACAAAGAGAAGACCAAATTGGACCTTGTCCAATGAGTGCTTACTGTACCGGATGCACTGGATCGACCCTTCACGTGTGGCGCTCGTACTGTACACCACGCTTTCACGATCCTTCGGACCACCTTCTGCCTGTTGCGGGTGTCAGGAAAGGGGTGGAATGGACAACGACCACCAACACACAGGCCGGGGTCCAATCCGGGAGGAAACGCAGGGCCCCTTTGTTCTTTGCCAGGCCAACACGAGCGCTTCGGGCCGAGGGTGACGATGGGAGAAACTCTTCGATTTTCGTCCTCGGTGAGATACTGAAAGGCAATAGGTGATGATGAAAGACCGCCAGACCAGTACCGACAAAGATGGGAATACTGCCCCGATCACGGATGAACAGAGATTTGAAGAGTTATTCACCCTTGCACGGCTTAGGAAGACTTGGACTCAGGTCCGCAAGGAGTTGAAACAAATAGAATTGCGCGATGCTATCGACTGTCTCGACTGGGCCGCCCAAATCGAAAAGAGCCTGCCTGGGATCCGCGAAGAAATAATCAGCGGCCGTTATCAACCTTTGCCGCCCGCACGGTACGAACTGGGCAAAACCAAAGGATCTTTTCGTTTCATGACTATCCCCAGCCTCAAAGACAGTCTTCTGTACCGCCACATTGCAGATGCGGCCCTGGAACTCGCGACGCCCAGATCGATAAAGGGTGCGTACTTCTCTCGACGTCGCGCCGTAAACCCGGTTGGCCCGCGGGCTCAGCCCAACGAGGATCCCTATGATAGCCTTTTTAACATCTGGGTCCGCTACAACGAGTATCGAACCCGCACCCTACTCAATACGCCTTACAATATCCTGGTGACAACCGACATCAGCAACTACTTCGACTCCATCGAACACGATCTGTTGATTGAGTATTTGGCACCGCTGGGCTTACCTCGAAAGGCAGTAGCCGTGCTGGGGCGACTGCTCGAAATGTTGAAGCCAACGGCTGGGCATTCTCCTAACCCGAGAGTAGGATTGCCTGTTGACGAGCTTGACTGTTCTCGCCAACTTGCCCACCTTTTTCTTTTCGAACATGACCGGAGCGTTGTCAAGGGACTGGGTCCCGGGGGTGAGGATCGGTATGTCCGGTGGATGGATGATCAAAACGTAGGCGCCACGTCAACCACTGACGCACGACGAATAGTGAATTTAGTCACGCGGTCGCTGCAAAAGCAGCGCCTGACCCTGAATACAGGGAAGACGAAATTCCTGACGCCAGAAGAGGTGATTGTCGAGTTTCACCTGGATGCGAACAAGGCGTTGAGCGATTGGGAGACCCGATGGAAAAAAAAGGCGTTTCGGCCAAACCGTGAAGCAGCAATGGAACTCAAGGGTATTTGGAGGGAGGCGGCTAAGAACGAAGGGGAGGGCCACTGGGATAAAGTACTAAAGAGGTTTTACGCTCACGCGGTTTCCTGCAATACGAGACTGTTGGATGGCTTCGCTTATAAGCACGTAGTGGAACATCCGGCTATCGCACCCCGTGTCTTCTTATCACTTGCGAGGCGGGGTCGAGCAAAAACCCTGCTTACGATGTTCGAAAGATATATAATGGAGGGCGAATCGCTTTTCGAGGCCACAGAGGCACAGTTCTTTGATGCCCTCTTGCTCACTAACATCGGTCCAACCGACGAGCGTATGGCCCTCGACCTTGTCCGTCGATACCTTAATGGTGAAATCGGCTCAGATAGCCCTGGGGAACTGGGCAGGGCGGCGGCTACATTAGCACATTACTGGCTGGGCGGTAAGACGCAGGATCTCGAATCTATTCTGTCGAAGTCTGGGTGGAGGGGGGTGTCTCCTCAAGTGGCCCGTGCTTTCCTATCGATCACCGTTGCCATGAACCCGGATCGGTTCCAAGCATTGGCCCTGAAATTCGTAGGTCATCCCAGCGACGATGTTGGTCGCGCTGCGGAATTCCTTGGGGCCGTGCTTCAAGGAGAAATCGGCAAACTCTCTTTTTCCTTTGCCGGGCTCAAGCGACGATGGCCACAACCTGGCAGGTACTACGACGCGCGAGCGTGGCTGCAGATGGAAATCATGAGCCAGACCGGCGACCTGACCGCTGCCCCATGGCTAAACAGCGAGGTTTCACGCTTCGCAAAGTACGCAACTACTCGCCAGCAAATGCGGATTCTTAAACGGATTCTGAGTAGGGGGAAAATAAGACTCTTGTCCTAGGAGAACCAAAGAATAGGTAGCATATCATGGCCCCCACTCTGCCAGTTATAGAGGATAACACCGGTGAAGAAAGACAACCAATGGACCCACGGAAAGGTTGAATTCGTTCTGCCTCCGTTGCCTCCCGCTCTGCAGGGCGTTACCGGGTGCAGCTTTCAGGAAGCCACTTTCGATCCCAAGGTGGGCAATGAGATCTATCTCGCAATCTTTGAAGAGAGTCAGTACGCCAATGTCCTCGCAAAGCTCCGTCAATTCAATCTGTTTTGTAAAACCGGGGCCGTACGAACGTCTCACGGTGCACTGGCGTTTGCCCTTTTCACCATTTATGATGGCAAGGAATACAACTCGGCCTACGAACTGTTCCTCGATCCTTATGAGGGCGAGACGTTTAGGCTCCTGTCATCTGCGGGTCTGCAGAGTCACTTCAAGGTTCTCATCTACGACTCGGTGCAGGGCCGACTTGTAGATCTATTTGAATTTGCGAACGTCTACCGGTTTGACGATTTTGCGGCGGATCTGGCAAAGGTCATCGGGCACGAACCGCGGGGCGACCTTGTAAGAGCAAAGGCGGAGTTCATGAGGAAGTATTCTATAGATGACCTGATAGGTGAATAGGCTGGGGCGGATGAGTTACACCGGGCAGAGGGGATAAGCCTCGATGACGTTTGTCGGAGTTGACGGCTGCAAGGCAGGATGGTTTTCTGTCAGCTTGAACGAGGCGTCTTGGTCCATAGCTGTATATCCCACATTTAGGGATCTGTGGTCGGCCTTCTCCGGCGCTCGCACAATCTTCGTAGATATACCAATTGGGCTACGAGAGGGGGGCACGGAGGAGAGGAAGTGCGACAAAGGGGGCCGTCGGCTTTTGGGGGCTCCCCGTGCGTCGAGCGTCTTTCCCGCCCCGTGCCGGCCGGCATTGGATGCAGCCAATTATGAAGAGGCTTCGGACCTGAACAAACGGTGGACTGGCCGGGGATTGAGTCGACAAAGCTGGTCGATCGTGAGGAAAATAAGGGAGGTTGACGACTTTCTCCAAACTCACACCGAGGCGAGGGGCATCGTTAGGGAGTGTCATCCCGAGCTCCTCTTCTGGTCACTGAACGGTGGCAAAGCGATGAAGCACCACAAGAAGGGGCAAGAGGGTTACGGGGAATGCCTTGTGGTGCTGACCGGCTGCTGCGCGCAAGCTCCGCTGATTGTTGAAGAGGCATTGCGGCGATTCTGGCGCAAGGACGTGGCGCGGGATGATGTTGTGGATGCCCTTGCCGCAGCCGTGGCAGCATATGTTACACAGGGTTCACCGCTATCTATTCCTGAGATCCAGGAAAGCGACTCACATGGACTAACGATGGAGATGGTCTACGCTCCTCCGATGCCTGGGGCGAGATAAGATGCTTCCTCTGCGAAAGCTGCCTCTTGTGCATTGAATGTAAGTTGCTTGAGAAGAGGGGATTGGTATGCCGACTTTCGAAAAAGTCCATCCCCCCTTTTTGTCCTTTTAGAGGTTCCCCCTGTTACCCACTGAGCAGTGCGTAACAGGGGGCAGGAGAATAATAAGGGGTGCCCTCGAACGGCAAAGCGTTTCAGACTATCGTGAATTTTTCTTTGAGAAGGGCCTTCTTCAATTGTTTCGCACACTGCTCACTGCGGAGCATGAAAAGGACGTCATTCCCGGCTTTTCTCGCCTCAGAGCCTGGAGTGGGCACCATGGCGGGGACTATCTTGTCGACGTGCCTCAGCTGCAGCCGGATGGTTGATCCCCGATAGCGCTTCAGGTCGGTTCCCTTTCGTGCTTTTGCTCCTAGAGAGAACACCTCGCTGTTCTTTGCGATCCTCTTATTGCACCAGGCACAGGCCTGAATGGCATCTTCATCTTCCACGATTTCATAGGTTGAAATTTTCTTGCAGTCCCACGGGGGTATCCCGCAATCACCGAATTCGTCCTTTTTCCTTGTGCATCTCTCACAGATTTTCCAATGTTCACAGGCGCTACCCCTTGTGACGGTCCTTCCGCACTCGGTACACCAGATGTGGCCGCAGTCCCTACACAGTCCGACGGTGATGTCCTCTATCTCGGCCACGTCTTCGCAGTCCTTCGTGTTGCTGCTCATACACTGAGGGCATTCTCCCACGAATATCTGGGAGACGAGATCTTCGGGTGAAGTTGCGTCTGATTCCTCTATCGCCCTTATGAGTTCGTGCTGCAGGTCTTTCGGAAGGGCGTTAAACAGCTCTATGAAATCATCATCATTCTTCATACCCCCATTATACAGAGAGTAGTGAGGATCGGCCAAACGAAATCTACAACACCTTCTGCGGATGGCTCGACCTGTGCCCCTTCGTTGTTCTTTTGAATCGAGTCTTCGTGCCCTTCTGCGGGGAACAGCTGTGTTGGTCGAGGTCGGGAGTTCCTTGCCGGTACGCCGGCACAATAACAACGAAAATTGCTTGCCCTTCAGATCTTCCCACGGTAGCATATCGATAAGAGCACGAACCAAAACCATCTGAAAAAGGTCGGCGCTTACCGGTGGCGTGAACCCCGTTCCTGAAACTGACATGAGCCGTAACAATGCTGCCTTAAGAGCACGAAGGCTGGTTCGTCACAGGTGAATAGACTTTATGCCGAACCTCACACTACACGAGTGGGAACGGGACTTTCGGACCGCCGCGGGAGCGGACCGCTACGACATCTTCCGTGATCATCTACGATTCTTGGAACTCCCCGGGAAAGCACTCTCGATGATGGAGGCTACCGTCCTCATGGTGCGGGCCTCTGCGGCATACTACACGATTGACGGACGATCATACGATGACTTTCTTGCGATGCAGCAGTACAACCCCGCGCAATCGCCTTATGCGCGCTATGCGTTCACCTTCGACCTCTATGGAAAAGCCTACGCTCGTCTGCTCGTCGGCGCTGAAATTCACGCAATAGACCTGGCCGATCTGTATGGTCATCCCTGGGAACCTTACAAGGCCGTTGGCTATTCCCAGATATGGATATCCCATACCGATTGGACCGACCTCACCGAAGAGGAAATGGAGGTTCTAGACAAACAGGTGACTGACGATTTACGATACGACTATACAGAAGATGAACTTGACTTCTGGCTTGACGACTCCAACGCGAAGTATCTCTATGTCTATGTGTGTGAGCCGGATGATGAAGAAGAGGCATGACCAGACGACCGTCACGAACGCGGCAAGCCCCGGAGGACCCACGTGAAGAGGAAACAGGTCCTTTGGAAGCGGACAGAGGGACAGATCGATCCGTTACGGGAGCACCTTGAATCACGATACGGCTGATGTTTTTGAGACCTCATCCTCCCGGCGTGCCCCGAGGCTTTACCCGATCCTTCAGGAGAGGTACGATGGTCTGTGATGAAAACGCTTTCTCGGGAAGGGGAAAATGACCATTGAGGGAGTTGAGGAGCAGTTCCTATGCCCCACGTGCGGGGAAGAACACGCGTACCCGCTCTTCGATGCCCTGCTGGCCAAGACCGGCACAGGGCTTCCGTGCCCTTCCTGTCATGGTGAGATCGATATACGACTCAAGTTCTCCTTCGGCCTTCACGGCAGGGTTACGGACGTGTTCACCCCCGACGAGGTCGCTTCCTGGGAGCAGGACGGCGAGCAGTGGCAGTTCCATCCGTTTCTCGTGATCATCGAGTCCCTCGATAAAGACGACCCAGGCCTGCAGACCTGGCTGCCCTTCTGGCATAGGGCGAAGAGTCCCGACGGGGTGGTAAGGACCTACTTTGGACGGTACGCTCTCTGCCTCCAGGTAGACCCTTTCCGGGAGCTTCTCGAACAGGCGAGGAAGAAGGGGTATTTCCAGGACTGAAGCGAATCCTCACGTGAAGTCCGCCACAGGCCATTCCATATCGTGAACGCCGGAGTAGAGCCAGGGTCCGCGTCGCTTGCGGTAGGCTATACGAGGGCAATCCATACCGGTCTTTCTCTCAAAGAGCAAGGGTTCCGGCACGTTAACCCTATGGCCACCGCTTTATCTGCATGTTTTGGACAGATGTGGACGCGCTATCCCAGGAATAGCGGACCTCTCGACGTGGTTGAACGATAGGATCTGCAGGAACCTTCCTGACCAGGAACATCTCTTTTGTTTTCCTGTACGATCCCGCTCGGTTGCCATTGAACCGACGGGGCAAGGATTTTATTGACTTTCAACGGCTTTTGATGAGATAAGAACTGGAGAAGCGTACCTTCTTCACTGGGACAAGGGCCGTAGCGGTTATTGTTTCCTGTCGAGTCTACGCCAAAACTGAAAAAAGGAGTGTCTGAGCATGCCGCAAGGAACGGTAAAATGGTTTAACGATGCAAAGGGTTTCGGGTTCATTACCCAGGATGAAGGAGGAGACGTTTTTGTCCATCACTCTGCAATTCAGGGCCAAGGTTTTAAGTCCCTGTCGGAAGGCCAAAAGGTCGAATTTGACGTCGTGAAGGGACAGAAAGGATTGGCCGCGGCAAATGTCACGAAGATAACGTAGGCAATCGAGGAGACGTGACGGCGGAGCCTTCAGGACAAAGCAGCGGACTGTATCCGCTCTTCGTGACCAGCTCTTCGGTGATAGCGAAGTATAAACACTAGAGTGAGAGCGCCGAATATTGCGTTTTGAGCGCCCGCTCGTGATTCGTAGACCGGTTTGACGTTTTGGACGGGTTTTCCTTTCATTCGACGCACTTCTCTATCATCTTTCCTGCAGTTTACTTACCCTTCGGCTTCCCGGGAAGGCTTCAGGGGCAGACATTCTCCAGCCTGTCGCGGTTGTGACCGTTCCCTGAACCTGTTTGTAAGGGTTTCGGCGAATCTTCCAAAGAAGAGGGAGATCGCCACGGCCACCAGGAACAAAACGATGACCATTGAAATCATCTATGCCTCCTTCTGCGCGCCTGTCTTGACTATGTCCACCCAAGGCAGGGGATAACCGTCTCTCCGGTCCAACGTACTGGGCCGCCCCCCTTATCGGGTCGCGGGGAGGCCTCCGTTACAGCTGATCGATGACACTCCACGGCACGCTCAAGGGGCGGCGTAGCGGCGCCTCCTTTTTCCTCAACTTCCATCCTGTTAGGATCCCTTGTTTTCTTGCGCTTGCGCCCGGCCCCTGCACAAGCGACTCGTCTTTCCGTGAGGATAGCCCGTTCTCGACAAGATCGAATATGTTGAGAAAGGCAGCATACTGGTCACGTATCCCTTGACGTAAACAGGAGGGGGCAGGTGATCCCAGTCCCCCGCCTCGATCGCTCGGATGATCCACTTCCTTATGAAGAGGACGTTTGAGACCTCGTCAAGAGTTAACCCTCTCCCTTTCCGCGTTTCCCTCAGCAATTGTCCAATTCTGGAAAGGTCAAAAGGCATGTCTCTCCTCCCTCCCCTCGTAGGCCGGACGACCTGCTTCGCACCCTCTATAAGATCTGCTTGCCCTCCCATAAAGCCGGCCGTCTTTGTCGGTACCTCTTCCCGTTGCCCGATGCGACAGGCAGGGGATGATACCGCATTGATTCTGAGCAATAACAGTGCCACGAGAGGTGCTTCTCCGCCTTCCCCGTCCTTCTTGCACATATCGAGGGTGGGAGCATCACGGACTCCCTATTGAGTCGGAAAAATCCGATTGTGGGCTACCTAAGCAGTCGGAGCAATCCGACCGCTACTAGTGCATCAGATACACAGGGATACCTCAATTTTTGCTATTCTCAGAAGGAATATAGAAATTAATAGGGTAACAAAGAGGTTAACTCTACTATGCGCAAGCAGGGTAGGGTCTGTAACCGGCGAAAGCCACAATCGATCTTACGACCTGATCTGACGATAGCATGAAAATGCTGTTGGAAGAGTGCAGCCAGAATCTGAATGGAGATGGTCTGAGCAATCAGGCTGTTGAAATGAGGACGATGGTAGCATAAGTTGCAGGAGCGGCTGTGGCTGAGCCAGTGACAGTTCTTCTGAAGGCTTCGGTCTCCAGGGGAGCCTCTTTGTTTGTCTTTTGGATTCATCCGGTTGATGCGTACTTCCTGAAGTCGTCCGCAACTTACAGTCGGTCAGAAATGGTCACGGGTTCACGTGGCAATGGTTGAAGGGGTAAATTCTCAATTGCCAGCCGACTACCCCGCCTGTTGAATATGGGTGATTGAGCAACTGACGAAGCGGTGTGCGTGTTGTGGCGAGCATTTGCCGTCTCCCCATGCTATAATTGCATTAAGGTAAACCCCCGGCTCTGCCGGGGGACTCCCAAAGTTTGACAGTTGCGGGATTACGCTTTTCACTGGGGACCCGTGAAGGGGATACAGTCGGCATTATGAGAAGTTCGTAGCTT
>Ga0326728_10023818_pt1 | contig 11162 bp, 11 predicted proteins | sample MB3enrmetagenome_FD_207602 | JGI IMG/M metagenome (GOLD analysis project Ga0326728, IMG submission 207602) | Lab enriched peat soil microbial communities from McLean, Ithaca, NY, United States - MB31MN | ecosystem: Environmental > Terrestrial > Soil > Wetlands > Peat | place: USA: New York... | reverse complement strand
ACGATCAGCATCTTCGGCCGCTTCAGCAGCAACCTGAAATAAAGCGGGAACACCAGCGTCTGCTTCATGGCCGAGAGCGTCAGGAAGACGCTGCCGCCGACCGTGGAGAACGGATACGCCGCCAGCGCCGTCGCCACGCAGACCAGGGCGAGGTTGCCCAGCCCGATCACCAGCCCCGTGCACAGCCAGTCCCAGAGGAATACAAGCAGCAGCCACCGCCTCATCCCCTGCAGCCCCGCCAGCCTGCTCAGCCGCCACCAGATATAGAACACACAGCCCGCGTTCAGCAGCAGCACCAGCAGCCGGGCCGCCGGCCAGCCCAACAGAAAAAACGGCGTGAGCACCAGCCACGTGTGCGGCAGGTAAAGCGCCTGGCTCAGGGCGACGTCGGCATAATCGCGGTGCCCCAGCAGGAACCAGAGCGAATAGTAGATACTGAGATCATGCGATGCCTCGAACAGCATCCCCAGCGACCGCGCCGTTCGCAGCAGGCCCCAGACGATCCCCACCCCCAGCAGCACGCGCGCGGGCATTTCCGCCCGCTGTTCCCGCTCCCCCAGCCATGCAAGAACCGTCATAGGCGCATTACAACAAAAGGCCGGTCCTGATTCAATGCGGGGTTAACGCAAAGGCGCAACGCTTCAAAACCGTGGCCAAGCTGGCCGGTCACTTGTAACTGGCGGCTGGCGAGCAGCAACGATCCCGCTTCCCCACCTCCAGCCCTTGCGCCCTTGCACCTTTCCGCTGCCATCCTCAAAAACCTCCGCAGGCTGCGCAGGTCTTCTATGCGCATGCACAAGCGCCATTTGCCTTTTGCCATTTGCCATTCTCGGTTCTGGCTGTGCCCCGCTGGGCCTTTGCGTTCAGCGCGATCCCACTTGTCGAACACCTCCGCTTCCGCTAACAGACCACGAGACTACTATGCATGAGAATCTCCGCTTCTTGCGCGCATCTCCGATGCACGCGCGCATCGGCTATTGGCTATTGGCTATCGGCCATTTCCGGCTGTGGCCGTCTTGCGCCGTGTGCCTTCCGACCAGCCTGCGCGCGAGATCGCTCTGGCTAAAAAGCCCTGCCGCTAACTTTCTGTCTCTACTCGTCCTGGCAGCCGCCTGGTCTGCCCCCGCCGCCGAAACCGCAACGCCTAACCGGATCCTTTCCCCTGCCGACCGGCAACTCCTCCAGGCCGTCCACCAAGGCAACCTCCCTCTGCTCCAAACCGCCATCGCCGCAGGCGCCAATGCGAACTGCCCCGGCACCAACGCCCTGCCGCCCCTCCTCGAGCTCCTCCGCTCCGCCACCGCCCCCCTGGACACCGAGCATCGCCAATGCGTCGCCTGCCTGTTTCAGCATGGCGCCGCCGTTGACCCAATGGACTCCAACCGGCGCACTCCGCTCATCCACGCCGCCCGTCTCGGCGACCTCGACACCGTCCGCCTCCTGGTCGAAGCCGAGGCCTGCGTCACCGCCCGCGACCGCTTCCACAAATCGGCCCTGTTCTATGCCGTCGAAGCCAACCGCCGCGACATCGTCCTCTACCTCGCCGCCAACGGCGACCTGCTCTCCCCGACCGTCAAGGAAAGAAAAGCCCGACCGTAGCCGACGCCAGCATCCCCGTTGCCCGGCACGCGAGCACGACCCCCACAACACGGCCTGTGGCCGGTAGCCAGAAGCACTCTAGCAGCTCCCTATCAATTAGCTACGTACCCCATAGGTACACCATACGTACACCATCAGTACACGATCCGTACACCATCGGTACACCATAGGTACAATATCCGTACACCTTAGTGCATCTGGAGATGCGCCGGAGTCTCGCTCTAGCGTCCCTGTGCTTCAAGTCTTCTGGTAACCAGGTCAGGCCTCGCCGTATGAACGGCAGCCTGGGCGGTTGCCGTTGGCTATCTGCTATCGGCGATTGGCCATTGGCTATTCAGTCTGAGGCCGCCTCGCCAACTGTGCCACTCTCCGTCAAAACCCTTGCCGCCTCCGCAACTTGTCCATGCGCGTGCACATGCGCCACCTGCCATGTGCGATTCGCCATTGCCGCCTAGGGCTGGGCCGACCTGCATAACAGCCAGGCGAGAACGTGTGAGGCGAGACCCCTGGCCTATTCTTCGTTTACGCCGCCGGCACAATCGCGGTCGTGTCCTTCTGGAGGTCTTCCCAGCCGTCCGCCACCTGCCGCGTACGAATGAAGATCCGGGTGCCGGCGGGCGGTACGCCGTACTTAGCGACATAAAGGTCTGTGATGTCGCTAACGCCCGCGTCCGGGTCAGGCAGGGCGCCGAGCACGGTGAAGCGCCTCGGGCGCGACACGCCGCGGCTGCATGGGGCGGTGCCCAGCAGCATGGTGTAGTCCGCGGGGGCGCGGGACACTTGGAGTTTGAGAGAGATGGCGCCCCCGGTGTTGGTGATGGACAGCGCGCCCACGGGATTGGTCGAGAACCTGGGGCGGTTCGGCGGGTCAACGACCGTGTCCATCCCGGCGGCAGCCAGCGTGCAATTGATCTTGATAAAAAGCTGGCAGCCCGTCAGCCGGCCGGACTGGCCCAGGCGCGGGCGGCTCGAGGTTTGCTGCGCCGCCATGATCCAGGCCGCGCGCTGTTTATCCGTCAGCCCGCGCCAGCGCGCGGCGATGCTCCCCAGGTTGCCGCGGACGCGCTGCTGGGCTGGAGTGCGCGGATTCTTCGGGACGGCCAACTGTCGTTCCGCCTGCCCGTAAGGAGTGCTGAGGCTGACAATGGTGCCCCGCTTGCCACTTTGAAGCTGCTTGCCGGTTTTCGCCATGTTGATTCCAGGGGCGGCGTCTGGTCCGGGCCTGTCCACACCATCGCGCCAGGCCCCGGGGATTGTCACCGCAATCCCGCCAACCCATGGCCCAATGAAAGCACAAAAGATGAGCGTGGCGCAACACACTTCTGCGCCGATTTCCGAACCCCGAACCCCAAAATCCCAAAGGCAACTGTGCCAAGTGACGCCCCTGCTCCTCAGCCACCCTCCAGGTGAGCGAGGCCCCCGCCCGAATCCCTTAGTCTTCGCCTCTTCCCGTCTTCGCTGTTCATTTCAGCTAACGCGATTGCATTCGACGGCCAACCCCCACCGCCTTAGCCTTCCCCCCTCCGGCCACCCACCAGGCGAACGAGGGTCGCAGCAAAATCCCTTCGTCTTCACGTCTTCCCGTCTTCGCTGTTCATTTCATCTAACCCGCGATTGCATTCGACGGCCATCCCCCACCCCATTAGCCTTCCCCCTCCGTTATGGCCTCCACCAGCAGCGATTCGGCGCGACCCTCCGAGGCGTGGTTCCTGACCACGCACTGGTCCGTGGTGCTGTCCGCGCGCGAGCAGCCATCCGCCCAATCGGCCGCGGCGCTCGAAACCCTTTGCCGCACCTATTGGCCTCCGCTCTACGCCTACATCCGCCGCCAAGGCCAAAGTCCAGCCGACGCCCAGGACCTCGCCCAGGAGTTCTTCGCGCGGCTCCTGCGCAAGGACTCTCTCCATTCCGTCGCCCGGGCAAAGGGCAAGTTCCGCACCTTCCTGCTCGTCATGCTCAAACGCTTCCTGGCCGACGAGTGGGACAAAGCCCGTGCCCAGAAACGCGGTGGCGGCGAGGTCTTTTGCGTGGATTGGTCGTCCGCCGAAACGCGCTTCCTGCAGCAGCCCGTCGAGCATCTGACGCCCGAAAAGGTCTTCGAGCAGCGCTGGGCGCTCACTTTGCTGGACCAGGTCTATGCGCAGTTGGAGCGCGAATACCGGGACCAGGGCCGGGGCGCTTTGTTCGACGCCTTTCGCTTTGCCCTGACCGGCTCGCGCAGCGATGTGCCCTATGCGGACCTCGCGGCTCAGCTCCAGACGACCGACGGGGCCGTCCGGGTAGCCGTGCACCGGTTGCGCCAACGCTACCGCGAACTGCTCCGGCAGACCATCGCGGACACGGTTTCGGGCCCCGACGAAGTCGAGGAAGAGCTGCGGCATCTGCTCCAGGCCATATCGGCGTGAACGCCATGACCCCGCCCACCTCGCGAAGCGTTTGGAGTGCGCGCAGCTTGCTGCCGCTTTTGGACCGGGCGAGACCTTCGACAGCGTCAGCAACCTGCGCGTACTCCAAACGCTGGCGCGCGGTTCGTTCGGGGCTTCCCTTCTCTGCGTCCATCGCGTCTCTGCGGTTCCCATCTGCGCGCATCCAGCAAGTTGACACGCTCTGGGCCCTCAACATGTCGGCTCTCCCGCCCCGAGCGTGTAACATTTGGCGGGATTTCCCGATCTATGGGTTGCAATCGAGAGCTTATGAGTGAAGCACGCAAATGTCCGCATTGTGGCAAACCCGTTCCCCCCGGCACCCCGGGTGGTTTGTGCCCGGAATGCATGGTGAAGGTGGGTATCGGCAGCGAAGCCGGCACTGCCGACGCAGGCCCGAAGCGGCCCGCGCCTGTCCCTCCGTCGCCCGCCGACATCGCCCGGCATTTCCCTCAGCTCGAGGTCATCGAACTCCTCGGCTCAGGCGGCATGGGCGCAGTCTATAAGGCTCGCCAACGTGAGATTGACCGCCTGGTCGCGCTCAAAATCCTCCCTTCGGACGCTGCCTCCGACCCCGGGTTCGCCGAGCGCTTCACCCGCGAAGCCCGCGCCCTGGCCAAACTCAACCATCCCAACATCGTGGCCCTCTACGACTTTGGCCACGTCAACGGCCTGCACTACTTCATCATGGAGTACGTTGACGGTCTCAACCTCCGGCAATTGGAACAGGCGGGCCAGTTGTCTCCCCGCGAGGCCCTGCAGATCATCCCCCAAATCTGCGAAGCTCTCCAGTTCGCGCACGACGAAGGCATCATCCACCGCGACATCAAGCCCGAGAACGTGCTATTGGACAAAAAGGGTCGGGTGAAGATCGCCGACTTCGGACTGGCCCGGATTCTCGGCCACGAGCCCGAGGATTTCCGCCTCACTCGCGCCCGCGAGGTCATGGGCACTCCCCATTACATGGCCCCCGAGCAAGTCGAGAAACCCCAGAGCGTGGACCACCGCGCGGACATCTACTCCCTCGGCGTGGTGTTCTACGAAATGCTCACCGGCGAACTCCCCTTGGGCAAGTTCGACCCGCCGTCCCAGAAAGTGCGGATAGACGTGCGCCTGGACGACGTGGTCTTGCGTGCCTTGGAGAAGGAGCCCGCCCGTCGCTACCAACACGCCAGCGAGGTCAAGACCGACATGGAAACCATTATGACGGAGCCGCCGGCCTCACCAGCCCGCGTCGCCTCGGCCCAGCCCGGCTCCGGATCTCACCAGCCGCGATTCCCGCGGCGAATCATGCTTCCCGCCGCCGCTGTCGCTCTGGTCGTGTTGGCAATTGGTCTTGCCTGGCTTGCGAAGCGGGCAGGCTCCTCCGGCATCGTCGCGCCCGCCGCCGTCTCTCCCACGCCGAGCACAACCGCCCCGGCCCCGGCAGCCAATCCGCCATCGGCGGAGGCTGCCCAAGAGGCATTTACCCGACGCCATGGCCTGGCCCCGCCCGCTCCGTCCCCGAGCGCCGCGGACAGCCCCGAGCAGCTCTTCGCCCGGCGCTACGGGCTTCGCCCCTCAGCTCCATCTCCCGCCACCAACGCCTCTCCCTCCTCCTCCATTGCCGTGACCGGGACCGCTCCCTTGAGCTACCAATGGCAGTTCGCCACCAACAGTACCATGGAGGTCACGACTCCCGGTTCGCCGGCCAATGTCACCTTCACTGTCGTCACAAGCGGGACCGTTCCCTTGAGCTACCAATGGAACGTCGCCCCCAACGCCACATCCGCCGTCACCAATCCCGGCCCCGAAGGCTTGATCCTCACCAGGCTTGCGCCACTCTACGTCACGCTGGCGCTTGAAGGGGTAGCGACCAACCTGGCCGCCAGCCCGCGCTATATCATCAGCGTCAAGGACGCAGCCGCCCCCACCCCAGGTCAACGGGCCAAACGGCAGTATTATTGCTCGATCGGCTCCGAATCCACTCCCGGGAAGCCGTTCACGCTGCGCGACGTCAAAGCCCCTGCTGACAACCCGACGGTCGTCCTCGAACTCAATGCCACCAAGGAAAGCATTTCTGTGGACAAGGGCCACCCCTTCCAGCGCGTGCGCGGCTATGCGGCCGATCTGAAGTATGGGCCGGAGTACAAGACCTGGATCAACAGGCGCGTCGGCAGCGTCTTGGCCTTTGGCGGCGACGAATACGAAATCGTTGCTGTCACCCCAACCGAGGTCGTGCTGCGCCAGAAATCCAACAACAAGACCTGGGTGGCCCGATGCAACGCTGACATGCGGCGCTAGCCCAGGTTTGTCACGAGCCAAATGGTTTGGGCCGGGCATGTCATGGTCCATCAGCTTGAGCTTGGAATTGGGAATCACCAGTTCCCAACCTTTGGTTGGCCCGCTCCCAGGGGCCATTACCTTTTTTACTTGCCGGTCCGGCTCCCTGGGGGCTAGGCTTACAGCATGAGCGGGGCAGTGCCAAGCAATTCCGCGTTTCTAGGCCAATACGCACATGGGCTGAAAACTTGCCGTCTAAACAAATAGGGATATGGAGCGCGAACTGGCAACGTTCCAAACGGGGTGCGAGGAGCGTCTCACCGCTGCGCTTGCGAGATTAGGAAGGCGTGTCGCAGGCCGGCGTCTCGACGGCCAATCCGAGACCTACATCACCGGCAGCATCGAGGGCCGAAACATTACCTTCTGGATTTACGAAGAGGGCGCGGATTTCCACGCAGGCAAGCGCCATCGACTGTTTGAGCGACTCGACTACGGTTCCCTGGATGATCTGGCCGGCGGCTTTGTGGCGAAGCTAACGGAGGTTGCGGCGTGAGGGCACCGAACCAATCGCCCCAGGCGACGCCTGGTTTAACCCTTCCGTTCGTCCATGCTGAGCGGCCCGGCCCGCCTGAGCTTTAATGTTGGGCCTCGCGTGCTGCATGAGCAAAAGTAAGATCATTCTCGCGGTGGTCGGCTTCGCGGCAATTCTCCTGTCTATTGCTGTTCTCACGAAGCCAGCCGACGACATCGCAACGGGTCGCATGGACAGGATCGCCGTCATTGGCAGGTGGGACTCATTGGCCAACAGTTCTCACCACAGGCTGGGGATAGACGAGCGCCAGTGGCTTTACACGCTCTCCCGAGACTGCTGGGTTGGAAGGTACGAGCTGTGCGTCACGTTCGGTGACGATGGACTGGCAAGGAATGTTTGGAGGCGCTGGAGGTGGCGATGAGACACCTGGGACACCGTAGTCTGCGACAGGGTTGGGCCGCTTGAGCGTGCTATGTTTGCCTCTTACCAAGTCAGGAGATGGGCAGCGGCGGTATTCGTTGTCTGCCTGCTGTGCCTGCTCTACCTGCTGTTTGTGCGTCCGCTGTTGCCCCATAGCGTGCCCGGCACGGTAGATTTGCGCCTGATGGGTGTCTCCAGTTCTAGTAATGGCGTCATGCTCGTCTCCGTCGTTCTGACAAACAGCACGCCACTCGTCTTGAACGTGCTGGATGACGCCGATGGACGACCAGCGTTCATTCTCGATGATGGTAGCGAACAGACGTGGCTCACGCGGATGATCAATAAGTGCAGTATCAATCTCGCTCCGGGAGGCACCTTAACGAACGTGGTATTGGTGACGAACGGCCCGCCGCGGTTCCGGCTGAAACTAGCAGTGTATTATCTTGGCCGTGATAGCCGAGACTGGCCTCTGCCGGTGGGTCGGCTCCTGCCCCAGCCATGGAGATCCCGATTCGCGGAGTGGGATCAGAACCGGAAGACGGGGACCCACTGGCAACCCGCATCCCGTTGGATACTGCCCGGCCTACCTGAGGATATGCAGTCGGTTCCGACTCCATGAAGACTGCATCGAGAGCCCAACTAATTGCTGCAGGAGGCGCCGGGTTGCGCATTCCTGTTGTTCCTTGCCTACTGGCCCGGCGCGGCAGAGCATAACGTTAGCGCCGCATCAAAGCACCCAATGAAGAACACCAAAAAGTGCCCGAAGTGCCAGTCCACGAAGATTCTCACGCAGGAGCAAGGGTGTATTCAGGGCAACCTCTATGGCGACGAGCTTATCTGCTCTGAGGAGGAGCCTCCGACCAATTTCGCCATTATCTCCAACACCGCCGGAACTTCCCAATGAAGCGCAACGAATTGCTGCGGACGTTTGAGGGGGCGGTCGCGATCGTCACGGGTGGCGCCTCGGGCATCGGCCGCGCCCTGGCTGAAGCGCTGGCACGGCGGGGAGCGCGCGTCGTGATGGCCGACCGGCAATTCGAGTTGGCCGGGGAGGTCGCCGCCCGAATCAGGAAAAATGGCGGCGAGGCTGACGCCCAGGAAGTGGATGTCACCGACTTCCCCGCCACGAAGCGTCTGGTCGAAGACACGTTCAAGGCCCTTGGACGCCTGGATTACGTCTTTAACAACGCGGGCATTGGCATCATCGGCGAAGCGCGACTGTACGAACTCGAGGATTGGAATCGCGTTTTGGATATCAACCTGCGCGGGGTTGTCCATGGCGTGCAGGCCGCTTATCCGATCATGCTCCGGCAAGGCTTCGGTCACCTTGTAAACATGGCCTCCCTCGCGGGTTTGTTTCCCTATCCCCTCGTAGTGGGCTATTGCGCTACGAAGCATGCCATCGTCGGCCTGTCCACGTCTCTACGGATCGAGGCCGCCGCAGCCGGGGTTCGCGTCAGCGTCCTTTGCCCGGGACCTGTGCGGACCCGGGCCCTCGTGGACGGCGGGAAGTACGGCAAGATGCTCCAGCCGATTCCGCCTCAGGTATTAAAGGCCGTGACTGAATGTCAACGCCCGATCCGAGCCGAACAATTTGCCGAACAAGCTCTGCATGCATTGTCCAGGAACAGGGGGATCATCGTGATTCCCTCCCGGTGGAAAATCGTGTGGTGGCTCTACCGTTTATCGCCGAGCCTCGGATGCTATCTTGGGGCGAAGGGCATGGAGATCATGAAACGGGCCGTCGAGCGGTCGCTGGCGAACCAACCGTCGCCGCCGACCGGGGCCGCCGGTTCGGTTTGCGGCAGTACAAGACCCCCGGAGGTCGGCCCCGGCGGCTGAACTTGTTATGAAGCGACCTGGAGAGCACCTTACAAGCGCACCTTAAAATGAAACCAAGAGATTGCTTTGGGGTAGTCGTTCGGACCGTTGGGCTGCTTCTGGTGTTGTTCAGCCTCTTCTACTTTTATGGAGCGGTCGCCGCCACTGTCTCACCGGCGCTTGGCCGCGGAGGCACGCCCGTTTACTATATCGGAATCGGCGTCGTGATGATGAGTGTCGGCTTGTATCTGCTCCGAGGGGCGCCGCACCTATTGCGTTTCGCGTACGGCAAGGACCAAGATGCCCAGGATGATCAGCACGATACCACTTAAAGGCGGTGGCACTGGACGCCGGGAATCCGGTTCTGTTGGCATTCTTAGCTCAGCGCTCTTCCGCCAGTGGGCCGCTATGTTGGCCGGCGCATCAATGAAAGCCCGAACGCCTATGAAACAACAATCCAATGAAAACTCGTTAAGCATCTTCGTATGCTCATCAACCGCCTGCTGGCTTGTCGCCGCCGCCGCCGCGCAGGCAGGAGACCTCCTCCAACTTAAGCCTCCCCCAGAGCAAACTTGGGCTTCAGGTTCCATCAGCAACACCGTCGGGCAACCCATCGTTTGGACCAACCACCTGAGCCTGAGAGTCGAGCCCAGCGGAGAGCGAACTTGGGTTGCAGGTTACGTCACCAACGCTGCCGAGCAAGAAAAGGTCTGGACCAACCGCTTCAGCCAGGCAGCCGAATCTGGCGATGCTGACGCGCAGGTGAGCCTCGCGCTGTATCTGCACGATGGCAGGCACGGGTTTCCCACCAACCGTGTCCAAGCCTACAAATGGGCCGCCGTCGCTGCCGCGCACGGCCATTACAAAGCCAAGCGCCTGGTTGATGAATGGCAAGCATCCATGAGCCCAAAGGACGTTGCTGCTGGCAAGGCCGCCGCCGCGGCCTTCACCCCCCGTGACAAAAAGAAGCAGGACTGAGTGGTGTCACCCGTACTGCCCGACAGCCCTGAGCCAACGGCGGGCACCCCTCTAGCTCAGAGCCAAATGGCATCTCCCTGCCTCTTGCGTCTCTGCCACCTTGCGTCTTTGCGTTTACTCCTGTTTTTGGGTTTACAGGTTTGGCCCCTCTCGGCAGGTTGCTGCGCGTAGATGTCCTTTCTCCCGCTGGTCAGAATCTGGATCTGGGTCTCGGTCCTCGCGAGTGCGGCGGGCTGGCTGCTCTCGGCCCTGGGCCAACTGAACCTGACGGGTTATGCCATATTCGCCGGCGTGGTAGTCGCCGGTCTTTGGGCGCGGCGGAAGACCTTGGGCGGCGCAGAGGCATACAAACTCTTTAACCGGCGAAAACTCCGGGCGCGGTTTCGGCGGTGGCTGCCGGCCAGCTTTGCCGGGCTGGCGTTCCTCGTTTTCCTCGGGGCTGCCTTGTATCCGCCCACGACGCACGAGGGCTTGACCTGCCGTGTGCCCCGGGTCCTGCATTGGCTGGCCGAAGGGCACTGGCATTGGATCCATACTCCCAACGCCCGCCTGAATGACCGCCCCTGCGGCCTGGAATGGCTGGCCGCCCCCCTGTTGCTCTTCACCCGGTCAGACCGCGGCCTGTTCCTGATCAATTTCATTCCCTTGCTCCTTTTGCCCGGGCTCATCTTCAGCGTGTTCACGCGGCTCGGCGTGCGACCGCGCGTGGCCTGGCACTGGATGTGGCTGTTGCCGACCGGTTACAACTTCCTCCTCCAGTCCGGTAGCTTGGGCAACGACACCACCCCGGCGTTTTACGCCTTGGCCGCCGTGGACTTTGGCCTGCGCGCCTGGACCTCACGCCGGCCCGGCGACCTCTGCCTTTCATTCCTGTCGGCGGCCTTCTTGACTGCCACCAAGGTGAGCGACTTGCCCCTGCTGCTGCCCTGGGCGGTCGTGGTGTTTCCTCTGCTGCCGCTGTTGCTCCGCCGGCCCGCCGCAACGCTTGCGTTGGTGGTGCTGGCGGCCTCCGTCTCCTTTCTGCCCACCGCCGCCTTGAATGCCCATTACGGGGGCGATTGGTCGGGGCTGGCGGTCGAACATTCTGCCATCGAAATGAAACACCCGTTGGTGGGGATTTGGGGCAA
>Ga0326728_10023815_pt1 | contig 11164 bp, 8 predicted proteins | sample MB3enrmetagenome_FD_207602 | JGI IMG/M metagenome (GOLD analysis project Ga0326728, IMG submission 207602) | Lab enriched peat soil microbial communities from McLean, Ithaca, NY, United States - MB31MN | ecosystem: Environmental > Terrestrial > Soil > Wetlands > Peat | place: USA: New York... | reverse complement strand
TGGAAGGTCAGCAGCGTGGACCAGCCCGACAAGGCCCTGGAGCATTGCCGGAAAAAGCGGACACACTTGGTGCTGGCCAGCCTGTCGCTGCCCAACGACGGAGCTTTTGCGCTCATCCAGAATTTGCGCACTTATGCCATCACCGCCTCCATTCCCGTTTTGGGCATGTGCGTGCTGACCGCCGCTGCCGAGCAGGCACGAGCCGAGCAGGCTGGCTTTGCCGGCGTGGTCAACAAACCCATCGATGCCTCCGAACTCAAGGCCAAAATCGCCCGGACCCTCGATTTGGAAACCGCCTACAAGTATTACCAGCAGCATGACGCCATCCTGGCATTGACGCTGCCAAAGGAGTTTGATGCTAATGTGGCCCAGGAGATCACGGGCCACCTGGAGGGCCAGTTGGTCCGCACCGTGGACGCCGGCGGAGACAAGCTCGTCATTGATTTGAATTCGGTGGAAAACGTCAGCCAGTCCATGATGGAACTGGTGCTCTCCGCCATTCAGGCGGCCAGCAAATTGTCCCTCCGTTGCGCCATCGTCGGGTCGGAAGCGACCCAGACGCAGTGCCGCAGTTTTGCCGAAGCCCAAGCTTGGGTGTTTGCCAGCTCTTTTGAAGACGCCTTGGCCCATTTGGAGTGCCGCAGTCTTGGGGAAAACCGGACCCGCAAGCTAGCCGGCTCCTATGCACAGGCTGCAGCCCTCATGAAATGATTATGGACTCCCCCTTCAAAGCCGAACTCGAAGCCTCTGCCGAGTTCGCCAAGTGGACCAAAACACAAAAACTGGCCGCCTTTCTCCTCATGTTGTCCCCGGAAAACGCCTCCCAGCTCATGAAGTCCCTCGACGAACAGGAACTGGAAGATGTGGCCGCGGAAATGTTCAAACTCGGCGCCGTCAGCCAGGAGTTGCAATACGAGATTTTGCGCGAGTTTTCCGGCGTGGCTGTGGAGGCCGCCACGGCCGTCAACGGCGGCACGGACCGCGTGAAGGAGTTGCTCGAGAAGTCGGTCGGCCTGTTCCGGACGTCCGACATCATCGGGCGGGTCTCGCCGCACCGCGAGATGGTGGGGCCGATGCAGCAAATCGTGGAGATGGACCCCCGGCTCATCTACAGCCTGCTCCACCATGAACAACTGCAGACCATCGTGCTGGTGATGAGCTACCTGAGCCAGGAAAAGGCCTCGCAGGTTCTGGCCATGTTCTCCCCGGAACTGCGCGAGCAAATCATCGAACGCCTTGCCACCATGGCCCCCACGTCCGTGCAGGTGGTGGAAAACGTGGCCCAGGGGCTGCAAACCAAGTCCGGCAACAACCGGAACCGCTCCTTCAACCAGACCGGCGGAGTGCGCGTGGCCGCGCAAATGCTCAACCACCTGCCCCAACCCATGAGCAAATCCATTTTGACCTCCCTCTCCGAGCGCAATGCCCAGTTGGGCGAAGCCATCCTCAAAAAGATGTTCACCTTTGAGGAACTGGACCGCCTGGACACCCGCACGCTCCAGATCATCCTGCAGGACGTGGATATGCGCCTGCTGGCCGTCGCCCTCAAGACCGCCAGCGACAAGCTCAAGAAAGCCTTGCTCTCGTGCATCTCCAAACGCGCGGCCGAGAACATCCTCGAAGAGATCAGTTTCATGGGCCCGCTCCGGCTGAGCGAAATCGACGCCGCCAAGTCGCAAATCCTCGAAACCGTCCGCCGCCTGGAGGCGGAGGGCGAAATCAACCTCGACGAACTGCGCCAGAAATCCCGGCCTTCCTGACCTGCCATGAACCCCTCTTCCACTGAATCGGCGTTGGACGCGTCTCCGTCCGCCTCCTCGTCCAAGGACATCATCTCGCAATCGGAGATCGAGCGCCTGCTCACGCAAGTGGAGAGCGTGGCCCCCCCGGCGCCGGGCGCCGACCCGCAGGCCGCCCCCCTCCCGGCCGGGCGCGAGATCGTGCGGCGGTTCGAGTTTCCCAAGCTTTCCCCCTTCTCCGCCGCGGAACTGCGCCCGCTGCGGCTGCGCCACGAGGATTTCATCAATGTCCTGGCGACCCGGCTCTCCATTCATTTGGGGATGGAGGCGGCCCTGCAACTGACGAAACTGGAGGCGCTGCCGTTCCATCAATTTGTGGACGGCCTGTCCAACCCCACCTATCTCACGCTGCTCAAACTGCAGCCCCTGACGGGCATTTGCCTTCTGGACATCCCGCCGCGGCTGGGACTGTGCGTGGTGGATCGGGAATTGGGCGGACCGGGCCGCGTGGCGGAGGAGACGCGCCAGATCGGCAAGATCGAGGCGCGCCTGCTGGCCCCGATGGTCGGGCTCATCGTCAACGAGTGGTGCGCGATCTGGAGCGACCTGATGGAGATTCAGCCTCTGATGCTCGGCACCGAGACCAACAGCCGGTTTCTCCACACCTCCCCCCCAGCCAACAGCGTCCTGGCGGTGGGGATCGAAGCGCGCCTGGCGGATGCCGTCGAACAAATTCAATTCGCCTTTCCCCACCCCATGCTCGAGCCTCTGACCCTCAAGCTCAATACGGGGGCCGGCGTCGGCGGCAAGCCGGACCCGGCGGCCAAAACCGCGCCCCCCAAATGGAATCCTGTATTTGACGATGTGCAGATCGAGGTCAAGGCGGAGCTGCCGGAAATCCAGCTTCCCGCCGGCCAGGTGGCGGAGTTGAAGCCTGGGGACGTGTTGACCCTGCCCTCCGAGCACATGAACCAGGTGCGGTTGCGTCTGGCCCATCATCTGGGGTTTGTCGGCACCCTGGGCGCCATCAACCGGCGCCGCGCGGTCAAGATCGATAAATGCCTCAAGGGTTGACCCCCCTCCCGGCATCGTGATGCAGGGTTCCAGGCCGGGCTAATATCCAATCGCCTCAAGTCCCGGCGGCGCATACTTTTTATCCGCATCATCCAGTACAAGCACCCAATCCGGCCCTTCCGGCGGACTGCGAAATTCGCGCTGGCGGCCACCGGCAAATTCTCCCATTAATTTCCCGACGCCCGTTCGCGGATCATACCACCAGACCCGGACGTGCCTGGCATTGAGTTTCGCCAGCGCAATCGTGGCAGACTGGTCATTGATTGGAAAATAAACGAAGGCGTAAGTTCCCTCACGATCGCGCGCGGCTTGCAGATGCAGACCACCGTTGCCGGCATCTCCCACAATGAGCGATTGGTCCGGAATTCGGGAGAAAAATGGACGCGACTCGATGAGTTGCCGGAGAAATCGCATCTGCCTGGCACCGGGCCGGTAAAGCGCGTCGGTCCAGTCGCGGTCGGCGTGGTTGATCACCTCCTTGCGCGAGCCGGCAAACTGCCAGACGGCATGATGACCGTAAGTCACCCCGCAGGCGCCTGCAAAGACCGAGCGGTAGGTTTGCTTGCGGACATCGTAATCGCGGAAATAACCGGTCGCCGGGTCCCACGCCGGCCACGGATTATAAGGATGATCCTCGTAGTTCGGTTCCAGATCGAGTGTGGGTTTGGCGGGGACCAATGCGAAATCGCGGGCGATCCAGTTCCAGACAGGCAGGTCATGGCCGCCGCCGTGTCCGCTTTGCATGCCGTTGATGGAAAGCCAGGATTCATTCGGCATCATCACGGAGGTGGTTTGGTCGCCGCCTTGTGGATGATAAAGGCAAACCGGTGTCGCACCGGTGCCATCCGCCAGACCGGCGGCAATTTCACGCCAAATGGGTGTCCAGTCGTAATCAACGGAAAACCCTGCCGCACTGGCAACGGGGTGCGGCCACTGATCCGGTTTGGAGCCGTCAAGCTGGGCGGGCCGGTCGCCGCCAAGCATCCAGACGACATTGCTCCGGCCACGGAGTTTGAGGCCGAGATAGTTGGCGTAGGCGCGGGCGACGGGGAGATTGTCCTTACGAAAAACGCGCGGTCCGGCACCCCACGGCGCCGTGAGTTTGTCACCCCAGGTCGGCAGCAGCGCGACATACAAACCGACAGAGGCCGCTTGGTCGACGATTTCGACCACCCGCTCAAAGTATCTGTCATTGGGCCGCATCGGGTCGTTGTCGAAGAAAGGCCGTTCGCCCAGTACGCTTGGTTGGTTCAAACCGTCGAACTCGGCCAGCACGGCGGTTTGCACCACTGTGAAGCCTTGCGCCGCCCGGGCGTGCAGATAATAGCTGCATTGCTCGCGCGTGGTGCCGTCAATCAGTTGCCAGGCCGTGTCGCCCAGCCAAAAAAATGGCCGGCCATCTGCCGTCTCCAGATAATGCCCGTCCTTTTGGACGCGGATTGGGAGCAGGGCGTTGTTGGTTTGAGGATTTGCGGAGCCGCCAGCCAGGCACGCCTCGTTCAGAGAACCGAGTGCCGCGAACAGCAATGTGGTTGGCGCGAAGAGGCGGAAAACATACAACGGCACATTCAGCATACCTGCCTGTTCAGCAATAAACTTGCGCATGAGGCCCACGATTTGTCTGATTACCCCTCTTGGAATTCGGCTCATGCCCGGCAAATCGATAATGCATCCCCGGAAGTTCTGCAAGTTCATAAGACCCAGGACCGCCTGTCGCGAGGTCATCCGGGCCGTCCAGGCCCTCTTTGAATCCACAGGCCAGGGCAGCGTGGTTGAGGGCACCGCCGCTCATGTGCAGGCACGCCAGCGTCTGGCCGGGAAAATCGGCCATCGGCAGTTGTTGGAATCCACTGTAATGAGGCGTAGCGAGCCTGCTGATTCGCACCGCAGAAAGGTGATGGCCCTCTGGGACAGGGACTCAATCACCACTTTCGGCGAAGGCTGTGCCGTCACATGAACTTGCAGTAGGTTTTGGTTCTATTGCGTCTGCCAGCGTAATCGCTGCTCAATCTGGAGAATTGGAAGAGCAATGGCGAGTACCTTTGGATTCGCAGACCTTTTAAGCCATTCATGAATAGGTACTTGCGAATTTGCTTGCGATTGGGGCTGGTTGAATCTATTTTCTTCACCGTTGAAGGTCTGTGACAAAATGCAGGTGTTTTGGTGATGATTTCGTCGATTTTGGAGGGCGAAATATACAAAAGCAGTAAACCAGGAAAAATCGGTTTGGGCGCACCTGTTGTAAGTCATTGATAATCAAAGGCCCGCGTGGCGGAATTGGCAGACGCGCTAGATTCAGGTTCTAGTGAGTAACATCGTACAGGTTCAAATCCTGTCGCGGGCACCAACTGCTTCGACGTCCTTTGCTGCTTGGGGATCGTCCTGATTATTGGAAGATGGAGGACCCGGAACATCTTGCCGAAATGGCAGGTCAAACGCTAATCCCGCCAGCCGATCGCCACCTGCACAGCGACCTCTTCGAACGGATTCACCTCCTGGCGCCCTGGGACCGGAATAGCGACTTTGCTCGTTGCCGCGGCATGCTTCTTGACCAGATACATCACCTGGCCCATCCAATTGGAAACGTACTTCAGGTGCGCGCTTTCCATGTTGCCGGTGTAGGGCGGCTCGGGAGTCGGGGGATGCCTGGTACTGCCAGGAAAACGAAAATCTCCCACCAGCCAAATTTTGTGCCCGGAGCGCAACGCCCCTCGCACCTTGTCCAACACCGGCCCAACCGGGTTCCTGGCCAACATGGCCTTCTTCGCCAGGTCGTAACGATGGATGCGGAGGTCGTCCATCGGTTCCAAGGTCGTCCATCGGCTGGTGTCCAGGTAGCGTTGCAGCGAAACACCACAGACGAAAGGGCACACCAGAATCAAATCTCCCGGCTGGGCCGCCTGGCGGAGCTTGGCCGCAACGAGATCGATATTCGACTGCCGCACGCGGGCCCCCGAATAAGAAGCGGGGATGCAGGCCACGACCAGGAGGCAGCTTAACATGGCCCGGCCGATTGGGGGACGCCAAGTCCCCACCTGGCTGAAAATGGCATCGAACATCAAGGCGGCCAGGGCCATCAATGACACGAAGTACCACGGGGGCAGCCCCACCTTGAGCTTCCATAAAAAAAGCAAGTAAAGGGACGCGCCCGCCGCCAGAACCGTTCCACCATAGACCGTGAGCCATCGCTTTCGGCGCATCCCATCAAGGATCGAGACCGCCAGCGCGGCGGCGCACAATCCCTGCCACACCGACGCCATGCCTCCGCCGGTTTCCTGCATGGCTTTGAAAAGCGCCTGCCAAATTTCCTCAAACAAATTGTCAAGCATCAAAATGTCGGCCCACTCCCGGCCGGCCTGAAGAATCCCCCAATAAGGGAGCAGGGAGAGCGCGGCAACCAGGCCGATGATCCCCGTCTGCCAAGCCGTCTTCCATTCCCGGCGCCCCAGGGCCACAACCCACGCCCCGCAACAGAAGGCCACGATGAAAAAGGCGTTTTGATAGAGGCACTGCACGCTGAGCGTCGCGGCCAGCGCCGCCCGGAAAAGTTTTCTCCTTCCCGGAGCCTGCACGAAATCCCAAACCAGCGCCGCGGTCAGCAAGGCCAGGGCAATGCCCAGGCCGTAAGGGCGCACCGCGTCACCCGTGCGGATGGCCAGGGGATTGGCGGCATACAAGGCCAGCACCAGCAACGGCGCGCGACCGCCCAGCTTCCGCGCACACCACCACAGCAGAACCAGCGTTCCGATGCCGATCAGAAAACCCAGAAGCCGGTAATCGAAATCACTGTTCAGTCCGGTCCTCGTCCAGAGCCGCGCCACGGCGACAAACAACGGTGGAAAGTTGTCGTAGCGCAGATTGCGCCAAATCTCCCCCCACGTTGGCATGGCGGCGAAATCCACCGAGCCCACTTCGTCGCGCCAGAGCGGCCCGGCATGGAACAGCCAAACAACGTGCAGGACGGTGATCCACAGGGTGAGGACCCCTGCTGTCAACAACTCGAATCCCCGCCCGTCGGCAGGAGCAGGCTCCCCTTCCCGTTCGGGCCGGGGCGCCTGGACGGGCGTTGTGCGGCTCTCAGGCGGCTGGTTGGCGTCCACTCCCCGACACTCTTAGCATGGGGCATTCTCTCTCGCAATACCCGGCACTGAGACCATCAGCATCTGGGGGCGTTCGTTCCCGGCTTTTATCCAAAGTTATGGCGGCGCCATCAAAAGCTGGCTGCTGCTGCCGAGTTTCGCGGTCTTTGCCGGGGGGATATTCCAGGCCATGCGTCTGACCCATCCCCGGGCTTTCACGCCGCTCGGCATCGCGCTCCTCCTGTCCGCAGCTTACCTGATTTGCGTCGATGTCCGCCCCTGGCGCGACAAGCAGGGATACGTTGCTTTTTCTCCTTCCGCCTCCGCCGGAAATGAGCATGGAACAGCAGGCAAAACACTAATCCCGCCAGCCGCTGGCCACCTGCACGACGACATTTTCCCTCGGATTCACCGCCTGCCCCCCTGGAACCGGGATTTCCACCCTGCTGCCTGCCGCGGCATGCTGCTTAACCAGGTAGGCGACCTGGGTCATCCAATTGAGAATATATTTCACGGCCGCGCGTTCCATTTTTCCGGTGTAGGGCGGCAGGATGGGCGGGGGATGGCCGGCATCAGCCGGAAGCCCAAAATCTCCCACCAGCCAAACCTTGCGCCCCGAACGCAGCGCCACTCGCACCTTCTCCCGCAACGGTCTGATTGGGTCTTCCCTCATCATCGCCTTCTTGATCAAATCCGTCCGATGAATGCGGAGTTCATCCGTCGGTTCCACCGTCGTCCAGCGTCCAGCGTCGAGGTAACGACCCAGCGAAATGCCATAGGCAGATGGGAAAACCAGGATCATATCGCCAGGCCGGGAGGCCTCCTGCAGCCTGGCTGCCACAAGGTCAATGTTGGATTGTCGCAAGCAGGCGCCGGAATAACCCGCCGAAACACCGGCCGCGACCAGCAGAAGGCCCAGAACGGCCCGCCCAGTCAGCGGCCGCCACTGCCGCAACCATGCCCATCGCGGCCCGGTCGGGATCGTGACCAAGAGTGAAGCGCAATCCGCCATGACGCGTCCGACCGGAGGTCGCCACGTATCGGCTGCGCCCAGAATCGCATCGAGCATCAAGGCCGTCATGGCCATGAGCGATAGGAAATACCATGGAAATATTGTCTGATGCAACGCCCGCAGGAAGAGGAAGTAAAGAGGCGCGCTGATCACCAGAACCATGCCACAATACGCCATGTCCCAGCGCCCGCGGCGGCCTCCGTAAAGGACGGACAACCCCAATGAAGCAATGAACAGGGCCACCCATACGAATGTCGTCCACTGGCCGGCCCCCCGCAACGCTTCATTGAGTGATCTCCAAATCGCGGCCAAGGGCATCTGCACCGCCAGAATGTCAGCCGACTCCCGTCCTTGTATGACAAGGCTCCAATACGGCGCCAGTGAAAGGGCCGCAACCAGTCCGATGACTCCGATCTGAACGGTCGTCTTCCAATCTCCGCGGGCCAGGGTCACCACCCACGCGCCGCAGCAAAAAGCGATGAGAAAAAACGCATTTCGGTAGAGACACTGCACACTTAAGATGGCAACCAGCAAGGTCCGGAGGAAAGTTGCAGTCCCCGGGGTTTTCACCAAACTCCACATGAACGCCGAGGTCAGGAAGGCCAGGGCAACGCCGAGTCCATAGGGCCTTAAGGAATCACCCACGCTGACGGCCAGCGGATGCGCCGCATACAGAGCCAAAACAAGCAAGGGGGCCTTGCCGCCCAGCTTCAGCCCGCACCACCACAGGGCCGCCAGGGTCCCCATCCCGATTAAAAGGCCCAAGAGTCGATAACCAAAATCGCTCCCCAAACCGGCTTGCGTCCAAACCCGCGCCACGGCGTGAAATAATATCGGAAAATGATCGGAAGATAGATTTTGCCACATTTCCCCAAAGGTCCGCATGGACGCATAACTTGCCATGTCGGCTTCGTCCCGCCAGAGCGGCCCGGCATGGAACAAGCGAACCACGTGCAGGACGATGATCCACAGGGTGAGGACCCCTGCTGTCAACAACTCGAATCCCCGCGCGTCGGCAGGAGCAGGCTCCGCTTCCCGTTCGGGGCGAGGCGCCTGGACAGGCGTTGCGCGGCTCTCAGGCGGCTGGTTGGCGTCCACTCCCCGACACTTTTAGCATGGGGCATTCTCTCTCGCAATACCCGGCAAGGACTGGAGAGGTTCCTTTCGCCAAGCTTGCCATGCGCGGCGTTCCCGGCAAATCTGTCGCCGTTATGGCCAGCGACGTTTCAGCTCACGGGAACCGGGATTTTCTTCAGGTTCTCGGCGCTTGGCTCCTGCTCGCCCTCACCCTGATGATCCTGGCTCTGCCCAATGCCTCGGTTCCGGGACTTTACTACGACGAGGCCCAGTGCGCCGGGCTGGCCAGGGATTTTCTCACCGGGCACACCCATGCCCATTTGCCCGGAACGATGGTGATCAGCATCTTTGGGCGTCCGTTCCCGGCCTTTGTCCAGAACTATGGCGGCGCCATTAAAAGCTGGCTGCTGCTGCCGAGTTTCGCGGTCTTTGGCGCCAGCCAGGCTGTGCTCCGCCTGACGGCGCTGGGCTGGGCTTTGGTGGCGTTGCTGCTGTTCATGCTCTGGATCTGGCGCTGGCTGGGGAAGAACACTGCCCTGCTCGCCGGCGCCCTGCTGGCCTTGGACCCGATTTTCTTTTTCGCCAATGTCCTCGACTGGGGCCTCGTGTTTCCGAGTTTTCTCTGCCGCTTCGCCTGTTTTTACTTCGCCCTGCGCTGGCGGCAGCTCAGGACCAATCCACCCATGCCGCAAGAGCAGGTTCCAGGCGCAAAGGTGGAGGCTCGCGGCCTGTGTTGCGCGTTTCTCGCCGGCCTCTTCGCGGGCTTGGGCTTCTTCAACAAGGTGGATTTTGCCGTCCTGCTTGGGGGTGTCCTGCTGGCGCTCCTGTGCTGTCATGCCCGTTTTTTTTGGGAGTATTTCATCTGGGGCCGGCCTCCGACTGGCTGGCCGCGGCGGTCCAGGCTTGCGCCGTCATTCGCCCTGGCCTGCCTGGGCTTTCTCCTGCCCGCGGGGCCGGTCCTGGCCCATCTGCCTGGCATCCTGAGACTTCCCCTGCCGGGGGGCCAGCCGGACGAACCGGTCGAGAAATTCAACACCTGGCTGGCGATGTACAACGGCTCCTACTTTTACCGCCTGATCGAAGCCGGCGGCATGTTTGACAAAATGTATTTGACCCAACTCGCCGTGTTCGCCCCGCTCGGCGTCGCGCTTCTCCTGGCCGCGGCTTACCTGGTCGGGGCGGAGAGAATGAGGAAGTTGGTTCAACGCCCATTTTCCAGCGGGGCGTCGTTTTACCGTTCCCCGGGGGACGCGGCGGCGTTTGTTCTTCTGGCCATCTTGTTCATCAGCATGGGCGTCTTCCTCCTGCCGGGCGCGGTGCGAATCCATCACATGGTTTTGGCCTATCCCTTCCCCCATCTGGCGGTGGCCCTGGCCCTCACCCGGCTGCGGGACCAGTCCGGCTCCAAGCTTCTCCCCACCTTGGTTGCCTTGCTGCTGGCTTGCGAACTGAGCGCGCTTTGCAGCACGCAGCAATTCATCCGCCAGACCGGCGGCCGCGGCCTGTGGTCCAATGCCCTGAGCGCCTTCGCCCGCGAGATCCAGGATCGCTCAGACTTGACGGTCGCAAGCCTGGATTGGGGATTCAACGAGCAACTGGCCTTCCTGACGGACGGACCGAAACTGAAGGAGCCGTTCTGGAGACAAGACCCATCGGTGGCCGGCTTCACCAATTGCATCTATCTGGCGCATCCGCCCCAGGACAGGATCTTCGCATTCGGGGAGTTGGCATGTTTGGAAGCCGCCCAACGCTCCGGGTTGGTCTGGACCGACGTCAGGGCCTGGCGGGACTATCAAGGTTACGTCGCCTTCTACTCCTTCCGCCTCCGTGCGAAATGAGCGCGGGTGTTTCCATCTCACTGAATCTTGCCGTAAATCACAGGAGCCAGCAGTTGGGGACTATAGGCCCTGTAATCGGTAGAAGTTTTGAGGATTAGTGGCGGGGACGACAATTTGATTTTGCCCGTTGGTGAGGATCACAAGATTCGTTGTCGCGGTCCAAACGTTGCTGAGCAAGGTCGGGTTCTGTTGCAATTGACAATTAGTCGCGTAGCAGGGCCAGGCGACGACCAGGTTGGCGCCAGAGAGGCTGGCGCTTAACGATGGGGGAGCAAATTGGGCGGTGCAAATCGGCCCGTTGTAGGCCACTGCCACCATTTTGCCGGCATCGGCCGACATGGCAAC
>Ga0326728_10023814_pt1 | contig 11165 bp, 10 predicted proteins | sample MB3enrmetagenome_FD_207602 | JGI IMG/M metagenome (GOLD analysis project Ga0326728, IMG submission 207602) | Lab enriched peat soil microbial communities from McLean, Ithaca, NY, United States - MB31MN | ecosystem: Environmental > Terrestrial > Soil > Wetlands > Peat | place: USA: New York... | reverse complement strand
CCGCGCCGGAAGGGCAGCAGCTTTTCGAGCTGGACTCCTTCAAGAAACTCAAGATGGTCTTTTAGGGCCTGTTCAGGAGATTTGCGGGCGCCTTCAGGCAGCATTGGCGGTCGCTGGCGCAGAAAAGATCTCCCCATCTCTCCCGCGCCAGCGACCGGCCTGGCCTACTCCACGTCGGCCACTCTTCCGTCCATGAAGATGACCTTCAGGTCCTTGTAGTTGTAAATGACCTTGGACCCCACAATCGCCTTGTTCACCGGCGGACCAAGGATAGTCTCCACCTCGTCGAATGTCTGCCCAACCGCAATCGTGGCCGTCGCCGCCTGGCCTTGCTGCGACGCCGCCGTACTCGCGTCGTTCACAGCCTGGTCGGCCTGCTGGGCCTGTTGCTGGATTTCGTTGGCGGCGTTCGGATCGGGTGGAGGCGCAAGGGTGGTGTACACCGCCGGTGACAATTGCGCGGCTACCGGCGCCACCGGCAACCCGCCCTTGCCTTGATTGGTCTTCAGCTCCTGGAGCCCCTGGTCGATCGACTCCCGCATGTGATTCTGCATCTCCTGCAAGGCGTCAAACGCCACTGAAACCGTGTCGGCTTTCGGGCACTCCTGGCCGCCTTTGCTGGCCAGAACCCGCAAATCCGCAGCCGTTGCATCCGGCGCAGGCGCGGACCTCAACAGCAGCGCATCGCCATCGCTCAGCGGGCATTCCGTTCCCGAGCTGTCCACTACATCCAGTGCGGTGTCGACCACAAAGACATGCGTTTGGCCGTTGGCCGCATCGCTCATCATGCGGGCAATCCCGCTGGAGCCGGGGTCCACGTCCTGCTGCTGCGCGTTCTGCTGCGCCTCCTGGTTTTCCAGCGCCAACTGGTTCCTCACCTCGTCGGCGATCATCTGTTTCACGTCAGGCGAGAGCGGAGCCGTTGCAGCGGAAGGATTGCCATTGGCCTCCCCCGTTTCCTGCTGCGCCGCATAGGCTGCCTGAAGATTCGACGAGATCAGGTAATCGGTGAGCCAGAATGCCGCCGATGGATACACCGGGTAGGGAGTGAAGAAGCCGCCGTAATACCCGTACCAGGGATTGCCCATCCAGCCCCAGCGGTAGCGGATCGGCGCTGCCCAGGGGTTGTACGCCCACCCGTAATAGCCGCGGCCAAAATAGCCGGACGGGGCATAGACTTCGATGTCCACCCCGTGGTACCGGTAACCGTGATAAAAGTGGTCGTACGTGCGGCCGCCATACGAGTAAGTGCGCCGTTCGAAGTTCTGGCCGTGGAAGCTGTACCCGCGCTGCACATAGCCGGGACGGCCCCTCTCGTAGACCATGCGGCTGTGGTCGGGACGCTCCACCGAGACCCGCCGGCTTCCATTCAACCCTTGATGGACGTCCATGCCCCGCTTGGGGTCATGCAAGTCGCTCACCTTGCCGTTGGAGCGGGTGCGAATCACGCTGCCGTTTTGGGTCGTGCTCTCCCTGCTTCCCTTGGAAGGCGGAGTCTTGATTACCGGATTATGCGTGGGAGTTGTGTGCGCGCCTATGGGATTGGTCGGATGTGGACCAGCAGCGTTGGGACCGCTTGGGCCAGTGGGGGTACGCGTCCCGGTCGTAGTCATTGTGGGAGTGCGCGTGCCGGGGTTGGTGGTTGGGAGGTGTGTACCGCCGCTAGTCGTGGTCGGCCCATGCGTGGTTGCTCCGCCAGTCGTCGGTCCGTGAGTTGTGGCACCGCCTGTGGTCGGTCCATGCGTGGTTGCCCCGCCGGTGGTCGGTCCATGAGTAGTGGCGCCGCCGGTGGTCGGCCCGTGAGTAGTGGCCCCGCCGGTGGTCGGTCCATGCGTGGTTGCCCCACCGGTGGTTGGCCCATGCGTGGTTGTTCCGCCAGTGGTCGGGCCGTGAGTAGTGGCCCCGCCGGTGGTTGGCCCATGCGTGGTTGCCCCACCGGTGGTTGGTCCGTGCGATGCTCCGCCGCCAGTCGGACCATGCGATGCTCCGCCGCCAGTCGGACCATGCGATGCCCCGCCACCGGTCGGACCGTGCGATGCTCCGCCGCCGGATCCTCCAGCAGGTCTGGCAGCCGGCCTGGCAGCAGGTGCCGGGCTGGCAGCAGCTGCCGGCCTGGCTCCAGGTTGGTTGTTCTGCTTTTGCTCGTTGGCGCTTGCCTGGCTGCCCATCGCCAGGAGTCCGGCAAGAATGAGAGCAACGGAGCCATTCCTCATGGCCCTGCAAAGGAGTAAGGTCGTCATCGTTTCCTCTTTTCTTTGGGTCTTCATGTCTTGCACTCCGCCCCAGGTACGCGGTCAGTCAGTCAACATCGCTCACTTTCCCATTGGGGAAGGCCACCTTCGTGTTTTTGCAGGCAAAGATCTCCTCCGGTTCTATGCCTGCTTTGCTCGCGGGTCGCCCGAAGGCGGCAATCGCCGGATCCCTGCTCTGGCCAACCGAGATGGCGGGTGGGGGGAGACGCCGACGCCACAAATGCATTCGAAGTGCACGCGGGGGGTGGCAGCTGAACCGGATGGGGCGCATGAGCGGGATGGGCCGGAGGAGCAGGTGGCGGCGCCGGATCGCTGCCCTGGCGGCTTTGATCGTCCGAGGTCACTATCCTCTGCGAGGCAATCACAGCACTCCACATCGGTGCGATTGCGGTCAAAACACGCGAGCGGACTCCCGGCGCCTTAGGCATTTGCCGCTTTCATTTCCGGCATTTCAAGGGGGAGGGATTACCAAGGCCAAGTATTTTACGCCGGATATCCATCTCCAACAAGCATTCCTTGGTGAAAGGCCGATTCCGCATCCGCCTCAAGCTCATCGCCTTCCCCGTTGACCCTGCTTTCTATAGAAGCGATGAGCCCTTTACTGGCGCCTTCCTGGAGCCGTCGCACCCTGTCGCGGCTTGACGCGCCCCTCGCCGCTCTGCTCTACTTTCTTCAACGTCATGCAAACCCATGCAACCAGCCCGCGCCTCTTCCCGGTCGTGCCTGCGGTTGCGTGCCCTCCCGTCCCGCGAATTACCAGCCCCATTGCGCACGCGGAAAACGGAGCCTGATCCACCGGATTCACTCGTTGAGCACCACCCACAGGCCACCTTCCGCACCCGCGGCTGGTGGCTTTTCATTTCCCTTCAGCCTTTCCGGTCCTTCTCACTCGATCAAGGAGAAACGCTCTTGGAACCCGTCACTCTTGCCAGCATCCAGACCGCGCGCGCGCGCATCGGGGAGGCCATCCACTGCTCGCCCTGCCACCTCTCCCACCATCTCTCCGAGTTGACCGGACTGCCCCTGCACCTGAAGCTTGAAAACCTGCAACGCACCGGCTCCTTCAAGGAGCGGGGCGCCCTGAACAAGCTGCTCACGCTGAGCAAGGTCGAGCGGGACCGCGGGGTGATCGCGGCCAGCGCCGGCAACCACGCCCAGGGCGTCGCCTTCCACGCCGCCGCGCGCGGCATCCGCGCCCTCATCGTCATGCCCCTGGCCACGCCGCAGGTGAAGGTGGCCGCCACCCGCGGCTACGGCGCCGAAGTCGTTCTGCACGGCGCCAGCTACGACGAAGCCTGCGAAGAGGCCCTGCGCCGCTGCGCATTGGAGAGCCGCACCTTCATCCATCCTTTCGACGACGCGGAAGTCATCTCCGGCCAGGGCACCATCGGCCTGGAACTCCTGGAGCAGGTGCCCGACATTGAAGCGGTCGTGGTGCCTATCGGCGGCGGCGGCCTCATCGGCGGCATCGCCTGCGCCCTCAAGGAGACCAATCCCCGCATTCGCGTGGTCGGCGTCGAGCCGGAGAAGCTGCCCTCGATGCTGCGCGCCCGCGAGGCCGGCCAACCGGTCACCATTGCCGCCGAGGCCACCATCGCCGACGGCATCGCCGTCCGCCGCGCCGGCGACCTGACCCTGCCCCTGGTTTCCCGCTACGTGGACGAGATTGTCAGCGTGGACGACGAGGAAATAGCCAGCGCCATCCTCATGCTGCTGGAGCAGGAAAAGACCCTGGCCGAAGGCGCCGGCGCCGCCGCTCTGGCCGCGGTGGTCCAGTCCAAAGCCAACCTCGGCCACCGCCGCACGGTGGTGCTGGTCTGCGGAGGCAACATCGACGTCACTCTGCTGGCCAAGATCATCGAGCGTGGCCTGGTGAAGGACGGCCGTCTGCTGCGCATCCGCGTCTATCTCCAGGATCGTCCCGGCGCCCTGCTGGCCCTCACCCAGATCCTGGCCCGCGAGCGCGCCAACATTGTCGAGACCATCCACAACCGCGCTTACTACGGCGTCAGCCTGGGCGAAACCGTCATCGACGTCACCATCGAAACCCGCGGCGCCACCCACATCACCGTCATCAGCCACGCCCTGCGCGAGGCCGGCTTCCGCTTCGAGCGCATCCAGTAGGCGCGGCAGAATGTAAACCGGCGATCACCGTGATTGAGCCTTGTGTGTGTGGACCAGAGCGGCCCCCCACGACAAGGCAAGCGCCGCGCTCAACCAGGCTGGCGCATGGCCATAAAGGGCAAACAGCAGCACCAGGCCCGATCCCAGCGACAGCAGCCAGGCGCGCCCCCAACGGCGCCAGCTGAGCAAGAACCAGAACGCCGCCGCGCACTCTGCCAGGGCCAGGAGCCAGGCTGCAATCTCCACGGCCTGCACGCTGAGCGCCTCAGGGGTGCGCCCTTCCACCCGGTCTCTTATCCCTTGCAGAATCTTGGGCACGGCCACAGGATCTGCGAACTCGGTAAACAAATCGAGCGCCAGCCGCCGGTCTGTCCAGTGGTAGTGCAATCGAATACGGCTGACCAGGCGCGTATGGTGCGCATCCAGCGGATAAAGCGCCCACGTGAACACTCCATCCGGCGGGTCCGCCTCTGCCCTCCAGATGAGGTAGCTGCCAGGTTCGATTTCTCCGAAGACCATATGGGCAACCGCGCTGATGGGAAGCGTCTCGCCCGGCTTCGGATGCTGCAACCTGGGGAGAATCGATGCGGCGCTGCGAATTCCCGTTGCACTGCCGGGATTTTCGATCAGGTCGTAACCGTAGTAGCCGGCCCGGTCATAGCCCATCTGCGCCAGCCAGGGCCAGATATCCTGCGGCCGGCCATCAATCGTGATTGCTCGTGTCGCGTAGAATGTCGGGTGGCGCACCAGGCCGTCTCCAGGCATGGAGCGCACCAATTCCGCCGCCGTCGCACCCCAGCGCAGCTGGTGTGGACGAAAGCCGAGAAGATAGATGGCGGCAAACAGCCCCGCCAGAGCAAGCAAAGCAAGCAGCCGCACTGCCGCCATGCGGATCACTGCCCGGATTCCACTTTTCATGATGGCCGGAATTCTAGCATCGACGCATCAACGGCCGGCGCGATCGCGGTTCAGTTTCATCCGCAGGAGGGTCATGTACACACCCAGCTTCAACCAGGTCGCCGATCGCAGCATCCTTATCGAGGCCATGCAGGCCTACAACTTCGCCATTCTCTTCGGCCCGCAATCGAGCCCCGAGGGAGTTGGAAGCCTCACGGCCACCCACCTTCCGCTCGTCGTCAAAGACGAGGGCCCGCACGGCCTGCTCGAAGGCCATTTTGCCCGCGCCAATCGCCACTGGCAGGCCCTCGCCGGTGGCGAAGTGCTGGCCGTCTTCTCCGGCCCGCACAGCTACGTTTCGCCCACGCTTTACGTCGATCCGCTCTCCGTCCCCACCTGGAACTACATCGCCGTCCACGCCTACGGAACGCTGCAACTGATCGAGGACGAACCGGGCAAGGACGCCGTGCTCACCAGCCTCATCTGTGCCAACGAGCCGGCCTTCGCCGGGAAATGGCGCTCCATGCCCGAGGATTTTCGCCGCTCCATGCTGGCCCAGATCGTGGCCTTCCGCATCCCCATCCAGCGCATCGAAGGCAAGTTCAAGATCAGCCAGAACCGCGCTGAGGCCGAACGGGGCAATGTGCAGGCCGCCCACGCCGCCGGCACCGCCGACGAGCAGGCCCTGGCCGCCTGGATGGCGCGCCTGGGCGGTTGAGCCACTTATCCAGTGCGCCAAAACTGCTGTTGCCTCTGCATGGAATCGCCTGCGCACGACATTCCGTTCCACCTCCCCAACAACCCGAATCGTTTGCTATACTTGTTAAGTTCACCCCGTGCGGAGGTGGCGAAATTGGCAGACGCACCAGCTTGAGGTGCTGGCGCCGCGAGGCATAGGGGTTCAAGTCCCCTCCTCCGCACCAAAGATTCTTTCGTCCGGAGAATCCGGACAGACTCGGAAAGCCGCTCAGAAAATGCAGATTCTTCTCTATTTCGTCGTTACCGTGCACATTATTGTGTGCCTGTTTCTGATCGGCGTTGTCCTGCTGCAGCAGGGCCGCTCGGCTGACCTGGCTGGCGCCTTTGGCGGACAGGGTTCGCAGACCGCATTCGGTCCCCGCGCCGCGGCCAACGTCCTCACCCGGCTCACCACCTGGTCGGCGGTCGTCTTCATGGTCACCTCCCTCAGCCTGACCGTTCTCTATGTGCGCTCCAACAGCGGCCGCTCGGTGCTCGACAACCGCACCGCTCCGGCTTCAGCGCCTGCCAAATCCGGCAAATAGAAGCCCGTACAACATCCCAGATGGACAAGCGGCAGGCCAGACGGCCTGCCGCTTTTTGTTGTCCGCAAGCGTGCTCGAATCTCTCCAGTTGTCCACCGGCATGACCGACCCACAGTAGATGAGACAGGGCGCCCCATCCTTCGCGTACTTTGCGAAGGACGGGATCGCATGCACTTTACAAGCCCTCCTTATTTTGTTGAGCTTGCGTCCTTGTTTTATCAAGATCAAAAATTCCTGTTGACACTACCATCTGTCAGATATATCTTGCAGCTATATGAAGAACAACCGTACCGCCTACGTGCTCCTCGGTGGGCTCTCGATTCAGTCGAACCTCTCCGGCTACGAGCTGCACAAGGCCATTGAAGAGAACTTCGGCAGCTTCTGGGGCGAAAGCTACGGGCAGATCTATCCCACGCTGAAGCGGCTGGTGGCCGAAGGTCTGATCGAGGTCTGCAAACCGGCCACGGCGTCCAGGAAGCGGCGCCAGGAGTACGCGCTGACCGATGCCGGGCGCGCCTGTCTTCGCGAATGGCTTGCCCTACCCTTCCAGAACGATCCGCCGCGCAATGAATTCATGCTCAAGCTGTTTTTTGGCCGCGAGGCAGCGCCGGGCGTCTCGATCGCGCATGTCCGCGAGCTGAACGAGCGAAACCGGCGCATGCTCGCCACCCTGGAAGGGATCGAAAAGATGGCGAACCAGCATCAATCGCAAAACCCGAACAAGCCCTACTGGATGCTCACCCTCAGCCTCGGAATCGCTCTGACCCGCGCTGCCCTCGAGTGGGGCGAATCGGCGCTGGAGCAGCTTTCTGCCATGGAGACAGAAGCAGTTCAAAATACACAACCTTCAGAGGGCAACCCCGCCGCCAACCAAGCCTGAACCTGACCCATAAGGTCAACCAACCGCGCGTGCGAAGGCGCGCACTGACGCAAAGGAGAACCGGAAGATGCCTGCAGAAGTTCGTTCCAGCCGCAGTTCGCAGATCGTAGCCCTGGTTTTTACCAGCGTGTTCGCTTTTGGCTTTTTCAACTCGCAGGTGGGCGCGTGGACCGGCCCCATCATGGGCGCATGGTTCGTCGGTACGCAAAAACCTCGCCGCGGGTTTCTCTGGATGTTGGCCTTCGGCTTTATTCCCAGCCTGATCTTCGGATGGCGCAAGTTCCCGCTGACCGGGCCGCAACAGGCGCTCGCCTACCTTGGCTGGACGCTCATCGCCGCAGTGCTCGGCGTTCTGCCCTTCACTTTTCACCGCCTGGTCAGTCCGCGGCTGAAAGGATTTCTTGCTACGCTTCCCCTTCCGCTGGCGGCGGCAGCGATTCCCGCGCTGGTTATCGCGTGGCGTCCCGGCCTGGTTCACGAAACCGGCCTGCATTCCTTTCTTATCTTCTGGTTTGCCGCGGTCGTTGCCTGGATGTGGAGCCGCGAATCGCGCCCCATCACCTTCGTTTTTGGCACGGGCTGTGTGCTGGCGACCGGCTTGGAAGTTCTTCTCCATTTCAACCGCGCAGCCCTGCCGCAGATGCCTTCCGGCGCAGTTCTCGGCTCAATCTGCCTTGGCGTAGCTCTACTCCTGAGCGTCTGGGCGGCCTTTCACCCGATCAAGCAACGCTCCTGGGCAGAACGGCCGGAAACCGTCGCCACGCTGCAAAGCCCCTTCACCGGGAACCCTTTGCATCTGGTTTCCGAATCGGGGCACGAGGTCCTGGTCAGCAGTTCTGACGAGCGCTTCCCCATCCGTGAAGGAATTCCAACCTTCCTCAAGCCAGAGGACCTGACAGGCGACAACGGCAAATACAACCACCTGTATGAAACCATCGGAGGCTTCTACGACGATACTCAGCGTGTCGCCGCCGCCTTCCGGGGCTTGGACCTGGCCTCGTATTTCGAGAACTACATGAATCTGCTTGAAGTCAAACCCGGTGATTCCGTGCTGGAGACTTCTGTGGGCACCGGCCTGAACTTCAAGTTCCTGCCGCGCGGAGTCAAACTTTCCGGCCTTGATCTGTCGCAGGAGATGCTGGCCAACTGCCAAAACAATGTGCGCCGCTGGCAGATGGACGCCGACCTCTATCTGGGCAATGCCGAGAGCCTGCCCTTCTCCGACTCGAGCTTCGACGCGGTCTACACCTGCGGCGGCTTCAACTTCTTCAGCGACCGCGCCAAGGCAGTCGGCGAGATGATCCGCGTAGCCAGGCCGGGCGGCCATTTGATGATCGAGGACGAAACCGAAGAGTACGTGAAGAGCACCTACGAGAAGATTCCTTTTACCAGCAGCTTTTACTCAGATCGCAAGGAGACCGTGACCGTGCCCATCGATCTGGTGCCGCTGGAGATGGAAGACATCCACGTTGAAATGCTGAAGGACGGCAAGTTCTACGCGATCACCTTCCGCAAACCCGCTTGAGCCTGAATCCGGGCAAACAAATGCCTCCACGGCCGCCAGCGCTTCTGCGCGGCGGCCGTGTCATTCAGCACACAGCCCCGAGCCGCAACGCCCTACAATAGACCCATGATCCTGGAGACCTTTCCTGTCGGCCCGCTGCAATGCAACTGCACCATCCTTGGCGACCCGGAGGCCGGCGAGGCCATCGTCATCGATCCCGGCGACGAGGTGGGCCGCATCAACCGCCGCCTCACCGAACTTCACCTTCAGCTCAAGCAGATCATCGTTACCCACGCGCACATCGACCATGTAGGCGGCGCCCTCCAGCTCAAGAAGCTCACGGGGGCCCCCATCTTCCTGAATGAGAACGACCTGCCGCTGCTGGAAATGATGGACGATCAGGCCGCCTGGATTGGCACTCCCGCCCCGGAGACCGCGCCGCCCGACGCCGGGCTTGCCGATGGCCAGCTGGTCGGCCTGGAGCGCTACCCCGCCCAGGTGCTGCATACCCCCGGCCATACCCAGGGCTCCGTCTGCCTGCACTTTGCCCCCATCAAGCTGCTCATCGCCGGCGATACGCTCTTTGCCGGCAGCATCGGCCGCACCGATCTGCCCGGCGGCAACTTTCCCCAGATCATCGACTCCATCCAAACCCGCCTGCTGGGGCTTCCCGATGAAACCAAGGTACTCACCGGCCACGGTCCCGCCACCACCATCGGCGCAGAGCGAAGCGGGAATCCCTTCCTGCGCGGGGGCTACTGAGCGGAGAAACGAAACCTTCATCTCTACTATTTGCAAACAGATACGACGACTACCTAAAGTGCTGCTTTACGTCAGAACGGCGTAATGTTACCACCTTGATGCGTTCCCAAGTACGCAATAAGACCCGTTACTCCCGTACTGAATTCCCTCTCCGGCCCCAGCAGGCTCAGCACCAGCCAGCCTGACTCGGCCATCCCGAAGAAGTACCCCGGCTGCACCCAGACTCCACGCTCCAGCAGCGCCAGTACCGTCTGTTCATCCGGTTCCAGTGCCGGAATGCGCAGCACCGCGTACCAGCCTCCCTCCACAGTCAAGCGGTTCACCACGGGCAGCTCGGCCAGTTGCCGGTCCAGCTCGGCCAGGTTGGCGGCCACCCGCTCGCGAATCTGCTGCTGAATCGCCCCGCGGCTCTGCAACCACGCTGGCAGCGCGCATTGCACCGGCGCATTCATGGAGAGAAAGGTATCGGCGATGACCTCCAGCCGGTCCAGCGCCGCATCGCGCTCCGGCCCGGTGGCCACAATCCAGGCCGCCTTCATCTGCGGCAGGCCGGCGATCTTGCTCAGACCGCTCACCACGAAGACCGGAACCCCCTCCAGGCCTGCTGCGAAGCTCCTCGCTTCCTTGCTCAGCCCGTAGTCCAGAAAGACTTCGTCCACAATCAGCGAAAGGTCGTGCTCCCGGCACAACCGCGCCAGCGCCTCGGCCTCCCAGGGCTTGGTAAAGTGCCCGGTGGGGTTGTTGGGATGCACCAGCACAATAGCCCGCGTCTGCGGCGTGATGGCCCGGCGCAACCCTTCCGGATCGATCTGCCAGCCGTGGTCGTATATGAGCGAGGCATTTTTCAGCCGCACATCGTCCAGCACGGCCAGGAAGTCGAAGAGCGGGTAGCCCGGCTGGGGAACCAGAATCTCGCTGCCCGGATCGCAGAGCAGGCGGAAGAGGAAGCTGTAGCCTTCGCTGGTACTGGTGGTGAGAATAACCTGCCTGGGGTCCAGCGCCACGCCGTGCCCGGCATAATAGCGGCAAACCGCCTCCCGCGCCGCCGCAACTCCTCTGGGCTGCGGATCGTAGTCCAGCGCCTGCGGATCGCTGAGCGCCGCCAGCAGTCCGCGATCATAGGCAAAGCCGCAGCGGGTGGGATTCGAGGCGGTCAGGTCTGCGATCGGCAGGCCGGCCTGCACCCGCTGCCTATGGGCGCGCGCCAGCTCGCTTTCTTCGGTATTCCAGTTCGTTCGTTGCGAAAACCGCATTGGTCCATTCTATGACGGCGAGTGGAAAGCCGGAGTCATCGCGCGGAGGTCTCCATGATCGATCAGCAAAAGTTGCAAGAGCTGAAGTGAGCCTTCCTTCAGGCGCTTCAAAAACAGGGTTACTGGATTCTGGCGGTCCTGGCATTCATCTTTCGTGTCGCCGCGGTGCATCACTTGCTGATTCGCGAAAGCACTTCTTCGTCTTCGGTC
>Ga0326728_10023813_pt1 | contig 11166 bp, 8 predicted proteins | sample MB3enrmetagenome_FD_207602 | JGI IMG/M metagenome (GOLD analysis project Ga0326728, IMG submission 207602) | Lab enriched peat soil microbial communities from McLean, Ithaca, NY, United States - MB31MN | ecosystem: Environmental > Terrestrial > Soil > Wetlands > Peat | place: USA: New York... | reverse complement strand
CTCCTATTATTCCCGCACCTACTATCGCAACGGCCACTACTACAGCGGCGTGTATCGCGGCTACTACTGGGGTGGCCATAACTACTACGGCTACTATCCGGGGTACTGGTACCATCCGGGATTTTATGGATGGGCCTACAATCCGTGGGCAGCGCCGGTTTACTGGGGCGTTGGCGCATGGGGTTGGGGAGGAGCGCCGTGGTGGGGCTTCTACGGCGGGTGGTTCACGCCTTATCCCGTTTATGCCGGGCCAGCGTTCTGGCTCACTGACTACCTGATTGCGGCGGAATTGCAATCGGCCTATGAGGCGCGGCAAGAAGCCGCTGCGGACGCAGCAGCGGGCGATGGAGGCGGGGGAGATGCTCCTGCTCCAGCGGCCTCGAACGCGCCAGCACTGACTCCCGAGGTCAAGCAGGCGATCGCCGATGAAGTAAAAGCGCAGTTGGCCGCGCAGCAGGCACAAGCGTCACAGAGCGGCGGTTCCGCCGCGCCAGCACCGGCAAACGCCAGCGGCGAAGTTCCGCCGGCGCTCGATCCGGCAAGACGCACCTTCGTGGTCGACAGCGACCTCTCCGTGGTCGCAAACGGCCAGGAATGCGGGCTGACGGGCGGTGACGTCATCATGCGGCTCACGGACACTCCGGATGCAGACAATATGGTGAACGCCAGCGTCTCGGCGAGCAAGAAGCCGGACTGCGCGGCCGGACAAACCGTGGCCGTTAAAGTGGACGACCTGCAGGAGATGCAAAACCACTTCGACGAGCAACTCAATAACGGCTTGGGCGAACTGGCGAAGAAGCAGGGTACGGGCGGTATTCCGAAAGCGCCGGACACGAGCACGACGGCCTCGGATGTACCACCTCCGCCGCCGGATACCACTGCGGCAAAAACTCTGCAAGACCAACAGCAGGCGGCCGACCAGACCGAGTCGCAGGTCAAGCAGGAAACCGCGGGAGGCGGCGGGTTGTAGGGGCTGCGGAAAATCCTGGCTGTAGAGACGGGGCTTGCCCCGTCTCTGCTCTGCAATTTGATTGTCATCCGGAGCCGAAGCGAGGGATCTGCAGCTCGCTGCAAAGTGCAGATCCCTCGCTTCGCTACGGGATGGGTCTAACGAAGCTAAATCGGAGGGTTTTACGATGTCGAGAAGATTCCACGATCTGATTTCAGGAATTGTGCTTCTGGCTGCCGCGATTTTTCCGTTGTCGCTGGCCAGCGCCCAGGCCGTTTCTCTGCAGGAGCAACTGGCGGCGCAATACAAGCTGGTGAAGATGGGGTCGGACACGGGCGGATATTCCGTGGTAGAGGCGGGCACGCTGCTGGCCATCCAAAAGGGTGGAATCCTCGGTGTGCCTTATTCCGACAAGACTGTTCTCACCACCAAGTATGAAGGTGGAACGGTTCATACTCCCAGCGGCGTTGCGGTGCAAGCACGGAAGGCCCTCTTCGGACATTTTTCGCAAACGGCGTCGGAGGGGCAGACCACGCACTTGTTTGCCAAGGGAGACAAGGTATATCCCACGAAGATCGATGTTAACGTGGCCAAGGACAATGTCACTCTCGGCATCGTTGCTTGCGACACCTGCAACAAAACCGATCCACCGACGTATAACAAAGCGCAAGTCGTCTTCCAGTTTCCCGCCGGCGCTTTGGCAAACGCGAGCGCAGGCCAGGTGGAAGATGTCATCGGGCAGCTTCTATCGATCAGCAGTGATGATGCGCAGCAGGGCGGCGATCAGGGCGGCGGACAGCAAGGCAACAACCAGCAAGGGGGCGACCAGGGTGCAGGTCAAGAACAAGCGCAGCAACAAGCGCCTCCCGCGGAGCCGGCGCAGATTGAAAAAGGGCAGACGCCCGATCAAGTAAAAGCCGCGCTCGGCAATCCGGACAAGATCATCAATCTAGGTGCCAAGCTGATTTATGTTTACAAGGATATTAAGGTTACGTTTCTCAACGGAAAAGTTTCGGACGTGCAGTGAGCGTCGCGATTTTTTCTATGTAGGGACGGGGCTTGCCCGGTCTGCTTTGAACGCTGGAGGAGACGCGGCAAGCCGCGTCTCTATAGTATTTTCTTCCCAAACGCCGAGAGCGCCAGCTCGACGGCTAATTCGGCAGTCTGGTTGCGCTCGTCGATGACGGGATTCACTTCCACGATTTCGAAGCTCAGCATGCGCCCATGGTCGGAGATGATTTCCATGGCGAGATGAGCTTCCCGATAAGTTGCGCCGCCCCAGACCGGAGTGCCGACGCCGGGCGCGTCTTCGGGATCGATCCAATCCATGTCGAGCGAGACGTGATAGCCCGCGGTCCCGCGTCCGGTCATGCGTAGCGCCTCTTCCATGACGGCGCGCATGCCGCGTTCGTCGATGTCGCGCATGGTGAAGACTTCGACTCCGGATTTGCGGATGTGTTCCTTTTCAAAGTTGTCCACGTCGCGGATGCCGACCAGCACGCAATTTTCCGGCTGCACTTTGGGCGAGAAGTCGTAGATATTGCCGAGTTCGATGGGCGGAAGGCCCATGAGCGCGGCGAGCGGCATGCCGTGGACGTTGCCGCTGGGAGAAGAGTCGGGCGTGTTCATGTCGGTGTGCGCATCGATCCAGATAAGACCGATTTTCTCGTTCTTGCGGCGGTAGAACTCGGCCACGCCCGACACCGTACCCGCCGCAACCGAGTGATCGCCGCCGAGGACGAGAGGAACTTTGCCGGCTTCGAGCGTCTTCAGCACCAGGTCGGCGCTCTTGGTGCAGGTAGCAGTGATTTCCTTTAGATACTTGGCATTGGCCGCGCCTTCTTTTTTCTGCTCGGGGATGGCGACGGCGATGTTGCCGGCGTCTTCGACAATGTGCCCGATGGCTTCGAGACGCGCTTCGAGTCCGGCGACGCGGACGGCGGAAGGACCCATGTCCACGCCGCGGCGGGATTGGCCAAGGTCAAGAGGAACGCCAATTACGCGGATGTGGCGCGGAGTGATGTTAGTGCTGGTTGTGCTCCGTTGAGCCATAGGTCAGTTTTCAGTTCCCAGTTCTCAGTAACCCCTAGTTCGCAGATTCTACTGAGAACTGGGAACTCTACGGGTACAGCCGATGAAGCATGCGCGGGAACGGGATGGTCTCGCGCACGTGTTCCAAGCCGCAGATCCAGGCTACGGCTCGCTCGATGCCCATGCCGAAGCCGGAGTGGGGAACGCTGCCGTACTTGCGGAGATCAAGATACCACTTGAAGGCTTCTTCGGGTAGATTGTGCTCGTGTATGCGCTGCAGGAGCAGGTCGTAAGAGGCCGTGCGCTGCGATCCGCCGATGATTTCGCCGTAGCCTTCGGGGGCCAGCACGTCCACGCAGAGGGCGAGTTCAGGGTGCTCGGGATCGGGTTCCATGTAGAACGCCTTCACGCTGGCGGGATAGCGGTGGATCATGAGGGGCCGGTCGTAGAGCGAGGACAGATAAGTTTCATCGGGCGAGCCGAGGTCTCCGCCCCACTCGAATTTATTTTCGAGCATGCCTTGGGAGTGGCCTTCCTGCAACTTTTCGACGGCTTCGTCGTAAGTGATGCGCGGGAAGGGCGGCTCGATCTTCTCGAGCTTCGCGAGGTCGCGGCCGATGGCTTCGAGGTCGGGGCGGCGCCGCTCCAGGCAACGTTTGACTATGAAAGTCAGCAAGCCTTCGGCGAGTTCCATGGCGTCGTCAAGCGTGCCATAGGCGACTTCGGGCTCGCACATCCAGAATTCGGTGAGGTGGCGACGAGTCTTGGATTTTTCGGAGCGGAAGGTTGGGCCGAACGAGTATACCTTGCCCAGTGCCATGGCGGTGGCTTCGGCATAGAGCTGGCCGGATTGCGTGAGGTAGGCTTGCTCTTCAAAGTAGTCCACGGGGAAAAGCGTGGACGTTCCTTCGCAGGCAGCGGGCGTAAGGATGGGTGGATCGGTGAGAGTGAACCCGTTGGTATCTAAGAAGTCGCGGGTGGCGCGAATGATTTCGGCTCGGACACGCAGAATGGAAGTCTGGCGCTGGGAGCGCAGCCAAAGATGGCGGTGCTCCATTAAGAACTCGACGCCGTGTTCTTTGGGAGTGATGGGGTAAGGAGTCGACTCGGGCACGCGCTGCACGACCTGGAGGTTCGAGACGTCGAGTTCATAGCCGCCGGGGGCGCGCTTATCGGCGCGGACCTTGCCTTCGACGATCACGCTCGATTCCTGGGTGAGGCCTTTGATGGCCTCGAAGACTTCGGACGGGACGGCATTCTTCGGAACTACGCCCTGAATAACGCCGGAGCCGTCACGAAATTGAGGGAAGAGCAGCTTGCCGCTTTCACGGAGGTTGTAGAGCCATCCGCGGATGGTGACAGACTGGCCTTCATGGGCGCCGATTTGTGCGATAGTGCTGATGGGTGAGGACATAAAATTATGATTTGCGTTTCTGTTGCCAGCGCCGAGAGGTCAGAGCTGAGAAGTCAGATTGAAGAGGTAAAACCTCGGGATTAACTTCTGCAATTTGACCTCTAACCTCCGACCTCGCCTTACGAATCTTCCAGCTTGCGGAAAGTTGCGGCCACTTCTTCGCTGGGGTTCTTTTTTTCTTCACTGTCGATTTCGAGCAACAGGGGCGGCTTTTGCGGCGCGGTACGGAGCAACTCCATGGTCTGTTTCCAGTCGATCGAGCCTTTGCCGGGCCAGAAGTGCGAGTCTCTGTCTTTGTTGTTGTCGTGGATGTGGGTCGAAGCGATGTGTTGCTTCAGAGTCGCGAAGGCTTCGGGAATGCCGTTCATCATGTGCGCGTGACCGCAATCGAAGCACACACCGATGTCGTCGAAATGCATGGTGCGGATGAATTCGATCAGGCGTTCGGGCGTCGAAAGTTCGTTGGGAATATTTTCCACGAGCACTTTGACTCCGAGCGGTTTGGCGAAAGCGCGCAAATGCTCGACAGAGGTCATGGCGTTTTCGAATTTCTTTTCGTCGAATTCGTCGCCGGGATTGCCGATGTGCTGGACGAGAAAGCGGAACGGAATGTGTTCGGCGATCTCGAGAGCGCGTTTGATCTCGTCCATGGCATCGATGCGGCCGGCGCGGTCGGTGCGGGCGATGCTGACGGGCGGCGAACCGGTGCGTCCCCACTCATAGTCGGAGTATAAAGGCGCGTGGACCGAATTAAGTGGAATGCCGGTGGAGCGGAACCACTCAGCAATTTCGCGGACATGCTGCTTGCGATTGGCGTAGTCGAAGTGCTGGCGCGCGGCGAAAATTTCAATCGACTGGGTTCCCGCCTTGACGAGCTCGTCGAGCAAGCCAGGATGGAGCCGTTCCTTCACATAGACGTAAGTCGATACCGCCCTCTGCATCAGTAACCTACCGCCTTCCCGTTGTTGCGTCCGTCGCTGGCGCCGAGGCGCTCGCCGGTCTTGGGGTCAACCATGATGCACTCGCCGTCTCCCCAGAAATGCCTGACGTTTAGCTTGTGTCCTTTGGAACCGAGAAGATTCATTGTATCGGGAGAAAGGCGGTCCTCGACGAGAATCTCATCGGGGAGCCACTGATGGTGAAACCTGGGAGCGTTGACGGCTTCTTGAATGTCAAGCGAAAAATCCGCGACGCCGATGAGGATGTTGGCAACCGTGGTAATGATGGTGGGGCCGCCGGGCGAGCCGAGAACCAGGAAAAGCTTACCGTCTTTCAGCACAATGGTCGGCGTCATGGCGGAGAGAGGACGCTTGCCCGGACCGATGGCATTGGCCGGGCCCTGGATAAGTCCCAGCTTGTTGGGGACGCCTTGTTTGGCGGCGAAGTCGTCCATTTCATCGTTGAGCAGGAAGCCCAGACCTGCAGCGGTGACACGGGAGCCAAAAGAGTCGTTGAGCGTGGTGGTTACGGAAACCGCATTCCCTTCGGCATCGACCACGGAATAGTGGGTGGTGTTTTCAGCTTCTCGAATCGCGGTGCGGCGCGACTGGGCTACGCGCTCGAGTTCACTGAAGATCGAGGGGCGTTTTAGGTCCTGGCTGACGCTGGCCTGATTGGGATCGATAGAGTCGCGCCAAGCGGCGGCGTATTTCTTGTCGATGAGTTGCGCGACGGGAATTTTGGCGAAGTCTGGATCGCCCAGGAAATCGGCGCGATCGTAGAAGACGCGACGAAAAGCTTCGGCTTCGAGGTGGATGGCGTTGGCGGAGCGGTTGCCGAGCTTCGCGAGGTCGAAGCCTTCAAGGATATTGAGGATTTCGACGAGCGCGACTCCGCCGGAAGATGGCGGCGGAGCGCTGATGATTTCATAACCGCGATAGGAGCCGCGAATGGGCTCGCGTTCCTTGACTTCATAGGCCGCGAGATCGGCGGCCGTGATCAGGCCTCCGCCTTTGTGGATGGCGGCGGCCAGTTCGCGGGCCATGGCGCCGTGATAGAACTCGTCGGGATCCTTGGCGATGCGTTCCAGGGTGTGGGCGAGTTCGGGCTGCTTGAATAGTTCGCCGGGCTGATAGTAGTTCCCATCGCGCTGGAAAATGCGTTTGGATTCGGGAAACTGGGCGAGGCGTTTATCTTCTCGCAGCGCTTGCGCGTCTTCGTAGGCCAGCGGGAAGCCATCGCGAGCAAGCTTGATGGCGGGAGCAATTACCTTTCCGAGCGCCAGCTTGCCATATTGCTTTTCCGCGTAGATAAGGCCAGCCACGGTGCCGGGAACGCCGATGGATTTGTATCCGACGACGCCGGAGTCCGGAATGACGTTGCCCTGGGCGTCGAGATACATGTTCTCAGTGGCAGCGGTGGGCGCTTTCTCGCGGAAGTCGATGAAGCGAGTTTTCCCGTCGGCATTGCGGAGAAGAAGGAAGCCGCCTCCGCCGATATTTCCAGCCCGAGGATAGACGACCGCAAGGGCGAAGCCGGTGGCGACGGCAGCGTCTACGGCATTGCCACCTGAGCGCAGCATATCGACGCCGGCGCGCGACGCAAGCTCGTGGATGCTGGTGACAATGGCGTGGGGAGCGTGCGTCGGGCGCAGGGGCGCGGCCGCGACGACCGAGGCGAGTAGAGCGCCCAGGCTGCAGAGGGCCAGAAGACGTGCTAGAGAACGTATAAGTGAACTAGATTGAAGGCGCATGAATTGAGCCGCGAAACTACGAGGCTAGTCCAGGGGCTTGCGGTGAGTCAAACGGAGGACGAGTTCATCACGTTTCACCGCCGAGACACCGAGAAAAGCTTTAACCACAAAGGGCACAGAGCAACACTGGGGAAACCCGCTTACTTCTTGCGGCGCTTGCTCGGCGTCTTCTTGCGTGCGGCTTTCCTCCTTGGCGCTTTTGCCACGACCAGGTCGTACGACTGGCGAATGAGGGCTTCGAGTTCGGAAGGCGGCAAGATATTGGAGTTTTCGAGAAGGATCCATTTGTAGCGGCCGACGTAGGGGGCTTGGGAGATGCCTTCGATCTCCAGCAGTTCGTGGAATCTTTCCGGCGCGCATTTCAGAGTGATGCGCGGGAACCTTCCGTCCGAGAGGACCATGGTGGTGAAGATCTTGCCGCGGACTTTGAAGCAGAGGTCATCAGCCCACGGCATGTCCTCGGTTACGTCGGGGAAGGAGAGACAGAGTTTGCGGATCCATTCGACGTCGGGCATGTGGGAGATGATAGCGCGGGAGCGCGGGACTTGACTCTGTTGTGTGTCAAAGAAATGTGATTCTGAACCGGCTTCAGCCGGTGAAGGACCTATGCATTTCTGCTGTGCGCAAGGAATGCATAGGTCCTTCGCTTCGCGCAGGATGACAGCGCAAAGGTGGCAAGGTAAAAGGTAGCCAGATCATCAAACAGCCGGTGGCTCTTTGATCAATGTCGCTTTGCTGTAGGCCAGGGTGAAACCTAATCGCTCGGCATTGCGCATGGATGTTGTGGCGCCTTGGGTGACGATGACGGCATACTCGCATCCGGCTTGGGCTGCGACTTCCAGCCTTCTTTGCAGGATGGCAGTCTGTAGGCCGCGGCCTCGATACGGCTGGAGTGTGCCAGCCCCGAAGAGCGCGACGATTTTGTGTTCGGGGATGATGAGGCCGGCTCCGGTGGCTACGAGCTTTGCGGCGACGTTCAAATCGTGCGCTTCGGCAACGAACGTGATCGCTCCAGGGAAGGCGAACAGGGGAGCCAGCATTTCATCGAATCCCGCGGGCTCGCCGCCGTCGGGGAAGAAGCTTTCGCGGACGATAGCGCTGAACGCGAGCGCTTCTTCGGATTTGCCGCGTCGGATTGTAAAGCCTCCGGGTCCGGGTGGAAAAGTTTCGACGGGATCGAGCTTGCGGGCCAGAACGTTGTTGAGTTCGGCGATTCCGTAGCCGCGCTTCCGGGCGATCTCGAGCAGGCTGACGTCGGTGAGGGGACAGTAGTCGAGTTGGGCAGGAGCTTTGCGCGAGTAGTAGAAGTTTTCGAGCTGATCGAAGTCGGCTTCGGTGACGGGACCATCGAAGCCCATACCGACGGCGCGCCCGATGGGCGAGCCGAGGCCGCCGAAGATCATGTGACCTCCGGCGATGGGCTCGACGGCGGAGCCGATGTGAGGACGCATCATCTTGTCGGCGTGTGCGTGGTGTACTTGCGGCATTTCTTCCGCAGATTCAAAACGGCGGGCGAGAGCCCGATCTACGAATTGCATGGTACTGATCCTTTCGTCGTTTGGACGAACGTTTGGAGGAACGCGTAGCGGTGCGCGCACTTTGGACGCGGTGTCGCCAGGAGAGCGGTGGGCGAGTTAGCGGACGGCGGTCATAGGCTTGGGGACAGGATAATGCAGGCAACAGTACCCGCGCACACAAACTACACCTGATCCCTGGCTTCGCCTAGTACCACGTTGACTTCCAGCTGTCTCTTGCCGCGGAAGATAGTTACTTTCACGGTATCTCCGGCGCGATGTTTGTTCATGATCTGGGCGAGAACTTGCTGGCTCTCGATTTTTTCTCCGTCGATGGCGACGATTAAATCTCCTCCGATCATGATGGGGATGTTGCCGAGGTAGGCGCGTTCGGAGCCGCCGCGTAATCCGGCGCGGTCGGCGGAGCCTCCGGGAACGGCTTGTACGATGAGGAGTCCGTAGTCGGCGGCGAGGCCCAGTTCTTGGGCAATTTCGGAATCGATGGGGATGGTGCGAATGCCGAGCGCGGGACGGCGCACGCGTCCGAGGGTGACCAGATCGTTGACCACAGCTTTGGCGGTGTTGATAGGAATGGCGAAGCCGATGCCGGCGCTTTGTCCGACGCTGGAGGCGATCATTGTATTAATGCCGATGACCTCGCCATGCCAATTGAGGAGCGGGCCGCCGGAGTTGCCAGGGTTGATGGCGGCGTCAGTCTGAATGGCTTCGTCAATGACCAGACCGTCTGGCTCCTGCACCTGGCGGATCGAACTGACGATGCCGAGCGTGAGAGTTCCGGCGAGCCCAAAGGGATTGCCGATGGCATAGACTTTTTGGCCGACTTGCAGATTGGACGAGTCGCCAAGCGTCATCGGTTGCAGATCGGGAGCTTTGATCTGGACGATGGCCAAGTCGTGAGACTTGTCGGTGCCGACGATGGTGGCCTTATATTTCTTGCGGTTGTGGAGCGTAACTTCAACCTGGCGCGCATCAGCAATGACGTGATAGTTGGTAAGGATGTGTCCTTCTTTGTCGATGACGAAACCGGAGCCCTGGCCTTCCTGCGGGACCAGGCCGTAGAAAAAATCGAAAGTCATGACGCGCGAGGTAATGTTGACGACGGATGCAATGTTCTTGCGATAGACGTTGATGTTGTTCTGCTCTTCGGCGTCGAGCGCTTCGCTGCCGGCGGCTTCGGTCATCTCAACATGCTGCGGGCGGCTGATCCAATTGGTGGTATGGAGACGTCCGTTGGGGTAGGTGGTGAGGTAGAAGAAGGCGGACGCCAGAATAATCGCTAAGATCAGAGAACGCAAGAATCTCATCGTGGTTAATCCTTAAGAAGCCTACAGTTTGATTTTAGCGAAAAAGTGCGAATTACCGCAGACGATGCGGAGGGCGCAGGGGAAATTCTTAATCACAGGGCCCAGGGGAACACCAAGAATCTGCCTGCTCTGCGTTCCCTGCGGTTCAGCGATTTGGCCTGCCCCAGCCACCGCCGCCTGGGGATTCTATGCGGACTCTTTCTCCGGAACGCAGGCGGACGCTGGTCTTGCCGGGGATTTCCCGTTCCGAGCCGCCACCGCGGATGATCAGGGTGCGGCCGGGAGCGGCGTCGGCTCCGCCGGCCAAGCCGTATGGTCCGCGGGAACGACGGTCGGCGAGCAGAGTGACCTGCGCATCGGTCAGGACTTCGATTTCGCGGACAATTCCATCGCCACCTGTGTGAAGGCCTATGCCTCCACTTTTGGAGCGAAGACAATACTGCCGCAGGCGAATCGGGTAGGCGTATTCGAGGGCCTCGGCGGGAGTGTTGAGGGAGTTAGTCATATGGGTGTGGACGCCGGAGACTCCGTCTTTCGTGGAGCGCGCGCCCATGCCGCCGGCGATGGTTTCGTAATAAGCGAAAGGCTCGCCAGAGCGGGGATCGATGCCGCCGATGGTGAGGTTGTTCATGGTGCCGGAAGCGGCCGCGGGGATGCGGTCCGGAATCGCCTGTGCCAGCGCTTTCAAAAGTACGTCGACAATTCGCTGCGAAGTTTCCACGTTGCCGCCAGCAACGGCGGCGGGAGGCTTTGCGTTGACCACGGTTCCCGGTGGAGCGATGACGCGGATCGGACGCATGAGGCCGGAGGTCGCGGGCACGTCTTCGCGGAGCAGACAGCGGAAGACGTAGAAGCAGGCCGAGTAGGTGATGGCCGCGACGGCATTGATCGCGCCCTGGACCTGCGGATCGCTGCCGGTGAAGTCGATGGTGACGTGGGCTGGCGGCTTGCGACTCGGCTTGGAAAGAGACGCGGCAAGCCGCGTCTTTACGGGGGATTTCTTGGTGGACTTTATGTCTATGGTTACGGCTATGCACACGGGCTTGTCTTCTACGCCATCGTTGTCGAGAAAATCTTCTGCCTGGTAGCGGCCGGGCGGAATGGTCCGCAGGAAGGTTCGCATCATTTCTTCGGAGTAGATGAGCAGATCGGCGGCGGCATTCTTGGCGCGGGCGATTCCGTAGCGGGCGCAGATTTCGCGGAGGCGCTGGGCGCCGGTCTGGCAGGCGGCGATCTGAGCG
>Ga0326728_10023812_pt1 | contig 11166 bp, 14 predicted proteins | sample MB3enrmetagenome_FD_207602 | JGI IMG/M metagenome (GOLD analysis project Ga0326728, IMG submission 207602) | Lab enriched peat soil microbial communities from McLean, Ithaca, NY, United States - MB31MN | ecosystem: Environmental > Terrestrial > Soil > Wetlands > Peat | place: USA: New York... | reverse complement strand
GATGACTTCAACGAGAGAGAGAAAGCGGAGGTCCGTCGCATTTTGAGATTAGCTGAAACCGCCCCTCCTTCCACAGGACGGCGCAATCGAAGACGACGGCAAGTCCGTTGCCCCCCAAAATGCTCTTGAGTAGTAAGCCTATGGTTTTGGGTTCTCCTTAGGCAGTTCTGATAGCCACTTTGGGAGGTTTATCTGATAGCGACTCGTCCCATCATAGAGAACGAAGCCATCCACGCGACCGATAGTGTCTTCACAGTATTTGCGAAGCCGTTCGTGATACCCTTTGGCCGTTTCCGATGCGTTGCGCTGTGGGAACAGTATCATCGCAGACGATCCCGGGCCGGTTGCTTGCGCGACCCTGCCCAATAACTGGTGATTGTGGTGCGAGGGGTTCGGCTTCTCGTATCTTTGCGGAATCAGGACGTTACGGCTGATAGGTGAGGTTTTTGGGCAAGCCTTGAGGGGGCCGCGGGGGGCCCTTGGTTCCGAGCCGAGATCCCTACGAATTGGATTCGCTAGTCATGTCACATTGGGAGTACCGCAAGACCAGCAAGAAGGGCAATCGGGTTTACGTGCAGCGCCAAGCGCGGCAATCATTCAAAAACAAGGGCGCTGACCCGCACGTGCGAGATACTATCGAATCTTTCTGCGCCGCTTCTCCCACTCCAACCGGAGAGCAATCAGGAACGTCTCGGCGTCCTGCGGGTCGGTGTAGGCACGCGGCGGTGCATATGTTCCATCGGGCCGCAGTCGCAGTGTCGCGCGCCGGTAACAGAACGGCGGCGTGCGCGGCTTAGGCAACGTCAGTAAGCAACCGGCGGTTTGTAGCTTGAAAGATTCATGGTCTTCCGCCGCGCATTTGAGGTCGAGAATCCAGGGGGAGCCTTCCCAGCCTCCCTCGACGTCGATGGTGCCGCCCCACCATAATTCATTCCAGCAGCCAACGACGCGGCGCTCGGTGTAGACCACCTTGAACCCGGAATCTTTCAAAAACTTCTCGTACCCGGAGAAGTAGGGCGCTACCTGGGGGTCGAGCGTCGCATAGTCGAGTGCCTTCAAGTTGGCAAGGTGCGCGGCTTTTTGCACTAAGCTGCCGCTTTCGAGCACGGGAAGCGGGATCTCTCGGCATTCCGGCCGCAGGCCAGCGCTAGCTAAGACGGTCGTTACCGAAGGGACGTTGAAGCAATGGCCGTCGAAAGGATCGCGGACCCTATATGTGTGTGTGGCCTCGTTGAAACTGAAATGGACGCCGCGACCATCCGGCAATAGGTGATAGGCCCACTCAAAACCAAAGGCTTCGAGTTGGGCGGGTGTAATATTGATCATTACAGACCCTTGGACCTTCCCGGCTGTTTCAGCTATGCGTGGGATTGAGCAAACCTTTCACAATTTAGGATTGCCGCGCGAATCCCGCCAGGTATTGTTGCCTCAGTCCGTCTAGCTGTGCTTGCTTCACCAAGGTAGGTCCTCTTCGCTAGGCGGTTCCGCTCCGCGGGGTCGCAGCGACCGACCCTAATGATGACTATAGTATGTCACTCTTTAGTCGTCAATTGCGAAATGATGGCTTTGGAATGGGCAGACGGGAGAAGACACGCGAAGCTGAAGTTGTCCGAAGCCCAGAGCAGGCTTTCGGCCTGATTCTGTGTAAATTCCGGCTCAAGCGCGGCCTGTCACAGCAAGGGTTGGCGGACAAGAGCGGCTATCACAGGACGTATGTCGGCCTGTTGGAGCGCGGCCAAAAGAGCCCGTCGCTCCGGACAATCTTCAATCTTGCTGCAACCCTTGAAGTGAAGCCATCTCAGATTTTAGAAGCAGTTCAGCGGCTAGTGACTCGACCGGCAACACCGGGAAAAACAAAGTGGGATAGCAAAGCTCCAAAAGTTCGATAATCCTGAGGTTTCCGAGCCCACGAGTTTGCACCATGGTGGGCAGCAAAACAGTCAGGATGGCGAATTGCTGGACAGGTTTACACGTGCGTAATCACGGTGAACGGGACTGCGAAGGAAATCCAAGTTGACGGCAAACGCTAAGGGGCACACATCGCCCGCGGAAATTCAGACTCTTGAGACGCCAGTGGAAGCTCGGCGTCGGCGCGATCGCGAGAGGTATAGAGGCACGCGCGCTAGACGGCAGCGGAAGACAGCGGCGAATTATTATGCCTCCCACACCGATGAAGTTCTTCAGAAACGACGGGACAAGTATCAGTCGACGCTGCAATTTGTTACAGATGAACCAGATCGCAAGCTTTTGCGCAGTGATCCGCGTCGAGCCATCGCGAAGGATACCGTTACCTGCCTTGAGTGCTTTCAGATTGTGCATGGCATGCTCAACAACGCGCATCTCCGGGTGCATGATCTTACCGCCCGAAACTATAAAACCAAGTGGGGCTACAGCCTCCACACGGCGTTGGTGTCAGAACAGATGGCGGCCAAGCTTTCGGCCCGGCGTCGCTGTGATCCCAAGATCTTGGCAAATTTCGGGCGGTCTGCCCTCGACAGGTATCGGCACAAGAGGAAGAGCCACGGCGGACTGAAGTCCCTCGAATCTCGATTGAATGCTAGCGACCGAAAGCGTGGTGTGGCAAGGCCGGATCTCTCGAAGGGAATGACCGATGCAGAGCTTGTCGGTCGTTGGTGCCTTGAGAATAAGAACACTGAACAGATTGCGGTCGAGGCAGGTCTCACCCAGGACGCGGTCCATAATCGGCTTCGGCGGATCTTCGGAATTCACCCCAGGCAGCGTATCCGGTTCGCCCACGGGGAACCTGTAACCGATGCCTGGCTTGATAAGTTCTTGCGGAACTTCGGCGGCATCTACAGGTCACAACTCGCACGCTTCATTGGGTTGCCCGGCGGGCGGCTCTACACGATCAGCCGCAGAAGAAAGAATCTGGCCCTCGATCTTCGTTCAGCAGACCGTCTTATTGGGGCTGAACGTGATTTGCTCAAGGTCCTCCTCAGTGACAAAGGAAAACAACCAAATCATCTTCGAGCGGTGGTTCCCGACCTATCGGTCAAGTACCGGGTCGCTTCTGAGTTTTTCAGTCGCTTCAAAGCCTCCTTCCCGCAAAAAGCGGAAGAGGAGAGGAGATTGGACGAACTCTGTGCGGAGGCACGAAAGGAAGCGGCTTCCGGGAATGGCGAGTTTCGAGCGCGCATGATACTGAGCTGGTTGCCGCAGATGCTGGCATGGCTGGAGGAGAACCACGCGCACCTCCACCGAAAGTCGGGCGCGCTCGCGCTCCAATTTCTGGCCAAGGATTATGGCGTTGCAAGCCGGATCGTTCAGAGGGCTCTTTCGCCGAAGTATCTGGGCCGTACGAACCTTGATACCCTCCGGTCGCTCGTTCTTATGTCAATGCAGCAGAAGACGCGATTGCTGGTTGCAAAGAAACACGGCCGACCACCCGACAAAGAAACCACTGGTCGAATCCGAGCTACAGCTGCTTTCACTCTGTTGCACTGGCGGCCGAAAGAGTTCGCCAGCTACATTTTCCGCGATAAACATGCACCGGAGTCAGCTTTCCACGATCTGCGGCAGTTGATGTATACGCACGCCATCAGAATCAAAGCGCAAAAGGGACGCCTGAGTCCCAATAAAGCGCAGGCGATTGTGGACTCGCTTTGCGGATCAAGCCAACCCCTGTCGCCAAACCTTATAAGCTCACGCTAAAGGCAGACCCCGCATAATCCCTTTTTTATCAGTCATTCCGGTCGCGTCAACAAAATCCAAAACTTAACTGACGTGACAAAACCACTTCAGCCGGTTCAGTCTGAGACCATGCATGCCAGCGCATTGATTGCGCATAACCGGGTGCATGTGGAGGTTAGCGGATGTGCGGTGATAGAGACCGAAGTGGCGGGCGTAAGCCTGGAGAAAGACGCAGTAACACGAGCGAAGTAGAACGGTCCTTTAAGAAGTTGTTGAGCCGAAAAGATGCTGCGAGAAAGCTCGGCATTCATCCAGAAACGCTCCGACTGTGGGCTAGGCAAGGAAAAGGCCCCCAGCGCCGGCAGCGAACCTAGGAACACCCCATGAGCCAAATGGAACATGGCTTTGAGAAATTGCTAAGTCAGCGGGATGCTGCGGAGTTGCTTGGCATCCATCCTGAGACGCTGCGCCGCATGGCGGTGCTGGGTGAAATCCCGGCGCTCAAGGTCGGACGCTTCTGGAAATACCGGGCCTCAGCTCTGGATTCGTGGGTATCGTCACGGTTAGAATACTCGCGTCTCTCGTGCCGTGAAAAGGTCGACTCTCGATAATTGGAGGACACCTTGGATCGGACACGATACCAATTTGGCCGTTTGGAACTGAAGGGACGAAAACACGGGCCTGATGTTTGGGTCTATCGTTTTTATGAACAAAATGCTGACGGCAGCAAAACAGATCGAAGCGTGCTGCTGGGTTCAACAATTGAATACTCAACGAGGTCTCTGGCAAGGCAGGCGGCGGAACGCAAGGCCCTAGTACTCCTCGCGAACCCCGATCACTTCAGCCGGAACACCCTCTCCGTGGGGACGCTCTTGGGTCGCTATCTTGCGGAGGAGCTTCCCGAACGATATTCGACTGCGCGGTCTTACCGGAGTTACATACAGAAATGGGTAGAACCGAAATGGAAGGATTATGCTCTTGGGGAAGTCAAAAGTCTGGCGGTGGAGACATGGTTAGGATCACTGCCGCTAGCCCCCAAGAGCCGTCGCCACCTGCGGGGGATCATGAGGGTAATTTTCCAATGCGCGCTGCGATGGGAGCTTATTGGCAAAAATCCCATCGACCTGGTCCGTGTCAAGGGAGGAACCAAGCGGAAGCGAATCCCCCGGGTTTTGCAGCCCGAGGATTTCCCTCGCCTGCTTCACGAACTCAAGCAACCCTATCGGTCAATGGTTCTGATCGCCGGCGGCCTGGGTTTGCGGGTCAGCGAGATTGTGGCACTCCAGTGGGGGGACTTGGATTGGGAAGGGTTGACGTTGACCGTGACGCGTGGCTGCGTCCAGGGCCACCTGGGAGAAGTGAAGACGGAATACTCCCATCGGCCTCTGCCGCTCGATCCAGATCTCGCTACGGAAATTCTGCGTTGGCGGGACGAAGCGCCTTACCCCAACAAGGGGCGGGACGACTTCATCTTCCCGAACCTCGGTACGGGGAAGCCGCTGTGGCAGGAGAGCATCCTCGATCGGCAGATCAAACCAGCTGCGGTGCGGGCAGGGCTCGGCGCGATCGGCTGGCACACCTTCCGTCACAGTTACCGGGCATGGCTCAAACGGACGAACGCGCCCATCGAAATTCAGCAGGAGTTGATGCGACATGCCAACATTCAGACGACGCTGGATACCTACGGGAAAGAGACGGAGGTCAGCGACCAGCAGCGGGATGCACACAGCCGGGTCGTAAAAATGATTCTACCGAAGTAGGAAATTTGTGGATGAAAGGGAAGGAACTGTTAGGGGTTCTAGGCTTATTCATCCCTAACAGTCCCTCGTTTGATTTGAGCGTTGCTCGTAAGTTTATGATGGCGTTGGTTGCGGGGGCTGGATTTGAACCAGCGACCTTTGGGTTATGAGATCGAGCGTCTCAGGCTAAGTCAAACATTCTGCGGTACGCATAGCAAGCCTGAGAAACTATAAGTAGCGGTCAGGAAGGCATGGAAAAGCTTATCGAACCCAAATCGAACCCAAATGTGTTCCCGAGTGAAAGTTAGGAATACGCCCCAACAAATCCGGGCTTGTAGCCTTGCGGCGAGCCTCGATTTGGGTTCGATTCGAATTTCAATGCGGCTAAGAGCTTGTGTACCGAATAATCCCACTTGACATTGGTATCACATATGTTACCATCATTCATGGTCGATGTGCGTGAGTATTTGGACCGCGAGGGAAACAGTCCTTACGCAATTTGGTTCGACGGTCTGAATGCGGAGGCCGCCGTGAAGGTGACCATGGCGGTCACTCGTTTGGGGCAAGGCAATTTCTCAAACGTCAAAGGCGTAGGGTCTGGCGTATTTGAGTACAGAATTGACTTCGGCCCCGGTTACAGAATCTATCTCGGTAAGGACGGTGACTGTTTGGTGATACTTCTCGGTGGCGGAACTAAGAAGCGGCAACAAACAGACATTAGCCTGGCAATTGCGAGGTGGCAAGACTACAAGCAAAGAAAGAAAGAGGGAGATCGGTAATGGCTTTGACCCGCGATTTTAAAGAAACCATTAAGGCGCGCGTGCAACGCGATCCCACCTTTCGCCGTGAGCTTCTTCGCGAGGGCGTAGAAACGATGCTCAACGGAGACGTGGAAACCGGCAAGACCGTGCTGCGCGACTACATCAATGCCACGGTCGGATTCGGCGAATTGGCGGAAGTAACACATCGGTCGCCCAAGAGCCTGATGCGTATGCTGGGGCCGCAAGGTAATCCCCAAGCACAGAACCTCTTTGAAATCGTATCCTATTTGCTCCGTCATGAAGGTATTCAGTTCGAGCTACGCGCGGCGGGGGCGCGGTAAGCGTTCCTGGAAGGAATCCATTGTGCATTGAAGCTTCTGCCAATCCTGATCGTGGGATTGCAAGCGGACACCAGCACTTTACCTGCCAACTTTTTTTCACCGGTCGACAAACAGGAGAACCGTGTTTCGGGTATGGGTGGGTGAGGAAGCGGCCCGGACCCAAGCATCGCAATTGCCAACTATTTTTCACGGGTCGACAAATGTCAGCACCGACCCCCCTACGATAAGGGGGGCTACGGCTGCTGACTTGGCCTTATGGGGGAGTGAGAGTGCGGCGGGCCAACCTACCGATTGGCCCGCCGCCGTTTTTTGGGGGCCTCACTCGCGCGGATAGCCCGCGCGGAGGATTTGATCGGCGGCGCGGAAGATTCGTTGGGCTGATCGCTCGGTGAACGGCTGGCCCTGGCCCCACGATTGGATGTAACCACGGCTGTACTCGGCTCCCGGCAAGCCAAGGGACTCGCAGCACAACAAGGAAACGGCCTCGGCTTCCATTTCCCGGATTTCCCGTGGTGTGCGCTCGGTGTCTGAAAGGTCGCCTTCGTCGGCGTGGCCAAGCACGGTGTGGCCTATTTCATGGAAAAGGGTCTTCACCGGGAGAGCCGCAATCGGGCTGACCGCGATCTTCCGGCCATGCTTGGCGTAGCCCTGGGTGTTGCCGCCGAGGTCCTCGAAAGGAACACGCTGGATGTCCAGCGCGGCAAGGGCTCTCTCTTCGGTCCATTCCGGGATCGCGGGCGGCTGGTATTCCGGGCCTTCGGTCTGCGAGAGAACGAACCAATGCGCTTTGTAGGTGAAGTGGGTAAAGGAGAGTTCCTCTTCCTGGTTGGTGCCGTCGTCTTTCTTCACCGTCCTGGTGCGCTTGCAAGTCAGAGGCATGCATAGGGCCAGCGCCTTCTCGCCTTTTTTCACATAGCGGCCAAGCTCTTTCCATTTCGGAAAGGTGGCGAGTGGCCCCGGCTGGATCCCGCGCTCACAGCATTGAAATAAAGCCAAGAGTTGATTTCCGAGTGAGTAGTTGTGAAACCGGCGGTAAGTCTCATGAATGAAGCCCGGCTTCTTAACGGCTTCATCCAAGAGGGCAGCGCACGAAACCATGGGCTTTCTGTCCGCGCCCATCTGTGCGGTGCTGTGTTCCTGCGCATTCGCGCTGGCCGCGACGGTCTGCCCCTGGCTTGTTTGCTCGATATTGATTTCCTCTATCATTTTTTGGTTCTCCTTTTCTGTCCCGGTGTCTCGCGGGGCACCCAATGGCAGGTGGCACCTGCTCCCAAGGCTGCTTTTGCGGGGGAGCCGAAAAAATCTTCTCGGTTCGTGTGATTTTTTCGGGGGGACCGTAACGCAAAGGGTCACGGCACAATCGTGAAAGCAGAGCGTCCGCAGGGCGGAGGGAGGTTTCGCCAGTCTGCCGTGCCCGCGAGACGAGGGCGGAAAGACGAACCTAAGAAAGGCAGCCTATAATCACCACCGTGATCACAGATGATATATTCACCGCGTTTCGAAAATGTCCGACCAAAAGTTACTTGGAGGATTCAGGATGGCCAGGTGTGTTGACCGAATTCATTGACTGGAACCTTCAACGTGAACAGCGGTATCGCGTGGAGTGCCAAACACGATGGGACTCCAAATTTGAGGCGTCTGAATCGGCGGTCGGTTTGTCACTGATCCAGGTGCTGAAGACCTATCGACGTCCTTTGCTGATCAATTCCGTTGTCCAAGCTGATGGGCTCCGATCCCGCATTGATGCGTTGGAACTGGTACACCTGGGTGCCAAAAGAAAATGTCAGCAGTACATTCCGATTCGCATGGTCCCCAGAGAAAAACTCACAAGAGAGGACAAATGCCTGCTTGCGTTCGATGCGCTCACCCTATCCAGGGCTGTGGGCAAGGTGCCTGCATTCGGAAAAATTGTCTACGGCAACGACTTCCGCATCCTCCGAGTCAAATTACATGGCTTATTGAGGATCGTACGTTCTACGGTAGACAGAATTGCCAATCAACAAGCAACCGACAAACCGCCGGACCCTGTTCTTGTGGGGGCAACCTAATTATGAGCGAATTGTTCGAGGAAAACGGGTAACACTTTTTTGTTCTGAGTGATGGTGATCACTCCGTTTCTCTGTAACCAAGCTTCCACAGCAAGACGCCGCACTGTTTCGGCTTGGCTTTGAGTGTGAACCGCCAAGACCTGGATAAGCGTCATGGTGAGTTCGTTGATCCAATCGAAGGTCTCCTTTCGCTTGCGGAGAGTATAGACCTTCAGGGCGGGCTTTGCATCGTGAAACACCTTGCAGGCGACTTGCCCGTGCAGGCAGGGGCGGGAGCGATGGTTCAGTTCGTGCGCCGACACTTCTGCCCAGACTTGCACCTGGGACTCCGGGAGCGGGCCGCTGGCGAGGATCTTCTCCACCAGCGGGATTTTCATTTCCCGTACCGCGCATTCCATCCCACCGTTGTAAGGCGGATAATGAGGTGGTGAGTTCAGCGGCATGACCAAGTAACGGGCGAGTACCTCATCGACCGCCTGTTGATTGAGATTGGAACCATTGTCACGTTTGAGCACCAGTGGCGGTCCATGCCGCAAGAACAGTTGCTCCAGGTGAGCGGCCACGGTTTCTCCCAACACCCGCTCTCCCACCCAGGGCGTGAACTTATAGCGCGAGGCGAGGTCCTGCACTTGATGCAGATGCAATTTGTGGTGGGCGAACCTCGCCAACTCCGCGTCATCCAGTGACCAGACCAGGCCGGGAATCTTCCAGGTAATGTGGCGTAATTCCGCCTGGTGTTGGTGGGCCAACTCCCACCGCACCGTTCTCGTCAGCGCCTGCAGGTCACGACGGGAGATCTGGCCTTGGTACCGTCGATATAGCCTGCCGACTCCACGGCTGCGCTGGCGGCCATGCTTCAGGCGGCACAAGTGAACCTGCAACTCCTCCAGTTCCAACGGAGCCACCTTGTGGGGACCCGGCTTGAAGAGGGCCGGCTGGCCCCGATCGATGCGGTATTTCCAACGCCGGAAGCTCGCATAGGGCAAGACGAGGTACTCACAGAGACGTTGGTACGGCCAGCGCACCTGTCGCTTCAGTTGGGTCAGCGTTGTAACAATCATTTCGGCCGCCTCATTCTTTTTTTTTATCCGGTTGCTCCAACCACTGACGGATCCGCACCGTCTGCTCCATGACCTGGAGCTTGGCCTGAAGCTCCCGGGTCTGGCGTTGGAGGGCTTCCTTCTCCGGGTCGACCGGCAACGGTGGGCGCCCGTGTTCCCGATTGCCCAGCGCCTCGACCATCGCCGCCAAGGCCCGGCGCTCCCACTTGTAATAGGTCTTGCGGGAGATCCCCAGTTGCCGGGCTGCTTCCTGGGCACTCAACAACCCGCTCCGCACCTGCATGATCAGCTGCGCCCGCTGCCGGGCTAAGGCTTGCTGCTGAGCGCTGGTTTTCGGATCGTTCATCGCAGAATCCTCCCGCCACGCTGGCTTGGTCTACTTGGTCGGCGGCGGCGCTTTCGGCTCTTGCAGCTTGACCAGTCGCTTCTCCAGTTTGGCCATCCGTCCCTTCTGCTGCAAGGCTTGGCGTGCCAGCAACCGCTCCAGTTTGGGGCTCAGGGCGGGTCCCGGTTCCAGGCGCGTCTGCGACTCCAGCGCCTTGAGCATCGCCGCCAGCGCCCGCTTCTCCCAAGCCGACAGCACGGCCGCACTGATCGCCAGTTCCTGACAGACTTCTCCCGGCCGCCGACGCTCGCTCCAGATCGACAGCACTGCTTGGGCTCGCTGCTGGGCATTGTAAGGCAGGGGTTCCTTCTTGGCTTTGACTTCGGTGCTCATGAGCTCCTCCTTCCAGGTCGTAGATGACCTCTTGGTGAGGTCGCGGTTCCTCGCCATCGACGAGCATCTTCACTTGCCCCTTCTCGGCACGAATGACCACGGATTGCTGGCCCATCCGCCCCACCATGTAGAAGGGGCTGTGCGGTTGCCCTCGCAACGCCAGCTCCAACACGTTGTCCTGAATGCCGCGCTCGATGACCTGGCGCAATTCCTGGGCGATGGCAAAGAAGCGATCGGCCGGACACAACCCCTCCAGGGACTGATGGGGCCGCCGGTGGTTGTAGTGCTTCACCCAGAGCCGAATCCGCTCGCAGGCCGACTCGAAACTGTCAAACTGCGCGCGCACCAGATACTCCTCCCAGATCGTCTTCCAGAAGCGTTCGATCTTGCCCAGGGTCATGGGATGATGCGGCCGGCTTTTAATGTGGTGGACCCGATCCTTGCGCAACTCCGCCTCGAAACGGGTGGTCCCACGCCAACTCGAGTACTGGCGTCCCTGATCGGAGAGCATCTCTTTGGGCACGCCGTACTCCGCCACCGCTCGGCGGTACACCTCTAAGACGTGCTCCGCCGTCTGGCTACGAAACACGTCCAGCCCCACCACGTAGCGGGAGTGATCGTCGATAAAGCCGATGAGGTAGGCGTTCTTGCCTCCCAGCCGGAAGGTGAAGATATCGGTCTGCCACATCTGGTTGGGAGTAGAGCGCTCGAAGAAGCGCGGCCGGGGGGGATTACGCTGGGGTTTGGGACGAGGCTCCTTGAGCAACTGCTGCTCATGTAAGGTCCGGCGAACCGTCTCCCGGCTCACCGGCAGAAACAACACCCGCCGCAGGAACTGGCTGATTTT
>Ga0326728_10023811_pt1 | contig 11167 bp, 7 predicted proteins | sample MB3enrmetagenome_FD_207602 | JGI IMG/M metagenome (GOLD analysis project Ga0326728, IMG submission 207602) | Lab enriched peat soil microbial communities from McLean, Ithaca, NY, United States - MB31MN | ecosystem: Environmental > Terrestrial > Soil > Wetlands > Peat | place: USA: New York... | reverse complement strand
CAGCCCCGCCTGGCCTCAGCAGCGGGCCTCCTGGGCCCGCTGCTGAGGCTGATAGGTGGAGTTCACCCGATCAAGAGGACACATGTCCACGGCCTGCCCGTTCGCGGCCTCCGCGTAACGGGCGCTTCCCGCCGCTGCGCGCACCGGTGATCCAGACGTACTGTGCCACCCGGCGCACGAGAGGTCCTTACTGGATCTGGTAGTGTGTCAGCGCCTTCATGTAGTTGGCGCGCTCGAAGGCCGCCGGCTCCGGGCAGGAGCGCTGGCTGAGGCAGCCTTTCATCTGGCCCACGGACTCGTACTCGTGAGATTCCATCCAGGTGCGCAGGCCATTCACGAGCTCGCCCAGCTTGCCCACGCCACCGTGCAGCAGCACCGAACAGACATTGGCGACGTCCGCGCCGGCCATGACGGCTTTGACGGCGTCCTCCGGTGTGTGGACCCCCGTGGTGAGCGCCAGCGAGGCTTTGACATGGCCGCACAGGATCGCGATCCAGCGCAGCGGCAGGCGCAGCTCGTCTGAGTCGCTGAGGACGAGGTTCGGCTCGACTGCCAGCTCCTCCGGGTTGAGGTCAGGCTGATAGAAACGGTTGAAGAGCACCAGCCCATTGGCGCCGGCCTCGTCCAGCTTATGGGCCATGTTGGGGAAGGCGCTGAAAAAGGGGCTGAGCTTCATCGCCACCGGGATCTTGACGTGGCTCTTGACTTCTTTCAGGATCGTCACGTACAACCGCTCGACTTCGTCGCAGTTCATGCGCGGGTTGGTCGGCAAGAAGTAGACGTTCAGCTCGAGCGCACTGGCGCCGGCTTGCTCGATCTTGCGGGCATACTCGACCCATCCGCCCGGCGTCACGCCGTTCAAGCTGCCGATCACCGGCACGGCCACTGTCTCTTTGGCATGCCGTATCAGTTCGAGGTAGCCATCAGGGTCGCGATTGTACTCGGCCTTTTCCGGGAAGGGAGCCGTCGCTTCGGCCGACACGTAGAGCGCCTGCTCGATGAAATGGTGCTGGGCCAGGGCATCGATGTCGATCTGCTCCTCGAACAGCGAGTACATGGTGATCGCCGGCGCACCCGCGTCTTCCAGCGCCCGGATGCCGCTGAGGCTTTTCGACAGCGGCGATGCTGACGGAACGATGGGATGTTTGAGCTTGAGGCCCATATACGTCGTGGTCAGGTCCATGAGTTTGTCCTTTCCTCATCGCATTCAGTCATTTTCGGCTACTGGTCGCCGCCGCCATCGGCTGCTGCCAGCCGCTCGAATTGCTTCCAGCGGTCCGTTACGTCCTTCTCGGCCAGGTGCAGCAGCGTCTCGGCCCGCTCCTCGTCGGCGCGAACCAGCGAGCTGAAGCGTGTCTCGTTGTAGATATAGTCCTTCAGCGGGATCTTGGGCCCTTTCGAGTCCAGCGTCAGCGGGTTCTTGCCCTGGCTCGCCAGGACCGGGTTGAAGCGATAGAGGACCCAGGCGCCGCTATCGACCGCCAGTTTTTGCTGGCTGAGGCCGAACGTCGTGTTCAGCCCTTGCTGGATGCAATGGCTGTAAGCGATGATCAGGCTCGGCCCGTCGTAGGCTTCGGCTTCCAGCATGGCTCGCACGGTCTGCGCATCGTTGGCGCCCATGGCGATCTGGGCCACATAGATGTTCCCATAGGCCATGGCGATCATGCCCAGGTCTTTCTTGGGCAACCCTTTGCCGGCGGCTGCAAAGCGGGCCACCGCCGCGCGAGGGGTCGCCTTGGAGGCCTGGCCGCCTGTGTTGGAGTAGACTTGCGTGTCCAGGACCAGCACATTCACGTTGCGGCCCGAGGCCAGCACGTGATCCAGACCGCCGTAGCCGATGTCGTAGGCCCAGCCGTCGCCGCCCATGATCCAGATGCTGCGCTTGACCAGCATGTCCGCGATGGGCAGCAACTGCGCGGCCCACGGCTCGCCCGCGCGGCTCAAGCGCTGCTTGAGCTCCGCCACGCGCTGCCGTTGCTCGGCGATGCCTTTCTCGGTGCTCTGGTCGGCCTTCAGCAACCCCTCGGCCAGATCTTCTCCCACGGCAGCGCGGTGGGCCGCGATCAGCTCGCGGGCGAACTCGGCCTGTTTGTCCACGGTGAGGCGGAAGCCCATGCCGAACTCGGCGTTGTCCTCGAAGAGGCTGTTGGACCAGACCGGGCCGCGCCCTTCCTTGTTTTGGGCCCAGGGCGTGGTCGGCAGATTGCCGCCGTAAATCGACGAGCAGCCGGTGGCATTGGCGATGATCGCCCGGTCGCCGAAGAGCTGGCTGACCAGCTTGACGTAGGGCGTTTCGCCGCAGCCGGCGCAGGCGCCGGAGAATTCGAACAGCGGCTGCAGCAGCTGCGAGTTCTTGACGTTGTTCAACGGGATGGCCGTGCGGTCCAGCTCAGGCAGGTCGATAAAGAACGCAAAATTCTCGCGTTCCTGGAAGCGCAGGGGCAACTGCGGCGCCATGTTGATGGCCTTGAACTTGGGCTCGCTCTTGTTCTTGGCCGGGCAGGCCTCGACGCATAGCCCACACCCGGTGCAATCTTCGGCGGCCACCTGCACGGTGTATTTCTTGCCGGGCAGGGCGCGGTCTTTGTAATCCATCGACTTGAAGGTTGCCGGCGCTTTCTCCAGCAAGGTCGGGTCATAGACCTTGGTGCGAATGGCCGCGTGCGGGCAGACGAGCGCGCATTTGTTGCACTGGATGCAGATGGCGCTGTCCCACACCGGGATCTCCAGCGCCAGGTTGCGCTTCTCCCACTGCGTCGTCCCCGTGGGGAACGTGCCGTCGACCGGGAAAGCCGAGACCGGCATGGCGTCGCCTTTGCCCGCGATCATCGGCGCGGTCACCTTCTGGACGAACTCCGGCGCCTCGACCGGCACGATGGGCGGCAACTGGATCTCGCTGGTGAGCTGGTTCGGGTAATGGACCTCATACAGGTGCGCCAGGGTATGGTCCACAGCGGCGAAGTTCTGTTGCACGACAATGTCACCGCGCCGGCCGTACGTCTTGCGGATGGATTCTTTGATCTTGGCGATCGCCTCATCTCTGGGCAGGATGCCCGAGATGGCGAAGAAGCAGGTCTGCATGATGGTGTTGATGCGCACGCCCATGCCTGTCGCCTTGGCGACCTCGTAAGCGTCGATCACGAACAGCTTGAGCTTCTTGGCGATGATCTGTTCCTGAACCTTGCGCGGGAGCTTGTCCCAGACCTCGTCTGGCCCGTACAGGCTGTTGAGCAAGAAGGTCGCGCCGGTCGCTGCCCCGCCCAGCACGTCGTAGCGCTCGAGGAAAACCCACTGATGGCAGGCCACGAAGCTTGCCGAGTCGATCAGGTAGCTGGACCGGATCGGATTGGGGCCAAAACGCAGATGCGAGGTGGTCAGCGTGCCCGACTTCTTCGAGTCGTAGAAGAAGTAACCCTGCGCGTAGTTCGACGTTTCCCCGCCGATGATGCGGATCGAGTTGTGGTTGGCGCCCACCGTGCCGTCGGCGCCGAGGCCATAGAAGAGACAGCGCGCCACATCGGCCCCCTCCACGCAGAAGGCCGGGTCGAAAGGCAGGCTGGTATCCGTCACGTCGTCGAGGATGCCGACGGTGAAATGGTTCTTCGGCCTGGGAGCGGCCATGTTGTCGAACACGGCCTTGACCATGGCCGGGGTGAATTCCTTGCTGGCCAGGCCGTAGCGGCCGCCGAGCACCTTGATGGCACGGTCGCCTTCGACCATGGCGGTCACGCAATCCTGGTAGAGCGGCTCGCCCACCGCGCCCGGCTCCTTTGTGCGGTCCATGGCCGAGATGACTTTCACGGTCTTCGGCAGCGCGCCCAGGAAGTGCTCGATGCTGAACGGGCGATAGAGGCGCACCTTGAGCAGCCCGACCTTCTCGCCCTGCGCGACCAAATGGTCGACCGTCTCGTGTGCCACGTCACCGCCGGAGCCCATGATGGCGATCACGCGCTCGGCGTCCGGTGCGCCGACGTAGTCGAACAGGTGATACTGGCGCCCCACGACCTGCGCGAACTTGTCCATCTCCGCCTGCACGATGGCCGGCACGGCCAGGTAGTAGGGGTTGATGGCTTCGCGCGCCTGGAAGAAGACGTCGGGGTTCTGAGCCGTGCCGCGGATGGCCGGGTGCTCGGGATTGAGCGCCCGTTCCCGGTGGGCGCGCACCAGGCCGTCGTCGATCATCGCCCGGAAGTCGTCGTCGCTAAGCTCCTCGATCTTGCGGATCTCGTGGCTGGTGCGAAAGCCGTCGAAGAAATGGACGAAAGGCACGCGGGCGCGCAGCGTGGCAGCCTGGGCGACCAATGCCAGGTCCATTACCTCCTGCGGGTTGTTGCTGGCCAACATGGCCCAGCCCGTCGAACGGGCCGCCATGACATCGCTGTGGTCACCGAAGATCGAGAGCGCGTGCGTGGCGACGCAGCGGGCCGCGATGTGGAAAACCGCGGAGGTCAACTCGCCCGCGATCTTGAACATGTTGGGGATCATGAGCAACAGGCCCTGCGACGCGGTGAAGGTGGTCGTGAGCGAGCCGGTCTGCAGCGCGCCATGCACGGCTCCTGCGGCGCCACCTTCAGACTGCATCTCCACGACCAGAGGCACCGTGCCCCAGATGTTCTTGTCGCCTTTGGCGGCCCAGGCATCAGCCCATTCACCCATGTTGCTGGAGGGGGTGATCGGGTAAATGGCGATCACTTCATTGGTCTTAAAGGCAGAGTAAGCCGCAGCTTCGTTGCCGTCGATGGTGACAACGTGTCTTTCAGACATCTTGACTCCTTGTGTGCAGACTACGTCAAAAACCGGACTCGCACCCGAGTCCGGCTACGTCAGACGGGATTATCTTTGCCCTGACACTAGCACGATCGCGCGTTCCAGGGTATGACTCTTGTCATAAGGCTCGGCGATCATCGGTCCCGCTCACTGAAGTGCGAGCGATCTTCAAGTGCAAGACCCTGGTTGGCCCGTGGGCAGGCAATCCACAACCCGAGATCGGGAAGCTAAGATGAGGTCACCTGCTGCAGCGCGGCCTCGCGACCGGCCTGAAAGGCCTGCTGGTTGAGCGCCAGGTACTTCGCCGGCACCCGTTGGGCGATGATCGCCAGCCAGGTCTCTGCCGCGAGCGCCGGGGCGAGAGCCGGGCCAAGCCCGGGCGCCAGGACTTCGCGAGCCAGCAGCGCCGACAGCGCGCCGAGCAAGACCACGTTGGCCACCCTGGCGTTGCCCAATCGCCCGGCGATCGCGGCACCCTCGATGAACTCGACCCGGCTCGTGACCTGGGTGGCCGCCGCACGCACGTGCGCATCGTCGGGATAGAGCTGCCCGCTCGAGGTCACCGTCACGGGCAGGATGGTCTCGTTGTTGATCACGACCAGCGCGCCGGGGCGCAGATAGTGGAGGTTGCGCAGCGCCTCGACCTTTTCGAAAGCCAGCAGCACATCCACCTCGCCCGCGCCGGCGAGGGGCGAGTAGATGGCCTTCCCCCAGCGCACGTGGCTGACGACGTCACCGCCCCGCTGCGACATGCCGTGTATCTCGGCCTGCTTGGCTGCCAGTCCCGCCGCCAACCCGACGTTTACCAGCACATCGCTGGCCAGAATCGTCCCCTGGCCGCCTACGCCGGCCAGCAGAAAATTGATGGTGTCGTTCATCACGCTTCTTCCTCCGGCCTGAAGGTGATCGCATCCCGAGGGCAGATCTGGGCGCAGACCTCACAGCCCGTGCAGGCCGCGGCGTCGATGAGCGCCTTGGGGCGCTGGGTGCGCTCGTCGAGCTCAGAGCTCTTCATGATCGCCGGGCAGCCGATGCGGAAGCACAGCGTGCAGCCGTTGCATTTCTCGGCGATCACCTCGAGAGGCAGCCAGCGCTTGCGGCCCTCAGGCAGCAAGGCGCATGGCTCGCGGGTGATCAACACGGCCGGCTCGTCGAGCTTCAGGTATTGTTTGAGGGTGGTCTCGATCTCCTCGACTTCAAACGCCGGCACCGTCTTGACGTGCTTGATGCCCAGGTCGCGCACCAGCGGCTCCAGCTCGATCGCGAAGGCCGGCTGGCCCTGGAGCGTGCGCCCGGTGCCGGGATTCTGCTGGTGGCCGGTCATGCCGGTGATGCGGTTGTCCATGATGATCGTCACCACAGGGCTCTGGTTGTAGACGACATTGATGAGCGCCGGTATGCCGGTATGGAAGAAGGTGGAATCGCCGATGACGGCCACGTGCTTTTCGGGGCTGCCGGCCTTGGCCGCGCCGTGGGCCACGCCGATGCCGGCGCCCATGCAGCCCGTCGTGTGGATGGCGTTGAGCGGTGGGACCAGCCCCAGCGTATAGCAGCCGATATCGCCGTTGACCGGCACCTTCAGCTTGCTGAGCACGTAGAACGCGCTGCGGTGCGGGCAGCCGGGGCAAAGCACCGGGGGCCGGGCCGGCAGCGGCCCGGGGTCGCAGGCTGCCAGCGGGATGTGCGCCGAGGCCGGCAGCAGGCCGGCTCTGACCGCGCACTCGCGAACGACGCGCGGGTCGAATTCGCCGCACAGCGGGAAGATGGTTTTGCCTTCGGCCGGGATGCCCAGGAGGCGCACGGCCTCCTCGATAAAGGGATCGAGCTCTTCGAGCACGATCAGCCGGTCGACGGAGGCCGCGAAGCCCCGGATCAGGCGCTCCGGCAGGGGCCAGGTCATGCCCAGGTGGAGGATGCTGGCGGACGGGAAGACTTCTTTGGCGTACTGGTATGCGATACCGCAGGTGATGATGCCCAGCGCGCGATCTCCCTGCTCGGCCCGATTGAAGGGAAATGTCTCGGCGGCGGCCGCCACGTCGAGCATGCGCTGCTCGATGGCCGGGTGGCGCTTGCGGGCGTTGGCGGGCACCATGACGTACTTGGCCGGATTGCGCGGGAACTTGTCGACGCGGGGTGGCACGTCCACGCGTTCGCCAAGCTCGACAGCGCTGCTGGAATGGCAGACGCGCGTGGTCATGCGCAAGAGCACAGGGGTGTCGAAGCGCTCGCTGAGCTCATAAGCTGCGATCGTCAGGTCTTTCGCTTCCTGGCTGTCGCTGGGCTCCAGGCAAGGGATCCTTGCGAGCCGGGCCAGATTGCGATTGTCTTGTTCGTTCTGGCTGGAGTGCATGGCCGGGTCATCCGCGGAGACGATCACCAGCCCGCCCTCGATGCCCGTCATGGCGGCATACATCAACGCGTCGGCCGCGACGTTCAAGCCCACATGCTTCATGGTCGTCAGCGCCCGGCGGCCTGCATACGCCGCGCCGACGGCCGCGTCGACGGCCACCTTCTCATTCGGCGCCCATTCGGCATAGACATTGGGGAAGTGCGCGAAATTCTCCAGAATCTCCGTGCTGGGGGTCCCAGGGTAGGCCGAAGCAAAGGCCACGCCGGCTTCCCATGCACCTCGTGCTACGGCCTCGTTGCCGGAAAGCATGCAGATCACCAGTCTACCTCCGTATACCGTCTGGTTATCTAACCATGCGACTATACGCCGCGGCGAGGGAGGTTGCCATGATATAGGTCAGAAAAAGGGGACCTTCAGTGCCGGGCCAGAAAGGCCAGCACCCGCGCGGCGTAGGCGTCCGGGTTGCCGAGGTGCATGGCATGCGAGGCGCCGGGAAGGACGGCGCGCTCGGTGTCGGGCAGGCAGCGTTCCAGCTCGCCGGTGATGACGTAAAACATCCTCGGGCTGAACTCGCCGTCGAGAAGCAGGACGGGCCGGGCGATGCGCGCGGCATCATCGGGTCCAAAGGCGGAAAAGAAGGTGCCCGAAAGGCATTCGGCTCTCAGCTCCCGAGCGTTGTCCAGCATCATGCGCCGGCCGGCGGGGGGCAGGCGATTGAAGGTATCGCGCCCCGTCACACCGTCCAGGAAGAAACGCGCGCCGGCCTCCAGGTCGCCGGCCAGAAAAGCGCCCCGGGCCGGCTGCCAGGCCTCCCGGTCGAAGGTTTCGGCCAGCAGCGTGCCTTCCGGCGTGGCGGCCAGCCAGGGCATCAGGGGCGGCTCGCCGAGGACCAGGCTGCGCACGGCAGCCAGGTGCCTGGCGGTGAAGCAGAGGGCCACGTAACCGCCGAACGACGACGCCACCAGGTGAGCCGGCCCCAGGCCCAGGGCGGCGACCAGCCCGGCGAGGTCCTCGGCGTGCAGCAGCGCCGAGTATTCGGGCCCGCGTTCGTCGAAATCATTGGGGTAATGATAGCGCCGGCTGTAGGCGATGACGTGGTAGCGCTCGGCGAACCGTTCCATCTGCAGGCGCCAGGAGCGCAGGTCGTCCAGGCTGCCGTGGATGAAGAGCAACGGCTCGCCCTGCCCTTGCTCGAGGTATGCCAGGCAGGTGCCGTTGGCGTCTATGGTTTGCAGAGAATGCGTCATGAGGAGGCGCTAGCGGAACGAGGAGTCATCGCACGGATTGGCAAAGGATGCCTGCGCGCCCATGGAGGCCCTGAGCCATCCCAGGTCCCTGCCGATGAGCAGCTCGACCATGGTCGAATTGTGCGTGTTCGTCATGGCGACCAGCTCGGTGTCAAGATTGTGCGACCTGGCAAGATCCTTGATCTCACCGGCGTTGTCGTAGGTCATCAGGAAGTCACCGGCCAGGCCAGCTGCCAGGTCAAACAGCCTGCCATGGTCCAGCTCGAAGTGGGTATACAGGCGGGAGCCTGCCTTCTTTTGGCTCGCCGTATAAGGCGGGTCGATGAACCATGCGATATCTGGCCGGGTGGCGCCGGCCTCGATGATCGCCAGCCCGTCGCCCTCGACGAACCCGAGCCGCTCTCTGATCCTGCCGATATCCCGGATGCGCTTTGCCAGCGTGGCAGGATACCAGCGGGAAGCGATCCCCTTGCCGTTCTCGCCCAGCTTGATAGGGGCAGAGCCGGGGGCGAGGATGCCGCCACGATAGGTCCGGTTTTTCAAGATGGTTTGAAAGGCCTGATCCCTGGGGGTGGTTGGCGCCTCGCTCAGCAAGGCCTTGACCGACTCGGCCGTGACCTTGAACTCGAGTATCCGCCGGGCCAGCCACTCGGCGCCCTCCTCGTCGAGCATGGTGCGCCAGACCGCTGCAACCTGGCTGTCCAGCTCGACCAACCTGGCGTGATCGGCCAGCCGCTCAAAGGCAACCGTCAGGCTGATAATGCCGCCGCCAGCGAAAGGCTCGCACAGCTCGGACGGCCTTTCAGGCAAACTGGCGAGCCAGTTGCGAACGTAAGGCACGAGCCAGGTCTTTCCGCCGGGATAACGGAAGGGAGAACGCCCGGGGACGGTGGCAACGTTCACCGGCTTCGCGAGTCGGCTCTCGGCAGCCCTGCCGTACCATTCACCGATGCCGAAACGGACTCGATCGCGGGGCTGGACCGGTGGCACCCTCAAACTCCCTGGGCGAAATCGCGAACGGCGGCCAGCCGTTCGCGCACCATCGGCAGCACTTCCTCCCAGACGGCGCGCCGGTCAGGATCGGCGGCCTGGCCGGCCAGCTCCTGATAACGGGCCACGGCGTGCTGCGCGCTGACCAGCAAGAACTGCGACCGGGCGTACAGGCTGCTGCAGGCCCGTGCCTGGAGGAGGACGCGCGGGTCGGCGGCCACTTCACCGGGCCCCCCGCCGGCCCGGCGCAAGGCGCGGGCCACCAGGTAGATGATCTCACGTTCGCGGTCGGCCAGCGGCGCGAGGAAGGACGTGAAGTGCGTCTCGTGCGAGAGGCGCTCGTACTCCTGGATGATCTCCAGATAGGCGCGGCGGACGGCCAGATTGGCTCTAAGCTCTGCCGTGAGGTTCGGGTCAGATTCGCCCTCCGCAGCGGGCATCGCGGCGTCCCTCAGCCCGGGCGGTCCGGCCTGATCGCCCCTGGGCGCTTGCTCATGAGCATCGTCCGGGATCGGCCCTGCGCGCACCGAAGGGGCTTGCTCGGACGGCGGAGCGTCCAGCCCGGCCAGCAGATCGTGTCTCTCGCCGGGCGGCAGCGGCACACGTGCGGCGGCCAACACGAAGTGCTCGTTCTCCCAATAGGCCTGGCGGACGTCGTCGGGCATCCGGCTGAACGCGCCTTCAGGGTTGTGTTGGGAACGATGGCACTCCCAGGCTGCCTGCCGCTTCTCGACGCAGCAGGCGACCTGCATGGTGACGTCGATCGCCTCGTCGGGCGTGGCGTAAAACGGCAGCTGGCTGCCGTTGAGCTGTACCCGGTAGGCCGCGAAGGCCGGGGCGGCGTCAAACATGCTCTTGGGGATCGCGCGCGTGAACAGGCGGGCCGGCGCCCATGGCTCGCCTGCCTCGGGGAAATGTCCCGGATCCCCGGCGGCGTCGAAGGCAGCGCGGGCGATCTCCCAGACGGCCAGATGGTCGGGGTGCGGATACCCGCCATCGGCGGGGTGGGTCAGGATGATATCGGGCCGCATGTGGCGGATGATGGTGACCACCTGCGCGATGGCACGGCGGCGCGGCAGGTCTTTGATGCCGCCGTCAGGCCAGTCCAACCAGCGCAGCTCGGCGATGCCCAGGTGGCGGCAGGAACAGGCGAGCTCGCGCGTCCGCACTTCGGCCAGGTTCTCACGCGTAGCGCAGTCCTCGCAAAAGATCGTCGCGGCCTCGCCACGGCTGGCGCAGATCAGGTTGGCCAGCACGCCGGCGCCGGTGTAATAGGATAGGGTCGAGCCGATGCCGATCTCATCGTCAGGATGGGCGAAGAAGGCCAGGATCGACAGGGGGGCATCACGCATGATCGAAAAGTCTCCTCAGGGGGCTACCTGCACGAACTGTCCGCCCTTCACCTGGAAGATGTAGATCTTCGGGTCGCGCAGGTCACCGTCGGGCTGGTACTGCACCTCGCCCAATGCCGTCTTGATGTCGAGCGCACGTATGGCGTCGGCTACCTTCGAGGAGTCGAACGTGCCGGCCTTCTCGACGCCTTCGGCCAGCACCTGCATGGCGCTGTAGCCGTTGATGGAGTACGTGTCGGGGTTCCGGTAGTCGACGGCCTGATATTGCTGGATCCAGCTTTCATCCACGGCAGCTTTCGGGCTGGGGGCAAAGCCCGTGATGTACATGCCCTCGGCCGCGCCGTCGGAATTGTCGATGGTGGCAGAGAGGAAGCAGCCGTCGGAGGCCATGAAAGTGATGTTATTCAGCCCGGCATCGCGCAGGTCGGCGCGCAGGTAAGGGCACTCGGTCTCGTAGCCGG
>Ga0326728_10023810_pt1 | contig 11167 bp, 5 predicted proteins | sample MB3enrmetagenome_FD_207602 | JGI IMG/M metagenome (GOLD analysis project Ga0326728, IMG submission 207602) | Lab enriched peat soil microbial communities from McLean, Ithaca, NY, United States - MB31MN | ecosystem: Environmental > Terrestrial > Soil > Wetlands > Peat | place: USA: New York... | reverse complement strand
CTAAAGAGCCATTCTGCTCTGGCTCCAGCCCCCCATACCGCAACCGGTTCCTGAGAACTTATAAGCTTATGGATGACGACATCAATCTCGGTGATCGTCAGGCAGTCGCGAATAAACAGCGGTTTTGTTCGATGATCGGGAAGCAAGGGCGTAATTGAATTGCTTGTGGACGCGCCCGGACTTGTTTCATTGTAGGATAATATTTGCAATAGAATATGATTATATTTAGAAAGCTCCTTATTATTATGGCCGGAAGATATGCTAATACACTTCCCAACTGTTATATCAGTTTCTAGACTGGGAATAATTTCCAAATTCCCATCGCCGCGTACTCGGCACCAAATCGTTCGATATGAAAGTCGCGCGTTTTCATATGGCAAATCCAGAGTTATCAACAAATCGTCGTCAATCTCCATAAAAATGCCACTGTAACAATCATCAAACGATAAATAGATTTTTCTTAAATAAGCATTTTGCGATGTCGGATACGCCTGAGCAAAACGCTGATAGACAATATCGCCGGCCTGCGGCTTGAAATTATTATAAGTAATCGATTCCACCTTGTTCTTCATCGAACTGTAGAGTGGGCCAAAAACACAAGGTTGAAACATTGGATTCTGTGCGTTCATCCGTCTTGGCAGGTCATAAAGTACTTCCCATGCATCGAGTGTTTTGTTTTCTTGTATATCGATCATTTTTGTAATACATTTGGTCTTGTCGGCTACAGAGTTTTCAGCAATGGCAAGATTACTGAAACTTAGGTACATATTATTTAGCGACGCATATCGTGCCAGATCTGTCAGGCCATCGACTATTGCGTCACTTTCTGTGACATTGAAACATAAAACCGGATTTTGAAAAGGAGGCGGCGAAAATGTGGAGCGCAACTTATCGATATTGCCGGTTACTGTTGATAATCGCCCTCCTCGCCTAAGCCATGAATAGGTTTTGGCGTCGAATGTATCGCAACTGATGCTGATTGAATAGAAGCGCCGGAGCAAGTCTAAATCGGTATCGGTAAATTTCTTCCCAAAATTTGATACCAGGGAAACCTTAAGACTTGGAAAGGCGTCAAATATATTTTTGCATAGTTCCTTCCATGAAGGATAGACGGTAAGCTCTCCTAAACCACAGAAAATAAGAGACTTCAATCCACCGCGCACGAGAAACGATACGAAATCCAGAAAATACTGCTGATTCATATCGCAGTAGTTAGTCTTTATTTTCCCATTATCATTGGAATGTATAAAACAGTATATACATGAAAAATTGCATCGTTCAGTAACGTTTGTCAAACATGAGGAAATCGCGTAAGTGTTACAAAGATCCTCGTGTGTTGAAACGGGTATGTAATAGCTGTCGAGGTGATTGATTACTCGTTGCCGGAGGGTTTCAACGCTAATATCGGCGCTGCCGACCATCCTGCACGTTCTGCAAGCATCTTGCAAATTTCCCGTCAATAACTGGTTTCTAAGAGACCTGTATGTGTCGTTGGCAAAAATGGTGGGTTTCTTGCCTTCTTGAAGTGGTTGAAAATAATCGGTAAAGATATTTCCATAGTCTCCTTTGGGCGGAGGGCATCCGCAGCATGGGGTAATGCTTCCATCTACAGCAAAAATCATAAACTGCCAGGGGGCAATGCAATTCTTAGTGAATGCGCCTCTGTTACTCACTATGCACTCCTTTACGGCTCGATTTAAAACGAGTTGTTTGCAAGTACTCCGATGCTTCCTTCATCAAACTTTCGCTCATACGGATTCGCGTTCCTGCGGCGAGGCGGCGAGTCGCCGCGGAGGTACGCGCCGCAGCCGAAGCCAACGCAGTGATCCCTTGAATGAGAATTGGCATGATGAGTTCTTTCGCTAATAAATGACCTATTCATGCGACCTATTAAAGAAAAATGGGAGAGTCATTCCATAAGTCGCTCCCCTTCGGCATCCAGGCTTTGCAATTTGTAGGCCATACATGAACCAATCTTGGGCAGGATAGGTAGAGCGAAGCGAGACCCTTCGGCAAGTGTGCAATCGTGAAAGCAAATCCGTATTAGTCCAACTGCCGGAATGGCACAACTTATGCTTCCGCGCTCCATGGCGCCCAAATTTTTTAAGTATCGACGCCGTTCAGGCCCATTATTGCCGTTGGTTGAAAGGGTGAGACAATGCCAATGCTTGAAAATCGAGCAATGATGTTGACAGCTTTGCGTCAAATAAATAACAATCCTCTTGTGCTCTTTGGTCCCGGTGAGGTCGCAAGATCCCACGTCCTCGAGTTGCGTTCCTATGGCATCGAGCCGGTATGTTTTACTGCTGAAAACAGATCGTTGATCGGAACTCGTCACCTTGGACTGCCAATTTACGATTTTGATGAAGTCAAAAATAGATACCCACAATCGAAAGTATTCATTTCTGTTAATCGTCAAAACACTCTTCTCATAAGGAAAATGCAAAGATCACTGTTGAATAACAAGGTATGCAAACAGGAAGATATTGTGGGATATATTGAAGATGAAGAGGATGAATATCATCGAATATCCCTTGAATTATTGACAGCGACATCTCAGGAACAAATTAATCGAGTTCGATCATCCAATGGAAATCTAATACTTTTTGGCATCAATGAATACTCCTGTTGCGCAATAGAAGCTTTTCGCTCCCAAGGAGTCTCTCCTTCCTGTATTTGCGAGCTTGAGCCTGGCCGGAAAGAGTTTTACGGGCTGCCGGTCTTTAGCATTTCTCAAGCTCTATCCAGGTATTCTAATCGTTTTGTTTATATTGTTACGGATAGAAAAGACCCGCGGGCTGTTTTCCAAACGGAATCGCATTTGATGCAATCCGGCCTGGTATTGCCGTCTAATTTAATTTGCAAAAACAACGCCGGATATTTTTACGGCTGTGACCGGATCGAGTATGCTTTGGATTTTGCTCCGGAAGCGATACGATTTTGCTGCGTTTCCTCCTTAGGGATCGATCCACCTCTTGCCCAGGAACTTACGTCAAATGATTTTGATACCGAAATAATTTCTATTCGGCGCGATGAACTCCGACACGAGAACCAAACACCGGAGGGTCACTGTGTTGGCTGCAGTTTATATAAACTGCATACTTGGCTTCCCAATCGGCAAATTTCGTATATGACTTTTAATCCATTTCATAGATGTCAGCTATCGTGCTGCTACTGTGTGGGAGCTCATATATCGCCCAAAGATAAAGAAATTACCAGGTACAGTATCGTGTCCGTTTTGAATAAATTAAGGCAAAACGACCTGATATCCAGCAATGTAAATGTATGGATAGCGGGTGGAGAGCCTATAATTTACGAAGAGTTTGCTCTGATGCTCGAGTTTTTCTCCGAGCATTATCCACAAAGTACAGTTGAAGTTGGAACAAATTGTGTAAGATATAGTAAGAAACTCAAATCCGCCATTGAAAAAGGTGTTGCTCGTGTAACGGTAAGTATCGATTCAGGTTCTAGAGAAACGTACGAGAGTATTAAAGGGAAAGATGTTTTTGATGCGGTGTGCAATAATATCATTAAATATGGGCAATACACAACCAGGAACCGGCTAAAATATATTCTGATGCCTAACAATTGCGATGACGCTAATCTTAATGGGTTCATTGACTTATGTGAAAAGGGCAATATCCACGAAATCGTTATATCACGAGATTACATCCGCTGGGCAGAACCGTTCGCGGATAGTGAGATCCATGCAATGAGAAAACTGATCAAATGGGCAATCGCGAATAATGTAAATTATGGCCAAACGCCTCCTTACTTCTTGGATCATCCACAAAATTACGAAGTTTTTCATGGGCTGGTGAGAGAACTTCTCAATAAGAGCCAGTAGCATTTTGGAGAAAACGGAAGGTGCGGTCCGCGCAGGATAACTGGTTATCTGCGCAGCGTAAGAGCGAAGCGGGAACGCCCTCCCGTTTATCGTATATGCCTCCTTGCGCCCTCAGGGCAAGCTCGGAGTTCGGTGGCTTCGCCATCTGAACGACCCATCTGCTGCATACCCAAGCTGATACCAATTCGCGTTCAAGTGAATACAAAAAGACGCCAAAAAGAGTGGGGAGCCAGCTCCCCACACCCCTTCGCCGCTGCGCGGCTCAAATGGCGTTGCGGCGGCGGCCACGCGGTACACGTGGCCAGTCGCCATCAACGCCTGGCGCTCGGCCCCACGCGCCTGCGTGCGGCCGAATCCCGCGTTTCGCGGGGGTAGCGGGGCGCGGGGGAATCATTCCCCCGCTCTTTCCCATTACTTTAATCTCTCTTGTGAACGCAACTTAGTATGAGTTGTCTCCGCAACGTCAAGCCCGGGAGTTGGCGATGAGCCGATTTCGACGTTCCAAACATTCGGACTGCACGGGAGAGATCTTTAGTGATGGGTTTTTTGCTTTTAATTCCGTGGAGGAACTGGCCATCACACTCTTGGAATGATTTCCATCAGGTAGCCTTGATCCCGGTTCGGATTCATCCCGAACAGACGATCCGGAGCTGTCCAATGTGGCTGCAAACGTCATAATTCTGACGAATGGCCGCCGGCATTCATCCCTCCCAATCTGGCTCCGCACTCTTTTTGGCGTCTCTTGGCATTCACGTGAATGCAACTCGGTATGACAAGGTAATGGATTGGCAGGATTTCAATAAAGCCCTTTTCATGTAGGAGCGGCTTCCAGCCGCGACACATCCACGGGGGAACTGAAAACAAAAAAAGAGAAGACCAGGCGGAAGGAGGGGGAGCCACCTGATCTTCTCAGGAGGAGGAAAGAGTTTTCTTCCCGTATTAATGATAACCTGAAGCAGCTGAAATTGAAGCCGTCGGGTGGAATTTTTTTGAAATATTTCGATATATTTTGAATCGATTCCAACAGGAAAAAGATGCGCTCAGAAAAAGCCGAAGAAGCGCAGCCGTATTTCATTTATCAATTCGGCGTCGGGCTCGAACGGGACGACCGGCGGGCGCGGCAGCGGCATTTTGAGTTCGTGGAACGGGGTCTCGGCCACCTTCATGTTATAGGCCTGCACCATCAAGTTTTCGAGGTTGACCGTATCCTCCATATTGTAGGCCAGAAGCGTTTCAAGGGCTCTCGGGTTTCCCCTTTCGATGTATTCGCGCCAGAGCAGGACGGCAAACCACCCGTCCACGCCGTTGAGCGCGCCTCTGTCCAGGCCCAGGCTCCTCTCGCAGCCTTTCAGTCCGCCGCAGTAACCCAGGCTGCGCAGCAGGTGCCGCAGGTCGATATGGACGTGGTTTACGGCTATCCGGAAGTAGTTCCTTATGAAAGGCAGATCGAAACAGGCGCCGTTGTAAGTGACGAGAATTTTGTATTTTTGCAGATCGTCGGGAAAGCAGTCGAGGTTATCGCCGTAGACATAGTGAAACAGCTCCCTGCCGTCATAGAGCGCTATGGTGGTGATGTGGTCGTCAGGCCCGCCGAGGCCCGTCGTTTCTATATCGAGGTAGGCTATACATTCGCGGAAGTTCGGGAAAAGTCTCCACAGGTGGCGGGGGCCGAGGGTGGCTGCGAAAAATGCCGGGTCCGGGGCGCACAGTTTTTCACGGCATATTTCAAGATGGGCGCGCAACGCCTCGTATTTCGTCCGGCCGAAAGGGGAGTGAGGCCGACCGTGTTGCTCCCGGAAAAAGTCCCAGGAATGAATCCCTCTTTGCCACAAAGAGACTTCCGTCTTAAGGCCGACCCCCGGCAAATGAATGAAGGTATGCAGAAGCACTGCAAAAGCCTTGAAAGGTGACAACAAACCGTAAACGTTTAAGGCTCATACCAATTCGCATTAAAGACGAGGTAGAGTCGAAACGCTCCCCGCGAGGGGGAAGGCGTCCCGGTGATCACAATCGCAACCTGAACGCAAGATGGTATAAAACAAGAAACTAAAACCTCTTTTAATCGCTGCGTCTTCCGAATATCCGAAGCAAAAGCAGGAAGAGGTTTATGAAATCGAGATAAATGCGCAGGGCGCCGATGATCGCCCCCTTTCGCTCTTCCTCGGAACCGGCGAATCCGGCGTGGGCCATTTGCTTTATCATCTGGGCGTCGTAGGCGGTCAGCCCCACAAATATGGCTATGGCGGCATAGGTTATGAGCCAGTAGAAAGCCGGGCTCTTGAAGAAGAAGTTGACGACTGAGGCGATTATGACACCGATCAGGGCCATCATGAGGAAACTGCCCATCGAAGTCAGGTCGCGCCTCGTGGTATATCCGTAAGCGCTCATAACTGCGAAGGTCCCGGCGGTTACAAAAAAGGTGTTTGCTATCGACGCTTTCGTGTAAACGAGGAAAATGGTCGATAACGTCAGGCCGTTCAGAAAAGCATAGGCGAAGAACATGAAAAGGGCGGTTGAAGACTGCAGCCTTCCGATTGCAGCGCTTAGCGCGATCACTATGCCCAACTCGCCCAAAATCAGCAGCAACATTATCCCGGGACTCAGAAGCGAGTAAATCAGGCCGGTGTTTATGGCGAACAGGGCGGTAATCGCAGTGACGGCCAACCCAAGCGCCATCCAGTTGTAAACGCGGCGGACGAAGTCGGTTTGGACAATTGCGCGATCCCCCTGAAAAACTGTGCTGTTTTGCATTGCGATCCCCTTTCGGAATGATTTTATAAGTTCTGCCGGAAAAGCTCCGATGGGTTGCGTCAGGCCCCGCGAAGCGAGAGAGGCCTCTCCCCATCCGGCTGGTCTGCCGCCCCGGTGGAGACAACGCTTCGGCTGTCCCGCCAGAACAAATTATAAACTATTGCGTGCGTCCTGATTTTGCAATTGTTTTGAAGAGGCAACGAATGAAAGATCCGGTCGAATACCGCAGTGAATTTCCTATCACCGGGAAGTTCGCATTTTTCAATAATGCCGCCGCCTCCGCGACGCCGTTGCGCGTGGCAAGGGCAGTGAGCGAGCTGATGTTCCAGATTAGCCGGGAAAGCTCTCTGCACTATGGGGAATGGGTCGAAACGATCGAGAGGACACGATCTCTTTTTGCGCAGCTTATAAACGCGGACCCCTCCGAGATTTGCTTCGTGACAAATACTTCCGAAGGCCTGAGTACTGTGGCCGGCGGGATTGCGTGGAAGCCCGGCGATAAGATTATTGCAGTTTTACCCGACTTTCCGTCCAATGTTTATCCCTGGATGAATCTTGAACGAATCGGGGTCGAAACCCGTTTTGTCAGGAGAAAGGAGGGCCGTTTCGGCCTCGTGGACGTCAAGGCCGCGCTTCGCCCCGGGACGAGACTTCTCGCCGTGAGTTCGACCGATTTTGTGACCGGATTTCGGTGTGATCTTGAAGAACTTGGGGATTTTTGCCGCCGGGAGGGCATACTGTTCTGCGTAGACGCCATACAATGCCTGGGGGCGGCGCCGGTCGACGTGAAAAGATGCGGCGTTCACTTTCTTGCCTCCGGCGGCCACAAATGGCTCCTTGCGGCAATGGGAATTGGAGCTCTCTATATCTCAAGCGAGGCAAACGGTCTGCTGCATCCCGTCCGGGTCGGATGGAAAAGCGTGGAAAACGAAGAGGATTTCTATCAGCTCGAACTCAGATTTAAAGCCGATGCTCGCCGATTCGAGCCAGGGACCCTCAATCTCGCCGGGATCACCGCCCTTGAAACAGCGCTTGATATGCTGCTCGAAATAGGGATCGCGCGAATATTCGAGAGGATATGTAGCCTTAACGACATAATAGCCTCCGAGCTTCGGAAAAGGAATATCCGCATCCTCAGCTCGATGCAACCCCGGCATAGATCGGCAATTCTGAGCTTTGAAGCCGAGGATGCCGGAAAGCTTTTTCGACATCTTCTGAGAAAGAATGTGCTTGCCTCTCAAAGAGGAAACGCCTTGCGGCTCTCACCCCATTTCTACGTTGATGAAAGCGATATCGAAAGGCTCTTCGAGGCGCTCGACAGTTATGCGTCCCTTTGAAGTTTCTTGTCAGGCTTCCATGATTTGATTCGGGGCCGTGGAACTATGCGAGCAGCGCTTCATAAAAGATGCGCCAATTCTCCCCCAAGATCTTTCCAATATCCGGTTCCGGATATCCATGTTCGCGCATGGTGCGGGCGAGGTCGTCCAGCCTGGTAATATCGTCGAAGCCGGAGTTGGGAGTATTGAAACCGCATAGATCGGTGCCTATGGCTATGCCGTCGGCATTGAAAGCCTGAGCTATCCAGTCGATATGGCGAAAGATGTGTTCGATTGAAGCTTCCCCCGAGAGCGAAAGCATTTGTGGGTCGGCTGCTATTCCAATGACTCCTTTGCGCCCGAGGATCTCCGCCACCTGGTTTCTGGAGAGGTTTCTGGGAATATCGGCAAGGGCTCGCACCCCCGTGTGAGAAGATATAAGCGGTCCCTGGTATATATGGATGAGGTCGCGGAAGCCTGGCTCCGCCAGATGGGCCGTATCGAATGCAAATCCTTCCCCGGCAAGCTCCCTGACAAGAACTTTCCCTGTGCCGGTCAAGCCTTCCGGAAACGGAACGCTGTTGCCGTCGCCGATCCTGTTCCTTCCCTGATGCGTGAGTCCGGCAACTCGGATGCCGGCTTCCGCGAGCCTGGAGCGATCGATCTCCAACAACCCGTCGGCATTTTCGACAAGCCATATCATTCCGGGCGTCCTTAGCCGGATGCAGTTATTGAGATCATTTGCCGATTTTATATGGATAAGTTCTGAGAGATATTTTTCAGCATAATTGATGAGTCCGGCCAGGAAACCGGAAGATGCCGAGCCGTTATAAGCATCCGGGCAGTACAGGGCCAAAACGGCAGCGAGCACATTGGCGCTTTTCATCTTTTCGATTGTAACCGGAAGGTCGGTCAGTTCCTGGAAAGGCACATTCAGGTGCGATTCCATCATCTCATGGAGTACGTCGACATGCCCATCTATCTTAAAGTCTTGGTCTTTTGTCTTTTGGCCGAAATCAACTCCCGATGTTTCCATTAAAGAAATCACCCCCCGACAACGCCTAAGCGCTTTGAACGATAGGCAAAAAGAGAGCCGGGGAACACACTCCCGCGCGCCCCGGCTCCAACTTGGGTTTTAATCCTTTATCTCCGGACCGGAGATTCCGTTGGAGCGTGTCAGCTCGGCACGACATACGTTGTCGATGCTTCACTGACAGTGGTAAGGATCTTCTTTTCGATTTCCTTTACCTGGAGCATCCGTTTCACCTCCTTTCATTTAATATGCGGAGGGTGCAAGCGGAGCGAGAAGTCCCAGGTCCGCCAATGTCCCGGCCGCTTCCGCACACAGAATTGCAAATTCTGTGCGTTCCTTGTTCGCTCCATATTTCGGGTAAAGTTGGTTGGCTATTTCTTCTAGGGTCCGACGGCCTTCGCAGGACTGGAGGAAATCAAAGCCGAATTCGTTGATTTCTCTAACTTCAACGCCGCCCCCCGCCTGCGTGAAGGCAAGAAAAACGGCCCTCCGACTGCATTTGTCCGGAAAACGGCCGAATTTCATCTCCAAAATAAGACTAGGAATATCATATGTGAACTGTTCGATCAAAATCTTTTCCTGTTTCTGCGGCTTGAGGCCGAGCATCCGGGAGGAGCCGATCTGAAATGACGGGGAAGGCGAGCCGTTGCGGCCGGCGCGGAGCAGACAGGTTTCATACTCTACGACTTCAGGAATGTAATCGCGCACGTGGACCTCACGCCGCAGAAGGCTATCGGCGGCAAAATCGCCGAAATGCTTAATGCACGCTCCGGGGGTAAGCGTGCTTCCATCAATTTGGGCAAGCCGGTTGAGAAAATCGAAAAACAGATCGAGAACGGTCCGATTTAGCTCAAGGCTCAGCAGAAATAGACTTCTTGGGTAGAGAGCGGCGATTATCGTGAAGCAGGTTGCAAGCTGGTTGATCTCTTCCAGGCTCCCCGCGGGGCAGGGGAGGTTATAGAAGCTCGAAAAAATGGACGGCTTCGAATCGATCAAAGCATCGTCTGATGCTATTCGCTTACCGCCGTCGAACTCGATCCCCAGAGAAAAATAAGTGTCCACCTGCCTAACCAGCCTGTGCCGGTATCTTTCGTACAAATCGGTACCTGGCAGGATGGTGGCCATTTGCACCAGAATGTTTGCGTTTCCGGTGGCTGCGGATTTGAGCGCCAGCTCCAGGGTTGCTTCGAGATCTTCCCTGCTCTCCTCGGGAAACCCGATCACAAAACTCAAAGTGGGGACAATGCCCGCCTCGGTGGTTTCCCTGACTCTATGGAAAAGCAGGTCGCGGTCGATGTCTTTGCGGATAAATGCCAGCGTTCTTGCCGATCCGGAGTCGATTCCATAACACATCGTCTCACATCCGGCTTTGCGCATCATATTCAGAAGGTCTCCATCGACCGTATCCAGCCTGGAGATACAGTACCACGGGAGGTGGTTCAATCCGGCGTTTATCAACTCGAGGCAAAACTGCTCGGCAAATTTTCTCCTGGCCGTAAATTGGTCGTATGCGAGCAGAAAGCACTCGGCGCCGAAGTTTTCCGCAAGGTTTTTCATCTCTGCGACGATGCGCGCGATTGAAAATGTGCGAGTCTTCCGTTTCCACATTAGTGATTGGGAACAGTAAACGCACCTATGAGGGCATCCCCGGCCGACCTCCAGGATAGCTATCGAACGCCCTATGCCGCAGACGTCCCGGTAAACGCTAAGAGGCGGCACGAAAGTGTAGTCGCCCACGGGCAGGGAATCGATGGGCTCGACGAATCCCCTGTCCGGATTTCTGATTATTCGGTCCGACAGCCGAAAAGTAATGCCATCTACCGATGCCAAAGAAACCCGTCCCTCGAAAGCCAGGATCAATTCCGGAAAAGTAATTTCTCCTTCGCCGCGGACGATCGCGTCGATGAATGGAAACCGAGCGAGGGTAAGCTCATCTATGCATGAAGCATTATGTCCGCCAAAGACTATCTTCAGCCGTGGGTCGAGTTTCTTAAGCTCCCCGGCAATCCCGACGGCCGGCGGATAAGTTGTGCACTGGACTGAAAACCCCGCCACGTCTGGGGCGAATTGCAGCACCTGCCTGGCGCATTCAGAGTAAATATTTGCATCCATGGGAAGGGATTTTTGTCGAATAGCGAGAGGAAAATCGAATATCTTCACATGGTGCGGAGAAGATTTCAAAACGGTGGCAAGATTTATCAACCCCAGCGGAGGCAGGTT
>Ga0326728_10023809_pt1 | contig 11167 bp, 11 predicted proteins | sample MB3enrmetagenome_FD_207602 | JGI IMG/M metagenome (GOLD analysis project Ga0326728, IMG submission 207602) | Lab enriched peat soil microbial communities from McLean, Ithaca, NY, United States - MB31MN | ecosystem: Environmental > Terrestrial > Soil > Wetlands > Peat | place: USA: New York... | reverse complement strand
CCAACACCGCAACCAAACCGTAGTCTTCTTCGATGACACCACTCGCGCTCATCGCGGTCCGCCCTCGACCGCGCGGGTCGCAGAAAAAGCCCCCGCCGTCGACCTCACCTACTCGACCATCCTGCGAAAGTCCTCGCGACCCTGCCGCGCGGGCTTCCGAGCGCCGGGTGCGAGAAGAGTCCGTCGCGCCTTCGAGAGGCACGCGCGCGAACACGCGATCCCGATCTCGGGAGTGACCGTCCCCGGTACTCCACCACGATGGACGTGGGTCCATCCCGCCGGCAGCGGCCGGGCGGGAAACTTCTTGCCGAAGGCGTCCAGCCGGAGACTCAGGCGCACTCCGCATCCGTCGCAGATTGCCGTCAACTCGTAACTCATCCCTTGGCAAACGTCCTGAGTCCTCATGACACTGCCGAGTCGCCACACTTCGTGTCCCGCGCGCTGATTGCGGTCCTGTCATCGGCCGCGCGAGACCTGCAACCTCGCCCTTGGGTGGCCCGGGGAGCTGATATCTATCGAACAAGTTCAATTGTGTCCAGTCCGAAACGCACTCCGTCCTGGGCCGGCGCGACCAGACGACAATGTCCTAACCGTTTCTATGTCCCGAGCCCCCTCGGCCCCCCTAGGCGGGTTGCCCCAGCCCAGAAACGCCCTAGACCTGGCGGGCGAGACCTCTTGGTCTGCGGGGACTCTCGGCGGCCATGGTCCCCAAGTCCTTCCAGGAGGAGGACACGGCGGAACCTCTCGATCTGCGGGCGACCGCCCGATCAGCGCTTCGGTTCGAGCGAGGCTTCCTGCGCCGCCGGTGGGCCGCGTATTACGCCCTGTGGGGAGTCACGGTACTCTCGTACTATCTGTTCCCCTACCTGTTCGACCTGACCCCGTTCGCCCAGCTCCCGTTTGGCGTCCAGTTCGCAGTCGACGCCTCCCTGGACGTCGTGCTCACCTTCGCCGCGCTCACCGCGTCAATCAGGATATGGGGACTCTCCGAGCGCACGTTCGATCTCCGAATCGCGACCGAAGGACGCCGGCCGATGACTCGTCCAGCGAACCTCCTGAGATACCTTCTTGTCGCCGTCGTACTCGGTGGGGCGATCGTCCTCTCAACCCGCTCGGCCTCGGCCGCTTATCTGATCGGGGACACGGTCCTCGCCGTCCTCTCCATCTTCCTCCTCCGGCACCTCGGCCGGGCCTTCCGACCCGTGCCGACGGAGGGTTGGGTCGCGGCGGGCGCCTACCTCATCGCCGCGGTCAGTTCTTACGTCTCGCTAATCCTCCTCAGGTATCCCGTGGGCCACCTGCTCGCCTGGGGTACGGCGGCGGTGATCTGGCTCGGCTGCGCCGTTTACGCCCGGTTCAGGACCCACGACGAGCCGCCGGAGGGATCATGATCGGGCACGGGCCCGGCCCAGAGGTTCGCGAGTCCCTAGCCGGCCTTGGCGAGCAGTTCGCGCAGGAGGAGCTTCGCAGCTCGGCCCGGATCCTGATTATGCTCTCCCTCGGCGTCAACCAGCGGTTGAGCTTCTCCACGCTCCTCGAACTCACCCACTGTGCGAAGGGGAGCCTGAGCTACCACCTGAAGCAGCTTGAGGGCGCCGGCCTTTTGCAGACCTCGATGGTCTTCACGTTCGGAGGACCGCGCGTCGTCGCCGACATCACGGAGAAGGGCCGGACGCAGTACCGCGGCCTCATCGACGAGCTCCGTCGGCTCCCGGGCCCAGGCGAGCACTCCGCGGCCGTGCCAAGCTAACCCGTGGTGCGGGTCCGGTCAAGCCACTGAACTCCCATCTCGTATCTTGGCCCACCGCGAGCATACCCCTGGTCAGGCAGGACCCATGGCGCAGAACCCTCGACCCGAAACGGCGGTGCGAGACGGAGAGACCGGGACCGACGGTGGCGAGGGCGCGAGTGCCCCGATGATGGAATGCTGGGGGGAGGCTGTCGTCGTCGCGCACGATGTCTGGAAGATCTACGGGCAGGGCGAGACCGCTGTTCCCGCGCTTCAGGGAATCTCGGTGGAAATCCTTCGGGGCGAAATGCTCGCCGTGGTGGGTCCGTCGGGATGTGGCAAGACGACTTTCCTGAACTGCTTCAGCGGCCTCGACGACATCACCAAGGGCAGGGTCACGATCGAGGGCACAGACATCCACGGGATGTCGGACGTTCAGAAGAGCGAGTACCGGGCCCGTCGCATGGGTTTCGTGTTCCAATCGTACAATCTTCTCCCCATCCTAACCGCGGAGGAGAATGTCGAGATGCCGCTCCTTATCGCGGGGCGGCCGGCCGCGGAGGCTCGAAGGCGGTCCCGTGAGATCCTGACCCAGCTGGGACTAGGCGAGCGTCTTACTCGTCGGCCGGCGGAACTTTCGGGCGGCCAACAGCAACGAGTCTCCCTGGCCCGAGCCCTCGCCGCGCGTCCCGCGATTGTCTGGGCCGACGAACCGACCGGAAACCTGGATGCCGAAGGTTCGCGTCAGGTAACGAGCCTTCTGAGGGACCTGAACCAACGATTCCGGCAAACCATCGTGGTCGTCACGCACGATGCGGAGGTCGCCGCCGCCTGCGACCGCACGCTGCACATGAAGGACGGACAGTTCGTCTCGTCAGGTGGCTAGACCATGGCGCTGGGATCGTCGGTCGACCTTCTGCTCCTCGTCCTGATTGCGGTAGCGGTTGCTACGTGTCTGCTGGGGATGCGGCATCGCTTGTCGTTCCGAATCGCGATGCGCAACGTCCGGCGAGGACGGGGACGCACCGCGCTACTGATTGCGGGCCTGCTGGTCGGCACGACCATCGTCTCGGGTAGCCTAATCGTCGGCGACACGGTCCAGCAGCTCGTCTACCACTACAACGACATCGGCGCCGGGTACGTCGACGAGTCGATCACCGGGACCTCCACGTCAGGAGGTCTTGCTTACTATCCCTACACGGTGTTCACCCAGGTCTCCTCCGCCGTATCCGGGTATAGCTCAATTGCCGGGGCCACGCCCGAGATCATCAGCGGAGCGGCCGTGTACGACCGCTCGACCGGGACCCCGGAGACCGCGCTCAATCTCATCGGTGTCAACGGGAACCAGAGCGCCGCTCTCGGGACGTTCGTGGCCGACAACGGGACCTTGATCGCGGGGCCATTACCCGGAGAAGTGTTGCTCGACGACCAAACGGCCAGCGCCGTCAACGCGAGCGCCGGGGACACCGTGGTGGTCTACGGGCTCTCCGCCGTCCAGCTGAAGGTCCAGGCGGTCGTTCAGGAGAACATCCGGGGCGGGTTCATCACCGGCGGCCTCTCGCCGGGGAACGTGTTTGTGACCCTCGCGACGGCCCAGGCCATCGAGAACGCCCCAGGCATGATCAACTACATCGCAATCACGAACGCTGGCTCGCAATCCGCCGGCGCATCAATTTCGTCCACCGTCAGCGCCTATCTCAACACAACCCTCGAAGGGGTGCTCTCGGCCCACGGGCTCACCGTCAAGACTCCGCTCTCGACCGGACTCAGCAACGCGGCCACGAGCGGCCAGAGCCTGCTCACCCTGTTCCTGGCCTTGGGCCTTTTCTCGATTCTCGCTGGGGCGATGCTGATCGTCGGCATCTTCGTGATGCTCGCTGAGGAGCGCAAGGGCGAGATGGGGATGCTTCGAGCGATTGGGATGCGTCGGCGGGAGCTCGTCTACACGTACTACTTCGAGGGGGTCATCTACGCCGCCGGGAGCGCGCTCGCGGGGACAGTCGTCGGGGTGGGGGTCGGCTACTTCCTGGTGCTCCTCGCGGGGTCGATTCTTCAATCCGAGGGTATCCCGCAGTCGGCGACCCTCCAATCGTTCACGGTGACGGACCAGAGCCTCGTCATCGCCTACGTCGTCGGTTTCATCCTTACGCTGGTCACGGTGGTGGTCGCCTGCCGCCGGGCGAGTCGGCTCAACATCGTCCGAGCGATTCGGGACATCCCCGAGCCAAAGGCCCCGGTGCGGACGTACACATTCCTCGCCTACCTGGGTGGTCTGTTGGCCGTCTCGGGGCTCCTCGGGTTCTTCGCGTCGTATCGCGGCACGGGGGAAATCTCGTATCCGATCATCACTGGCGCCCTCGTGATTTTCGGAGCAGGTCTGGTCGCGGCCCGGTTCCTCAAGAACCGCGTCGTGTTCACCTCCGTCGGATTCGCCCTGGTCGTCTGGGGCGGCTTCGAGCCGCTCCACACCTACCTGTTCGGATCGTCGCATTCGAGCAGCATCTTCAATCTGTTCGTGGAGGGCATCATCCTAGTCGGCGGGATGCTGATGGCAATCCTGCTCAACGCCGACGGACTCGTCGGCATCCTGCGCCGCCTCCTCGGGCAGCGCGCTCAGTCGAGCCCGGTCATCCGCATCGGGACGGACTACCCAACCCGTCAGCCTGGCCGCACCGCGGTGAGCCTCACGATCTTCGCTCTTGTCGTGTTCACGATGGTCGCCACCGCGGGCGCCGGCTCGACCCTTCAGGCGAGCCTCAACGACTCGGTAGCGACCGAGACGGGTGGGTACACGTTCTTCGGCGAATCCCAGGCGGCAATCCCGAACCTTTGGGGTTTGATCCAGGCGAATGCCACGCTCGCACCGCAGTTCACGAACGCGGTCTCTCTAGTCACCGGCGTCGTGGGCATCAACGACTCCGGATGGTCGGGCACGCCCTACCGGGACGAAATCTACGCGGCACCGACGAACGCGAGCGGTCCGGCGAGCTTCTACGGGACCAACGAGTTTACCTTCCAATCAACGCTGTACGGAATGAGCGCGGCGGCGACGTTCCAGGACCTTGCGACCAATGCCTCCGCCGCGATCCTCGACGAGAGCTACTCCAACGTCGCGAATCCCTTCTCCACGTCGTCGTCGGCCCATCCGAAAGTCACGGTTGGCGAATCGATCCAGGTGACCACGCCGAACGGAGCCCGGTCGACGAACGTGACGGTCGTGGGGGTCTTGAGCGAGTCGATCATCACGGGAGTCTGGCTCAACCCGACGACGGCCGCCTCCCTCGGCTACACGAGTGAGAGCGCCTACTTCTTGACGGTCGCTCCGGGAGCATCGGCGAACCTCGCATCGCAAGACGCGAAGCGGGCGTTCTTCCCGACGGGTCTCGCGCTCTACAACCTCCCCAGCCTCATGGCCCAGTCGATCTCCACGACCGAGGGATTCATCGGCCTCCTCGAGATTTTCGTTGGTCTCGGGCTCGCGGTTGGGATCGCGGCGATGGGCATCTTCGCGCTCCGGGCGGTCGTCGAGCGCCGCCGGCAAATCGGAATGCTCCGCGCGACGGGGTTCACTCAGGGCATGGTGCTCCGCGCGCTGTTCCTTGAGTATTCGCTCATCACGGTCCTCGGCGTGGTGATCGGGTCGGGCCTCGGGCTGCTCATCGTCTATAACCTCTCGGTGAGCCCGGAAGCGGTGAGCGATGGCGTTCAGCATTTCGTCGCACCTTGGCTCACGGTGATCGAGGTCGGAGTGATTGCCTATGTCCTCGTGCTCGTGGCGATCGCTTGCCCTGCTCTTCGAGCGTCGCGTATCCCGCCTGCCGAGGCCATCCGAACCACGGAGTGATCGTGATCTCTCCGGGCCTCGACACCAAAGAAACAGGGGGTGGGGTGAGTGGACCCAAGCGTGACAACCTATAGCTCTCCAGAGCTGGGCGCAGTATTCGCCCAATTCGTGATTGTATTGTTCATCGTTCGACGTTCATACGCGATGTCCCAGGGGGTTCCTTTCTCGGTCCGACGCCTCGCAGTCGCGCCCGGACTTATTCTGATCCTCTGGACGCTAAGCGAGCTCGAGTCGATCCTTCTCACCCCTTGGGCTGTACCATACCTTGTGACGGTGGATGTCACGATCGTGATCGTCGCAACGCTCGCCTTCTCTCGAATCACGGAGGGAATGACCGAGGTGAAGCAGGGAGCGTCCGGGGAGTGGTCGTTCCGGATCGGAATCTCCATCGCGATGCTCTACCTAGGTGTGTTCCTCGTCCGCCTTACGTTGACTGTCATACTGTTTCCTTCATCGCTTGAGTTCGGATCCACGCCAGGTGGATTCCCGCCACTTCCACAACAGATTGCGTTGGGCGTGATCGACGCGATCTACTCTGTAAGTACAGGGCTTCTCCTAGGACGATCCATGGGAATAGCCCGGAAGGTGAGGACGGTCCGTGACAGACTATCCCTGCCTCTAGGCGCCTGAGGAGATGAAAAGCGGCTTGCTTCGCGGCAATGCGCCCACCCTCCAAGGATTGGATCTACGGAGGGAGATCGCCGCCGTGTTTGCGCTGGCTAGTCCCGCGCGCCAATCGCGGTCCCGTCCCTGGACGAACCCCGCGAATTCGTTCGCTCGTGGAGACTCGTCAGCCTCCCGGACCTGGCCGCGCGCTTCCGTCAACGGGCGCCTTACCTGGCACGCTGTATCCCACCCGCCCGCACCGACCTCTTTCAAAGAAGGGTAGGCTGTAACCCCTCCGCCATTCGGTTTAGGAAGGTCGGGACCGGATTCTCGAAACTCGTTTCTGACAGGTGTTTCCATCTTTTTGTCGATGCTACCCGCCGGACCATCCGAAAGGAATAGGCGTTCGAACAGGGGGCGACACTGCCCCAACCTCCCCGCGCAACCCCGCGCGCTGATTGCGGTCCTCCATCGGCCGCGAGCGTCCCACTTCAAGCCCGCGTTGGCCCCGACGCGCGGCTTATATGACGAACGGCGTACGGCGCCGGGCCGATATGGCCGAAGTCCTGCTTTTTCACCATGCGCAGGGTCAGACTAAGGGGTTCCTAGCGTTCGCGAGTCGCCTCCGAGAGGCTGGGAATACCGTGCGCACCCCTGACCTGTACGACGGGCGGACGTTCGCTTCGCTCGACGAGGGCGTGGCGTACGCGAAGGCGGTCGGATTTGACACGATCCTCGAACGTGGGCGGCACGCCGCCGAGGGCTTGCGGAGCGAGCTCGTCTACGCCGGCTTCTCGCTCGGAGTGATGCCGGCCCAGCTTTTGGCCCAGAGGCGTCCGGGTGCCAAGGGGGCGCTCTTGTTTTCCGCTGCCTTACCGGCCTCCGAGTTTGGGGGTTCCTGGCCACCCGGAGTCCCGCTACAGATCCACATGATGGAGGGCGACAAGTGGGTGCAGGAAGGAGACCTCGACGCCGCTCGCGGACTCATCTCAACAATCAAGGGGGCGGAGCTCTTCCTCTACCCCGGAAATCAGCACCTATTCGCTGACAGCAGCCTGCCAGACTACGACGAGAGAGCTGCGGGACTGCTGACAACACGCGTGCTTGCATTCTTGAATACCGTTGATTACGCGCCAGGAACCGGTCGCGGGCATTCTTGACCGCTACCTCGCGTGTCTACACTCGCTTCGCGACGCGCGCTGATTGCGTTCCTCCATCGGCCGCGCGCGCTCTTCGTTAAGCCTGCGCGGCCGCGGCGCCCGCAGCGGACCTCGCGGTCGGTCCCGAACGCGCGCGCCGTCTGTGGAAGTCCCGCAGAGCGAGTGGTTTGCGCGAGCATCCCTCCAAGAACTCGATGACGCACTCAGATGCCATAGGTCATCAGGCCAAACACGTCTGTCTGTTCCCAAGAAGAGCTAAGCGAAGCGAGCTCATCCACACCATATGTCCGGCCAGGTCCGATTTGTCTATTCCGGAATACGAGTGAGAAACCTCGAACGCTCGGTTCGATTCTATCGCCGCATTGGGTTCCGGGTGGTCAAGAGGGGATCGTTCTCGCATGGAGGAAGATGGGTCCATCTTTGCTACCCTCGCTCCGATCATCGACTTGAGCTGAACTATTACCCGAAGGGAACCCCGTTCTATGAACCGTACAAGCGGGGGGAGGAATTCGACCACTTCGGGTTCTACGTCTCAGACCCGCTGCGTTGGCTGCGCTCTATGGTCAAGGCAGGCGCGACGCCGGCGGTCGGGTTCGTGGACGGGCCAGCCCAGCTCCTGTACGTCAAGGATCCCGATGGGGTTTGGTTAGCGGCCTGCGGCCCTTCAGCTCCGGGGAGTCTTCCAAACTTGATTCCGAGCGCGGATGCGATTGCCTCCGCGGGACGATCGCGCCGGAAACGCGTGAGCGGGCGACCTAGGCGAGCTCGTGTCGGTCATCGGACGTAGCCGACGAGAAAGGGCTGGCGACGGACCCTTGTTCTCGGGAGCTCCTTGGCCTCGGTGAAATCGGATCCACCGTTCCCCACCGGAGCTCCCTTGCGCTCTCCTCGCGGTCAGTCCCCGTCCCGCGCGCTGATCGCGGTCCTCCATCGGCCGCGCGTAGGGTAGATTAGGCGCGCGCGGAGGCAGCGGACCGCTTCCCCTTGTCCCAGAAGAACTGGAACAAGTCCTTGGCCCAGTTGATCGAGTCCTGATCCTTGGCGATAAAGCCGGCGTAATCCGCTCTTCCGTCGAGGTGGTTGAAGGATACAAGCGCCTCTTTCTCACTAACCGTGATGGTTGCGGGGAGGACCGTCAGGCCTCTCCCTTCGATCGCTTGGGCGAGGTCGTGGGGAATCGAGACCTGACGAAGATAAACCTCGGGAACGAGAAACTTGAACTTCACTCCCTGGCGAACCCGCTCCGTCACGGTGGGCGTCAAGCGGTCCTTGGCAGGACCTTCTATCATTGCCCACAGGAATTGCGCGGCTTGACCGAGGGCATCTTCCCCCTGGTTCAGGTTCCGAATTGCTTCCATGCTCAAAGACGATCGGGAGAGTTCGCCGAGCCGGCTCACGAAGGGGTTGGGAATCGGCGACAGGTCGTGGGTCGAAAAATACTCCCTATGCTGGAAGACAAACTCGAATGCGGCCGAGAGTTGCAGTACGAGTTCGCCGAACGGGGCGATCGTGTAGCCTCCCGCGGGCTGTCTCTGAACCAGCGACGAGTCGGTGAGGCGTTTCAGTTGTCGGGAAGCTTCGGTCGCCGTGAGATCGAGCCGACGGGCGAGCTCCCGCATTTTGAGTTTCTTTGTCCGCAGTTCTCGAAGGATGTCGAGACGGCTCTGACTCGCAAGCTCGAGGAAGAGCTGGTTGACTTTTTCTCTGCCTTCCACGGTCCATCCCCCGAATTTCGGTCGTGCGAGGCTGGAATCGGACACAACGTCGTGCACGATTAAGCATCGTTGTTAACAAGGGTCCATGGGGCGCCATGCCCATTGCAGGTTTAGGTGGACAATGGGAATGAAATCCGCAGTCACTTCGGGTGTCCCCACTGATGTCAAGGGCGTCGGCCGACTCAGGCTCGCTTCCCTGATCGGTCTGATCGCTCAGGGGCTGATCTGGGCCGTCGGATTGCCAGTCTATATCTGGCTCCAACTCACCACGAATTCGGCCTCTAAGTTGGGCTCCAACTTGGGGCCAGGCATCAACACGATCCCGGGGTGGAACAACCCGAACTGGTTCTACCTGTCGCTGTTTGCACTCACCGTCGGTTTCATTCTCAGCATTGGGTCATTCGTTTTCTTCTATCTGGGTTTCCAGGCCGTGAGACGGTCTGCCCCGGATTTCCGCGCCCCCAACGCGCTGCTATTCGTTGGCCTCGTCGGGTACGCCCTACTGGCCGTTATGTGCCTGATCTTTGTAGGAGCCATGGCATCCGCGATCAGCTCCGCCGGGCCTGGAGCAATCGCCTCGGGGAGCGCCGCGTTGAACATGAGTGCGATCTGGGCGGGGGTTGTCCTCATCTCGCTCGGCGGGTTCTTTGGGATAATTGGCACCATAGGCTTGGTTCTCGGTAACCGTCGGGCCGGGCGTCGGTTCGCAGATTCCAAACTAACGGTGGGCGCCATCCTCACAATATTTCCTTTCCTGGCAATCGCCGGTCAAGGTCTGCTGCTTCAGGGCTACTCGAGCAGGCTGCGCACCTCGCCTAAGTCAGGGGCACCAGGAGTCTAACGTCCGTTTGAGGGTTAGATTCGAGGGGGATCACAATGCAAACCTTGGAACAACCCAGACAGGAATCCGTCCTCGCAGTGACTGGCGGTGAATCATCCGGCGGTGCTGGCACGTCACCTTTGGGCGGTCCGCCAATCAAGGGAAGGGTCCTCGTTGCCTATGGGAGCCGATTCGGCAACACCCAGCGGATAGCGGAGTCATTGGCCGCGGGAATGCGAAAGGCTAGCGGAGTTGCCGTCGATTGTTCATACCTCGACGAAGTGTCCATCGAGAACCTCAGGCGTTACGATCTCTTGGCCATCGGTGGGCCCACCGAGAAGATGTCCGCTTCCAAACCCATGAAGGAGTTCTTGGCCAAACTTTCCACGACAGCGCTCCGCGGGAAACGGGGATTCGCGTTCGACACGCGTTTCGACCTCCCGATGTCGGGAAGCGCTGGGAAGGTAATCGAAAAGTCCCTCGAGCGACTGGGAGTCGAGATCGTTCGGCCCCACGCTTCCGCTTTCGTGCGAGGGATGAACAAGGAAGAGAAGGCGCTCTACGGCAACATCGCAACTCCCGAGTGGGTGCGCAACCTAGACAAGTCGATCCCGCGCGAGGCTGCGGCGAAACCTGGACACCTCGATCTACTTTGCCCGGGGAGTGAAGGCACCTTCGAGAAGATCGGAACTGAACTTGGTGCGATCTTCGCGAGCCCGCCGCCACTTCTTGCGGGGGCGAGCACTGCATGACGAGCAGAGTTTCCAAGGATTGAAGGGGTGGTTTGAAATGTCGACCTGTCAAAGTTGCGGAGCTAAGATCGTTGAGAATGCGAAGTACTGCCATGCATGCGGGGCCGCGGTGGGATTGACCACACGGACTCAGGAATTCAAGGTCTCGGCCGACGACGTCACGAAGAAGGTGAAGGAGCTGATCCACGAAGGGAATGTGAGGAGAATCGTCGTAAAAGACGAACACGGAAAGCAGCTTCTGGAGATCCCGGTGACCGTGGGAGTAGTCGGCGTCCTGCTCGCACCCTGGCTCGCCGCGTTGGGAGTGGTCGCGGCGCTCGCGACGAAATGCACCCTCGTGGTCGAGAGGATCAACCCTCCGTCGTAACCGGCGGGGCCATAACGCTTCGGGACTCTCGCGCGATGATTGCGGTCAAGTCATCGGCCGCGCGCGTCCCACATCAAGCCGACGGGGACTCGCTCGCACACTCTCGCTCGGAGGGGGCCCTTTTCAATCGGTTTCCCGTGCGGGCCCGGTCAGGCGGTGCCCTCGATCAGTCGG
>Ga0326728_10023807_pt1 | contig 11167 bp, 11 predicted proteins | sample MB3enrmetagenome_FD_207602 | JGI IMG/M metagenome (GOLD analysis project Ga0326728, IMG submission 207602) | Lab enriched peat soil microbial communities from McLean, Ithaca, NY, United States - MB31MN | ecosystem: Environmental > Terrestrial > Soil > Wetlands > Peat | place: USA: New York... | reverse complement strand
GCTCGCTGGGGACGATGAGATTGACGCGCTCGTGGCGCGCGAGATTGCGGATGATCTCGGCGTAGACCCACGGAATGGGCTCGAATTTGCCGGGCCAGTCGCCGTGAAAGTGAGGCCAGGCAAGCCATGTGGAAGCGTGCGGTTCCCATTCGGCTGGCATGCGGTAGCCGAGGGCGGCGGGGAGTTTGGATTGGCGGCGCTTCATTTGAGATCCAGTAAGAAGCTTAAACTAAGACGGGCAAGGAAACCACGGAGGCAAGACTGGCAATCAGACGTTCTACTTTCCGTCCAACTACTTTCCGTCCAACATGCGGCTGGTGATTGGGGCGTAGCTGTCGATGCGGCGGTCGCGCAGGAAGGGCCAGTTGCGGCGCGTGTCTTCGAGATGCTTGAGATCGACCTCGCCGAGTAGGATTTCTTCTTTGTCGTGCGAGGCTCCGGCGAGGACGCGACCGAAGGGATCGCAGAAGAAGGAGCCGCCCCAGAATTCGAGTCCTTTGCCGGGAGCGGACTTGCCGCGAATGTTGCCAGTTTCGAAGCCGACACGATTGACTACGCCGACATAGACTCCGTTGGCGATGGCGTGGGCGCGCTGGATGGTGCGCCAGGCGTCGTGCTGGGCGGCGCCGAACTCGGCTTTTTCGCCGGGATGCCAGCCTATGGCCGTGGGATAAAACAGAATGCTTGCGCCTTGTAGAGCAGTGAGGCGCGCGCCTTCGGGATACCACTGATCCCAGCAGATGAGCGTGCCGATTTTTCCGGCGGTGGTGTCGAGCGCTTTGTATCCGAGATCGCCGGGGGTGAAATAGAACTTTTCGTAGTAGAGGGGATCGTCGGGGATGTGCATTTTGCGGTAGATGCCGCGGAGGGCGCCGTCGGAATCGAAGATGGCCGCGGTGTTGTGATAGACGCCGGGGGCGCGCTTTTCGAACAGCGAGGCCACGAGGACGACTTTGTTTTGCTTGGCGGCGGAGGCGAGTTTTTCTGTCGCGGGGCCGGGGATGGGCTCGGCTAGATCGAAGAGGGCGGCATCCTCGCGCTGGCAGAAATATTGCGTCTGGAACAACTCGGGCAGGCAGACGACGTGCGCGCCCTGACGGGCGGCGTCGGCGATGCGGTCGAGGGCCTTCGACATGTTGTCACGCGGCTCGGGGCCGCAGGACATTTGGACTAGGGCGACGGTGAAGTTGTCGGGCAACGTGCTTCTCCATTCAGGAGACGCGGCGAGCCGTGTCTCGACGGATGCAACTACTACAGGTGCACGATCGCGTCTTAGGATATCAAAGAGACGGGCATCAAAGAGACGTGACGAAGGCCGTCGCAGCATTCCACAACATCTTGTAAATTGGTTCTTCAATCAGACGCGGCATCATGGAGGAGAAGCAATGGCTCATAAGAAGACTCAGAAGCACGGCAATCATGGGAACGCAGCGCATCAGGAAGGCGCGGGAATTGATCGCAAGCTGCATGATCCGGTTGCGGACAAGCTGATTCCGCTGGCGCCGCTTGATTTGGGGAAGATCGGGTCGATTGACGAACTGGTGCGGGCGATGGCGAAGACCGCGTTTACCGGGCGTCAACTGGGCGAAGCGGCCGATGTGCTGGAGGCGATGGCTCACGATAAAGACGCGTTTATTGTGATGACGCTGGCGGGCGCGATGACCGTGGCCAAGCAGGGGCTGATCATCGCCGATCTGATTGAACATGGGATCGTGAACGCGATCGTCTCGACCGGGGCGCTGATGGCGCACGGGCTGGTAGAAGCCACCGGGCGAGCGCACTTCCGGCACAACCCTGACTTGAGCGACGAGGAACTGTATGAGGCAGGGTATAACCGCGTGTATGACACGCTGGAGCCGGAGCAGAATCTCGACGATGTGGAGCGGGTGATGCATGCCGTATTTTCTGCCTGGGACGCCGACGAAATGATGTGCTCGTACAAGTTGAATCGGGCGATTGGGGCGCATCTTTCTAAGGCGGCGAAGGGGCAGCGCGGCATTCTCAAATCGGCGTATGAGAAGGGCGTGCCGGTGTTTGTGCCGGCATTTTCGGATTCGGAGCTGGGGCTGGATTATGCGCTGACGAATCGCGAGCGCGACAAGGAAGGGAAGGCACGGTTCCGGTTCGATCCGTTTCTTGATCTGGAGCATTTTGCGGCGACGTTGCTGGCGCAGAAGCGGCTGGGGATTTTCACGATTGGCGGAGGCGTGCCGCGGAACTGGTCGCAGCAGTTTGGTCCGTTCATTGAGTTGCGGCATCGGCGGGGCGGGGAAGACTTGCCGCTGAAGCGCTATCACTATGGGCTGCGGATTTGTCCGGAGCCGGTGTATTGGGGCGGGTTGTCAGGTTCGCCGTATAGCGAGGCGGTGTCGTGGGGGAAGTTTGTGCCTCCGGCGGAAGGCGGAAAGTTTGGCGAGGTGTTTGTGGATGCGACTGTGGGGCTGCCGTTGATTGTGGCGGCGGTGCTGGAGCGGCTGAAGAAGAAGCCGGCGGGGAAGAAGGAGTTGGGGAAAGCCGCGAGCTGAGCAAGTTCTGGCCGATGTTGTGAGCTATCGTCGGCGGAGCAACTTCATCCCCGCAGTGCTGGCCGCATTCTGATCGAAGGTGACGGTGTATTGACATTCGGCAGCGTGGCCGCAGCGCTCGATCAGGCAGTCGGCAAAGTCGGCGCGGCTGGCGCTGAACTTTCGCAATGCCTGCGCGACGATTTCCGCCCGCTCAATCACCAGTTCCTTACTTCGTAGTAATGCATCCAGCGCCTGTTCAATTTCGCTCTTCCTAAAGCGGTAAGAAACTTCCAACACCCAAACCAATTCCACGATGACGATCAGGGAGAGAAATCCGGGCGAATCCTGGGAGAGTGAGTCTATGATTCTTACCGCCTTAGCCGTTTGAGCGGCATCGTCGTGAGTGAGGTAGCGGACGACAATATTGGTGTCGAGGCCGATCATCGTAAGACCATCATTGCAGGGCCATCAGGGCAGACCATCAGCGGGACCGGGAGGCGCGGCGGGCGATGGCGGCGTTCATCTCTTCGATTGAGACCGGCTTGCTGCGCTTACGCCGGAACAACCCTTTCAGTTCCTTAACCGAGCGGGTAGCCGCGACGATAGCGAATTGACCCTTTTCCTGCTCCACGAATTCCACCCGGTCTCCCTGCTCCAGCCCGAGGGCCGCGCGAACGCGGGAGGGGATGGTGATTTGGCCTTTGGAAGTTAGGGTTGCAACTGCCATGGTTTGCTCCGAGCCTCCTTACATTGTAGTAAGGAACATAGGCAATATCAAGGAGGGAATTTTTGTCGTACGCGCGGGGTCGGAGCGGACGGGCGGCGCGGCCGCCCGTCCGCTCCATCTTCGCTCAGCCTAATGCGAAGGGATGTCGCTAGCAGCCGCTGCCGCCGGGGCCTCCATCGTAGAAGTACTCTCCCCAGCCGGAGATATTGTCGAAGGGGCCGGTGACGGTGTAGCACTTTGGGCTGGGCTCGTCGCGGGTCAGGTGGACTTGAGTTTCCTTTCCGGAGGTCGAGAAATAGTTGAGATTGCGGTGGTAGGCGGCTTTCTTGAATCCGGCATTCGACCACTTGCCGCTGCCTTCGGGAGGATCGACCGTCGTGCTGCTGACGGACTCGGTTCCGAATTCCATGGAAACCGAATACTTGGTCATGGTCCCGGGACTGTATTGCGATGCGGGGTAATAGCCGACAGCGGTTCCGTCGGCATAGAGCCACCATTTTCCTTTGTTGAGAAGGTACTCCATGTCGATTTCGTATTGCGTGCCGCCCTGGCTGCTGTAGTGGGTGAAGCCGCCGCCGAGGATCCAACTGTTGTTGGTTTGCACGAAGGCGGGGCAGGACAGGTTATAGCAACCGGTATGGTTGTAGCCGTCGGCCGTCCAGTAGATGAAGAGCGCGGCTTTGCTGATGCCGTAGAGTGCGGGGTAGACCTGCCATCCGGTTTCGGCGGTCTGGACCAAGCTGCCGTTGGCGCCGACCTCCCACAACTGAGAGAGGGAGAAGTATTGATTCGACTTCACGGGCGGGCTCCAAAGATTGTTGCCATCGGCGATGCCGATATTGTGGATGTTGGGTGAGTAGGTAAACGAGTAGACGTGAGTGCCGGGCGAAGCGGGCGGGACAATCTGGCCGGGACGCAGGACGGAGCTGGCCTCGGCTTCACCCGGACTCTTTTGGAAGAACTCGCGGAGCGTGGGGAAGCGAGTGAGTTGCTCGAGCGTGATGCGCTCCATGGGGATGGTCTGATCTTCGCAGACCCTGGAGTTGCCGAATTCGTCGTAGAGATGTTCGGGATCGATTTGCGAATGGACGGACGCGGGCGACTTCACGCTTGTATCGGAGCTGGTGGAACTCTCATGCAGCGCGGGCGGAGCCGGGATGTCTTTCAGCGCCAGGGCGCGGGCGGAGGGCTGCTCGAGGACGGGGACGCAATCGACATGGTTTCCATCCAGCAGGAAGCTGTGGCTGACATCCACACCCCGGTACATGGAGAGGATGTGCTGGCGCATCTCCTCGAAGGCAGCAGCATCGCGGGCATGGCTTTCGGGGCGGGAAAGATACATATCGGCGCTGGCCGCTTGAGTATCTTGCAAAAATGTCTGGAAGGGGACGAAGGGCTCCCGTCGCGATTGTGCGCTGAGTACTCCTAGAAAGGTGGCAACCATCAGAACCAGATAGGCGCTGCGCAGGGCTGTTTTCATTCCATCCTCCATCTTGAATGGGGGGCATTATATGTCGGATCCGAGGCACGGGCTAGGGCAAAAGTCGGTAAAGGCAGGGCTGGACGGCCCGGTTCCGATGCAGTCGTGCGGGGTTGGAGATGTGCAGTGGGGCTTGGACGGGAGGGACGCCGGTCGCCTTGCCCATGGTATAATCTACGTTCGCCTGAGGCTTTGCGAGCGAGGCTGTCGGTTATTCAATGATCTCCTCCGTGGGCGAATCCGCGGTGCCTGGTAAAGCGCACAGAATCAGCGCAAATTAAGTTCTTTCGATTTGAGGTATTCCCATGTCCGGCCATTCAAAATGGGCAACAATTAAACACAAGAAGGGCGCACTCGACGCCAAGCGCGGCAAGATTTTTACCCGTCTCATTAAGGAAATCGCGATGGCGGCGAAGAGCGGCGGCGATCCCGACATGAACCCGCGCCTGCGCACGGCGATCCTGGCGGCGAAGGCCGAGAACATGCCCGCCGATAACATCAAGCGCGCCATCCAACGCGGGACCGGCGAACTGCCGGGCTTGACGTACGAAGAGTTCACGCTCGAAGGCTATGGCCCCGGCGGCGTTGCCCTGCTCGCCGAGATTTCCACAGACAACCGCAATCGCACGGTCAGCGAAATCCGTCACGTCTTCGGCAAGAACAATGGCAACATGGCGGCCGCGGGCGCCGTCGCGTATATGTTCCACAAGAAGGGCGACATCGTCATTCCGAAGTCTGCGGCCAAGGAAGATGACCTGATGAACATCATCATCGAAGCCGGCGGTGAAGACCTTAAGGACGATGGCGACAACTGGGAAATCATCACCGAAGCTTCCGCGTACGAGGGCGTGCTGGAGGCGGTAAAGAAAGCTGGCATTACGCCCGCTTCCGCAAGTGTGGCCATGATTCCGGATACCTACATCAAACTGGAAGGCGTGCAGGCGGCTCAGATGATTCGCCTGCTCGAGGCGCTCGAAGATCACGACGACGTGCAGAATGTGCATGCGAACTTCGATATCGATCAGAAGGTGCTGGAGGAAGTGGCCGGGTAGATTTAGTCATTGAGACATTGTTTCTGATGAATTCGAAGGCCGCCCGCGCTGGGCGGCTTTCTTTTTTGTGCTCGTTTTGTGACAGGGCGCACGAGCTTTTGTGATCGCGGCAACCAACCGCGAAGAAAGTTTTCAACACAACCGAGGAAAAGCTTGTGGAAAAGGGCGGTCTTAGCCTTGTAACCTTTTGTTAACGGGATGTTTCAGCATTCTGCACCGCGCGGGGTGCGAGCTGCGACGCGCGAAGATAATTTGCGACAAAACCTTCTTAGCGTAAAAGAGGATTGTTGAAGACGCGTTTGGATAAATTGCTGGTGGAGCGCGGGCTAACGCCGTCGCGGGAACGCGCCCAGGCGCTGATTCTTGCGGGGAAGGTTCTGGTTAACGAGCAGAAGATCGAGAAAGCGGGCGCGGCGATTGATGCGGATGCCGTGCTGCGATTGCTGGGGGAAGATCTGCGGTATGTGAGCCGGGGCGGGCTGAAGTTGGAGCGGGCGCTCGAGCACTGGCGCATCGATTTGGCGGGCAAGACTTGCCTGGATGTGGGCGCGTCCACCGGCGGCTTTACCGATTGCATGCTGCAACACGGAGCGGCGCGGGTGATTGCGGTGGATACCGGTTACGGGCAGATGGATTTCCGGCTGCGCAACGATCCGAGAGTAAAGCTGCTGGAGAAGACGAACGCGCGGTACCTGGATCGCGAGGCGCTGGGAGAGGAAGGATCTGGCGGTCCCATCGAGTTTGTGGCGATGGATGTGTCCTTCATCTCGGCAACGCTGGTGCTGCCGGCTGTGATGGAAGCGAGTTTTCCGCGGAGGGAGTCGCGTGGTGGGCAGATGGTGGTGCTGGTGAAACCGCAGTTTGAGGTCGGGCGCGAGTTGGTGGGGAAGGGTGGGATCGTGCGGGATGAAGCGGCGCAGATGGACGCCGTTAAAAAAGTGGAAGCGGCGTTGCGCGCGCTGGGTGCGGGGCGCACGGAGTGGATCGAATCGCCGATTTTGGGGGCAGAGGGGAACCGGGAGTTTCTGCTTTATGGAATTTACTCGAATTGAAATCTTCACGACTCATACGCGGTAGGCTGCTTTAACGTTCGCTCCCGCTGTACAATCGTGGATTCATGCCAGACGAATCGCACGCATCCAGCCCACCTACGCCGATTAAGACGATTGCAATTATCTCCAAGCCGGGCCGCCCGGAGCTGACGGAAGAGCTGCCGCGGCTGTGCCAGCGGCTAAAAGAACGCAACTACAACGTAGTGATGGACCACGAGAGCGCGGCGTATTTTCACGGAGCGCTGGCGATGGGGCGCGAGGAGTTTGCCAAGCTCTCCCCGGACCTGGTTCTGGTGCTCGGGGGCGATGGCACGTTGCTGAGCGCGGCGCGCGCGGTGGCACCGTGCGGGACGCTGATCCTGGGCGTAAACCTCGGCACGCTAGGGTTTCTCACCGAAGTGCAGCTGGCGGGATTGTATCCGGCGCTCGATGCGATCGAGAACGGGCATTACGTGGTGGATAGCCGCTCGATGCTTAGCTGCACGCTGGTGCGCGGCGGGGCGACGATGACGACACATATTGCGCTCAACGATATGGTGGTGAGCAAGAGCGCGATCGCGCGGCTGAATTCGTTTCAGCTTTTTGTGGACTCCGAATTTGTTTCCAGTTACAAAGCCGACGGCCTGATTATCGCGACGCCTACGGGATCGACGGCGTATTCGCTGGGCGCGGGCGGGCCGATCCTGAAACCCGATGTGCAGGCATTCGTGATTACGCCGGTTTCGCCGCATGGGCTGACGCATCGTCCGGTGGTGGTGCGCGATTCGGTGCTGATCGAGATTCGCGTGAACACCGGCGACGAGCAGGCGTACTTGAGCTTGGATGGGCAGGTTGGGATGCCGGTGCAGGAGGGCGATCTGGTGCGCTGCGTGAAAGCGGAACATCCGGCCAAGCTGCTGCGCTTTCAGAAGACATTCTTCGAAGTGCTCTCGACCAAGCTGAAGTGGGGAGAGCGGTAAAGTGCAGAAGTCAGAAGTCAGATTGCAGATTGTAGAAGTCAGATTGCAGAAGTAAAACCAAACTCCCGCCCGCCAGGCTCCGAGGCAGGTTTGATTTTGTTTGACGCTAGCCATCTGGAGCGCGGGTAAGTAAACCATGAGTGAGTTACACCCCGGGATAAGCGAGCGCACTTTCAACAGCGGCGAAGTTTCGCTGAACTACGCCGAGGGGCCGCCGAACGGGGCGCCACTGGTGCTGCTGCATGGTCTGGGGCGGCGTTGGCAGGTTTTTCTACCGTTGATCCCCGCGCTTAGTTTGCGCTGGCATATTTTTGGTATTGACCTGCGCGGGCACGGGAAGTCGGGCCGCGTGGCGCGCGGTTATCGCATGCGCGAATACGGCGAGGACGTGGCGCGCCTGCTGCGCGAGCGCATACCGCAACCGGCCGTTGTTTTCGGACATTCGCTGGGCGGCATGGTGGGGATCTGGCTGGCGGCCCATCATCCCACGCTGGTACGCGCACTGATTCTCGGCGACAACCCTATCGTGACGAGTCGGGGCGCACGCAATCCGATGTACGGGGCTTTATTTACCGGATTGCGCGATGTGGCGCGGCGCGGCGGAGGGCTGGAGGCGGTCGCACAGGGAATCGGCAGAATTGTTTTGCCGGTGCCGGGGACGGACGAATCGGTTGCGATCCAGGAACTGCCGGGCAACGACGAAGCGTATCTGCTGTCATGGGCGAGATGCGTAGAGCAGGCCGACCCGGAGGTTTATGACATGACTCTGGACGGCTCGTCGCTCGAGGGCTGGGATGGGGAGGGGTGGTTGCGGGGGATCACCTGTCCGACGCTGCTGCTGCAGGGAAGTCCGCAGCTTGGCGGTTTGATGGCGGATGCGGACGTGGCACTGGCCGCGCGGTTGCTGGCGCACCACACTCACGTGCGTTTTCGGAATCTGGGACATGCGCTGTTTATTCAGCAGCCGGAACCGGTACTGCGGGCGGTGACCAATTTTCTGGAATCGCTATAGAGTGCCCATCTAGCGCGCGCGTTTTTCTTCGCCGTGCAGCCGCCAAAACGCATGGATTCGTATTCTTTACTTATGGAAGGGTCGAGCGGGGGCGAGGCACTGGTTGTTCACAATATGACTATGGTACAATGACTATGGTATAAAAGTCCGATTCTATTTAGAGGATCTATGAAAATTATGGCGGCAGGATCGTTCAAGATTCATTGCCTCTCGATAATGGACGAAGTTCAGGCAAAACGAGAGACTCTTGTTATCACCAAGCACGGCAGGCCCGTCGTCAAGGTTGTTCCGGCCGACCAGAGTGCGGACGAGATTTACGGTTTCCTGGAGGGCAAGGGCAGGATTCGGGGCGATGTGGTCGCGCCGGCGATTTCTCGCAAGGAATGGGGCAAGCTGCAGTGATCCTCATTGATACGCACGTGGTGGTATGGCTGGCCTTCGAGCCGCAGCGATTGTCAAAGAGAGCAAGAGGCGCGATCGACGAAGCGAGGCGGAGCGGAAAAGGACTGGCCATTTGCGACATCACGCTGCTGGAGTTGACGACGTTGGCTCGAAAAGGACGGATCGGCCTGGATATCAGCCTGGAGTCTTTCCTGCATGAAGTGGAGGCGCGGTTTGTAGTCCTGCCGCTCACGGGAAAGGCTTGCGTTCGGGCACTGGAACTTCCCACTACTTATCCGAAGGACCCAGCGGATAGGGTCATTGGGGCGACAGCGCTGGTCGAGGGGCTTGCTTTGGTGACTGCGGATCGAGAGATACGGCGGTCGAGGGCATTGAAGACGACGATCTGGTGAGGTGCACTTCTACGTCCCGGTCGGCAGCAGTTCCAGGTGAGGAGAACTAAGCAGGAATCGTCAATCCAAGCGGGCTACTACTCCGCGGGCGGGAATCATCGAAGAGCGCCAGTATCCAGTTGAAAAATCTTTCACACTGTTTGAAGCGGCAGAACGGTGGTATGCTTCTCGCCGTTTTACCTTCCGTCGGAGAATTCATTTCAGCTTGAGCGGTGAGGCTTCATTGCGGACTTTTTTCGAAAGGCATTGCGAAAGAAGTTTTTCGCGAAAGGAGAAGGAGACTATGAAATCGAGGACTGTGTTCATCACAACATTGCTGATGGCAGCGTTGCTGTCATCGTGGGCGGGCGCGCAAGTATTCTATGCGGCGCCGCCGACGGGCTTCGATCCGGTGAAAGCCTCGGATGACGAACTGGACCAGTACGGGCTGCCGCCGCGGCCGGATGCATCGGAAACCGTGGCTTACAACGCGTGGAAGCGGCTGGTGACGAGTCCGCAAACACGGCTGGAAAATCCGGCGGTCGAGGTCACCAACATTGTGAACGGCCCGGCGCAAAATTGGCAGATACAGGGAACGGTGAAGGGCAACCTGACGGCGACGACGTCGGACAACTGGAGTGGGGTTGCCATTACCGCGCCAAGCGGCACCTTTACCAAGAACAAGAGTGCCGTGTACATGCAAGGTGTGATGCCGGCGATGGGCGTCGATAACTGCTCCTATGGACCTTACGCGATGTCGTGGTGGATAGGTTTCGACGGGGCTGGTAATGGGGATGTGTTGCAGGCGGGCTCGAACAGCACGACGTGCAGCACGTCGTATGTGGTGTGGTATGAGTGGTTCGAAGCGGGATGCACTTCGTCGTCGGGAAGCTATCCCTGCTACCAAACAAACCTCAGCCTGGCGGTAAGCCCCGGCGATTACCTGGCGATGGAGGTTTGGTATACGACCGCTTCGCCGAAGGGGCATGCTTACATTCTGAACTACACGACGGGGAAGTCGGTGTCGGTCGGGTTCAACGAGCCGAGCGGGACGGCCACGTATGAGGGCAGTAGTGTGGAGTGGATTACGGAAAGGCCGGGCTACAGTTCGGGGCTGGCCAACTTAGCCAACTATCTCGGCCAGCCATCGGATGCCGCTTATGCGTACAACGGGTCGAGTATCTTCTATCCTGGCAAAACCCCATCGGGGACGACGGCGTACTCCATCACCATGACTTGTCCGCCGTGGAACCCCAGTTCGGCCTGCCCGAAGAAAAATACGGCATTGTCATTGACGGAGGTGAGCGGGACGTCGAACATCTGGACGTTTGTTGATGGGCCGGCTTACCAATAGTGGAGACTGACGGCGGAGCTTTCACCCCGGCCCGCGAGAATCGCGCGGGCTGGGGACCCCGGGCCTGGGTGGGGAACCGAGGCTATTTCCCAGGGACAACTCGCGTCTAGGTTTCCCTGCGCAGGAGATCGCTGATGGTTTCGCGCTTGCGGATGACGCGGGCGCGGGTGCCATCCACCAGCACCTCGGCGGGGCGGCCGCGGGTGTTGTAGTTGGAGGCGAGAACGGAGCCGTAGGCGCCGGTGTCGAGG
>Ga0326728_10023806_pt1 | contig 11168 bp, 9 predicted proteins | sample MB3enrmetagenome_FD_207602 | JGI IMG/M metagenome (GOLD analysis project Ga0326728, IMG submission 207602) | Lab enriched peat soil microbial communities from McLean, Ithaca, NY, United States - MB31MN | ecosystem: Environmental > Terrestrial > Soil > Wetlands > Peat | place: USA: New York... | reverse complement strand
CAGCTTGTACTTTAGGCGTCGATAGGTTAACCCCGCGGGAGGTCCTACGACCATCCGACTTACGCCCTGCGAGAAAGCGTCTGGACCACTCAGCGCCTCCAGAAATTGTGAATCTACCTTCACCGCGTCCTTTGGTCCAAACTCGACAATCGTACCCTTCCGAAGTCCGTCATAGAGCCTCTCTCTGGCGTCCTCAGTCATCGTGAGACCAACGGACAGCGGACTCTTGCTGTAAGCATCCATGTCGGGCGCAACGAATTCCAATTTCACGCCCTGTCGAACGCAAGTAATAACGGCATCAGACGGGGTGAACGCTTGTGCCCTCTTGAGGACGTCCACCTCCTGAGGCCCAAAGCTTACTCGGCAATCCAGCGCGGGATGGAGATCCCTCAGTTGTTCGAGCATTCTGTCCGCAGCGTTTTGCGCGTCAGCGCGTGTTGTCTCAATCCGGAAGGCCTCTGGGCGAATAATCTCGGCTAGCAATCGAGCCACAGCTTCAAGCCCCACAGTGCTCTTAACAGCTACCAAGTCGGCGAGAAGCGGCGAATACTCAAGGAGTTCCTCTTTTTGGAGATCCCTCCAGACTGGAAGAATTACGTCATGCCCGTCAACCTGGCGCGCGAAGAGAGCGTTGAGCTCTTTCTTCGGCCAGTTCTTCGCGAAGAAGTTGTGACTCAGGACCACGATTCCGAATCTGGACTGCCTCAGTCCCTCATCAATGGACTCGCGCAGGCTACTTCCAATCCGCAGGGTGAACTTGTCAAACCAGACCTTAATACCGTACTTCTGGAGTTCCCCTGCCAGGGGCTCCACAAAATCAGCCTTGTCCTCAGAGGCGTGCGAAATGAACGCGTCCCACTGAAACCCGGGCGGATCATTCAATGGTGAACCCCTTTCAGCAATATTTAAATTATCTCAGAGCCGCGGCCTCCCATGGACAGGCCCGATAGTCCTCCAAATCACGCTCGGCAGCCGACTGGGGGGCCTTTTTCTACCTCTCCTAACCGTCCGCGGCGGTCAGGGAGAGCGAGCCTCCGCTGTCACCGAACGTCATTAGCCTAACCGGGAATGAAAGTCGCGGGATCTCCGTAGAGATAGACGGGAAAAAATGCCTAGCGATCACTATTCCTTCAGGGACCTTCGTCCCTGCGCGCCTCCGCAGAGTTTCTGAGTTGACGTATCTCGCTAGTTGGTCGAGAACCTCGGGTCCAACTCGGTTCCGTTTAAGCTCGATGACAACCAGTGAGCCAGAAACGCGATTTCTTCCCAATAGGTCGATGTAACCACCCTCAACCGGAACTTGATGATCTAAGAGTTCGATTTCGTCCGCGATTGGAAGGTGGTCCCAATGCTTCCGGAGAAAGCTCTCAAGGATGGATTCCGTTATGAATCCAATTCTCGCCTTCGTGTCCTCCCAGTGTCGAGTTCCGAGGTTTTCCTCCACGAATTCAACGTCTTTAGCGCAAGCTTCAATGGCACCTATGGCGTTTGCATAAGGTACGAATAGATTCTGCCCGCCCGCCGGCTCGGGTTCGAACGGAATTCCCGCACGCTCAATTGTCGCTCGATAGGCCTGCTCGAATGTGACCTTGAGTATGCGCTCGCGCGGACCTCTCCCGAGACATGAGAACTGGTCGACGACAAACACCCAGCGCTCCGAGGGTACCCGTGAAAAACCTAAGTATTCGACCCCCTTCGGGAGACGGTTGTGAGGCCTCGGATGGTTGTGGCGGATGGCGCAAGCGAACCCTACATCCAAGGCTGCATCGACGAGGCACACTAAGTCAGTTGACAGCCTCCACTTTCGAGCCAAATATGAGTCTCCCCCCTGGCTTACCATGAGACCCTCAGGATGCTGGAAAAGGCGGAGGTCGTTCTCTGGCCAAGTCATCGGTTCATTCGCGCTGACTATCTCGGGCATCATTCGTAGAATTCTATCGAAACTCGCGATTCGCCCCTCAGTGATCTTCACTCGTATCGAGCCTCGCATCGTCGCCTTCCCGCCAATCACTACGGAAGGGTTGACCCAGGCAAGGGTAAAACAAAAGCTAGACTTTGAACGAGAGGTCGTAGACGCTGTCTGGGCTTATCGCCCCCGGGCAGGAGTCTTTGACGCGTTAGACTTCGCCCATACCGCCCGCTCCCAGCGGCGCAACAATTTCGTAATGACCGATTTCCGCTCCGGCGAAAGAGGCATGTCCCGGACTCGTCCTAGCCTGCTCACTCAATGCCCAATCAGTGTCCGAAGTAACTCGAGTGGTGTCAGCGGTACGCTTCCCTCCGATTGCGAACGCGGAGGATGGTCAGGGTGTTATCTTTCCGGTGAAAGCGGACGCGGTAGTCGCCGACCCGGAGCCGAAACTCGGGCGGGTCGACACCCTGAAGCCGTTTCACGTTGCCGGTGCCGGTTTCGGCAAACCGTTCGACGGACAGCTTGACGCGGCGCGCGATGCCCTTATCGACACCAGCTAAATCGTCCAGTGCCGTCTCGGCCCACTCAATCTCCATGACTCCGGACTCATCAGCCCCTAATCATTCCAAACCTAACCGTCGCATCGCTTCGGCATGAGGAATGCCCTTGCCCCCGTTGTTCTTCAGCCAGTCGCGGGCTTCTCTCGCGGCGAGTTTGTCCTGTTCCGTTTCCGGCTCGTCATCAACTTGCGCGTTGCGCAGAGCGCTGGCCACGGGAGCGACAATCGTTTCCAGAAACTGCACGAGGGGGGAGAGCTGGCTCTCGGGCAGACGGTCGATCAACTCATGAGCGAGTTCGCGAGTGCCGGTCATTGGGGAGCGCCTCCGGACTCGGCCGGAGAGAATCGGCGCTCACCGGGCTTGACGATTTTGCGCAAAACGATACTCTCTGTCACGGAATGACGCTCCTCCTCGTCGCATGGAAGACGCGCAACTCATCCGCCTTTCTCAAAATAAAATCGTCGGCGCTCGTAGGCACAAACCTATACTTTCCACGGACCTCACGAATGGCTTCCGCCGAAGTTTTCGGCTGCGTCCGATCTTCGCCAGCCAGACAACCCCGCGCTTCGGCGACCATCGCCTTCGCCTGCTCAAGAGTCAAGTCGGGTGCGGGGTCAGCATACTTGCCAAGATCTCGCGTACATGCAGGCAAGCACTCCAGAGCGACGCCCGCAATCCTCACCGCGGCAAGGGGAAGATTTAGTCTGACAAGCCCGTCGGCCTCATCCAGAAATCGCAAGAGCACTCTCCGATTAGACAGTTGAATTGCGGCCTCCAGATGTTCGGCAACTTCCTGGGGAAAGTTCTGTGCAGCCATAAATTGAACCTTTGTCTCTAGTATGGACCATCCCCCTCCGTTTTCATCTGTGGCCCACAATCAACACCCGCACCACCCCGCTCCCCAGTTCAATGCGATCAATCCCATGGCTCAACCCAAACCAAACCCCCGTCTTCGCCTCCGGAAAGCTCGGAATCACAAATTGCGACAGCAGGAAATCCAGCGTCCGCCCCTCCATCCCCACGCCTGAAATCTCCACCCGTTCCACGTCCACTCGTGCCCGCCCGTTCATTGATTGAATCCGCACGCGAACGCGCAATGGCCTTTGCCCTTCCAGCAGCTTTCGCACAACCCATCCAGGCTGCGGGCCCACCTGCGGCAGATGCAGAAAATCGATCATGGCGAATGCCTCCGCATGTCCCGCAGTGATCGTCAACTTCGGATCATGCACGGCGCCGGGAGCAATCACCTCCGCCTGGACGCGCGCGTAAGCGGTCAACTCCGAAGCACTCAAAGTGACCCGACTCCCAGGCGCAGCGCCATCCTGCTCAATCAATGCGAACTTCGCCAGCGCGGAATCCACCGCGGTCGCCGCGCCCCATGCCGACGCCGTACAAATCAGGAAAACAAGGGAATACGTGCGGGCAGCCATTCTCGCAGGCCTTTCCATTTACGCGCCAAAAGCTCCGCCAGATTCAGCAAAATCGCCAAAGCCAGCAAACCCGGCCACAACCGCAGAGTCGCGAGATTCGCCCGGCCACCCGAATCGAAGACCTGCCCGGGCTCCGGGTTATACCGGCCGCCCGTACTTGCGGAAAGCTGCCGCAACAACCCATCATTGACACCGAAATCATTCAGCTCCGCTTCATTGCGATAGAAACCAATCTCTGGAAACGCGCGCGATTCTTCCAGCGGCCGCACACGAAACAACCCCTCGGCCGAACCAATCTTCACCCGCGCCCGGTATTCATTCTTCGCCAAACGCGTCACCTGCGCGGCCTTGCGGAACTGTCCCGGACCCAGCGCGAAAATGTCCGGTGCTTTGTCCGGCTCCGCCACGTGCGCAGCCAAACGATAGTTCACCACCAGTTCCTCCGTCGCCGGATCGTACTCGGCCACAGCCTCGCTCGGTGGAGCATGCGGCAGCAGATCGCGAATCACGTTGGTCCAGAAGCGGTCGAAATCTTTCCACGTCAGCCATGAATTCGCCCACCGGTTCTTCGCATCCGACGTGAACACAGCCGAACGGCCCAACCCATATTGCCATCGCACCAGCAATGGATCTTTTTCCATCTTCAGAATTTCATCGGCATCAGGACGCGCTTCAAACCGCACATATCCATCGAGCGCGGGTGCCGTGGCCATGTCCACTCCATCCAGCAGATCAGACTTCGAAACCACTTCCGGCTTCAGCGCCTTCTCGACGGCAGTTGTCCCGGTGTGCTCCCGCACGTCCTTCAGAAGAATCTGTTCCAGCCCCGCCGGCTCAATCAGAAAGTAACTCTTGCCTTTCGAATTGGAAGCGATCTTTTCGAGATACGCCCGATTCACATCCTGGCCCAGCCCAACCGTTGAAATGGTGACATGATCCGCCGAAGCATCGCGCGCCAGAGTTAAACTATCGCCCTCTTCCGAAATCCCATCGGTCAGCAAAACGATGTGCTTGTAGACCGCATTCACGGGCTTGATCTTATTGAAAGCCTCGGCCAGCGCGGGTGCGATCTGCGTACCACCATCGGGAGTAATCCCGCTGATCAGCCGCTTGATCTGTGAGCGATCTTCCGCCTTCCGCAGCGGGACAGCCCATTGAAACGAGTTATCAAAGATCAAAACCGCGACCCAATCTTCCGGCTTCAGATTTTCCACCACGCCGATGGAAGCAAGCCGCGCCAGATCCATCTTCTTGCCTTCCATGGAGGAAGATTTATCGATAATCAAAATCACGCACGTGCCCTGCGGCGATTGCGGCGGCGCCAGCTTAGCCGGCAAAGCCCTTGCCAGCGGTGTTTCCGGAGCGCCCTTCGGGTCCACATAAACGTTCCTCTCACCGGCGATCCACAGCAATCCCCCGCCCTGCTGTTCAAACGTTTCAAGACGCGTCTGTTCCATGTTCCAGTTGTTGTAAATGATCAACTGGTAAGCGTTCAGATCGGCGGGCAAAACCTGAGCACCGTGCGCCACGTCGAACTGGTTCGCGCCTAGAATCTGGATGAGGTGCGCGTCCGCGGCCGCCGGATCATCGGACATCACCAAAGCGCGAGGACGCCGTACGGTCAAGGCATACTCGAAGGGCGCACCCACAGCCCCGTTGGCCTTAATCTGGCCGGACAATTCCACCGCGCCCGTTGTGTTCAATTGAGCGCGCAATGTAACGTGGTTCTCACCTGTCTGCAACGTGAGCGCTTGTGATCCGAGCTTGCGGCCCTCCGCTTCGAATTCGACTGCGGCGCTGGTGGATTCCGGAGAAGTGACCGTCAGATTTACCGGAAAGCGCTCCCCGCTGAACACCTCTTCCGGCGCCGAAACGGATTCCACGCGCAGCGCTGGACGCGTTCGGCCGGCGACTGGAAATGTATCGATGGCGATGCCCAGTTGCTGTGCCTGCCAGGCCGCGCGGGTCACACTTCCCAGGTTTTCATTGCCGTCCGTAATCAGGGCGACGCGACGTACTGTATTCGCCGGCAAAGCGGCAATTGCATCGCGAATCGCAGCTTCCAGGTTCGTTGCGCGGCCTTGGTCGCCGGTGGAAAATTCAAGCTTGCCCGTGCGGGCTTCGTCTGGTTTCAGGCTTCGCGTGCTCCGCGCGAAAGGGACCAGGGTAACAAGGTTCGACCCGCGCGCTCGTTCAATGGCCCCAGCGGTTTTGGAAGCACTGGCCAGGTCATCGGGAGTCAAGCTGAGTGAGGTATCAGCCAGCACGGCCACGGCTACTTTCGGATCCGAATAGGTAAACACAGGCTGAGACAAAGCTCCAATGACCGCCGCGATCCCGACCGCCTTCAACAACAGCAGAATGCGTCGCGGCGCGCCCTGCCATTCCAAAACGATCCAGATCGCGGGAATCAGCAGCAGGAGCAGCATCGCCGGATGCACGAACGTCATGAAACCCTCCGCAGTTGCACAGGCGCAGGCACGGCGGTCAGGCGGGCACGCCGCAGGCGCGCATAGAGAATCCACTCGGCGATCAGGCAGGCAGCGCCCAAAACAGCCAGCCACGGCCAAACTTCACGCGGCGGGCTGGTGACGTTCGCGCCACGCGGCAGACCGCGTACCACGCCAGCTGGTGGCTCCCAACGCGCGTCCCACATCTCCGGAAGCGTCAGTGCGTAAAGCTGTTGACGTCCCGCGGTGACGACGCGCAGATTATCCCGACTCCCGCTAAACAGGTGCAGTGTATGATGATCCACGCTGAACGGCACGGCCGACCCATCCGCGCGTCTTACCTCCACCGTTCCCTCGTCGGGAAGCGCCACGGCAACCGAACCTGCCGCCTGCAAATTCACTCCGCCCTGCTGAAATGTTTCCGGATTCAGCCAGCGCAGAATATTAGCGAACACAAGGGGAACCGCAAGCTGATACCGGGTCGCGGCCGTTCCCGGGTCGAAACCGACTACCACCGTCTTGTGGACGCCCGGGCGCGCAACAATTACGGGTCCATCATCCACCGAGGCCAAAGTAGTATCTTCGGGGCTTGTAACGAGAATCGACGTGGCGCCCAGTTTCATATCCCGCGATTGCAGACCCGCCACGCGAATCCCTTTCGGGTCTCCTACGGTCTTCATGACGCGGACTGGCGAAAGGTCCGCAGGCGGGTCAATCCAAATGGTGTCGGTATCATGGCGGTCTGTTCGGTACTGCTCGGGCGAGCGGAACTGGGCTTCCACCAGCGCGTTGGCTGCCAGCAGAGGGCGCACCACGTCGGGACGCGCCGTATAAACCGTCACTTTCAAGTGAGGCAAAGCAGGAATCAGAATCTCGGCGCGGTCATCATCCGGGAACCCATCATCCGGTGAGATTCGCATCTCCAGCAAACCGGCCTGGGTGGCATGCAGGGTGAACGCCGCTTCCTGCTCCGCACCCGGCGCCAGAGTCATAAACCGAGCACCCACCGGCGCGTGATCGAACCCCACATTCAAATTGACCGCATGGGAATGCAGCCCATAATTTCGACTGGTGATCGACACGTCCCATGCCCCGGCTTCCGTGGCCGAGCGCGCAACGCTGGCACGTCGCAGCCCCACGTCTTCGATCTGATCCGGAACACTGATGAACCGCAGACCCTTCCCATCCACCACGCCCTCATCCTGGGCGCTGAGAACGCGGCCGCTGCCGACGTAAGCCACTTCGCCGGACGCATGCTGCATCGCTTGCGCTCGCCTTGCAAACTGAATCGCGGCGTTCAGATTCAGGGCGGTTGCGCCTGGTTCGGAAGCGGCTATGGCCATGCGCACGCGGCTATGATCGCTTTCAAAGGCCGTCGCCGGCGTGGCAAGAGCATCTGCGCGCACCAGCATCACGCGATCCGCCGAAGGAACCGCCGACAGCCATTGCAACGCCCGCTTCCGAGCCGTGTCGATCAACGGAGGGCCTTCCGCCCGCGCCGACATCCAGGCCGATGTATCCAGAATCAGCACGTCGTATCCGGGCCTCGAGAACGGGTTGCCAATTCTGGGTTGCGCGATGGCAAGTAGCAGCAGCAGAATCCCGACTAGTTGCAGCAACAATGACAAGGGCTGTCGAATCATACGCCGTCGCGAAGTCTGAACCGGCTGATTCGCCTGCGTCCAAAACCGCAACGTCGACACCACTTGCCGGCGGCGCGACCGATCCAGCAGATAGAGCGCCACCGTGAATGCGGAAATAGCTGCTGCAGAGACCAGCAATTGCCCCAGCGCCAGGTTCAAGAAGAACATCAGGCCACGCCCCGCGCGCGAATCATATCGTCGAATAACACGTCTTCCAAGGCTCTGGATGTTGGGACGCTCACGTAGCGCCCTGCGTTGCGTAAAGCAAGCTGCTTTAGCGAGGCGGAATATTCATCGAACTGTCGCGTGTATTCCGCGCGGGCGACATCATCGAACTCAACGCGCATTTCTTCGTTCGATTCCGCATCCACTAACTCTAGTTCGCCCGACCATGGGGGAACACGGTCTTCTTCGTTCCAAATCTGAATCAAAGAGAGCTCGTGTCCGAAATCGGCCAGATACTGCAGCGCGCGTTCGCAGCCGCGGTCATCCAGAAAATCTGAAATCACAATTAGCAATCCTCGTTGCGGGCGAGAGCTCATGTATTCCTTGGCAATCTCGTAAAAGTCGGTCTTACCGCCCGATTGCAAACCGGTCAGATACGCGGCCACCGGGCTAAAACGATGTCGTCCGCCCCCGCACCGCTTGGCTTCTCCTAAGCGCGATGAGAAGGGCACAATCGCGAGCGTATCCAGGCGCACCAGCCCAACGTAAGCCAGCGAGCCGGCTAACTTGCGCCCATAGTCAAACTTCGCGCCCTGCATCGACGCACTGGAATCCAGCAGAATCTGCACCGGCACGCGCGGCTCAATCTGGAACATCTTCAGGAAAAGCTTCTCCAGCCTTAAATAAGCGCGCCAGTTGACGGCGCGCAGGTCGTCCCCTTGATGGAAATTGCGATGATCCAGAAACTCCTGGCCGCCGCCCGCAAAGCGCGAGGGGTTATGACCACCGACCAATCCAGCGAAGGACTTCTGCCAGTAAATCGTGAGCCGCTCCAGCTTTTCGAGGAACTGGCGGTCGAGGAGCGGTTCGGCCATAACTACGCCGCGGAGGCCCGCTTGGTAACGCCTTTAATAATGGTCGCCAGCAGCGTCTCCGGGGTCTGCCCATCCGCGTGAGCGTCAAAATTCAAAATAATCCGGTGACGAAGAACCGCTGGGGCAACCGCTTCAATATCTTCCGTGCTCAAGTGAAAACGCCCGCGCATCAACGCCAGAACGCGCCCACACTCGACTAACGCCTGGGCCCCTCGGGGCGAACTCCCGTATCTTATATACTTGCGGGCGACGTCTGCCGATTCCGGCTGCTCCGGTTGCGTCGCCATCACCAATTGAATTCCGTACTCGCGTACGTGCGGGGCCACCAGCACCTGCCGCGCCACATTGCGGACGCTGAGAATTGAATCGCGATCCAGCACCGCTTCCACCTGTGCTTCTTCCCGCTGAATCGTCCGTTCCACAATCCTGGTCAGGTCTTCTCGCGAGGGATAAGTCACCAAAATCTTCATCAGGAAGCGGTCGAGCTGCGCCTCCGGCAACGGATAGGTGCCTTCCATCTCGATCGGGTTTTGCGTAGCCATCACCAAGAACGGCAATTCCAGTTCATGCGTGGTGTTGCCGCTGGTGACGGTGTGCTCCTGCATCGCTTCCAGAAGTGCGGATTGCGTCTTCGGCGTGGCGCGGTTGATCTCATCCGCCAGAACGAGATTTGCGAAAATTGGCCCGGGTTGGAATCGCAGAAACTTGTGGCCGCGATCATCCGATTCCGCTACCATGCTGCCTACGATGTCGCCCGGCATGAGGTCTGGCGTGAATTGAATGCGCGAATACTTCAAGTGGAGCGCGCGAGAAAGGGTCCGCAACAGCGTGGTCTTCCCCAGCCCCGGCACGCCCTCCAGCAGCACGTGACCGCCCGCGATCAGGCAGATGAGAACGCCCTCCACAACGCTATCCTGCCCCACGATCACTTTGGCGATTTCCGCGCGTACCTCGCGCAACTGTGAAACCGCCTTCTCCAGCGCCACTTCGGAACCCGAACCCATATGTACAAGTTACCGCGAAGCGCCGCGCGGGGTTTCAAGGCGCCTGGAACTCCATGGCTACTGAAACGAGTTGCGCCGGTTGTGACGCGCGTTCCTGAACCTTCACCTTCCAGTTGCGGATCGCTGGATCTTTCTTCAGTTCGCTTAGGAACTGACTCGTGTACGTCAAATCCCAAACGTTTCCCGGAGGATTCCAGAGCGACCGGGCCTTGCTCTCGATGCCGGCAGTCAGCCCCTTAAACGCCACTTCTCCAAAGTGATAAACAGGCCCCGTGTGGAACGCGATGCGTAAGTTCAGGGTATGTGCGGTGTCATCCAGCCGGCGCTCGGGCTTGGCTAGCGCCTCGTAATAGCCTGCGCGCTTTAGTTCCTTCTCCATCTGATAGATACCATTCTGGATGGTCGTCCAGTTCGCGAGCTGCCCTAGCGGCAGCTTGGCGGACTTCAACATGGCGCCCTGTGGAAGGTTCTCTCCCACTAGTTCCACATCGCCCAAAGTATACTTGCCGCCTTCCTCGACGGTGACGCTCACAGCAATGGAAGTCGGGCTTTCTTGACGGCTGGTGACAGGTGCGAAGCGAACGCGGTACATCCCGTGATTCTCATAAGCCGGCCGAAGATTAATGTCGACATATCGGTTGAATGTCCGCTCCGTGTAACCTGTGTCCATCGCCCCTTTTAGCAGAGCCGTCAGTTCTCCGGGAGTGAACTCGTTCAGCCCTTTGAAACTAACCGAGGCCACCGTTGGCAGCGTCTCCGGTTGAAACGCCACCAGGTTCCTGCCGGTGCCGACATCTTGCTCCAAGCGGGCCACCAAGTGCTGCCCATTCAAGGCGGCGCCCGCATGTTGCTCAATCTGCTTGGCCAGAAAGTCTTGAGCCGGTCCAGGGACCTTATGATCGAATGCAGGCGAAATCGTTTTCATCCATGCCCAATACCCCGCATCATCGATCCCAGGTAAGTCGATTGCGGCATCCGTCAGGAGGCCCAAGTCACTCACTGTCAGCGTTACGGCATAACCGTGATTCGCGCTGGGCCTGTATTTGTATGAGATTTGTTCGAACAGTTGCGTATCTTGCAGCTTCCCGCAAGCGGCTTCAATTAGCTCTTTGTCAATGGGCTCGCCGAT
>Ga0326728_10023805_pt1 | contig 11168 bp, 7 predicted proteins | sample MB3enrmetagenome_FD_207602 | JGI IMG/M metagenome (GOLD analysis project Ga0326728, IMG submission 207602) | Lab enriched peat soil microbial communities from McLean, Ithaca, NY, United States - MB31MN | ecosystem: Environmental > Terrestrial > Soil > Wetlands > Peat | place: USA: New York... | reverse complement strand
CTGGATGCCCGGTCCGTGGCGGAGTACAAAGGAGAGAAAGTTCAGGGCCCGCGTGGTGGGCACATTCCAGGCGCCATCAACCTCGAATGGACACGGGTTCTTGTTTCCGGCCCGATCAAAACCTTTCTGGATGCTCCGTCGCTTGAAAAGCTCTTCTCCGGCGCCCAAGTATCGCCCAGCCAGGAGGTAGTTACTTACTGCCAAATGGGGATGCGCGCGGCCGACCTCTATTTTGCCCTGCGCCTGCTCGGATACGAGCGGGTCCGTCTGTACGACGGCTCCTGGGAGGAGTGGAGTGCGCTCGCTGATTTGCCCGTGGAAAAATGAGAGCTGTTCAAATGCGGTATGTGGTAGGTGGTAGGTTGGGAAGTACACACCCGATCCATCCCCCCCGCCGCGTACCTTTCACAGCCGCACCTCGCCGGCTACCACTCACCACCTGCCGCCTAAGACCGTCGGCAGTGGCGTCATTTGCAGTTAGCGCCCCTTGGCATACGCAGTCATTCCCGCGAAAGCGGGAATCCAATCCCTAGACAACGCATTCCCGGAGGTTTGCGGGGTGGATTCCCGCTTTCGCGGGAATGACGGTGTTGTGAGCACCCTTTCGATGCAAATGACGCCACTACCAGACCGTCCGGTTCGTTGACTAGAATGGGGGCGTGTGTTACGGTAGCCGATGGTCCGTTATTGGTGCAGGGACGCGGAGCGTGCGAATGGCTTTTAACAAAGCCAGAGCGCTGGAAGAGGCGGAGAGCCTCGCCATCCAGGGCAAGATCAGTCAGGCAATCACACGATACTTCAACATCTTTGAGAAAGACCCCTCCGAGCTAATCCTTCTGAACACGATTGGCGACCTCTATATCCGCGACCGGAACATTTCAGAGGGTCTAAAGCAGTTTTATAGGCTTGCCGAGGCCTACGTGCAAGGCGGATACACCCTCAAAGCCATCGCCATCTACAAGAAGATCGTCAAGTTGGAACCCGACTCGGTCGGTCCTTTACTGAAACTCGTCGACCTTTACCAGTCGCAGAGGCTGGTGCGTGAGGCCCGCGAACTCTATTACCAAGTCGCCGAATGCTACAAGAAGAAAAAACAGAACGACCAGGCGCTGGAGACCCTGCGCAAAGCCGTCCAGCTCGATTTCGAGAACCCGGCGGCGAGGACGCGCCTGGTGGCCTTTTGCGAGGAGATAGGCCGGAAGGGCGAAGCCGCGCAGGTCTACATCGAGGTCGCCCAGCTCGCGCTTCGCCGGGGAAACACAGGGGCTGCCCAGATTGCTTTGAAGATGGCTCAGGATTTTGCTCCGGACGACCCACAAGTACGCTTGCTCTTGGCGCGTGAAGCATTGGCGCTCAAGCGCCCGGAGGATGTTGCGGCGATCCTGAGCGGCACTCCCGGACTGATGAAAGACCCAGCCGGGCGGTCGCTTCTGATCGAATCTTATTTCGCGATGCAGCAGCCGGAGAAGGCGGAAACGCTGGTGCTCGAGGCTTTTCGTGCCACCCCGGCGGACTTCTCTCCGCTTGCTTCCTTTGTGTCCGCATGCGTGCAGTTGGAGCGATTCGACGCGGCCTCAAAGGCTTTATCCACGGTGGCAGAGGAGCTTATTGCGCAAGGAAACACGAGCTCTTTGATGGAGTCGCTGCGCCTGATCCGGAGCAAATCTCCCCGGCACCTTCCCACCCTCGAGCTGATTCTCCGGATTTGGGAGGCGGGCGGGGACGAGGACATACCTCTGGAAATTCTGGAGGCGCTGGGCCAAGGCTACCTGCAATGCGGGCAATTCAAGAAGGCCGAGCAGCTGTTCCAAAGACTCGTCGATCGCGAACCTCTGAATGAGCATTACAAGGACCTATTGGGGCAGGTTCTTCAGGAGCAGGGCGAGGAATTCGGCAACGAACACGTTGCCGAGCTGCCCTCCTCCGGCATCGAGCTTCCTGAAGAAGAAGCTGCCGTCCCACCAGTTTCACCTCTCCACGCTGGCGACCGCGCAGCGCTGGTGAGGGAGGCGCTTGAGAATAGCGAGCTCTATGCACGTTACCATTTAGTGCGCAAGGCGGTGGCGGAACTCGATAGGGTTCTGGAGATTTATCCTGACGAGACCGAGATTCACAAACGCTTGGTCGGCATGTGCTGGAAGGACTTGCCTGAACGAGCTGAACAAGCAGCCCAAGCACTGGCAAAGATTTACGCGCAGCAAGGTGATGCAGAGGGGGCCAAGCGATTTGTACGAATTGCTGGCGGGGGAGAGGCTGCCGCCACGATGGGGGTTCCCCTCCAATCGGTCCCCGCTCAGCCCAGGAGACCGGAACCCTCACCGGCCCTTCCGGCACAACCAGCAGGCATCTCAGCCGGCGGGATCGATCTCGCTTCCGAATCCTCGCTCACAGCGGTCCAAGAAGTTCAAGGGATGTCCCCAAATCTCTCAAATCCGCCCGCCCCCCAGGCGCTGTCGCCTGCTGGATTTGAATCCCCGTCTGATTTTGGCTTGCTCACCCCATCTACAATTTCGACGGGAGTCTCCTCTGAAATCCAAGAGATCGACCTTTCGAAAGATTGGGAATCCTTTTTGGCTCAGAGGGCCACATCTTCTCTAGGTCCGCAAGCTCCGCCAAAGGGCCTGTCATTGAACTATGATGAGAGCCGCATCGAGATCAATTTCTACCTCGAGCATGGCTTCTTCGAGGAAGCGAATGGGGCCGTGAAGGAATTGGAGAGAATGCTGCCAGGCGATCCCCGAATCGCCGAACTGCGGGCTCTCGTAAACGCACATGTGGGCGCGCCGGCAGAAGAAGCCCCTGAAAAGGAGTCGCCGAAAGCTCTGGAAGCTACGCTCGAGCAGGTGGTTGCTCTGCCTGGCGAGGAAACTCTTGTGGGCGGGGCGTTTTCCAGCGGTAAGGCGACGCCGGAGTTGGAAGCGAAACCCGCTGCCGGGCTCCCCTTTCCTCTGCGCGAGGAAAAGGCTCCCACGGATGCGACCGCCGGCTGGGCTGTCGAGACATCAACAGACCTGTTCGGCGATTTCGCGGAGGGGCTTGAGTCTGGGATGGGAAAGTTGGCAGCGCCGGCTCCTCTGCCTGCCTCGCCTTCCGCATCCCAGGCAGGGCTCGCTCGTGCACTCGAGGCAGGAATTCGGACGGAGGCAGCCCCCGCCGCGAGTGTCGAGGCATCGGCCAACTTGCTCGGCGATTTCTCGGAGGCGTTCGAGTCCGCGATGGGAAGGTTGGAAGGGTCCCCTTTTCCGCCGTCGCGTACTTCTGCACCCACGGCACCTGTCATTCCGCGCGCGCACTCGGAGGAGAGGGATGAAGCCGTCCAGGAACCAAGCCCGGAGGACGATGCGGAAGCCCATTACAACTTGGGAGTGGCCTATTGGGAGATGAACCTCCCGGACGAGGCAATTCGAGAGCTGCAACAGGTGGTAAAGGGCGCGGGGACGGGACCTCACCCGCCAAACTACTTGCAGGCCTGTACCTTGCTTGCCACTTGCTTCATGGAAAAGGGGATGGCTTCCGTCGCCGTCAAGTGGTATGGTCGAGCGCTGGAGACTCCCCATCTTGACGAAGAGGCTTGGCTGGCTCTCCATTACGACCTTGGTGTCGCTTATGAGCGGGCAGGTGATCTGCCCCGCGCGTTGGAGGAGTTCTCCGAGGTTTACGGCCGCGACATCGCTTATCGCGATGTCGCCGAGAAGGTCCGCACCTTTCGGCAGAAAGCCTCATCTGGCTGAAATTCAAATGGCAAATCGTCAATGGCAAATTCAAGACCATTTGAATTCTGTCCTTTGCCATTGGCCGTTTGAATTGCCGAAGCTCCAAAGAAATGCGCAAATTGCTGACCATCATATACATCGTATTCTGCTTGGAACTGGGGATCTTCCTTTTCATCCTCCCCTGGGCGTGGTTTTGGAGTAGGAACTATTTCATCGACCAGTACCCACTGGTTTCAGGCATCTCGCGCAACTATTTTCTCCGCGGAGCGGTTTCGGGCCTCGGACTGGCTGATATCTGGATGGCCGTTTATGAGATCTGGCGGCTTCTCCACCCTTCTCCAATTTCTGATTCACGCACAACCAAATGAGGAGTTTTCTTCTCTGCTACATCACCGACCGGCGCCAGTTGAGGTCGGCTTCTCTCCCGGCTGTGATTCGCGATACGCTGCGCGCAGGTGTGGACATGGTGCAGATTCGAGAGAAAGATCTCACCAGCCGGGAGTTGATTGCCCTTGTGGAAGAAGCTCTGAACGCCGCCAACGAGTTGGGGAGGGAATTGGGGGCACGGGCTTCCGCCCTCCCACCCTTTGGGGAAGAACTTCCCATCGCGCCCCTTCAAAAAAGCCGCGAAACCCAAGACCGCCCGGCGACCCAAAACCTCGTGGGGGCGGGCCAGAGGTCCGCGCTGCCCACACGCCCCCGCGTATTGGTGAACGACCGTTTGGATGTGGCCTTGGCGGCAGGAGCGGAGGGAGTGCATCTGGGGTCTCACTCGATGCCCGTCCCAGTCGTGCGCCGAGTAGCGCCCCGCCCTTTTGTTCTCGGGGTGTCCTGCCATTCGCTGGTTGAGGCCCAGGCCGCCGAATCAGGCGGAGCGGATTACCTTGTGCTAGGACCTGTCTTCGAAACACCTTCCAAGCTTGGGTATGGGCCGCCGCTGGGTTTGGAGAAGCTGCGGATCGTAACCTCGCGAATACGAATACCGGTCCTGGCGCTGGGTGGAATCACCGTGGAGCGCGTCCGGCCTTGCCTGGAGGCGGGAGCCTACGGTATTGCCGGAATCCGCATCTTCCAGGATTGCGAGTCGATCCAAGAGCGAGTGCACGAACTACGCGCGCAATTTGAGTAGTCGAGGAGTCGAGGAATCTAGGAGTCGAGAAGTCGAGGGATCGAACAGTCGAGAGTCCGTTAGCAGGGAATCTCAAATTGCAGATTTGAAACCGTTTGAACTTTGCCTTTTGCCGTTTGAAATCGCCTTTAGTCCTCACCCCTCCCCCATCCACGCCCCAAAAGGCTTCAATCTCTCCACGTTGTCGCACACGGCCTTGATGGCCGCGGTGATGGGCACGGCCAGGACCAGCCCAAACCCACCCCACAACCACGCCCAGAACATCATGGCAATGGTGACCGCCAGCGCATTCAGGTTCAGGCGGTGCCCCACAAGTTTCGGAGTCAGGAAATTGACCGCAATGAAATGGGCGCCGGCGACCGTGGCCGCCACAATGAGAAAGGGATTGATCGAGTCATATTGCAGGAGAGCAACCATCAAAGGAGGGACCAACGCCAGCGCCACTCCGATGTAAGGAATAAGGCTCACGCATGCCGCCAGAAGCCCCAACACCAAGGCGTATTGAAGGTGCAGGTAGGCAAAGACCAGGCAGATCGGAGCCGCCGTGATCAGAGCCACCAGCAGATTCCCCAAGGCAAATTGGCGAAGCATAAGACCGATGTAATGGATAACATCCTCTGCCTGCTGCCGCTTCTCGCGGGGAAAGAGGTTTAAGGTAGCCGCCCACAAATGGTCCTTGGAGTTCAGCATGAAGAAAACCAGGAAGGGGACGAACATGACTGTGACCGTAAAGGCGTAAACCGACCCCATGCCGCGCAGCAGAAACTGCACCCAGGGGGATTCCTGCTGGAGGCGCACCGTGGGCAGGCTACTGTCAGTGCCGGAGGGGATAATGGTGCGCGTGCTCTGTTGGAAGTTCTGGGCGGCCACATCCAGATGTGAGGTGAGTTGACGGAGCTTCAGCGCCAGCTTGGGCGCGTTATCCACGAACTCCAGCGCCCGGCCATATATCCCATACACCGCCAGATAGCTGACCGTGAGCATAAGCAGCACCATGATCAGCGAGCTCAACCAGCGCGGGAGGCGCAGCCGTTCCAATAACCCCGCGCCCGGCTCGAGCACCGCAGCGATGAGAATGGAGAAGATCAAAGTGATCACAACCGAACTGGCGTAGTAGATGCACACGCCAAGCACCGCCACGGCGATAATCTTAGCGCTGATGGCGGCCCCGGAACTCTGGGGCGTAACCTCGGATTTCGTCTCCGGCATAAATGCAGCCTCAGCGCTGATTCTAGCCTGTCAGGCGGTGAATAGCCAGCGAGTCCCACCTCGGTTTATGTATCAATTTGCCTGCCGGATCGACCCCGGCGGCCACCCAGGTTATGGATCGCGCGCGCCGACCCGACCGGCGAGGGGACGGCAAGCCGTCCCCCTACAAGATCCCGGCCCTCTCCCCCTGGGGGGAGAGGGGGTCGCCGGCCGGCTCCAGCCTCACAAGTCACACCCTATCGAACGTTTTTTCTTGACAACCGGGAACCCCTGCGGTATAAAAAGTATATTTATGCATTGAATGCATAAATATTCCTTCGTGCGACTGTGGGGTTTGGAAGACATTGGAGGGAACGACAAAACCTGAAATTACCCAGCGGGCCGCCGCCGCGGCGACGCGAGAGGCCGCAGACCCAAGGAGCGGACCTCCGCCAATTGTGCGCGCCACCGTGCTGGGCGCCAGCGGATACGTAGGGCGTGAGCTCTTGACCCTCCTCGCGCGGCATCCGCAAGCCCGCGTGGTAAGCCTCATCTCATCCTCGCTGGACGCGAAAAGGCCCTTCCCCATTGAGCAGGTCCACCCCGCGTTGCGCGGCCGCTTCTCGATTCCCTGCCTGCCCCTTGACCTGGAGGGCTTGGTCGGCTCCGAGTTGCTGGCGGCTGTGGCCGCCTCGGAAGTGGACGTGGTGTTTCTCGCCACCCCGCACGAGACATCCCGCGACGTCGTACCCATACTGCTGGACTCCGGTTTGCGTGTCATCGACTTGAGCGGGGCTTTCCGGCTCAAGGATGCGGCCGCCTACCCTCGCTGGTACGGTTTCGAGCACGGCGCTTCGCAGGCCCTCGCCCAGGCCGTCTATGGCCTGCCGGAGCTTGAATCCGCGGCCATCCCCCAGGCCCAGTTGCTCTCCAACCCAGGTTGTTACGCAACCTCCGTGATTCTGGCTCTCGCTCCCCTCCTCCGCTCCGGGTGGGTGGATGTGTCTGCCGGTATCATATCGGATTCCAAATCCGGCGCCAGCGGCGCCGGCCGGACCCCCAGCGGGAAACTTCACTTCCCGGAAGTCAACGAGAATTGCCGCGCTTACAGCGTTTTCGCTCATCGGCACGTCCCGGAGATGCTCCAGGTGCTCGAAATTGGAGAGAAGGATTTCATTTTCACTCCTCACTTGCTGCCGATCACGCGCGGCATTCTTAGCACGGTTTATGTCCGCCTCAACGGCCATCGGACCCGCGACGAGGTGATCTCCCTTTTCAGGCGCTTTTATGGGCCTTCCCCACTGGTCAGGGTTTATGAAGGAGGATCGCTGCCTGAAATTCAGGCGGTGGCCAATACGCAGTATGCAGACCTCGGCTTCGCGCTCGACGAGGAGACACGGCGCCTCATTGTGGTCTCGGCCCTGGACAATCTCGGCAAAGGCGCGGCGGGCCAAGCCGTTCAGAATATGAACCTTATGTTCGGATTTCGGCAGGAATTGGGGCTGGTATGAAGCTCGTGATTAAAATCGGCGGACAGGCGGCGGAGGACCCCAAGGGGCGGAAGAGTCTGGCCCGGCAGATCGTGCAACTGCGGCGCGCCGGCCACGCCGTGGTGGTGGTCCACGGCGGCGGTCGAGCGCTTACTCGGACCCTCGAACGTTTGGGCATCCCCACAGAATTCTACCAGGGTCTGCGCGTGACCGACGCTGCCACACGCGACGTTGCCCTGATGGTTCTGGCGGGCATCGTGAACAAGCAGTGGGTGGCGGAGTTTGCCGCGCTCGGCCAGCCGGCTCTCGGCATCTCAGGCGGCGACGCGGGCCTGGTCCACGCCAAGAGGCTTTCTTTGGGGTCGAACGGCCACAAAAAAGATCTGGGCTACGTCGGGCGCCCCGACAAGATCCAGACCAGCGTCCTCGAGATGGCCTTGCGGGAGGGCCTTGTGCCCGTGGTCGCCAGCTTGGGGCTGGGGGCGCGGGGAGAATTCCTAAACATCAATGCCGATGACCTGGCAGCGGCCCTTGCCGTGGCTCTTCAGGCCGACCGGCTCTTCTACCTCACCGAATCCGGTGGGGTCTGGGACGCGGAGCGGCATTTGCTGCCGCTGGTGAAGCTGGGCGAGATTCCCAGCCTGATCAGGAAGGGCGTGGTGCGTGACGGGATGATCCCAAAACTCCTTTCGTGCTCACGCCTGCTGCGCAAGAAGGTTGGAGAAGTTGACATCCTCTCCGCAAACGGATCGAAAACCCTCCTCCGCGCCTTGGATAATGGGCGCCACAGCGGGACAAGGATTGTGAAAAACGCATGAACTTTGACGAGATCGTACAGCTCGAGAGACAGTTTCTCATCCCCACCTACGACCGTTTGCCGATCCTGGCGGTGCGCGGCGAGGGCTGCTATCTCTACGACGATCGAGGCAGGAAGTATCTCGATTTCCTGGGCGGGCTGGCCGTGAATTCCCTCGGCTACGCACACCCGGAAATCCTCGCGGTCCTTCGCGACGAAGCCGAGACGCTCTTGCACACTTCCAATCTGCTTTACCACCCCTACCAGGCGCCGCTTGCCAAGAAGCTGACCTCCTTGGCGGGAATGGATCGCGCCTTTTTCGCCAACTCTGGCACGGAGGCCATCGACGGGACGCTGAAGCTGGTGCGCGCCTACGCTCGCCGGCATCAGGATTCCTCCCTGCGCGACGAAGTCCTGGCGGTCGAGAACTCTTTCCACGGAAGAACCTTTGGGGCGCTCTCCGCGACCTGGCCTGAAAAGTATCGCAAGCCCTTCGAGCCTCTGGTTCCGGGCATCCACTTTGTCCGGCTGAATGACGCGAACCACTTGCGCGAAAGCTTCACACCGCGAGTGGGTGCGGTGCTGCTGGAAGTGGTCCAGGGTGAGGGCGGGGTGGTGAAGCTCAGCCAGGAATTCCTGCAGACCGCGGAACAGCTCTGCCGAGCCCACGGCGCCCTGTTGATTTGTGACGAAATCCAGTGCGGCCTGGGACGCACCGGGCGCTTCTTCGCGTTCACCAAGTTCGGACTTCGGCCCGACATTGTGGTGGTGGCCAAGCCCCTGGCGGCAGGTCTGCCCCTCGCGGCCATCCTGGCGCGCGACGAAGTGGCGCAGGCTTTCTCGCCCGGCATGCACGGCACCACCTTTGGCGGCGGCCCGCTCCAATGCCGCCTGGCTCTGAAAGTTCTCGAAATCCTCGAGCGTCCGGGATTTCTCGTTCGCGTGCGCGAAGTCGGCGCGTACTTTCGGGCGCAACTCGAGGAACTCCGCGATGAATTCGCGGTGATTGAGGAAGTCCGCGGTGATGGCTTGATGTTGGCCGCCCAACTGTCGCTTCCCGGCAAGAGTGTGGTCCGCCAGGCGCTCGAAGCGGGAGTTATTTTCAACTGCACCCAGGAGAAGGTGCTCCGTTTCCTTCCGCCGCTTATCATCGACCGCCACCATGTGGATGAACTTATTGGGGTCTTAAGGCCGATCCTCGCAGCCTGTAGCGCCGACCTTAAGGTCGGCAAGGCTGCTCGCGGCGCCGACCATTAGCCGAGTAAAGGGCGCCGTCGGGGGACGGCAAGCCGCCCCCGGCAGAATGGCTGAAGGGATAAAGGCATGGCATCGAGCCTGCGTATGGTTGAAAAACAAGAGAAGCTAAGCGTGAGCGATCTGCTGGCAGACACAGACCTTTCGCCGGGCGACCTGCGTCTGATTTTCGAGTTGGCGGAACGCGTCAAGGCTTCGCCTGGAGCCTATGCCCGGGCGCTTGCGGGCAAGCAACTGGGCCTCATCTTCGAAAAGCCCTCCCTGCGCACCCGGGTCACTTTTGAAGTGGGGATGACGAGCATGGGAGGTTTTGGTGTTTATCTGGATCACGCCAAGCCGCGGCTGGGTGAGCGGGAAGCGGTCAAGGACATAGGGCGCAACTTGGAGCGCTGGGTGGATGGGATTGCGGCCCGCACCTTCTCGCACGAGTCGGTAGTGGAACTGGCAGACAACGCCTCGATTCCGGTCGTGAACGCTCTCACTGACCTCTTTCATCCCTGCCAGGCGCTGGCCGATCTCTACACGCTGCGCGAGAAATTCGGGACGCTGGCAGGGTTGAAACTGGCCTTCCTGGGTGACGGGTACAATGTGTGCCATTCCCTGATGATTACCGGCGCGAAGCTAGGCGTCTCGGTGCGCGTGGCCACGCCTCCGGGCTATGAGCCTAAACCTGAAATCGTTGCCGAGGCAAAAGTATTGGCCGCGGCGAAGGGAGCGACGGTCGAGCTTTTCAATAACCCGCTTGAGGCCGTGGCGGGCGCTCAAGCGGTATACACCGATGTCTGGTCGAGCATGGGCCAGGAGCACACCGTGCATCTGCGCTCCCAGGTGTTTGCGCCGTATCGCGTCACGGAAGACTTGATGACGGCGGCTGACCGTTCGGCGGTTTTCATGCACTGCCTGCCGGCGCATCGCGGTCATGAGGTTACCAATGAGGTCATCGATTCTCCCCGGTCGGTGGTATTTGACCAAGCGGAAAACAGGCTGCACGTTCAAAAGGCCTTGTTGATTCTGCTTATGCAAGATACGCGGCCTTGAATCTTGAGGTTGCAATCTTGCATCTGGAATCCTGAACTTGGAATCTCGAGTCTGCGGCCTTGAATCTGTGATCTTGAATTTGGAATCCTGAGTCTGCAGTCTTGAATTTGGAATCTTGAATCTGCAGTCTTGAATCTGGAATCTTGAATTTGGAATCTCTGCTGAAGGGAAATGAAACCTTGAACATCCGAAAAGCCGACTTGCGGGACGTGCCAGCGATCTTCAAACTGATAAGCCGTTACGTGGCCGAACAGGTTCTGCTTCCGCGTCCCATTACGAATCTCTACGAAGACGTTTGGGAATTTACCGTCGCGGAAGAGGACGGAGAGCTTCTCGGGTGTGGCGCACTCAAGTTCTACAATCAGGAACTTGCTGAAATACGCTCCCTCTGTGTGGACGCCGCGCTCAAGGCCAAGGGCGTGGGCCGAATGCTCACCGAGGCACTGATGGATGAAGCCGCGCGCTGGGGGCTGAAAACAGTCTTTGCTCTCACGGTCGTCCCGGCCTTTTTTGAAAAGCTGGGATTCAAAAAGGAGGCTCGCGAGAGCTTTCCCGTAAAG
>Ga0326728_10023804_pt1 | contig 11168 bp, 9 predicted proteins | sample MB3enrmetagenome_FD_207602 | JGI IMG/M metagenome (GOLD analysis project Ga0326728, IMG submission 207602) | Lab enriched peat soil microbial communities from McLean, Ithaca, NY, United States - MB31MN | ecosystem: Environmental > Terrestrial > Soil > Wetlands > Peat | place: USA: New York... | reverse complement strand
AGCAGATTGGTCACGTGATGCGCGCAGGCTTCGGCGGCCGCGGTCGCATCGGGGAGAGCATGCCAGCGGACACTCATTAGTCCGTAGCATACGCGAGACGGGCCGCGGATGCCAGCGTCCGCTCGAAAACCGCGTCCCGCCGCACAATTCCGAGTTCCTCGCGCATCATTAGATAATCGCTCGGCTGCGGCAGGTTGGTGCAATTCTCCGTGTCGTCAACCGCAATTACGAGCCTGTCTTCCCGCCGCGCCAACGCTACGCGAAACCCCTCGCCCGCCAGTTCCACGCTGAGTGGAGTAGGTCCCGAACCTGCCCCCACCACGACCTTCGCGCTTGCCCCGGCATCTTCGAGTGCATCCACAATCCAGGCGCCCATATACCACGCCGACGTCGCAAACTCCCCGTCATAAGCGACTCGCACGCTCGAGATCCGCGCCAGCTTCGCCAGGTAGTCGCGATTCTCGAACAGCCGCGCCAGCGTCTCCCGCCACCGCGTCAGCCGGGTCCACGCCAGGTCGCCCAGCGGAACTCCGCTCCGCGCTGTCTCCGCGAGCAACCTCAGCGCCCGCTTCGGATCCGCAAACCCCGCGCTATCCACCACCACTTTGGCGGCCATCCCCGCGATGGCGCCAAACGGCGGCATCTCAAACAGGCGCGCGCTTCTGGACCACACAATCACCGGGAGGTCCGGCGCCGCCAGCGGCAGCACCACCGATGGCAAATCGGCCAGCGCCGCGTCCGAAGCCGTGATCTCGATTTGTTCGCAGCAGATCTGCCGCCGCTCGCCGAACGGCATCCAGCATTGGGCGTACACGCGTTCGGCCAGCGCGCGCTCGCCCGCGCCGCTCAATCGGACCACAATCGTGCGGGCCGGATGCTCCGGCATGAGGGCCGCAATCGTCTCCCCCAACTCCGCGGCGTCGCCGCTCGCCTCCTCCAGCACCACCAGGGTCAAGGTGCAGGCGCGCAGCACGCTGCCCAGCGAAACCCACAAATCCGCCAGCTCGCGCAGAATCTGTTCGGCCGCCACCGTCACGGCTTCCTCCACGCGTGCCCGCGCCGCGCCAGCATCTCGTCGGCGGCTGCCGGTCCCCACGTTCCCGCCGCGTAGTTCGGGAAGTCGAATTTGGTTTCGCGCCACACGTTCTGAATCGGCTCGACCACGCTCCAGCTCGCCTCCACCATGTCCTGCCGCGTGTACAGCGTGGCATCGCCGACGATGGCGTCCAGCAGCAGCGTCTCGTACGCCGAGGGCGAGCGCTCTCCGAAACTCGACCCGTAATTGAAATCCATCGACACCGGTCGCAGCGTCATTCCCGCCCCCGGCCGCTTCGACAGAAACTTCAGCGAAATGCCCTCCTCCGGCTGAATGCGCACAATCAGCAGGTTCGGCCCGCTCTCCCCGCCGTCTTCATCGAAGATGTGGAGCGGCGCCGGGTTGAATTGGATGGCGATTTCGGTGACGCGCTTGGGCAGCCGTTTGCCGGTCCGCACGTAGAACGGCACGCCCGCCCATCGCCAGTTCTCCACGAAAAGCGTGACCGCCGCATACGTGTCCGTCGGCGATTGCGGGTCCACCCCCGGTTCCTGCCGGAACCCCGCCACGTCCTGCCCGCCGACGCGCGCCGGCCCGTACTGCCCCGCCACGGAATTCCGGCGGATCTCGTCCGGCGTCATGGTGCGCATTGACCGCAGCAACTTCGACTTCTCATCCCGCACAGACATCGCTCTGAAACTGGCCACCGGCTCCATCGCAATCGTGGCCATCAATTGCAACATGTGGTTCTGGATCATGTCCGCCAGCGCGCCGGCTTCCTGGTAATACGCGCCACGCCCTTCCACCCCGATGGATTCCGCCCCCGTGATCTGCACGTGGTTCACGTACCGCCGGTTCCACAGCGGTTCGAAGATCCCGTTGCCGAACCGGAACGCCAGAATATTCTGCACGGTCTCCTTGCCCAGGTAGTGGTCGATGCGGTAGACCTCCGATTCGCTGAAGACCTCGTGCAGCCGGCCGCTCAATTCCCGTGCGCTGGCCAAGTCGTGCCCGAACGGCTTCTCCACCACCAGCCTGCGCCATCCGCCGCCCTTGCCCAAGCCCGCCGCGCCCAGCCCCAGGGCCGCCTGCGCGTATTGGCTGGGTTGCGTCGAAAGGTAAAACAGCGCGTTCCCGCCCGTGTGCCGCTCGCTTTCGACCGCCGTCAGTTTTTGCCCCAACCGTTGGTACAGGGCCGCGTCGCCGATGTCCCCCGCCACGTAATCGAGGCCGCGAGCGAACGCCGCCCACACGTCCGCATCGAAGGCGGTGTCTTCGGAAAACTGCTTGACCGATTCCAGCATCTTGTCGCGGAACTGGTCGTCGCTGAGCGGCGTGCGCGAGATGCCGATCACCGCGAAGCCCGCCGAAAGCCGGCGGTCGTACGCCAGCCGGTAGAGGGCGGGCATGAGCTTGCGCCGCGTGAGATCCCCGTTGGCGCCGAAAATCACGATAGCGCATTCCGGCGCCTGCCGTTCAAACCGCAGTGGATCCAGAAACGGATTCTCAATGGCCATCGAGTCCAAAATAGCATGAGGCCTCCGAGGCGATTTTCGGATTAGAATGGGGCGATGGCGGAAAATCAACCCGACGCCCAGCCGGCTGAGTCTTTCGAAGCTTCGCTCGACGAGCTCGAACGGGTCGTCAAGGAACTGGAAGCCGGCGACCTCTCGCTCGAGCGCTCCCTCGAGCTGTTTGAACGCGGCATGAGCCTCAGCGATGCCTGCCGCAAGCAACTCGAGGAGGCCGAGACTCGCGTCGAGATGCTGATCCGCAAAGAGGGCAAGATCGCCGCCGAGCCGTTCCGCCTTGAGAAACCCGAAAAAGCATGACCTTGCGCGAATACCTCGCCCAGCAACAACGACTGGTGGATTCGGAACTCGACCGCCTTGTCCCTCCGGAAACGACGCCCCCGGAAACCATCCATCGCGCCATGCGCTACAGCCTCTTCGCCGGCGGCAAGCGCATTCGCCCCATCCTGTGCATCGAAGCCGCGCGCGCCGTCTCCGCTTCAGCCGATGGCGTGGTCGCGGCCGCCTGCTCGCTCGAACTCGTCCACACCTACTCGCTGATTCACGACGATTTGCCCGCGCTCGATAACGACGATTATCGCCGCGGCAAGCTCACCAATCACAAAGTCTTCGGCGAAGCCATGGCCATCCTGGCCGGCGACGCGCTGCTCACCTTCGCCTTTCAGGTTCTCGCCGGATTGAACACCGCCGATGACCGCAAGGTCCGTCTGATTGCCGAACTCTCCGCCGCTTCCGGCACGGTCGCCGGCATGATCGGCGGGCAGGTGGCCGACCTCGAAGGCGAGGGCAAGCCTCCCGAACCGCGGTTGCTCGAGACCATCCACCGCGCCAAGACCGGGGCCTTGCTACGCGCCAGCCTGCGGCTCGGCGCCATCTACGCGGGAGCCGACGACGGCCAATATGCCGCGCTCTCCCTCTTTGGCGAACACGTCGGCCTGGCGTTCCAGATTGTGGATGATATCCTCGACGTGGAAGAGTCCTCCGAAGCGCTCGGAAAAACCGCCGGCAAGGACGCACAACAGGGCAAGATCACCTTTCCCGCGGTCTATGGACTCGAAACCTCGCGCCGCATGGCCGAAGAGGAATGCGCGCGCGCCCACCGGGTGCTGGAACCGTTCGGCGAGCGCGTGACGCGCCTGCACGAGATCGCCGACCACATTGTCCGTCGCAAGTCATGAAAACCCGGCTCGACCGGCTCATCGTGGAACGCGGCCTCACTGAATCCCGTGAAAAGGCCCAGGCCCTGATCATGGCCGGCGAGGTGCTCGTCAACGGGCAAAAAGCCGCCAAGCCCGGCCAGGCCGTCCCCGATGACAGCCGCATCGAGATCCTCGCGCGCCCGCCCTACGTCAGCCGCGGCGGCCTCAAACTGGCCGGCGCGCTCCGCCATTTCGCCATCGATGTCGCCGGTAAAGCCTGCCTAGATATCGGCGCTTCCACCGGCGGATTCACCGACGCGCTGCTCAAAGCCGGAGCCGTGCGCGTCCATGCCGTCGATGTCGGCGCCGGCCAGCTCGATTGGAAACTGCGCACCGACCCGCGCGTGGTGCTGCACGAAGGCATCAACGCGCGCGCGCTCAAGTTCGAGGACATCGGCGAGCGCGTGGACTTCATCGCCTGCGACGTCAGCTTCATCTCCGTCACGCTCATCCTGCCCGCCGCGGTGCCCCTCTTACAGCCCGCCGGGCAAATGGTTATACTAATCAAACCGCAGTTTGAAGCCGGCAGGGGCCAGGTGGGCAAGGGCGGCATCGTGCGCGATCCGGCCGTCCACCAGGCTGCTTGCGAGCGAGTGGCGCGGGCCGTGCGCGAACTCGGATTCGAAACCCGCATGATGGAAAGTCCCATCCTCGGCGCCCAAGGAAACAAGGAGTTCCTCCTCTATGCCCACCATTAGGACCGTCGGGATCGTCTCCAAACCGAACTCGCCGGCCGCCGCCAACATCGTGCCCGCGCTCATCGAGTGGCTGCGGGGACGCGGCATGGCCGTTCGCATCGATGAGCAGACCGCTCTCTACGCCCAGCCCAGCGGGCACCCCGCCGGCCTCCCGCGGGACGCAGTTCCCGAAGGCTGCGACCTGGTCATCGTGCTCGGCGGCGATGGCACCCTGCTCGCCGCCGCGCGCGCCATCGGCAGGCGCGAGACCCCGCTCTTCCCCGTGAACCTCGGCGGCCTCGGCTTCCTGACCGCCATCACCATCGACGAGCTGTACCCCGAGCTGGAGCGCGCCCTTCGCGGCGAGCACCGCATCGCCAAGCGCAAGCTGCTGGCCACCGAGGTGGTGCGCGGCGGGGAGGTTGTGGCCGCCTACGAAGCCCTCAACGACGCCGTGCTGACCAAAGCCGCCATCGCCCGCATGATCGATCTGGACGCGCACGTGGACGAGCAGTTCGTTTGCGCCTACAAAGCCGATGGCCTCATCGTCTCCACGCCCACCGGCTCCACGGCCTATTCGCTCTCCGCCGGCGGCCCCATCATTTTCCCTTCGGTGCCGGCCATCTGCATCACGCCCATTTGCCCGCACATGCTTACCAACCGGCCGGTGCTGGTGCCTGAAACCAGCGTGATCCGCATCATTTCGCGCGCGCCCGACGAGAGCGTCTTCCTGACCATCGATGGCCAGGTTGGCAACCCCATCCGGGAAGGCGACACCCTGGTCTGCCGCAGCTCGGACTACGCGCTGCGCTTGGTCCGCCCGCCGCACATGATGTTCTTCGACGTCCTCCGCCAGAAGCTGAAATGGGGCGAGCGTTGAAACGCATCTCGCTCACCACCTGGATCTTCATCGGGATGGCCGCGGGCGTGGCCCTCGGGATCGTCGCGCCGGGCTTCGCCAGGCAGCTCTCGCCCGTCAGCCGGGTATTCCTGCAATTGATCCGCTCCATAATCGCGCCACTGCTGTTCGGCACGCTGGTGGCCGGTATCGCGGGCAGCGGCGACATGAAACGCATGGGCCGCATCGGCGGCAAGGCCATCCTCTACTTCGAGATTGTCACCACCCTGGCGCTATTTCTGGGTCTCGCGGCCGTCAACCTGGTGCGCCCCGGCGCCGGCGTTTCGATTCATGGCAGCGCCGCCGAAGCCGCCATACCGCAGACTCAGACCACCTTCAGCTCGGTCATCGAGCACATCTTTCCCTCCAGCGTCATGGACGCCATGGCGCGCAACGACGCGCTCCAGATCGTGGTCTTCGCCTTCCTGTTCGGCGCCGCCTGCGCGGCCATCGGCGTCAAAGCCGAACCGGTGGTCAAGTTCTGCGCATCCCTCGCCGAAGTCATGTTCCGCTACACCAGGTACGTGATGTACCTGGCCCCTCTCGGCGTCGGCGCCGCGCTCGCCGTGGTGATCGGAAACAAGGGCGTGGATGTGCTGTTCGGCCTCGGCAAGCTGATCGCCACCATGTACGGCGCATCGATTCTCTTCGTGGTGCTTGTGCTGGGCCCGGTGTTGCTCCTTTTCCGCATCCCGCTGGGTGCGTTCTTCCGCGCCGTGCGTGAGCCGTTTCTGATCGCCTTCTCCACCGCCTCGAGCGAAGCCGCGCTGCCCCTGGCGCTCGAGAACATGGAGCAGTTCGGAGTGCCCAAGCACATCGTGGGTTTCGTGATCCCCACCGGCTACAGCTTCAACCTGGACGGCAGCACGCTGTATCTCTCGCTGGCTTCCGTCTTCGTGGCGCAGGCGGCGGGCGTCAATCTCTCGTTCGGCGCCCAGTTACTCATGATGCTGACCCTGATGCTCACCAGCAAAGGTGTCGCCGGCATTCCGCGTGGCGCGCTGGTGATTCTGGCCGGCGCCTTGTCGACGTTCCATCTGCCGATGGAAGGCGCCGCCGTGCTGCTGGGCGTCGACGCCCTGCTCGATATGGCCCGCACTTCGGTCAACGTGCTCGGCAACTGCCTGGCCAGCGCCGTGGTGGCCCGCTGGGAAGGTTTTGAGGTTGGTAGGGGCCAGGCATGCTTGGCCCCTACGGCCGAATGATGTAATCCGGCCAGCAGGTCTGGGGTTCATCGATCCCCAAACGGATCACGGTGCCCGATGCGCTCGCCGCCTGAGCGAACTTCGGGTCCAGGATCTTGGCGATCTGGTCGCGCGCGCCCTCCAGATGCGCCTTGCTCTCCCGATCCGCGGTCTTCGCCAGCGCGGCGGCGATGGATGCGTTCAGCGACCGCAGCTCGGCGCGGTAGAGCGACTTCTCATCGGCGCTGGCGGCGGCCGGAAGCATCGCCAGCAACTCGGCCGGCAACCCGGCGGGCAACGACGGCGCCGCACCGTTGATCTTGTTATTCGCCAGGTCGAGGTAGGCGTGCTGCAAGTTGCGGCGGTAGGCATCGACCTTCACTTGCGGGGCGTCCAGCTCCTTCCAGATGCCCTTGCGCACGGTGGCCAGGAAATCGGCCGGCGTATAGGCGGCGCTGCCGTCCACGGCTTCCTGCTCCACCATCCGGGCGAAACGCGCGCTGCTCAGCAGGTTGTTTAAGACGCTGCTTTGAGCGTTGCGGATGCGGCCCAGCACGCCGGTGGGTTCGATGCGCCGCAGGATCTGCGGATCGATCGCCCAGACCGGCGTGGTGAAGGCGTTTTCGTTGAGGAATTTCACCGCCGCCTCCTGGCGCGCCTTGGGCACCGGGGTAAACAGCAGACCCTCCTGTCCGACATATTTCTCGCGCGTATCGAATCCGCCGACGATGGCCGCCACGTGGCCCATCTCGAGCGTCCACTGCCCCAGCATGCGCCCGTAAAGCTCGGCCAGATCGTCGTAGGGCTCGCCCGCCTTGGCGGTAGTGGCGGGCATCAGCATCTTGGCCACGCGCTCGAGGTTCTTCACGCCCAGGGCGGTGGATCTGATGGCGTCGGCGTCGCCGATGGCTTCGGTAAGTTCGCCGGGGTCCGAGCCGGCCGAGTTGTAAGTCGAGAATCGAAACCACGGCGTGGTGTCCTGCTCGTGCGCCCACTTATCGAGCGTGGGCTTCTCCTCTTCCGCGGTCTTGGCGTCGGGGATAGGCGTATAACCCCACTTAGTAGCCCAAACGTCATACGGACCTATGCGGGGCACAAGGTCTTCGACGGCGACGTGGTCTTCGGGCTGGGCCACGTAGTCGAAGCGCGCGTAGTCCATGATGGAGGGCGCCGAGCCCATCTTGTGCATCCACTCCTTGTCGCGCACCTTCTCCTGCGGATAAGTCGAGCTGGCTTTCATGTTGTGCTGGAGGCCCAGTGTGTGACCCACTTCATGCGCGATCACGAACTCCAGCAGCCGGCCCATGAGGTCGTCCGGCAGCGGCAGCTTCTGCGCGCGCGCGTCGAGCGGGCCGACCTGCACAAAGTACCAGTCGCGCTGGAGGTTCATGATGTTGTGGTAGAACTGAATGGGCGCGTTGAGGATTTCGCCGGTGCGCGGGTCGTGAATGTTCGGCCCCATGGCGTTCTCGATGGTGGAGGGCAGCCAGCGGATGACGGAGTTGCGCACGTCTTCGGGACTGAAATCGGGGTCCTCCTCCGGCGTCGGCGCGACCTTGGCAATGATGGCGTTCTTGAAGCCGGCGGCCTCGAAAGCGGGCTGCCAGTCTTCCACGCCCTTCTTCAGCCACTCGCGCCACTTGACCGGCGTGGCCGAATCGATGTAGTAAACCAGCGGCTTCACCGGCTCGGACACGGCGGCGCTGGGGTCTTTCTTTTCCAGGCGCCAGCGGTCGATGAAGCGGACTCGCGGCGCGCGTTGCTCATCCTTGCTGTAGTCCATCATGCTGGTGTTGAAGTAGCCGACGCGCTCGTCGAACACCCGCGGCATCATCGGCTTCTCAGGCAGTTTCACCATGCTGTGATGCAGCACGATGGTGGCGCTGCCGGGCCGCATCTGCCCGCCCATGACGACGGTCGGAGCCGGCGTCGCTGTTCCCATGCCCGCTGGCATCTGCGTGCGCGTGTAGGTCATGGTGGCTTCGGCCTCGATGTTCTCGGGATAGGCGGAAATGCGCTCGATGAAAGAGCGCGTGGCGTCCAGGGTGGTGGCGCCCAGCCGCTGGCGGGCGCTGATCTCGGGGACGTCGGTGGAGAACAGCCGCGTCACCTCGATGACCGGAGCGCCGTCCTTGGCGAACGCCGCCACCGGGAAAGTCATGATGATGGTGCTGTTGTTGGCCGCATCCACCGCCTCCGCGATGGGCGACTTCGGGTCGGCGACCACCTCGTAGTTGTCGTCCCGCAGATGGACCTTGTTGCCATTCATCTCCCAATGGACTACGCGTTCGGTCAATTCCTGATTGCCGTAACCGACTCCTATGGTCGTCTTGGCGATCGACGTGGTCCAGAGAAACACCTTGCCGAGCTCGCTCTTGGGGATTTCGTAGTAGTACTTTTCCTTGATCTGGTGCACGGTGAAGATGCCCTGCTTCGACTTGGCATCTTTGGTGATCACCTTCTCATAAGGTTGCGGTTCCTGCGACGGTGGAGTGACGCCGGGCCGCGCGGCGCCGGCCGGGAGGTTCGGCGGCGTCTGGCCTTCGGGCGCCGGAGGGGGTTCTTGCGCGGAAAGCACAGCGGCCGCGCAGAGGGTTAACAGGGTGGCAAAAGGTAATCGGCTCATTTTCTCTCCTTCTCGGGGACGAGGATTATCTTAGCAAGCGGTGAAGTGGAAAAGGAGGGGAGGCATTTTTCGACGCGGAGACGCGGAGACGCGGAGCAAAACGCGGAGAAGAATTGGGAGGAATAAGGCGGCGTGTGGGAATTGAGGCCGTACACTGCAGGTCGGGGGATTTGAGAGCGCGGAGACAGCGGAGATTAAAGATAGTGGGGGCGAGCGGGGGGCTTGAATCGGGGATCGTTGCGGCGGCCGGGGCTTCGGACTTATCGCCGTGCGTGTCCGGCCGCCAATAGTTTGAGCCGTATCTTCGAAGCAGCGGGAATCTGGCTGAATGGCCTTTCCTTACCCTCGATTCGATACTTGACTCTCTGATATCCGATGGGATACTTCCCACCGGGTGTAATAGGACCAGTCCTAAGATCTCCCCGCCGACTGTCCGCCTTTATATGCGGCTCGGCCGTGCGAGCCTGAATAAGCACCCTACGGGAAGTTCAGCACCACCTCAGTTGCAACGCTTCGTGGCCACGAAGAAAACCGTGGAAGGAAATGCGGTGAGCAAGTCCTTCTGTTCACACAATAGCAGACGACTCCAAGCGTTTGACGGTAAGTGGATGAAACTACAAGGAGAGAAAGTTGTGACTGAAAATGGTCTCACTAGTTTCGCGGCGCATCTTCGGTAGCCGGCGCTACGCCATAGGACAAAGCTGACGCAACATAGAGGGCTTGGGCTCGAGTCTCACACCTCATCGTCCGTCAACCCGGTGAGCCCGGCGACTTCTTCACTGCTTCTACAACTCCGGCGTGGTTTGGCCAAAAGGAGGCAACCTTGGTTATTGTAGAAGAATGCAGAAGAAACGGCTGGGCAATAGCGATATGGAATTGACGCCCATCGGCGTCGGCGCGTGGGCCATGGGAGGAGGCGGCTGGGCATTCGCCTGGGGACCGCAGGACGACAATCAGTCCGTCGCCGCCATTCACGCGGCACTCGACCATGGAGTGAACTGGATCGATACGGCGGCGGTGTATGGGCTGGGCCATTCCGAGGAAGTGGTGGCGCGCGCGCTGGCGGGGCGCTCCGAGCGGCCTTATGTCTTCACCAAGTGCGAGCTGGTCTGGAATGACAAGCGCGAAATCAACCGGTGCCTCAAGGCCGATTCCATCCGGCGCGAGTGCGAGAACAGCTTGCGGCGGCTCAAGGCGGAGACCATCGATCTCTACCAGATCCATTGGCCGGAACCAGACGAGGATCTCGAAGAAGGCTGGGGGACGCTCGCCAAGCTGAAGGACGAAGGCAAAGTGCGGTGGATCGGGGTCTCCAATTTCAACGCGCCGCAACTGGAGCGGTGCCGCGGGATTGCGCCCGTCACGTCGCTGCAACCGCCTTATTCGGCGATATCGCCGGAGGTGGAAGCGGCGATTCTGCCGTACTGCGCGCGGCACGGGATCGGCGCGATCGTGTACTCGCCGATGAAATCGGGGCTGCTGACCGGGACCATGACGAAGGAGCGCGTGGCGGGTTTTCCGCAGGACGATTTCCGCAGGCGCGCGCCGGCGTTTCAGGAGCCGCACCTTACGCGCAACCTGGCGCTGGCGGAGCTCATGCGACGCATCGGCGCGCGGCACGGGCGTTCGGCGGGCGAAGTGGCCATCGCATGGACACTGCGCCATCCGGCGGTGACGGCGGCCATCGTGGGGATGCGCTCGGCAGCGCAGGTGGAGGGCGTGGTGGGGGCGCTGGAATTCCGGCTGAGCGAGGAGGAAATTGCGGAGATCGACCGGGCGCGGTAGCGGCGCCGATGCTATAATGTAAGGGTTCTGCCCAGCAATTCAGGTCTTTCCCTATGTTCCTTAGTGTCAAAGAGTTGGAGCTGCGGAAGATTCGTTTCGACGAAACTTACCAGCCGGGGCGGATCGATTTTGCGGGCGAGGATTTGGAGCAAAGTTCTCCACTGCACGTAGCCGGGTCGGCCGAGGTGGTGGCGCATTCGGATGGCGAAGTACGAATCCAGGGGAAGTATT